>JABAOH010010298.1_pt1 | contig 12105 bp, 10 predicted proteins | sample 7062181 | NCBI WGS metagenome assembly JABAOH01 (sample SAMN14538630, study PRJNA623070) | marine sediment metagenome | biome: marine biome [ENVO:00000428]; feature: marine pelagic biome [ENVO:01000023]; material: deep marine sediment [ENVO:00002113]; isolation source: pool of 5 deep marine... | reverse complement strand
TCCCAACGCCCGATCGCCCAAATTCCTTTGAACCACCCAAATAGCAATTCCAAATGTCAAATAAAATCCCAATGCTTAAATGTCAAAACTCTTAATTTCCCTCAAGAGGTAAGTAGTTAGCTTGTTAAACAAGTCGATAACTCAACGCCTCGAACAATCAAGGTCCCCATTTGTCATTTGACATTTGACATTCATTTGAACTTTGAGCTTTGGCATTTGTTCATTCTCATTTATGTAACTTTTAGCACGTTAGAGTAATTACATGCTTTTTTCTGAGGAACCGCCGGTCAATCCATCCCCCACCCGCCGGTTACGTCGAGGGTCTCACCGGTGATGTATTTCGCGAAATCCGAGACGAGGAAAAGGACCCCATCTGCTACTTCTTCCGGTGTTCCGAACCTTCCCAGCGGGATTGCCTTCCTCAGGGCTTCGTTCACTTCGGGGGTACTCATTTTCCTCAGGGGAGAGTCGATCACCCCCGGAGCCACGGCATTGACCGTGATCCCGAATTCAGCCACATCGTAGGCCATGGCTTTGGTCATTCCTATTACCCCCGCTTTGGAGGCGACGTAGTGCGCCCCGACGGGGCCTGAGTTTCCGGTCTTCCCCGTTATGGAGGCAATATTGACGATTCTTCCCTTCTTCTTCGGGATCATGAAGGAGAGGGCAGCCTTTGAACAGTTGAAAACCCCCTTGAGATTAACCGCTATGACACGATCCCACTCCTGCTCCTCAATTTCGTATATCTTTGGCTTTCCCCCTTCTTTCTTGGGAGATATCCCGGCGTTGTTCACCAGGATATCCAAGCCACCGAGCTCGTCAACGGCTTGTTTCACCATTTTCTCGGCATCCAGGAAATCGGCTACGTCACCTAACAGGACAAGGGCCCGCCGTCCCATGGCTTGGATTTTCCCTCGTGTCTTCCCAGCGTTTTCCTTGCTCACATCGTTGATCGCCACGTCGCACCCGTATTGGGCAAGCTTGAGCGCAATGGCTTCCCCGATCCCCTGACCTGCACCCGTTATGAAGGCCTTCTGGCCATCTAATCTCATATTTATCACCTGTCCGTTTTCCGGCTGGAATAAGGCGTTTTCCTCATCTGTAGGAGGAAAACGGATAAGATGCCCGGAAAAAATCATTGGGGATTCTGGACGCTAGTCCTTCTTGCCGAGATAGGCATGCCTAACACGATCATCGTTGAGGAGTTCTTGAGCGGACCCGCTCAAATAGATTTTGCCGTTTTCCAGGGCGTATCCCCGGTGTGCAACCTTAAGAGCGTGAAGGGCTCTCTGTTCCACCATCAAAATGGTGGTCCTCTGCTCCTCGTTGATCATCCTGATGGTCCTGAAAATCTCCTTCAGTAAGAACGGGGCGATGCCTAAGGAGGGCTCATCCAACATGAGGAACTTAGGGCGGCTCATGAGAGCTCTGGCAATAACGAGCATTTGCTGCTCCCCGCCGCTGAGCGTTCCCGCTTTTTGATTCTTTCTCTCCTTGAGAATCGGGAACATGCCATACGCATTCTCAATCCCCTCTTGAATCTCTTTTCGATCCTTTCGAGTGTAGGCGCCCAGCTGGAGATTCTCCAACACGGTTAAGTAGGGGAAAACGTTTCTCCCCTGGGGAACCAGGGAAATCCCCTGCTTTATCCTCAATACTGGGGAGTACCTCGTGAAATCCTCGTCTTCAAACAGAATCTCCCCTTGCCACGCGGGGAGAATGCCAAGAATGGCTTTGAATACCGTGGTTTTCCCAGCCCCGTTGGAACCAATGATCGCGACAATTTGTCCCCTCTCCACCTCCAGGGAAACGCCCTTAACCACCTCTAACTTTTCGTATCCCGTATGTAAGTTCCTTACCTCAAACATTATTCCCCAGCTCCGAAGTAGGCATCGATCACCCTTGAGTTGTTCTGAATTTCCTTGGGCGTCCCTTCCGCGATCTTTTCTCCATAATCGAAAACGACAACCCTCTCACATAAGTTCATCACCACATCCATGTTGTGCTCGATCACGATGAACGTCTGACCCCGTCCATTCAATTCACGGATATGATCCATTATCCTCTCCCGCATCGCCGCCACGACCCCCGCTGTAGGTTCATCCAGCAACATCAACTCCGGGTCGGGCATGAGCACCATGCCGAAATCCAGGAGCTTCTGTTGGCCAAAAGACAAGTTCCGCGCAAATTCGTCCTTCAAATGAATAATGTTGAGAAACTCCAGGATTTCAAGGGCCCTTTCCCGGTCATCGGTATCATCCCTCTGAAACAATCGGGAAAGAAGATTCCCCCGATGTTCCTGAACGGACAGGAGCATATTTTCCAAAACGGTCATGTCCTGAAACAATTGGATAAGCTGAAAGGTCCTTCCGATCCCTATCCGGGAGATTCTATCTGCCTGCAATCCCGTGATGTCTCCTCCCTTGTAAAAGACACGGCCATCTGTGGGTGGATGGACATGGGTAATACAGTTAAAAAAGGTGCTCTTCCCCGAGCCGTTGGGGCCGATAATGGCTACTAACTCCCCCTTCTCAACCTGAAAATCCAGTCGGTTGACGGCCATCATTTTGAAAAAGTGTTTGGTCAGTTGTCTTGTTTCAAGGAGTGGCATAGCAACCTTCAGGCACTACCTCTTGGTTCGAATCAGTGCTGGTATCGATCCCCTGATTCGGTCCACGACGACCACTAACCCTTCCCGCATGAAGAGCATAATCAAAATCAAAAGGAGGCTGTAAATAATCAGGTAAACCGATTGAGCCATCCTGAGCACTTCGGGGCCCATCGTAACGATGATGGCGCCGATGATGGGCCCTTCGATCCTTCCCATCCCGCCGATGACAACCATGACCAAGAATTCAAGGGATATAAAGAAGGTGAAGGCATCAGGGGAAATGTACCTGAGGAGTGGGGCAAAGAGACCCCCACCCACTCCGGCGTAGAATGCTCCTATCGCAAAGGCCAGGAGTTTATAATTCCGGAGGCTTACCCCATGGGCTTGTGCCGCCACTTCGTTTAACCGTATGGACGTGAATGCCCTCCCCCATTTCGATGTGGCGATCCAATATGAGGAGGCGAACGCCAAGAGAGCGAAAAACAAGAGCAGGTAATAGTAGTTGAGATCCGGGGTAAAGGTCAACGGTCCGATGGAAGGTCTGGAAATACCCATGATTCCCGTGGGTCCACCCGTAAGCCACCCCTCTTGTAACATCACCAGGAAGATAATGATATTGAAGCCAAGGGTAATGAGGGCTAGGTAGTGGTCCTTCCACCTCAAGGCTGGGAACCCGACGATGGTCCCAAAGAAGGAGGCAACGAGCCCTGACAAGGGGAGAACGAGCCAAAAAGACCATCCCTGGGCGAGCAAGAGGGCCATCGTGTACGCCCCAATCCCAAAAAACGATGCATGGCACAGGGAGACCTGGCCAGCATACCCGAGGGTGATGTTGAGACCTATGGCCAGGATGATGTGGACAAGGGTTAAGCTCGCCAGATAAAGGGTGTAATCCTCCAAGAACGAGGAAAGAATGCAGAGGCCCCCTATCACGATACCCCAGGGCAACCATCTTCTCATCCGATTCCTCCCTCAGTAAGCTTCCTCTTTGATACCCACGATGCCTTCCGGCTTCACCAAGAGAACGATCAACAACAAGACCATAGCGAAGGCATCCCGGTAAGCCGTGGATATATAGGCCGCAGCCAGAGTTTCGGCAAGGCCAACGGTAAATCCCCCCACAAGGGCCCCCTTGATCTGGTTAAATCCCCCGACAATCGCCGCAATAAATGCCTTCAAGCCCACGTAGACCCCAATGTCGTATCTCACGTACCAGATGGGGGCTGCCAAGATACCGGCGGTTCCGGCCAGGACGCCGTTGATAACAAAGACCAGCAGGATCATATGCCTCACGTTGATCCCCATGAGTGTAGCCGTCTCTCTGCTTTGTGCCACGGCCTGCATCGCCCTTCCCCATTTGGTCCGTGTGATGAAAAGATGGAGGATAATGATAATAAACGCAATGACGAGAATGTTCCAGATGTCTTCGGGTGAAAAGGTGATGCCACTGAGCTTGAACGGCTCGGTGCTAAAAATAGGGGGAAAAAAGAGGGTTTGAGGAGTCCAGACGGTCTGCATCCCGTATCGGAGGAAGCCCGAAAGACCCAGGGTGGCTATGACAATGACGAGCACCCCTCCGGGCAGCAATTTCCTGATCATCAACCTCTCAAAAAGGTATCCCATCAGGCCGGAAGCCACCAGAGTCAGCAGGAGAGAGACCCAAAAGGGGAGCTTCAAAACCAGGTGGAAGGCCACCATCACAAACATGGGGACCATCACGAACTCACCCTGGGCAAAATTGATGGTCTGTGATGTCTGCCACAAAAGGACGAAACCAATGGCTATGACGCCGTAGAGAATCCCGATGTACAAACCACCGATCAACAGCTGGATGAAGTTCGCCACTTATTTCCTCCCTGTTCCGGACTCGCCCAAATCCTCAAACCCTTTGCCGAAAATTCATCGGCAGAAGAACATTTCAGCTCCGGAAAACCGCACTCCTTGAAGAAACCCTTTACTTCTTATAGTATATGGGTTTTTTCTTGCTGTCGGGTCCCTTCAACGGAGGCAGCGCCGCCGCGACCCTCGGTTTCGCACGCTCACCATCCCACACAATCTCCGTGAGGTAGTCCCATGCGTGCAGGTCTCCGAATTCATCGTAGTAGAGGTTGCCGCCAGCGATATTCTTTTGCACCTTCGGGGTGATGAAGACCTTGTGCATCTTCTCCGAGAACTTCTGCTTGTCAAAGCCTCCCGCCAGTTCAATTCCGGTCTTGGGCAAGTAGATGCTATTGTACCCCTTCATGAACTCATTGTCAGGCCAGTCGCCGTAGAGTTTTTTGTATATCTTGGAAAGGCGCTGAGAGTTAGGCTCAGGGGAGGTGTACTCAAATCCCGTCATCCCATAGACCCCTGCGGCCGCTTCTTTCGCAAGCCTTCGGGTATCCTCCGAGATAGCCGAGTTCGGTCCGAAGACCACCTTGAGCTTCAGACCCATCTTTCTCAACTGGCGGTAGAAGATGGCGGCCTCTTCCTCAAGGAGATAGGCCAACACGGCATCCGCTTTCGTCCTCTTGATAGTAGCCAACTCGGCCGAATAATCAGCCTGCTTCTCCTCACAGGCCATCGCCGCCACGAGTTTGGTATTCCATCTCTCCTTGAGATGCTTTACGACCGTCTCCTTTGCCCCGATACCGTAGTCGTTGTTGACGTGGAGCATCGCCACCGCTTTGGGTTTCCTCTCCCCCATAACCCAGTTCACGAGCTTGGGCATCTCAAATCCCTGCTGGGTAGAGGTACGCCAGATGTAGTTGCTTCCCTTGGTTGAAATCCTCCAGTTCTCCGAACCGACGAAGTGGGGAACCTTCGCCTCCTGGGAAAGGAACATATTGGCAAGGGTGCTGGAGCTGTAGATGGGACCCGATAGGGAAAAGGGGTTCCACGCAAGAGCTTTTTTTACGGCAGCCACCGAAATGGCGGGTTTGGATTGGGTATCGAAGATCTCGTACTCAACTGGCCTCCCGAGAATGCCTCCGGCCTCGTTGATCTCCTTGACGGCCTGCTTCACCCCCTTGGTCCAGTAATCCCCCAGGGAAGCCGCGCCCCCCGTGATTTCGACGGTCACTGCAATTCTCAGGGGCTCCGCCGCGATGGCGGACCCGAATGAGAAAAGAACCAAAAGTGATAAAATACTTACGGAAACTACGGTTTTTCTCAACATACTCCTTCTCCTTTCCGAACCGAGAGGTTCATGAAAACGCTTTCAGGCCCCTCTTTAAAGAGGGACACCTCCTATCTTGGATAACCCTCACCTCCTTTCTGCCATGGAGTAACTCCCTCTTATACATCCTTGAGAAAAATTGTCAAGAATTTTTTTACCTTAGAGAAATCCAGCGAGGGATTCGTCTCATGAAAAAGGAAACATTCACTTGTTCTTGACGTTCTTCCTCTAGATTTGAGTTGCTATTGTGTACCCTTCGGAAACTGCTTCGATTACCTTTCGTGGTTCATGGGAATCTCCGATGCAGTGTACCCGTGGAATCTCTCCCTTCAAATTGCTCTTCAGCTGGTCAGCAGACCGATAACCCAGGGACAAAATCAGCCTTTCTCCCTCAATAGACGTGTTCTTTTCCCCATCGAGCACCACGTTAACCCCGCGATCATCACAGGAAATAATTCTCGCCCTTGTCAAAAGGGTCACCCCTTGCGATTCCAACCGACTTAACAGGTCCTTTCGGGATATTGGATCCATATCGAGGGCTATCTCTCCTAACATCTCCACGATGGTCACCACTGCCCGCCTCTCCGAAAGGAAAAGGGCCACTTCGGCCCCTTTGGCACCGCCCCCCATGACAACGACCTTCCCTCCATTGCCGGAATAATTTTCCACCAGTACCTCTTCAGGTGATCTCACATTAGGGCCATCGATGCCGGGAATTGGGGGAACATTTGGAACCGCCCCAGTAGCAATGATCAGCTCATCAGGGTTATACTCCAGGACGTTTGCCGGAGTGGCTTCCATCTCCAGTTCATAGGGAACGGATAACTCGTCCATTTGCCCCCTTAAGTAATCGAGAAACCAACGAAGTTTCTTTTTAAAAGGTGGAACACCTGCGAAAACCAACTGCCCTCCAAGAACATCCTTTTTTTCCCAGAGCGTTACATCATGCCCTCTCATTTTTGAAACTCTCGCAGCTTCCATCCCACCCGGGCCACCTCCAACAACCAAAATCCGCTTTGGGTTTCCCGTGATGGGAGACGCCTTAAAACGTGGCAATTTCCCCACCTCAGCGTTTACCGTACATCGAACGGGAAGATCCATGAAAGCCCTTCTCCTGATGCAACCCTCATTGCACGAGATGCATTTTCGAATACTCTTCTCTTGGCCGTTCCTCGTCTTATTGGCCCACTCGGGATCGGCGATAAGGCCGCGACCCAGAGCTACAAAATCGGCTTTCCCTTGGGCCAGGACTTCTTCCGCAAAATCCGGTTCTCGAATTACCCCAACCGCAATAACCGGAACATGGACAACCTTCTTTATCTCCTCCGCCAGATAGACCTTCCAACCCTGCTCATATGCCATGGGCTCTATCGAAACGGTACCTGAGGGATGCACAGCCGCGTGTGTCCCGGCGGAAACGTGAAAGGCATCAACGCCCTGACCCGCCAACATGACGGCGATCTGCTTTGATTCCTCGACCCCCCGGCCCCCATCGATAAACTCATCGCCGCTCAACCGGAACACGAGGGGATATTCATCTCCTACAAGTTCCCGGATCCTTCTGATGGCCCTGACAGCAAACAGAAGACGCCCCTCAATATCTCCCCCGTATTCATCCGTCCGGTTATTGCTGTAGGGAGACATGAAATGGGCCATGAGATATGCATGGGCTCCGTGTAATTCAATGGCGTCGAAATTGGCTTTCTTCGCACGAAGCGCAGCTTGAGCATATTTTTCAATGATCGCCGCGATCTCATCACCCTCAAGCATCCTGGGTGGAGAAAGATGAGGTGCATACGTTATAGTTGAAGCCCCCACCGGCCCCTTTCCCTCCGTCTTTGCCGGAACTGCCGATGGTCCGCTGTGATTGATCTGAATTGCGATCTTGGCGCCCCAATAATGTACCGCCTCCACGAGGCGACTCATGCCGGGAATGAACCGATCTTCGTCCAATCGAAGTTGGGCAGCCCCCCCTTTTCCAGCGGGGTAATCCACGCAGCAGTTTTCCACAATGATCAATCCGGTTCCCCCTTGAGCTCTCAGCTCATAGTAATCCATGAGAGCCTCGGTAATACCTCCGGTTTCACTGGGATAATTCGTGGCCATAGGCGCCATTACGATGCGATTCGGAACCAAGAGGTCTCCTATTTTCCCGGGATTGAAGAGATGTTGATATTTTCCACTCTTAACCATGAAATCCATCCTCACTATCCGTGAATTAACCATAGAGGCAGTGTTGTATGGTTGCATAAACCGATTGAGAAATGATGTTAATATACCGCTCGTCCTCCGCTCATGTCGAAACATTGACCGGTGGAAAAGGTGCATTCCTCTGAGACGAGAAATTTGACCAAGGCCGAGACCTCGGACGGTTTGCCGAAGCGCCCCATGGGTATCTTGGAGAGGAGTATTTTCCGCTGTTCTTCCCCCATCTCCTCCAGAATACGCGTTTCTATCAATGCCGGGGCGATACAATTAACGATGATGTTCTGTTGGGCCACTTCCTTGGCCAGAGATTTTGTAAAGGCGATAATCGCGGCCTTAGATGCACTGTAGGCGCTCATATCGGCATTGCCTTCTTTTCCAGCTATGGAGGAGATATTCACAATTCTTCCACTTCTTTGTTTCAGCATGGGAGGGATAACTGCCTTACAACAGAGAAACGTCCCCTTCAAATGGGTTTCCACGACGCGATCCCAGTCTTCCACCCGGTATTCCCAAACTGGTGCGACAGGTCCTAAGATCCCGGCATTATTGACAAGGATATCCACCTTTTTGAAATTCTCTAAAACCCCATCCAGCATAGCCTTGACCTGTTCCCATCGGGCCACATCCACCTCGAAAAACAGGGATTTCCGCCCCATTGATTGGATCTCCTTCACAGTGCTCTGTCCAAGCTCCTTTTCTATGTCAACGATCACGATATCGCTTCCATCCCTTGCTAGTCTCAAAGCAATCTCTTTACCAATTCCCATGGCGCTCCCAGTAACAATGGATATTCTTCCCAGTAAATCATCCATAGCGTCTCCCCTCTCACGGATCACGGAGTATTATGGAATGAGGACCGCCTTCGTGGCTTCTTTATCCCTCATGAGATGAATGCCCCTTTCCGCTTCTTCGAGCCCTAGCCGATGAGAGATCATGGCACTGGTGCTGACTTTCTTGAACTCGAGCCATCGGAGGGCCTGTTCGAAATGCCTCGGCATAAACGCAATCAGCCCCAATAGGGAAATCTCCTGTCTGGCCAATGTAATGGGCTCCACCTCCCCGTGATGAGAATATCCCAAGGCTGCTATCTGTCCGGCCCCCCGTACCATTTTTACGGCCATCTTAAAGGACTCGGGGGTCCCACCCACCTCGATAACCACATCAGCACCAATGCCATGGGTCAAGTCCAGCACTTCTCTTACCGGGTCCCCCTGATCCGTTACGATAGTCACATCGGCCCCGAGTTCCTCGGCCTTTTCCAGACGAAGCTTATCTTTCCCTAGACCGAGGACCATGATCGTCGAAGCCCCGTAGGAACGGGCCGCCTGCGTAAGCAACAGACCCAGGGTCCCCGGCCCGATAATTACGACGGAATCCCCTAAGGAAAAACGAATCCGATCAAAGGTATGAACCACGATTGAAAGGGGCTCCACAAGGGCGGCTTCCTCAAAGGAAACGTTCTCAGGTAGCCGGTGAACCGCCGCCATTGGAACCTTGAGATACTCGGCAAAGGTCCCGTGGGAGGTTATCCCAAGGTGATCCCATTGTGGACAAAGGTTGGGCATGCCTTGGTGGCAGTGATAGCAACTTCCACATCCAATGATCGACTCCACCGTAACCCTCTCCCCGATTTTCAATCCCTTAACGTTTCTCCCCACCTCCGTGATGATCCCAGAGCCCTCATGGCCTAACACGATGGGAGTCTCCACGGGAAACCTTCCCCGATAGGTCCACTCATAGAGAAGAACATCCGCACCACAAACTCCCGAGGCTTTGATCTGGACCAGGACATCTCCGTCTCCAACAGATGGGGTATCAACTTCTTTAACCTCAAAATTTCCCGCACCCTCACCAAACTTAACCCCCGCCTTCATAATATTTCCCCCTTCATGAGGTATGTCCAAGGCAAAAACCTACCATCGTGCTCCTCAAACTGTCAAACCGATGCCACCAGGCTCAGATTATTCCTCTACCTCCTTACCCTGATTGGGGTATCCAGAAAGCCCCTTTTTTCCGTCTGACGTTTTTCAACCGGACGATATATTTATACAAATCCCCTCGATAGGAGGATTGAACCAACTCAACTGGTTTCCGCCTTCTGCCATACATAATCCTTTCAACAAACAAAACTGGTGATCCGGACACGATCCCCAGTGCTTCCGATACCTCTTGGTCTGCAAATGAAGCCTCGATAGTCTGAAATGCCTCGGTAAATTGAATGCCCAAATCTTGCTCCATGATTCGTAGTAATGGTTTTTCATACAATTGTCCCTTGGTAATTCTTGTCCCGATTTCAAGGGGAAGGTAATTTATCGTATAGGCGAAGGAATTATGTTCCTTAAATCGAACTCTCTTGATCTGAACCACCTCTTCGTCTACCCTTAACTCCAGCTTCTCCTTAATCAATTTTGGTGCTACCATCTCTGCTATTTTTACAGATTTTGTTTTGGATTTTTGGACCTGGTAAAAAAGATCATCCATAAATCCACTAAATTCTAAGTTAAAACTATTGATCAAACTTTCATTTTTGGTTACAAAGGTCCCCTCACCCCTTTTACTGATTAAAAACCCCTCCTGAATCAATTGAGAAATGGCCTGCCGGACTGTCAACCTACTCACCTTAAATTTATCCGCAAGCTCATTTTCAGAAAAGATTTTTTCACCAGGATTAAATTCCTTCGTTATAATCCAATTTTTTATAGCCTGCTTAATCTGATAATATACGGGCAATAAGGCATTCATTATCTTTGCCTCCCTTCGACGAGGCGTATCCAAACGATTCTGACAGCGCTGTCCGTTTACGGCAGAAACCAACTGACGATCTGTAACATTCGGATAGACTGGCGACCCGTAACCAACAGCTCAGACATCCCGGCTGATGTTGGTTAATCTATTGAGACCGCCAAATAAAAAGGCAAGAGAATTCAGCCAGGTACCAGCCGCGGTGTTTTTGAAACACAGCAAGCTGATTAGTTGTATTTACATATATATGTTAGTCTTAACCTTGTCAACAAAAAAAGAGGAAATCTCTGAAAACGAGAAAAACGAGCTCCGAGCGCGAATTGAAGATTTTTTCGGTAACCATTCTTAGTGAAGCGAAACGGTCGCAAACTCAATGTTTGAGCCTGCAGGGCGAGTTTTGAGTTTGCAGTGAAGCGAACTTTAGAATGGTCGAAAAAATATTTTGAGCAGCGAAGAGTGAGTTTTTCCGGGAGTTCAGTAGGGAATCCTTTCTTGACACTTGGCGGAGCCTCGTACTCGCAAAAAGGAACCTCTTTGGGCTTAAGAGTCTGGAAAAAACTCCCATCCATGGCTTTGAGCGATGATTTCTCAGGAGTATTCTCGGCGGATTACGGAAATTGTTGGTCTTTTAAATCGGTTCATCTCCCAGGTACCTTTGGACTGAAAGAGATTGCAAGATTTTCCGTCATATGGTAAAGAACCAACCAATTCCAATCTCTCCGTGAGATATCGCGGGAAGGGGTGGACGAAAGACGAAAAAGACCTATCCAATGGCCTTCGTCATTCCTCCTGAGCGGATAGATCTATGAAGATGGAATGAAGCGGCAATGGGGAAAGGGCTTATCGTTGAATGGGCGGTGGGACAGTGCTGGCAGGGTCTGAATGAGGATGGCAGGACGAGTTCGATTTTCATCAAACGAAACAAAAGATCAAAAAAGAAAGGAGAGGAGAATGCACGTAGAGTATGGAAAGGGGACGGTAAGCATTCCGGTCCCTCACGAGCGAATTTTGGCCCTTCTCCAGCCTAAGGAGGTAAAAGGGATCGATGGCGTCGAGGAGAGGGTGAGAGAGAGCTTCCAGAAGCCCGTTGGATCCCCTCCCCTTTCAGCTCTTCTCAAGGGAAAGAAAAAGGTCGTAATCCTGACCGTTAATTTCTCACGACCCTCCCCAAAGGCCCTCATCAGACCGATCGCTCGTCTATGCGACGAGATGAAGCTTGATGTGACGATTCTCATTGCCAGGGGAAGGCATCGCCCAATGACCAAGGAGGAAATCCGAGATCATCTGGGAAACGACCTTGTGGATCGATACCCAGTGCTGGAGCCTGATCCCTTTGACGAGGTCAATGTGCAAGAAGTCGGAAAGACCACCCGAGGCATTCCAA
>JABAOH010032360.1_pt1 | contig 12106 bp, 12 predicted proteins | sample 7062181 | NCBI WGS metagenome assembly JABAOH01 (sample SAMN14538630, study PRJNA623070) | marine sediment metagenome | biome: marine biome [ENVO:00000428]; feature: marine pelagic biome [ENVO:01000023]; material: deep marine sediment [ENVO:00002113]; isolation source: pool of 5 deep marine... | reverse complement strand
GATTAGCCCGGGCGACCTGAGCATTAGTCAGCCGACACGTGCGGTGCCGATTCCCCAGCGTCTGCAACAGAGCACGGAACAGGCCGACGAGATCGCCGCCGCGATAGATGCCGGAGCACTGGCCGAGGCTGCGGCTGAAGCCGGTCTGGCGGCCTTACGCGGCGAGGCCGGACCCGCCTATGACAGCCTCGTCTACGGCGCCGCGCTTTGCCTGTTTCACCTGAAGCGCGCGCCATCGCTGTCGGTGGCGGCTGAGACCGCGCGTGGTGCCATCGCTACAGGTGCAGCGTTAACGCGGTTGCAGGCGCACACGCCACGCGTTTCGTCCCCAGCCTGAGCTCTATTTATGCCCGGTGGTGACAACCGGTGCCCGGTGGCGCCTGAACGAGGGTTGCTTGGGACCGGCTTTGTCATGCCAGGGACCTCGCCGGCCTTCCCGTGACTATACCGAAAGAGATAGCTCTCATACCTACAGCGAGACCGCGACAGACTTGACGCAGATCAAGGAAACTTGGGAATTGCGGTGTCGTAGTACCACTTCGGTCAGTGGACCGTGTCATCAGGGGGGAGGATCGAGCATGTCGATTACAAAGCGTGGTTCGATTTTGGCGTTTGTGGTGGGCCTGGCCGCGACGCTGCCGTCGCTGGCGTGGGCAACCAACGGCTATTTTTCACATGGTGTCAGTGTCAAGGAGAAGGGCCTCGTCGGCGCCGCTACGGCTTACTCGCAGGACACCCTCGCCGCGGGGACCAACCCGGCGGGCATGGTCTGGCACGGAAACCGGTGGGATGTGGGCGCCTCATGGTTCAGTCCGAGGCGTGAGTACACCGCGACCGGCTTCAATGCTCCGCCCGCCTTCGGCGCGTTTCCCGGTTCTGGCGGATCCGGTGACACCGTCGAGAGTGAGATGGAAAACTTTATTATTCCACAATTCGGCTGGAACAAGATGCTAGATGACAAAAGCTCTTTCGGTTTGAGCGTTTTTGGTCGCGGCGGCATGAATACGACCTGGAAGGCCAAGGACACATTTACCGGGGCGGGTGTTTTTGGCGCGGGTGATGCAGGCGTTGACCTAGCACAGCTGTTTATCATGCCCACGTATGCTCGCAAATATTCCGATAACGGTGCTTGGGGCGTGAGCGCGATCCTTGCGTACCAGAGCTTCAAGGCCAAGGGGATCCGAAGCTTCGCAGGCATTTCCAACGATCCGGCAAATCTCACCAACAACGGGGACGACACCTCGATCGGCTACGGCTTGGCGGTCGGTTGGCAGGGTAAGGTCGCCAAGAACATTACGCTCGGGGCCTCGTACCACAGCGAGGTATTCATGGACGAGTTCGATGACTACGCCGGCCTGTTTGCCGAGCAGGGTAGTTTCAACATTCCCTCGCAGTGGAATCTGGGTCTCGCCTGGGATGTCACGCCGAAGTCGAAGCTGGTGTTCGATGTCCAGCGAATCAACTACTCCGATGTGCCTTCGGTTAATAATCCATCGCTGTCAACGCTGTTTAGCGGCGGCTGCGCGCTCGTGGGTGGTGTAGGGAATTCGACCTGTCTGGGCGGTGACGACGGCGTCGGTTTCNNTATGAATGGAGCACCAGCGACAAATGGACCTGGCGCGTCGGTTATAGCTTCGGCGATCAGCCGATCGATGAGGACCAAGACGCCCTTTTCAACATTCTCGCCCCCGGCGTGGTGGAGCAGCACATCACCTTCGGCTTCACGCGCAAGCTCAGCGAGAAGAGTGAGCTCAGCTTCGCCGGCATGTTCGCTCCGGAAACGTGTATCGACGGTCCGGCGGATCCCATCAATGCACCGGGCGGCCAGCAGATCGAGCTCTGTATGGACCAGCTTGAATTGGCGGTGGCCTACGGTAGGAAGTTCTGATACTCAGATCGACGTATCTCGTGCAAAGGGGGCTGCGGGTGCAGCCCCTCTGTGTGTCTGGATTGATACCGGACATGCGCGGCTCGTCTATCAGTCCGCAGGATTTCGTGATGAAATACATCGAAAAGACGAGTTGAGTCATGGCCGCGGATTCGGAAGAGCAACTTCTTGCCTTGCTGCGTCGCCTGCCGCAGGAACGGGTTAAACAGCTCATTGATTACGCCGAGTTTTTGCTCGAGCGGCATGGCTCAACAGAAGAGAGCCTGCCAAGGGATGATCTGCCCTCACCCGAAGACATCCCGCGCCCGACACAGGAAAGCGTCGTCCAGGCCATCAAGCGCCTGACCGCAAGCTACCCCATGCTTCAGCGGCGCACGCTGCTAGATGAAACCTCGATGCTCATGACGCAACACATCCTGGGTGGCCGGGGGGCGGTCGAGATCATCGACGAGCTGGAGCGCTTGTTTCGGCGTCACTATGAATCGCTCGCCGAGGGCGCGCAAGACCGCAACGACCCCGAGCGTCCTGTCTCGAAATCGAAAATTGGGCAGCAAGCCTCAACGCTCCGGAAGGAACGCGAAGAACGCAATGGCGCAGAGGACTCAGAGGATAGTCGCAAATAAAACATAATAAGTCAGCCTTCTCCGCGTCCTTGGCGTCCCGGCGAGCTCTGCGTTTGTTTAAGAGCGTCACAAGCTGTCGGACTTTTTGAGATAGGATCTGCAGATGACCGAGCGCATCCTGCCTCCTGGCAAGCTGCCGGCCGCTTTGCTGCGGGAGCTGCTGGCCCTGGCACCGTCGCCGGCCCCCGAGCTGCTTTTGCCGCCGGCCGTTGGCGAAGACGCCGCCGCCATCGACATCGCCGCAGGTGCGCTGATTGCCGCGACCGATCCGATTACGCTGACCGGCTATGACGTCGGTGCCCATTCCGTCGTCGTCAACGCCAATGACGTCGCCGTCATGGGCGCGCGCCCACGCTGGTTCCTCGCCGCCGTGCTGTTGCCGGTCGGCACGACCGAGGAAGAGGTGCGTGCACTTTTCCGGGGCCTCTATGCGACGCTAGAGCGCATTGGTGCCGTCCTCGTCGGCGGCCACACCGAGATCACCCCTGCCGTGACGCAACCGGTGGTCATCGGCCAGATGCTCGGTTTGCGCGAGGACGGCCAGTTCATACGCACGGGCGGCGTGAAAGCGGGCGATCTGATTCTGCAAGTTGGGGCGGCGCCGATTGAGGGGACCGCAGTACTGGCGCGTGAGGCGACGTCGCGACTGCAAACGGTTCCGTCCGCGACGCTCACACGGGCGCGCGCCGCCTTGAGCGACCCCGGCATCTCTGTGGTCGAAGCGGCCCTGCGCGCGACCGCATTGGGCGCGACGGCATTGCACGATCCCACCGAAGGCGGCCTGTCCGCGGGGTTGTACGAGCTGGCCAAGGCCTCAGGTGTGGCGCTGCAATTAGACGCCGAGTCGGCATTGTGGTTCGAGCCGGGAATGGCGCTCTGTCGCGCATTAGATGCCGATCCCTGGGGCGTGCTGGCCTCGGGGACGCTGCTCGCGGCCTTTCCGCCCGTACTCGCCGCGCATGCATTGGCCGCCATGCGCGACGAAGGCTACACGGCAGCGATTATTGCGCGCGCGAAACCGGGTGCCGGTGTGGAGCGTAGCGACGGTGTACCCTTCCCACGCTACGAGCGTGACGAGTTGTCACGCATCCTGGCTTGAGGCGGAGCCGCATCGCCGTTCATCCCACGGTCCGCAGCGTTTTGTTGAGCCGGGCATGCAAGGTGCCGGCAATGTCGCGGCCCATCGGCGCTTGGGTTGTATCGACGACCAAGGCGAGCGTTTGCTCCAGCTCGTTCAGCGGCTCGCGGCTAGCAAGTTGGTGCTCCAGGACTACCCGATCGGCCTCGGAGGCATCGGTCTGAGCGCGCCGGGCTACACGTTCTCTTAGAATCTGATCCGGTGCTTCACAGTCAAGAATCAGAAACGGCACCTCAAGCTCTTCGGCCAGATCGCGGAACGCTCGACGTGGAGCTTGCTTGAGAAAGGTGGCGTCGACGATCACGCTGTAACCCGCTTTCAATATGAGGCGGGCGAGCTCGTGTAAACGGTCATACGTGCGTTCAGTCGCTTGTGCCGTATACAGACCCTGGTCGATGCCCGAGCGTGTGCGTGCAGCTGCTGTGAGCCCGAAAAGGCGCTTGCGTTCCACATCCGAGCGAATGCGAATGGCGGGGTAGTGCTCGAGCACTGCCTGGGCAACCGTGGTTTTCCCGGAGCCCGACAAACCATGCGTAATAATAAGAGCAGGGTGGTTCGTTTGGGTGTATTGCTCGGCAAGCGTCAGGTAACTGCGATACTCGTCCAGCACGTGGCGTTTCTCGGCGTCGTCAATCCCGGACTGTTGTACGCGAATACGGTCGACCATGGCGCGCACCATGGCACGGTACATCAGGTAATAGCGCAGCACCTCGAGGCTTCCATAGTCACCGGTGTGTTCCAGGTAGGCGTTCAGAAACCGGCGCCCGAGCTGCGGACACCGGCGGTCATCGAGATCCATCATGACGAAAGCGATCTCGCTGATAACATCGATCCAGCGCAAGGTCTCGCTGAACTCGATGCAGTCAAAGATAAGTATTTCGCCATCGAGCAAGGCCATGTTGCGCAGATGCATGTCGCCANNGTTTGCGCGTGGCCAATATCCGGCGACAGCGCTCGTACTCTTGCTGTGCCCAGCGCTGCAGCCCGCCTAAGCGTTCCACGGCTTCCTCGTCCCGCAACCCCGACAGGACCCGATCGAAATTTTCCAGGACGATCGCCTGAACGTGTTGTGGATCACCGTATTCGTCGTCAGCTTCAGCGACAGCGACGCCTGCGTGAAAGGCCGCTACCGTATGTGCAAGCGCGTCGATATGCTGCGGGGACAGCTCCCCGCGTGCGAGCACGCGATCGAGCTGCGCCTGCTGCGGGAATTGAAGCATCTTAACCGCGTATTCGATGGCTGGGCCGGGGCCGCGGATACACGGGCGCTCGGTGCTGCCGGTGATAGCGACGACGTCCAGATACAGGCGCGGCGCAAGGCGCCGGTTAAGGCGAAGCTCCTGCTGGCAGTAAAAATGGCGTTTTTCCAGCGTTGAAAAGTCGAGGAATCCTAGATTGACCGGTTTCTTTATCTTGTAGGCATAGCTGCCCGTGAGTAACACCCAGGAGATATGCGTCTCGATGACGCTTACTTCTGGCACCGCGTGATCATAACAGCGCGGATTCTGAAGCGAACTTATCAGGGTAGCGGTATCAACCCGCGCTTCGGGATCTCCTGCCATACGCGTCATTATTTCACAGTTTCGCCAGCTCGCCTCCACTCGACCGCCGCCGTCATCGTGGTTTTTGATATAGGTCAACACAGCTCGATGCGGCGCGCGCTATGTTGGTGTCGCCATGGCCTGCCATGGGTTTCGGGTTGACCACGGGCACAGACAGCGAGAGCTATAGCGGGCGAGCGTCGCGGCGCTTGCCTACACAGTGGGGGACCGGACATGAACGTCGTTAAGGCTCTGTGGTTGGTCTCGTGCATAGTTCTGAGTGCGTGCGTAACAACGGTCAAGATCGGCAAGGAGTTTGATCCAGCCCGATTCGATGCAGCCGTGCAGCCCGGGGTCACCACACAAGCGGATGTGCGTTCACTGTTGGGCGAACCCGTGGCTACCGGTGTGGTGGTGAACGAAGACAGAGAGCGATTTACGCGCTGGCTTTATTACTTCGGCACCGGTACGGCACCCGGGTTGCGCGATGCGAGGTTCAGTGTGCTTGAGATCCGCTTCGACAAACATGACGTGGTGCAGGCCTATAACTGGTCTTCGGGTTAGTCGATGGCTATGAAGCTAGTTGTTAGCGGCCGGGAGACGTCAGCGCTGCCCGAGCGTGAAGTAGAGGTCGTTGAGCGTAAAGGTCTCGGACATCCCGATACAATATGCGATGCACTCGCCGAGGAACTCAGCGTTGCGCTGAGTCGCTTCTACATAGATAAATTCGACTTCATTCTGCACCATAACGTGGATAAGGTGTTGCTGTGGGGCGGTGCGTCGCAGCCGCGGTTTGGCGCTGGTGAGATCATTGCGCCCATGGAGTTGTTTCTTGCCGGCCGGGCAACGCGCAGTGTGGCGGGGATAGAGGTGCCGGTCGAGGACGTGACCGTTGAAACCGCGCGAAACTGGTTTCGCGAAAATTTTCATGCCCTCGACCCGCAGGCGCATATCAAGGTTCACTGCCTGGTACGGCCAGGATCAGCCGAGCTCGTCGAGCTCTATCAGCGGCAAAGACGTACGGGCTTGTGGTTGGCCAACGATACCTCGTGCGGCGTTGGCTACGCGCCGGCAAGCGCGCTTGAGAAGACGGTGATGGCCGTTGAACGGCACATCAACGCGACCTCGACGAAGGCGCGCTATCCGGCGCTCGGGCAGGATGTCAAGGTCATGGCGATAAGGGTGGCCGATCACCTCGATCTCACAATCGCCTGCGCCTTGATCGGACGCTACCTGCAAGATCTCGATGACTATCTGGAGGCCAAGCGCGTGCTGCAGCAACTCGCGCGCGAAGCGGCGGTGACCTTCTGGGACGGAGAAATCGCGGTCGCAGTCAACACGGCCGACGAGCCGGATACGGGTAGCCTCTATCTCACCGTGACGGGCACCTCGGCGGAGGCCGGCGACGACGGTCAGGCGGGGCGGGGCAACCGCGCCAACGGCCTGATCACGCCGTACCGGCCGATGACCTTGGAGGCGGTCGCCGGCAAGAATCCGGTCACCCACGTCGGCAAGTTGTACAACCTGGCCGCCCGGTCGATGGCCGAAGCACTGGTCGAATCGCTGGACCCCGTCACTGAGGCCCGTTGCGTCCTCGTGAGTCGAATTGGTCAACCGGTCAACCAGCCGCAGATCGTCGATGTCGACCTGTGCCTGGCAGGCGGCCCGCAGGCGGCGGCGTTGAGGCCCGACGTCGAGCGAGTGGTGGATGCCCAATTGCAGCGCCTCGCCACGCTTTGGCGAGATGTCATGGCGGGCACGGTGCCGCTTTACTGAGGCGGGTGTGGACGGCGATTTCAGCCGAACTTTTGCCTGTCAGTGGGGTCCAACCGGGCTCAAGGGCGACTTTTTGGGCGTCGTCGGGCTTGATAAGCGGGGCACCCACCCCCACCCCCTAAATGGGGCTTGGACGACGCCGGCCGGGCGACCGGCCGCACTAGCAGTAGATGTACAGGGAATCGATGAAGGCCCGTCAAATGCCTGCTCAGGTCCCCCCTTTGTTGGACATGCGGGGGACGGGCCGTGGTTGCTGCTTGCGTTTTCCCCGAATCGCCTGCAAGACCTGATATAAAGGGGCCCCGACGCCAGAACGCGAGGCCAGAGATCCAATTGCCAGTGAAATTACGAGATTGAATATACCCATGCAGTCGGAAAAGAAAGAAGTTGAATTGAAGGATTTGATCGTGAAGGGCCGTAAGCGAGGCTTCCTGACTTACGGCGATATTGGCGATCAGACGTCGGGCTACGGGCGTGGTCCCGAGGATATCGATACGGTCGTCGACCTGATCCATAACATGGGTCTGCAGGTGCTCGAACAGCTGCCCGACGCAGATGTGGTGTTGCAGCGTTTCGAGGCGCTAGACGCCGGGCGCGGCGGCGAAGGCGAGGCGGCTGCCACCGGAGTTCCGCAACCAGAACGCCCTCGCGGCGTCGATACGCTGCGTACCTACATGCGCGAGATGGCGACTGTCGACCTGCTCACACGCGAGGAAGAGGTTGCGATAGCAAAACGCATCGAGGCCGGTGTCGGCCAAACGATGGAAGCACTTGCTGCCTGTCCGCTTACCTACGAGCGCATATTGGCCCTCGTTGACCGTATCGATGCCGGTGACATGCCTTGGACCGACATGGTCGTAGACTTTGCCGGCGGGCAAGAGGTCGAGGTGGTAACAACCCCGCCTACGCCGCTGACCCGAGAGAAGACGACTTCCGACGAGGACGACGCAGCGGCGACGCTAGACCCGCAGGAGGCGAGTGCGCGGTTTGCCGCTATCCGAAAGCTCCATCGCCGCTGGACGCGTGCGCTCGAGCGCGAGGGCTCGGACAGTGTCAAGACGATGCGCACGCAGCAGAAGCTCGCACAGGCGCTACTGGAGGTGCGGTTTACGCCCAAAGTCATCGAAGAGCTCAGTGTGCAGGTGCGCGAGACGCTGCGGGAGATACGAGGTGTTGAGCGACGCATAGCGACGCTTTGCGTCGGCAAGGCACGCGTGCCGCGTAAGTTGTTCCTGCAAGCTTTCGTCGGTCGGGAGAGCAATACGAGGCTAGTAGGCAATTTGCTTCGACGTCGGCTGGGCGATCGGACGGTACTGAAAACAAATGCCGACACGATCCGGGCCCTGCAGGCGCGCTTGGGTGAACTGGAAGCACGCACCGGTGTGAGCATAGCTGCGCTAAAGGATATCGGCCGTCGCATGTCGCTTGGCGACGCCCGGGCACGGCGCGCCAAGAAGGAAATGATCGAAGCGAACCTGCGCCTGGTTATCTCTGTGGCCAAGAAGTATCGAAATCGGGGCCTTCCGTTTCTTGATCTCATTCAGGAAGGCAACATCGGCTTAATGAAGGCCGTTGACAAGTTCGAGTACCGGCGTGGCTACAAGTTCTCTACTTATGCCCACTGGTGGATTCGTCAGGCCGTTACGCGCGCCATTGCCGACCAAGCCCGGGTTATCCGTATCCCGGTCCACATGATCGAGCGTCTGAGCAAGCTGACGCGTATGTCGCAAGAAATTAGGCAGCAGACGGGGCACGAAGCGGCGACGGAAGAGTTGGGGGCTCGTATGAAGCTCTCAGAGGACGCGGTTCGCGAGATGCAGACGATGGGCAGGCATCCGGTGTCGATGGACATGCCGATTGGCGATGACGAGGATGCGCGCCTGGGCGATTTCATCGAAGACAAAAATGTGCAATCGCCGCCCGACTGGACTGCCAACGAGTCTCTCAAAGCAAGCGCACGCGCGCTGCTTGAAACCTTGACGCCGCGTGAGGCCAAGGTATTGGCTATGCGTTTTGGTATCGGCATGGACACGGACTACACGCTCGAGGAAGTGGGTAGGGAGTTCAACGTCAGCCGCGAGCGGATTCGCCAGATCGAGGCAAAGGCGCTACGCAAGTTGCGCGAGCCCGGTTGCTCCGATCACCTCAAAAACCTGTTCGAAAGCGAGTAGCGAACTAGCGACGCACCTGTTTGATCGTTGATCTCGGTCAAGGAAGTTGGGGCCGCGCGGCCTTATGCTTCTAACAATAAAAGAAACCGAGGGCCAACCGATGGTATTCAAGGATCTGCTCGTCCATGTCGACAACACGAAGGCCTATCCGGCACGACTGGACGCGGCTATTCGTCTAGCCCAAGCCCACCAAGCCCATTTGACGGGGCTCTACGTGTTGCCCCTCATCAACGTACCCGGCTACGCGGAGGCGCAGATTCCGTTGGAAGTCATCGAGAAGCAGCGCCAGAACATGCGCGCCCAGGCCGACAAGGCGGAAAAGGTGTTTGGCGCAGCCGCCGACAAGGCCGGTATCGCTAGGGAGTGGCGTTGTGTCGAGGACGATTTCGCACACGCGTTAAGCGTGAATGCTCGCTATGTCGATGTGGTGCTAACGGGTCAGGATGACAAGTCAGACCCCATGTCGGTCGGAGGGCTGACGGAAAGAGTCGTGTTCGAGGCGGGACGTCCGGTTCTCGTTATTCCCTACATCGGTGCGGGCAAGACGATCGGCGAAAGGGTGTTGGTGGCATGGAATGCCAGCCGCGAAGCCATAAGGGCAGTCCACGACGCGCTACCCTTGCTGGAGCGCGCGAAGTCGGTGACGGTGATGGCGGTTAATCCCCCAGGCGGTGCAGCGGGCGAGGGCGACATACCCGCGGCTGATATCTGCCTGCATCTTGCCAGGCATGGCGTCAGGGCGGAGGCTGATCATGTCGAAGCGCATGACATCGCCGTCGGTGACATGCTGTTGTCCCGCGCTGCAGACAAGAGTATCGATCTCCTGGTGATGGGCGCGTACGGGCATTCGCGCCTGCGCGAGCTAGTATTGGGCGGCGCAACGCGCCATATCCTCGGTCACATGACCATACCCGTGCTGATGTCGCATTAATGCGGGTCTCGGCGCGGGACCTGAGGACTGATGAATGCTAGTCGGTGAATTCTGTAATCGCGATGTAGTCATCGTCGACAAGACGAGCTCGGTTCGGCAAGCATCGCAGCTTATGCGCAGTCAGCACGTCGGTGACCTGGTTGTCGTCGAGGAACGCGACGGTCAGCGCATTCCTGTAGGCATTATCACAGACAGGGACATCGTGCTTGAAGTGATTGCCAAGGACGTGGATCTGGACGCGGTCGCTATCGGCGACGTCATGAGTTTCGATCTCACGACGGCAAGCGAGGACGATGCCGTGCTCGAAACGGTCAAGCTGATGCAAGCCAAGGGAGTACGTCGGGTTCCTGTCGTCGACAAGCGGGGCGCCCTCGTCGGTATCCTGGCCGTTGATGATTTAATCGAATTGATGCGAGAGCTCGTCGGCGATGTCAGCAGTTTGATTGTCCGCGAGCAGAAACGCGAGCAAAGGAAGCGCCCCTAAACCTGGCCAACCCCTCTCACCCGGTCATCCGGCCCGCATGTAACAAGGTCGATGAGCCGTCTCGGTCATCGGCAGGCCGGCACTCTTGTTTGCGTCTGAGGCCCCACGTCTTCACCAAGCTGGCGGTGCTCGTCATGTCCATGCTGCTGGTTATGCCCGGGCATGGGGCAATGAATCGCAGCGAACCGGCGTGGGTCACCACCGACGCAGATGGTGCCATCCGCGTGCACCTGTACTTCTTTTGGTCGAAAAAGTGCCCGCACTGCATTCGGGCGCGCCCGTTTGTGACGTCGCTGGAAAAAAAATATGTCTGGCTCGAGGTGCATGCACATGAGCTTAGCGAGCAGCGCGGAAATGTTGAGCGCTATGTGGCCATGGCCGCCGTCCTCGGTCAGCAAGCGCGTAGCGTACCCGCCTTTCTCGCCTGTGGCCGAATGCTGGTCGGCTATGACGAGGCGGCTACCACCGGCCGCGATATCGAACAGCTGCTGCAGCAGTGTTACCAACTGGCCCGCCAAGAGCCTCTGCCTGGGCGCGAAGCTGCGCCGGCGGTGGGGCCACCGCCGCTTCGAGTTCCCTGGCTCGGTGAGATCGGCCCGCAATCGCTATCCTTGCCGGTCCTGACCGTGATACTGGCAGGGCTCGACTCTTTCAACCCCTGCNNAACCCCTGCGCTTTTTTCGTACTGCTGTTTCTGTTGAGCCTGCTGGTGCACGCGCGCAGTCGCGCACGCATGCTCACTATCGGCATCACGTTCGTGTCGGTTTCCGGACTCGTCTATTTCTTGTTCATGGCAGCCTGGTTGAGCCTGTTCATGGTTATCGGTGAGCTTTGGTGGGTCACTGTCGCCGCTGGACTGCTCGCCGTGGGCCTGGGCAGCCTAAACATCAAGGATTATTTCCTGTTCAAGCGTGGCGTGACCTTGTCAATTCCCGACAGCGCCAAGCCCGGGCTCTATCAGCGAACGCGCGCGTTGCTCAACGCCGAGCGCCTGCCGACGCTGCTGGTGGGTACCATGGCGCTGGCGATCGCCGCGAACAGCTACGAGTTGCTGTGTACGGCGGGTTTCCCCATGGTCTTTACCCGGATCCTCACCCTGAGCGAACTGTCAGCGCCTGCCTATTATCTGTATCTGCTGCTTTACAATATCGTTTACGTAGTACCGTTACTGCTCATTGTCACCGTCTTCGCGCTTACCATGGGGTCGCGCAAGCTACGGGAAAGTGAGGGACGGCTACTTAAGTTGTTGTCCGGCGTGATGATGCTCGAGCTTGGGTTGATTTTGTTGGTAGCGCCTCAGTGGCTCGACAGTGTTTCTGCTGCATTGGCATTACTGCTTGTCGCTGCAACGGTGACGTTTGTCGTTTCGCGTGTGTGGAGCCTGGCGACTGACGGCCGTGGTCTCGGACGTGCATGACACAAGTGCTTGCACTCAGCGGCTCGCGCATCAGGCAAGGTTTTTGGCATGTCGAAATGAGCGGTTAGCCGCGTGCCGAGGCCGTGAAGGGCAGTGCGTTGACTGCATTCAAGCAGCCACGCTCGGGCTAGCGGAGG
>JABAOH010001348.1_pt4 | contig 12107 bp, 14 predicted proteins | sample 7062181 | NCBI WGS metagenome assembly JABAOH01 (sample SAMN14538630, study PRJNA623070) | marine sediment metagenome | biome: marine biome [ENVO:00000428]; feature: marine pelagic biome [ENVO:01000023]; material: deep marine sediment [ENVO:00002113]; isolation source: pool of 5 deep marine... | reverse complement strand
CAAGCCATGTGCGACCGTATTGCCATCATGTATGAAGGAAGACTGTTGGCCTTAGGTAACATGATGGAGTTGAGGCAGAGGGCGAAGCTGCCCGGATCAGACTTGGAAGACGTTTTCTTGAGGCTTACGGGAACAGAAGACGTGAGAGCGGTTGTTGAGGCACTTCTGAAATGAACTGGAAAACCGTTCTGCTGCTTTTAAGCGTTGAAAGAAAAGCAGGCAGACTGATTCGAGGTCAACGGTTGAGAAGGTATCGCGAGAAAAGATTTCTCCAATACTTGCTGTATGGAGGAGCCTGCATTCTAGGAATAGCGATAGGTGTAGGTATGGGAATCTTCTACGCTGCAGTGACTGATCTGGAACTCAAGACTCTACTCTTTGAAGGCGCCCGTTCTCTTTTCCTGTCCTTTCCAACGATAGTGTTTCTGTCCAGCTTGATTTTCACCACCATGAAGCAAATTCAAAGAATGGGAGTAAAATCTTCTATTCAAGTTCCCTACTGGCTGCCCATCACCTGGGAAGAACATACCCTTGCGTCCACCCTAGCCCATCTCATTGGTTTGCCCCTAGCTTCCCTCGTCCTATTCAGTTCAGCCATAGCGATCGCCTCTATTTACCTGCAAATCACTCACCTTGCAATCGTCACAATTCTTGCTTCGATCGCCAGCGCCTTCCTCGCCAGCACGACCACGGAGATTCTCAGAGTTCTTCAAGTGAGACTCACAGGAGCTGTGTACAAGTCCTCTGGAAAGGCGGCTATTTGGGTGAGATTCCTAGGTTCTCTACTCTTCTTCATCGCCTTCTACATCGTGTATTTTTCTCTTACATCTGGCGGTGGCTCCATAATTCTCATCCAGACGGTTGCCAACGCTCAACAGGCAGTTTGGTTCATCCCCTACGTCTGGTTGGGCATCGCCTTAGCCGCTTTCATGAACGGACTGCTGGCCGAAACCGCTATCTTTTCACTGGCTTCCCTTCTGTTCCTCTTAATTCTCTTCTATGTAGCCGTTAAGTTGAACGGTAGATTTGGATTGTACGAGCCCCCAGCCATCACGGTCTCACGAGGAGCCTACGTTCCCAAGGTTGGCTTTCTAGGAAAGCTTGGTTTTTCCTCCCTGGAAGCTGCAGTGATACATAAGGACTTCAAGGCCTTTACGAGACGTCGAGAACTCATCTACGTTTTCATAATGCCCCTCGTTTTCATCCTCATACCGCTGACGCAGTATTTAGGAATATACGGCGAACCAATAACGCCGGAGAGCTCGAGATTCCTAGTCGCTTGGATCATCCTAGGTCCAGGGGCCATAATGGCCACAATGTTGGGCACGATAATCATTGGTGAGGAAGGCGGGTCGGTATGGCTCTTCTTTTCTTCACCGATAAATGCGCGCAGCCTAGTTAAGTCAAAGTATGCCTTCATAGTCATCTTCTCATACATGGTGACGCTAGTGTGCGGGGCTATTGGAATCCTCATCTTCCGTCCTTCGTTAGACATTGCCATAGCATTGTTGATAGAATCAATGTTATTGGCCTTCGCTTTGAGCGCTGTCTCCCTCGGAGCAGGAATAAAAGGCGCCGACTTCACCGAAGTCCCAAGAGCCAGAATGGTCAGACCGTTAACAGCGCTCGTCTACAGTCTCCTCTGCCTAGTCCTAGCGTTGACAATATCCTCTCCACTACTTCTACACGCAGCCGCGACGGAGTACATACCCATTCCTGTGCCCTTACCAAAAATAGACCTTCACATCGCAGTTTCCATAAGCGCAGTGGTAGCCCTCGTCCTAGCCTTCGCATTTTACAAGATAGCTCTAAAAAACGCAGAAGATTTCTTGACCAAAGCCGAAGTCTAGGCTAACGAACGGTCACGCGCGCGTCGAGAGCTATATGTTAATCAGCCCTTTTTGTGACATCTGATTTGACGAGTCTTACTGTGGCGATTAAGAGGGAAACTATAGTATAGGCCACTATGATCAAGGCTGATAGTGCAATATCTCCGGTCATTTGACCTATGAAGGGGTTGTCTAGCATCGGCATTAACTCTGAAGCTATAAATGTTGGGAGATTTGTCGCACTCCATGTTGGAAGCAACTTGCTCACATCTAGGTAAAACTGATTTGCTTCACCACTAACTCGGGAAAATTCGTATAACACAAGGAGGACGCCATACAGAATCTGAGACGCTATGAATACACCAATGGTTGCCAGCATTGCAATCGTGCCTTTTCGAATAACTTCACTGAACATGAATGTTAACGAAAAGAAGAGTAGAGATGAATAGGCGATAGCTCCCAGAATTATTGGGACAAACTCAAGATTTTTTTGTGGACCGAAAAATGCGAAACCCAGAATAACTCCGATAGCAACCATAAGGGTTTCTACAAAAACTAACAATGAAAAGCCGCCTATGAACTTTCCCGACATATATTCTAGTTTTCTAATGGGTTTTGAAAGTAGTATATCAGCCGTTCCGCGCTCGTATTCCTCTGCCATGGAGCCGCCAGCGATTATGACAGCGACGAGCTGAACGAACAAATTTTGTCCGCCCAATACGCCGAAGACCCACATAGTGGCTTTAGCGGCTTCAGTTAAGTCTAAACGGATCTGAGTGAAAACTATCAGGGGAAGCGCTTGAATAGCTACCGCGAGAATTATTAGAGCCAGAATCTTCTTTTTTGCCAGAGCTCTCCGCCACTCGTAGCCAATGATTGTAGCAACTCTTTGAAGGGCATTCACTTCATTGACCTCCTTTTAGGGCGCGAAGATAAGCGTCTTCTAGCGTTATCTTGTGGAGGTTTAGGCTTAGCAACACACCTTTATGCTTGAAAATTTCTGAGGAGATTTCGCCTCTCAAGTCCTTCTTTTCCTTCAGTTCTATTCTCAGTTTGTTCCCTTCAACTTTGACGTCGTCTACGTAGTCAAGCTTTTTGAGAGCTGATATCATGGTTTCCCTTACTTTTTCCAGTTCTGCTTCAATGACCCATTTTTGGGTAAAGGCTTCTAACACTTGCTCCATTGGCCCGTCGAAGACCATTCTGCCCTTGTTGATCATCCCCACATGGCTGCAGATTCGTTCAACTTCATCTAGGAGATGCGATGAAATGAAGACGGTTTTGCCTTCTTTCGAAAGAGTCATGAAAAGATTTCTGAAGTGAGCTGTAGCTTCTGGGTCCATACCAATCGTAGGTTCGTCCATTATCAGGACCACGGGGTCGTTGATTAAGGCCAGGGCTACAGACAGTCTTTGAACCATTCCCTTACTGTACTTTCCAATCTTTTGGTCTCCCCACTCTTCTAATCCAACGAGGTCAAGGAGTTGTTTAATCCTCTTCTTCCTATACTGCTTATACAAACCAAACATTTTTCCCATCAAGTCCAGCAACTGCTTTCCTGTGAAAAAGGTTTGTAGAGTTGGTAGTTCTGGGGCGTATCCTAAGTTCTGAAGCGCTTCAACGGGATATCTCGTTGGGTTTATGTCGGTTATTTGGACTTCACCCTCGTCTGGTTTCAGGAGGCCAAGCATAGTTCTTATAGTTGTGGTTTTGCCTGCCCCGTTTGGACCTAGATAGCCGTAAACCCATCCCTTGTCAACTGTGAAGGAGACAGAGTCTACAGCCTTGAAGTCTCCATAGAATTTTGTGAGGTTTGACACCACAATAACTCGCTGACGAGACAAAGATTATCACCATTTGAGCATAAGATATTCGACGTTCCTAATAAATTTACAACGAGCGCGCATATTTATCTCCACACCTCGGGTCAACATGCAAATCCCGCGCGCAGCTGCAAATCTTATTTCATAGTCCTTTCCATAGGGCATAGAGTGCTGTCGATGAACGTAAAGGTCACTAATAGGGGACTAGTGTTGTCGATCAAAAAAGAGCCGTGTGAAAGGTGAACGTTAGTTGAAGATCTTGCGAAAGGATTTCAAACATGGCAAGGTTGTCGTGGTTCCAGAAACCTTGGACGATCTTTGGCATCTCTATAATATTGTGGTGTCAAATGACGAGGTGTATGCTCGGACGAGCCGAGTAGTGAAGACTGATGAGCGCTATGCCCGTCCCCAAAAAGGTCAGAGAGTTTCAGTTTTTCTTGGCATAAGAGTGGAGAAACTGCTGTGGGACAGGATCTTAAACCGGCTGAGAGTACACGGAATCGTTTGCGAAGCACCTGACAAAATAAATGTGAAGGGGTTCCATCACACAATCAACGTCGTCGTGAACAAGCCGATCACCATCGTAAAATCTAGGTGGCCTAAGCATCATGTTGATCGGCTTGACAGAGCCAGTAGAGTCAAAGTGACGCCGATCATCGTGATCTCTATGGACGACGAGGAATACTGCGTCGCCGTCCTAAGGCAATACGGTGTCGATGTGAGAGTTGAGGAAAGAACAAGGCTTCCCGGAAAGCTGGAAGTGGAAAAAAGGACAAGGGCAAAGCGAGAATTCTTTAAGAAAGCCCTACAGTCCCTGAGAGAGACTTGGAAAAGCAGCCACAGCCCAATCGTGGTAATAGGCCCGGGATTCATAAAGAACGACTTTATGAGATACACAAAAGCGGAAGCCTCAGAGATTGCAAATGCTGTCATTGATGTGAAAGGCGTGAACAGCAGCGGCTTGGCGGGAATAAAAGAGGCCCTGCGCTCCGGAGTTCTAGACAAAGCGTTGAGACACGTGCGGATAGCCGAGGAGACGAAAGTCATGGAAGAAGTCCTTGAACGATTGGGCAAAGGAAGACTAGACGTAACCTATGGACTCGCGGATGTCGAGAAGGCGAGCCTTTTCGGCGCAGTTGAAAAGCTTCTTTTGGCAGATGTTACGTTGAGGGAGACAACTGACGAAAAAAGAACAGCGCTGGAAAAGCTCATGAGAGAAGTCGAAGAAAGAGGCGGACAAATCGTTCTTGTCAGCACCGAGCATGAGGCAGGAGCGAAACTGCTCTCCCTCGGAGGCATCGCCGCACTTCTCCGTTTTCCCCTTGGCTAACTCAACATAAGCAAGTGCGCAGAGTCAAATTTATTAATCTCAATGAAAGTTACCGCAGAACAAGAGAGAAAGGATTTGCAAATCATACCTAAACTTAAAGAAGAATTCTCTTTCATCCGCGGGAATTATCTACTTATCGCTATGAGCTGGATCCTGATAGACTTTGCTATGGAACTACAAGGAACCTACTACGGCCCCTTTGTTTTGTATGACCTCGGCGCCACAGAAACCATCCTAGGTCTCATAGGATTTGTCTCCTTCGCAGTTTTGGCTCTTGTGCAGTTTCCAGGAGGGTATTTGGCAGACAAGTATGGGAGAAAATGGTTGATTTCAACCATGACCTTTGGAGTGGGGCTTTCGCACATTTTCTACGTGCTAGCCCCAAGCTGGCACTGGATCTTGGTTGGAGCCGTATTCGTAAACCTCAGCTGTTTTCATATGCCAGCTCTCGACGCCCTCTTAGCGGATTCCACGCCTTCCGAAAGGCGAGGTATGGGGTTCTCGATAATAACGCTCATAACGAGGGTTGCTACGACTCCCGCGCCAATTTTTGCTGGTTTGCTTGTTGCAGCGTTTGCACGCGCAAACGGCATGAGGATAGCCTACGCAATAGTGGTTGCTTTCTTCTTGATCGCAGCTATTTTGCGTACTAGACTGAAGGAAACTGTGGATCGGCCCAGAAAGATTCAGTTCAGAGATCTTTTGAATTCTTATCCTCAGGCACTAAGAGAAAGTGTTGGTGTCTGGAAAACATTACCTACTTCAATGCTTTACCTTTTCTTCGGCAACCTGACAGCGACCTTGGCTCTTTCCTTTGGTCAACTGTACTATGTTGTCTATGCCATTGAGGGAAGCAGGAGTGCCTTGTTTATTAGCGAGTTTGATTGGGCGCTTGTATCCACTGCTCTATTCGTCACAATGATAGTTTCAGCTGTTCCCATAGGTAAGCTCATCGACAAGATTGGAAGAAAAATTCCACTTTTAATATCTTACGTAGTCTTTTTTCCAGCTGTGCTACTCTTCGTGTACGGAGACTTGGTCAAATTGTTTATTGCTCTTCCACTGATTGGAATAGGTGACGTGCTCTTCTTTTCTGCTTTCGAATCGTTACGAACAGACCTTGTCCCTCTAGAAAAGAGAGGAAAAGTGATAGGACTCACAAACTTTACCACCCACATGATTATAGCCATAGGTCAACTGATAGGAGGCATATTATACGCAACAGACCCTCAACTTCCATTTCTCTTCATCTTGATATTTCTAGTTCCCTCACTCATCATCACTCTCCGTTTGCATGAACCAAAAAAGCGAGAAGAATAAAAAAGAGAAACATAAGCCACAACCAAAACAAATATGTTATACAGAACACGCAAGCGAGACAGAAAGAAGATTTTGACTGCGCGCGCAATAGCTATTTCAGAAAACTGAAGATACTAATTTTCTCTCTGGAGACGTATTCTTAGACGCCAACTATTTTCCGGAGAGTTTTACACGTCGCCGAACCGCAGGATTCTGATCTGCAAGTTTCTTCAGAGCCATTTCAAACGTTTCGTCTGGTAAAAGTTCCTTCTCGATGAAGACTCCGGTTCTTCCAACCTCGTTGCGGCGCAGTAGAGCGTGAACTCGGTCTAACACGGTGTTTAGAGACACCCCTAGGAGATGGGCAACCGTTTCCTCGCGACCCACAATGCTGCTTTCAACATGACCCTTTAACGTGGGTTCAATCAACATCAGCCTCTTGTCCACACCCAATACCCGCATATCCGTCTGGATTGTTGACAGGGAAGCTTCCCCACTGAACCTGTAAAAGTCTCTCTCCACGTGGCGAAGCTTTACGAGAGGAAACGAAACACTCCGCTGTTTGTCAATCTCGATATACCCCTTCGGCGCGTAGAGAGGCGTGGCTTGCACGACAACTCGCCGATTAGTAGGTATGTTGGCGCGTTCAAGCGTTGTTTCTATAGCGAAGGAAGAAGATGGATCCCCTATGAACACATCAATGTCACTCTTCTCAGAGACATCTCCTCGCGCGATGCTCCCGTGCACAATAGATGGCATATGGCAACTATCCAGAACCTCCATTATCTGGACCGCTTTAGACCTCAGTTTCCCCAACAGTTTCCAATGTCTCTCGTCGTAAACAATCTCTGCCCGTTCGGCGCGGGTTACTGGTTTCTTAGCCATCACAATCACCATGGAGGGAGGTACCCATCCACTCCAAATATGAGGGTAACCCTTCCGTTATTGGAAGCTCAAGGATCTCCGGCACTTCATAACTGTGCATTTTCTTCACCCTATCACAAAGCCTCTTGAAAAAACGCTTCCTTGACTTCATGATGACTAGAACTTCGCTCGCTTTGTCGATTTTCCCTTCCCACCAAAAGAGGGAAGAAACCGGACCAATAATATTTGCGCAAGCAATAAGCCTATCATCGAGTAGAGAGCGAACAATTCTTGACGCCTCTTTTTTGTCCGAAGCTGTCATGAGGACGACGACATAGGACGACAATTTTCTTCCCTCTAAAGAACTACACAAAGGTATTTTTAGTTGATGCCCTTACCGAAACGCGAAGGAAAACAAGACCAATGTCGACTTGCACACTCTGCGACAGAAGAGAAGCAGTTATCATGCGCCCTCACTCAGGGGAGAAACTCTGCAGACGATGCTTCTACAAATCCATAGAAAACAAAGTCCGAGCAACCATATCCAAGTATGAAATGCTTCAACCCCACGACAAAGTCATGGTAGCAGTTTCAGGCGGAAAAGACAGCACAGCTCTTGTCCACATACTATACAAGATTGAAAGAGCCTTTCCACAAGCAAAGCTTTGTGCAGTCACTGTTGACGAGGGGATAAGGGGCTACCGGGACGAGGCCTTGAAGTTAGCTGTGAAAAATTGTAGAACGCTAGGTGTGGAGCACGTTATAACCTCCTTTAAGGAGATGTACGGCTATGAGCTAGATGAACTTGTGAACATTATTCGAGAAAAGGGTGAAAAGGAGTTGACACCTTGCTCCTACTGCGGGGTGTTGAGGAGGCGTGCTCTGAACACTGCGGCGCGAGAGGCGGGCGCGAACAGGCTTGCCACAGCCCATAATTTAGATGATGAAACTCAAACTATGATTTTGAACATCCTTCACGGTGATCCTATTAGAATAGCTCGAGTGAAGCCCGTCTTGACGGTGGTTCATCCAAAGTTGATACAGCGCGTCAAGCCTTTCTGTGAGGTTCTTGAGAGAGAGATTGCCTTCTACGTATACCTGAAGGAAACCGAGTTTCAGGGCATTCCGTGTCCATATGCCAGAAGCGCCCTGAGAACCGATATACGATCTATGCTTAACAGAATGGAAGAAAAACATGCAGGAACAAAATTCACCATCTTCAAGTCTATGGAAAAAATCAGACCAGCGTTAGAAGCTATGATGGAAGAGGCGAAATTACAGGACTGTAAGAAGTGCGGTGAACCTACTGTTGGGGAACTCTGCAGGCCTTGTCAAATGTTAGAGAAGCTTTCTGTTTTGTAAAGCGGCGGGTCACCGAGGCTGGACGTCCAGTTTTCGCCGAGTCCTCTAACCTCTTTGCTCATACCCGCACTCCCCTGAGCGCTGAACGTTCAAGCTTAGGTTGCTCCCTCCCGGGCCTGGCCAGGTTCACCTGGTAAACGCGGTTAACGACTTCCCTACGAAAGCCGCTCCACGACCGCCAGCCCCAAGGAACGGATACTCATGGTTAGAGAGCCAGAGGAACTTGACGATCTTTGACGCCTCACCTTGGCTCTCAGCCCGTCGTATAGAGGGTTTACGGTCAAAGCGTAAGCTTCTCAAGGGACCCCTAGCCCCCCGCCTAAGACCCGCCAAGAGAACTTGACGCTTTCAAAGGTATAAAAGTTTGTTGAGTGTGTGCACCGGAGTCGCTGGAAAAGGATGTTACAAGAGGGCCCAGAGAACTCGTAACGAATTGACCAGAGATTTTTCAGCGTCTCCCTGAAGTCGTAGAGACGCTGTTTCTGCGATTTTTGCATGCATGCCAAATGTATGTTGTACAACTGTTTCCTCGTCAATGCCCCCAACCCTCTCCAATGCCTCTAATCTTCAAGGATCACCCATCTCCTTCTGCAAGTAGTTCCTAAACCTTTTTACCGTTTGTAACATGTACACGGAAAACATTAATTGCCGTGAGAACCTTAAAAGTTGACCCTGGGTCAGGGAGGATTATCAGTGACTCAAAAAGGTTTCAGGATCGTAGAGGCGTCGGGATCACACTACGAAATGGGTTTCAAACTTGGAGAGCGCTGCAAGGATTTAGCTGAAAGCATGATGGAAGACGTGAAGTTGAGAGTTAAAGTCGCAGGATTAGCCTGGGACAAAGCGGTCTCCACCGCTCGCAAGCATCTGCCGTTCGCAGAGGAATTTGACCCCGCGTATGTTGAGTGGGTTCGCGGGTACGCCGAGGGCTCAGGATTCAAGTTTGAGGATCTCTTCGCCTATTTCTGTCAAGACGCAGGTGGAGGTTTGTGCACTGACATTGCCGTAGCCAACGAGGTGACCTCGGATGGGTCTGTGTTATCTGCGCACACAGAGGATTGGTGTCCAATAGATGAGAAGCATTTGGTCCTGGTTCGTGGCAAGCCCGAAGGGGAACCAGCCTTCTTGGCAGCGACTTTAGGTGGATTGCTGATCGACTGCGGCTTGAATTCCGCGGGGATAAGTGTTACACAAAACTCTTTGGCTCAAAGTGACGTTAGAATCGGTGTTCCCAAAGAGTTTGTCGCTCACAAGATTCTCGCTTCCAAGACAATTGGCGATGCTATGCGTGCGGCGCTTCCAGAGAAAAGGGGTTCAAGTTACAATCACAACCTATGCCATTCCAGTGGCGAGATCTACAGCCTCGAAGGGTCTGCCACCGATTTCTGTGCCCTGTACGCTCAAGAGGGTTACCTTGTTCACACGAATCATTATCTTTCTGAAAGAATGGCTAAATACGAAGCTACCTTTCAGAAGTCAAATGAGAAGTCACCCGGGGCTGGTGCAGATACCATAATTCGCTACAATAGGGCTCTGAGACTGTTGAAGAGGGAGCTTGGAAAGGTTACTGTTGCTTCCTTAAGGAATATACTCTCAGACCACGTCAATAATCCAAACTCCATCTGTCGACACATCGATGAGTCTGTTCCACCTCTTGAACAATACAAAACCATCTATTCCATAATAATCGATGTTACCCATCTGAAGGTATTGATCTGCCACGGAAATCCCTGTGTAGGGGAATACAGAGAATTCAAGCTCTGATCAGTAGGGATTTGCCTGTGGAGGTAGTTGGTTATGACTTGCTATTTTAGGCATATGCAACATGTGTTCAGGAAAGCAGGAATAGTGGTTACGAGTGAAAACAAACGAGAGATCGACCGGGTCATTCATGACGTTGTTGGTGTTAAGTACAAAGATTGCTCATCTACTTGGAGAGAAGTGAGGAAGAGAATTGAGGAAGATGAGGAAGGCTTCGTTTCTAAGCTGAAGAAAGCACTGCCTAAGCATTTACTTGACTAGTTTGGGAAAAACATGACATAGTGAACGATGGTTTACTAGTGAAGATTTTGTCTAAGAATCTCAGTTATGACTTGCCTCGTCTTTCAACATTTTAGAGCCTAAAACTATAAGCCATGCTGACGCCGAAAGTCCAGACAGAGTTTCGGGAATAGCGACTCCCTTGCCGAATGAAATAGTCCAAACAATCGCTGCAACTAGGGCGGCTGTGATCGTGAAAAGTCCTAATCTCATCTTGAGCGTCCGCAAGAAAGCTGCGCCCAAAACAAGCATCGATATTGGAAATAGTGTAAAGAATGTCACCGAAGCGTAATAATGCAGGGCTTCAATGTTTTCTGGGAAAATACCTATCGCAGTTAGCGCAAAAGCATCAAGCAAGAAGAGAAAACCTCCGATTCTGCTCAATAGACGCGCTTTGACAAACGCAAAGAGCCCAACCGCGAAAAGAATGGCGAGAATTCCGGTTATTATGAGACCAGTGTTAAACAGAACAGCAGTGACGCCTTTTTGGACGCCTAAATCGCTTAGGGCGTTTTCTGTCCAACTGAACTCAGGAGAATATGCTATGGCAAGTAGTATCAAGGTGAACCCGATGAAAGGCGCGATTATGCCGCTGACTCCAGATATCTTAAGCCAATTCATAGCAAAACACTTGTTACTCTTAGAACACGCAAATAGGCTATAAAATNNCAGAGCTAGTATTTCCAAAAAATAGTGTTGTCCGAATAAGAGGTGGGATCCATCTCGTGTGTGGTTAATGTGTCCACATCGATGATGTATATAGAGTGTAGGCGGGCATTCTTTATTTCATCTAGGCTTACAGGCGGGTCCTTGTAATAAAGGTCGCACAGGCGTTTGATCTCTTCTAGCTCTTCTGAGCTTCTAAATCTGGGAGCCTTGGTGAAAGATGGAGGAATCTGCACGATGTAGTGGGGTGGTGTTCCGATCCCAAACTTGTCTGCGTAGTTGCTGTATCGCGCTATCTTGCTGGCGATTCTTGCTTTGCAGTAGGTCATTGGATCCAGAGCGTGCTCGGGAGGAACGAAGCCTGTCTCAACCTCAACAATCAGTGTTCCATAGCCTTTCACGCCACACAAGTCGTAGGTTAAGCCTCCGTCTGCGAGACGTTCAACATCTAAGTCATAGCCCTTTGAAATTAGATGTTTAGCGCATACTAGTTCCATGACTGTGTGGTTGATCTTTACGACGTTTTGTTTGCGAAGTTGAATTAGCCTATCCCTGAGGGTGCTCAACTTGTTCTCTGCGACCTTGTCCACTCCATTGCTCAATTTCGCTAGTAATAGGTCTAGGTCTCTTTCAAACGCGCCCATGCTGAAAGCTTCCCTACTACTGTTTCAGAAACCAATATTTCAAACTTTGCGACGTATCAAGTTTTGTCGACAATTTTGTCTAGAATTCTATTCAGAAATCGTGTATTCAGGTATATGCCTGGCTAATATCGCCCAAGCTGGGGAGCACGGCTTGGATAGGCCAACGAAGGAAGATTGACTGTTCAACTGTCCTTTTAGGTTCTTTGAGCGATTGCATCAAATAAGGTATCTCGAGATATGGAAATCCAGC
>JABAOH010126337.1_pt4 | contig 12109 bp, 14 predicted proteins | sample 7062181 | NCBI WGS metagenome assembly JABAOH01 (sample SAMN14538630, study PRJNA623070) | marine sediment metagenome | biome: marine biome [ENVO:00000428]; feature: marine pelagic biome [ENVO:01000023]; material: deep marine sediment [ENVO:00002113]; isolation source: pool of 5 deep marine... | reverse complement strand
GTGCCTCGAGCCCTGTTCATGGAGTCCAGGCTGAAGGCTCGCATCGACGACGGCACCACCTGGCCCCTGGCCTCCACCGAGTTCTTCGCCGAGGACACCACCGAGGACAAGATAAGCGAGGCCGTCACGTCCGTGACGGCGGGCGAACTCACAGGCTACCGCACCCACTGGCTCCTCCAGTACCTCCTCCAGAACTCCACCGGCGACGAGGTGCACGAGGCCGTCGACGTCACCTCGTATGTGCCGCTGCTCAACCTGCCAGCGGACGCCCTTCAGATCATCCCATGGACAGGTGTCACCAGCGGCCCCACCGGCAGCATGCCCCAGGGCTTCTGGGACTGGATCGGCTCCATCGTCACGGCCATCACCAACGCCCTCATCAAGGCGGGCCAGCTGATCTACGGCGGGCTCATCGCGATTGGCAACTTCTTCGTCGCGTTGGGGGAGGCCATCGTGGACTGGGGGATATGGGACATCGGGACTTGCCATTAGTTTCCTGCACGGGCTCGCATAGCTCTGTGAAGGCACCGGGCGTTCTCTCTTGTCCCATACCACCTGCGATATCTTAATGTCCGTAGAATTCATATGCAATTCGGACAGGCCATGGGTAAAAAGGAGCTTGAGTGGCTCTCAGAACACGAGTCTGATCTAGAAAGCCACAGTGGAAAGTGGATTGCTTTCACCGCAGAGGAGGGAATCCTGGCCAGCGGGGAGACGGTGAAACAGGTGATGGAGGAAGCGAGGAGGAAGCACAAGGTAGAGAGTCCCACCGTGTTCCTAGTACCGCGGAAGGATGAAGAGGCCTATGTCCTATGAGGTGGGAGTTCCCCTACGTGAGGCTCCGGGGCAGGTATTTTCCAATTGTTCCCGTAGGGCTCGTTACCGATAGACGCGTCGACACTGTAGCGATCCTGGATTCTGGAGCCTCCATCTCAGTCTTCAAACCCTCAGTGGCTCATGAGCTAGGCATAGACGTCGAAGGCGGCGACCTGCTCCTCGTGGAGGGCATAAGCGGCAAGATCTCCCTCTACGTGCATCCCGTGGAGATGGAATTGGAAGGGCACGGATTCTCATCAAGAGTAGCCTTCTCCCCAGAGTACACCGCCAGCGTGAATCTCCTGGGTAGAGAGGGCTTCTTCGACCAGTTCCTCATCACCTTTGATGAGGAGAGCAGAAAGGTATTCCTCGAGACCTTTAGCTAGGCTGACAACGGTCAGCACCGCTACGTGGTCCAGGACCGCTACTTCGTCTTCCTGGTGGAGGCCACCTCCTCCTACGGCGACGTCGACGCAGGCATGCACGCCATCATCGTGCCCCGCGCCATATACATGGAGTCCAAGCTGAAGGCAAGGATCGAGGACGGCCTCACCTACCCCCTGGACTCCACCGAGTTCTTCGCCGACGATGATACGCAGGCCGACATGTCCGAGGCCGTCACTTCCGTCACGGCGGGCGAACTCACCGGCTACCGCACCTACAGGCTCCTCCAACACCTGCTGCAGAACTCCATCGGAGACGAGACCAGACGGCCGTCGACGTCACGTCCTACGTCCCCCTCCTTTAACCTGCCAGCGGACGCCCTCCAGATCATCCCCTGGACAGGCGTCACCAGCGGCCCCACCGGGAGCATGCCCCAGGGCTTCTGGGACTGGATCGGCTCCATCGTCACGGCCATCACCAACGCCCTCATCCTGACGGGTCAACTGATCTACGGCGGGCTCGTCGCCATCGCTGGATTCTTCGTCGCCCTGGGGGAGGCCATCGTGGATTGGGGGATATGGCTGGTGGGGACGTACCACGGTGCACTGATGACGGAGACCTTCCTGAGCCCGCTGAGATAGGCTTATATATTCTGTGCGTCCATAGCACGAATACATGAAAACCGTGTCCCTTGACGATGAAGCCTACGGTCTCCTGAAGGGGGCAAAGCTCTCGCCCGGTGACTCCTTCAGCGATGTGGTCAAGCGGCGCTTCGGCTCACGCCCTAGCGTGCGCGACTCTGCGGGGTCTTGGGCAGGGGTATCCGAGGAACGATTGGCCCGCCTCCGGGAGGAACGGCTCGCGACCCTGGGGACGACGCAGGAGTGAAGATGCTCGTCGTCGACACCAGCGTACTCGTGGAACACCTCAGAGGCCGCAAGGCCGCGACCTCCTTCCTGGAACAGGAACTGAGGCGGGGTCCCGTCCTCGTCCCCGCTCTGGTGGCCTGGGAACTCTGGAAAGGCGCGGATTCGCCACGTGAGAGGGAAGGCGTCACGTCGCTCTTGGAAGCCCTGGAACCGGACGCCTTCGTGCCGGCCATGGCCCGAATTGCCGGAGATCTGCACCGCGAGCACAAGAACGCGGGACAGGAGCGTCCAGCGTGGGACCTTCTCATTGCGGCCCACGCGCTCTTTTATGGCTGCCCTCTGGCCACGTTGGACCGCGATTTCGCTCCCGTCCCAGGCCTCGATATCATGCTAGTGGCCTCGGACTAGGCGAGGGCGACCGCCTCCAGACCTCTCTGGGGGAAGTTCAGGAGCGTCGCATCACCCTGGCAAACACTCTCATCACGGCGGGCCAGCTGATCTACGGCGGGCTCGTGGCCATCGCGGGCTTCTTCGTCGCGTTGGGCGAGGCCATTGTGGATTGAAGAACGCAAGTGGCGAGGAGCGTGGAGGGGGCCAACGATGCCTTAATATCCTCGGCCGCGCTTAGAACAGCGTGGGTCGCAAGCGCGTCTTTACCGTTCTCCTGGAGAGGGACGAAGACGGTTACTACGTCGCCTCCGTCCCGGAGCTTCCCGGGTGCCACACTCAGGCCCGTTCCTTGGACGAGCTGTCTGGGCGGATCCGAGAGGCGGTTCTGTTGTACCTTGAGGCGGAAGGGAGGTCCCTCCCCGAGCTCGAGTTCGTGGGCCTCCAGCGCATCGAAGTGGACCTGCCATGAAGCTTCGACCCCTCCCCGCCAGGCGGGTCCTCAAGGCACTGCAGGCCCTTGGGTTCGAGACCGTGCGCCAGAGAGGGAGTCATGTCTTCCTCAGGCACCCTGACGGTCGAAAGACAACTGTCCCCGTCCACCCGGGGGAGGAGATCGGCAGGGGGCTTCTCCGTAAGATCATTCATGATGCGGAGGTGACTGTCGAGGAGTTTTTCTTGCATGTGTAGCTCCCCCGTGGAGACCTTGACACCTCGCTACCACGAACGAGACGTTTGACATCCAAAGTGCTGCTGAGTGACACCAACGGGAGCAGGGAGTACCTCAGGGGCTTAGAGGTGGCCTCGCCCCCGTTCCTAACCCTCTCGGTGAACCGATTTCAAGGGACAGGGGTCGCCTCAATACCTTTGTTCAGCTGCTCAACCTGCCCACGGACGCCCTCAACATCATCCCCTGGACCGGCGTCGCTAGCGGCCCCACGGGCAGCATGCCCCAGGCCTTCTGGGATTGGATAGGATCCATCGTCACGGCCATCACCAAGGCCCTCATTACGGAGGGCTAGCTGATCTAGGGTGGGCTCGTGGCGATTGCGGGGTGCTTTGTGGCGCTGAGAACCGACAATACATTAGTATGACAATCAGCGCCCTGGGGGAATGATGGGGCGCAATCGGGTCTTCTAAATCCTCCCAGAGCAGGACAAGGATGGCTACTACGTGGCCACAGCTCGCATGTTTCCAGGCTGCTTCACGCGGACGCCGTCCACGTGCTCATGAGACGGCCTCCGGTTCATATGCATATCCATACATTTATATCCGTGCATTTATCTACACACACCCCATGGGGGTCAAGACAATTACGGTGTCCGAGGACGCCTACGAGGCCCTGGCAGCGCTGAAGCGTGAGGGAGAGAGCTTCAGCGATGTGGTCCGGCGCCTCGCCCGCACGAGTCGTTCCCTGCTGGAGTTCGCGGGCGACTGGGAGAGCGTCTCAGACGAGGCGATGCGGGACTACCTCGAATTCCTACGAGCGAGCGACGAACTCTCTAAGGTGCGCCTCGGCCGGTTGACGAAGGGCGGAGGGGAGTGACCTCGTGGTCAGCTTGGAGACGACGTTCCTGGTGGACCTCCGCCGGGGGGAACCGGCGGCCGTCGCGAAGGCGGAGGTCCTAGAGGCCGCTAGAGAGACAAAGGCTGTCACGCCCCCGGTTGCCGCCGAACTCTTCCTGGGCGCCCATCGCTTCGGCGCGGAGCACGTCGAGCGAACCCGGGACCTGCTGGCCTCCCTCGTGTGGCTAGCCATGGATCAGGAGGCTTGCGAGGAAGCCGGCCGAATCGGCGCCGAGCTGATGGCTCGGGGGGAGACCCTCGGCGAGGCGGACCTCTTCATCGCCGCGACCTCCATGAGGCACGGACACCGCCTCCTGACCCGGGATCGAGCCTTTGCACGCGTTCCCGGACTAACCGTGGAGGCATATTGAAGAATCCGTGGAACAATCCGTGCCAGCGGTACCGGAAGTCGAGGGCGCAAAACAAGGAGTCACCCGTCAGACCAAAAGCTGGCGAGGTCGCAACTTGGCTCCCTCGGCCCAGGCGGACAACGGCCAGCACCGCTACGTGCCCCGGGACCGCGTGCGCTAGGCATCCTTATCCTCTTCGTCTCCCTTCGCCTCCCGGACCCGCACGTCCTTTCCATCCCCTTCCGGTGCCCTGCCTCCGATCCTCTCGTACGGGTCGGGCGGCTCTTGGCTCTCAGCCTCTAAGGGGACTCGTTTCTTCACTGCCTCCTGTATCCGAACACGAATGCGATGAGCGCTCTCACGCCACGATGAGCGCATCGCAATGAAAGCAACCCCCACAACAAGGCCTGCCGCCTGAGCCCCACCGTAGAGCCTCGTGACCGTTGCGGGAGGATTGGATAGAACGACGACCAGGGGCGCAAAGAGGAGGAGGACTCCGAAGGCTGGAAGGACCAACGGATGATAGGGCCGCAGCCTCTCGTGGAAGGGGGAGAGGTGCCGAACCAGAACCCCAATGTAGCTCACGAGGACAAGCCCCACGGCGAAGGCAGGGATGCCAGCAAAGGCTCCGCCGCTAGTGACGAGGGTCACCTCGTATCCGATCAGGCCAGCTACGACGGTCATAAAGATAACGTCGCGAAGGAGACGCCTGGGCTGGAAAAGAATCCATCTCACAAGGGTAGGTTTCCGAATCTCCGCTAGCATTCGGCGCTCGAACGGCAGGAGGCCTAAGATCAGACCCACATGGGCGGACAGGAAGGCTGTCCCGAACGGCATGGATTCGTGAACCCTCAGAAAGCCCATGAGGAAACTCGCGGCGAAAGACCAGGCGGCGATGGCGGCCATCGTCATGAGAAGAGGGTTGGGACTCGCGGGGGCCTCTCTCACCGCACCTGGCCCCTCACCTCCGGCCCCTCGACCCATGGATAGAATCCTTGGAAGTAGGCCCCAGAGGACGTTCACCACAGTGAAGCCGCCCACGAAGAGGACCAGGGCTATGACGGCCGTGGAGGAGAAGCCTAGGAATGCGAATGAAGTGACCAGCAGCGCCCAGCTTGCTCTGGAGACGTGCCTAGATAGGTTCTCGAGGCGCCTGGCCAGTTGGGGGAAGGCGCCGAGGAGTAGAGCCGTAGAGGATAGGCCGAAGCCGACGAGGGCGGGAAGGAGGGCTTGGCCAGGCATACCCGCCCCCGCGAGAATGATGGCCGTCAGGAATACAATTCCCGAAACCAGGATGAAGAATCTGGCCCGGCCAAAGGCTCTAAGGTACCCCTTCAACAGCTCCAGGCGCCGATGAAGAGACTCGCGATACCTCCTCCAGCTCAGGTACCCCCGGATCGTTCGAAAGGTCCTCCCCTTCCGAAGATCCTCCTGCTGCCTCCCCTGAAGGTCGACGAGTTTCGTTCCCGTTTCGACAGCGACCTCGTTTTGTTTGTCGGTACTCATGCACCGGGCCTCATGCTCTGGCGCTCCAGACTACACGCCCTACTTGTCTGGTGCTTGAGTCGCATCCCCATCTAGCCGTCTTTATCCTTACTACCCAGTTCCACTTAGCGAGAACATCAAGGAACTGCACAGACCAGCAGGTGTGACCTTGTCTACGACGCGAGGGTCCCCTTCCCATCCATGTAAGGCTGCAGCGCTTTTGGCACCGTTATCGTTCCGTCCGGGTTCTGGTAGTTCTCCAGGATGGCCACGAGGACCCTCGAGGTCGCGATGGCGGTGCTGTTGAGGGTGTGAATGAACCTCTTCTCGCCGCCGAGCTTGCCCACTCGTATCTTCAGTCGCCGAGCCTGGTAGTCCCTGCAGTTCGAGCACGAAACAACCTCCACGTACTTTCCCTGCCGTGGGGACCAGGTCTCCAGGTCGTACTTCTTCGCGGCCACCGTCCCGATGTCCCCGGTACACACGTTGACGATGCGATAGGGGATATTCAGCAGCTGGACGATCTCCTCCGCGTTGCCTATCAACTCCTCGTGGTAACGCTTCGAGTCCTCAGGAAGGCAGAAGATGAATTGCTCCACCTTGTTGAACTGGTGCATCCTGAACAGCCCGCGGGTATCCACTCCGTGGGCTCCGATCTCCTTCCTGAAGTTGGTGGATATCCCAGCGTACCGGATGGGCATGTCCTCCTCGTCCAGCACCTCATCCATGTGCATGGCGGCGATGGGGTGCTCCGATGTGGCGATGAGGTAGAGGTCCTCGTCCTCGAGCTTGTACATCACCGTCTCGAAGTCCTCCAGGTCGACCACCCCCTCATAGGCCTTCCGCCTCATCATAAACGGGGGCAGCACGGGCACATATCCCCTCTCCAGGAGGAAGTCCAGGGCGAACCGCTGCAGGGCGATGTCCAGGAGGACCAGGTCGCCCTTCACGAAAAGGAAGCCAGCCCCGGCCATCTTCCGTGCCCTCTCGAAGTCCCCCAGGCCGGCAGCCTCCATCAGGTCACCGTGGGTCATGAGTTCGAAGTCGATCTCCTTAGGCTCTCCCCATCGGCGGAGTTCCACGTTCTCCGTGTCATCCTTTCCAACGGGGACGTCCTCGTCCAGGACGTTTGGCAGCGTCCTCAGGGCTCCATCTACATTGGCTCTCAAGGACTCCACATGGCCCTCGAGGGACTCGATCTGCTTACCCACCCCCGCCGCCTCCTTCACCAGGGCGGAGGCGTCCTTACCCTCGCCCCTCGCTGAGGCCACCTCCCTTGAGAGCTCGTTCCTCCTGTGTCGCAGCTCGTTGACCCTGGTGTTGGCCTCCCGCCAACCGATGTCCCATCCAATCAGCTCCTCTAGGAGGGCGAGCTTATCCTGATCACCGCGCTTCTCCAAATCCCTCCGTACGACCTCGGGGTTCTTGCGGATGAGACCTATGTCCAACATCCACCTCGACAATTCGGCAAGTTGCTATAAAGGCTTGCGGACAACTCTCATGCCTCGCCCGTCGGTCGTCTTGAATAAGTTATGGACCCGCGAAGGGTTTTTGGGACGCAGAGGCATCCGGCCTCTGGAGACTTCCTTGAGCGGTGTCGTCTGGAGTCCATCGGAGAGACTGCTGGAGAAGGCTAACATAACCCGCTTCATGAGGAAGCACGGCATCCCGACCCACGATGAACTCCTCGAAAGGAGCGTGGACGACAACCAGTGGTTCTGGAAGGCCGCCTTGGAGGATCTGGGCATCGAATGGTTCCAGGATCCCCTGGGAGTTCTCGACATCTCTCAAGGCAAGCCGTGGGCCCAGTGGTTCCCCGGGGGGAAGGTCAATATCGCCCACAACGGCCTTGATCGAAGGGCCCTCGGACCCGATGGGGACAAGGTGGCGTGCATCTGGGAGGCCGACGACGGTACGGTCCGGGAGACGACCTACCGGGACTTCTACGTGGAGGCCAACAGGCTGGCCAACGCGATGGTGACAGAGGGCCTCAGGGAAGGCGACACAGCCGGTATCTACATGCCAATGGTCCCAGAGGTCATCAGCGTCATGTTCGCCTGCTGGAAGGTGGGTGTAATAGCTGTCCCCATCTTCAGCGGCTTTGCGGCGAAGGCCACGGCCACCCGCCTGCAGGATGCGGGGGCCAAGCTCCTATTCACCGCAGACGGCTACACCCGACGGGGAAAGGTCGTGGAGCTGAAGGAGGAGGCGGACAGGGCGGCGGATCTGGTCCCCAGCATGACGCGGGTCGTGGTCTTGCAGCGCCTTGGTCGAGAGACACCATGGAGCGATGCGAGGGACGTGACATGGTCGGATTTCGTGGGCAGCCAGCCTGATGAGTTCGAGACACGGCAGCTGGACAGTGAGCACCGCTCCATGATCCTGTACACCAGCGGCACCACCGGCAGGCCGAAAGGTTCCGTCCACACACACATAGGCGTCCTGGTCCAGGCCACCAAGGAGATCGGATACGGCTTCGACCTGAAGCCGGAGGACGTATTCTTCTGGGTAACGGACATCGGCTGGATGATGGGCCCCTGGATGATCATAGGAGTCACAACCCTGGGCGGCACCATGGTCATGATGGAGGGCACCCCTGACTATCCAGACCCTGCCAGGCTGTGGCGCATGGTGGAGGAGCACCGCATCACCACTCTGGGCATCAGTCCCACCGCTATCCGCCTGCTCATGCGATACGGGGACGAGTGGGTGGAGAAGCACGACCTGTCCAGCCTTAGGATTCTCGGTAGCACGGGCGAGCCCTGGGATGAGGAGTCGTGGATGTGGTTCTTCGAGAAGGTGGGCAGTGGTCGTTGCCCCATCATCAACATCTCCGGTGGGACGGAAATCATGGGCTGCTTCCTCTTCCCGTTGCCCATCGTGCCACTGAAGCCCTGCACGTTAGGCAGGGGAGCCGCCTTGGGCATGGACGTGGACGTGGTGGATGATAAGGGCAACAGCGTTCGTCAGGAGAAGGGATATCTCGTGGCTAGGAGCCCCGCACCAAGCATGACCAAGGGCCTTTGGAGGGACCCAGAGAGATATCTGGAGACTTACTGGTCCACCTTTGACGATGTCTGGAACCATGGGGACTGGGCCACAGTGGATGAGGACGGCTATTGGTTCCTCCACGGACGGGCGGACGACACCCTCAAGGTTGCTGGAAAGCGCGTGGGGCCAAGCGAGGTGGAGGGGGCCCTCATCAGCCATCCCAGCGTGGTGGAGGCCGCGGCGATCGGTGCGCCACATGAGGTGAAGGGGGAGGAGGTGGTGTGCTTCGCCGTGCTGCGCGAAGGCTACGAAGCCTCTGAAGCCCTGAGGCGGGAAATAATCGACAACGTCACGAGTCAGCTTGGGAAGCCCCTTCGTCCGGCGGAGGTCCACTTCGTTTCGGCCCTCCCCAAGACCCGGAGCGCCAAAATCGTCCGCCGGGCGATCCGTGCGAAGTATCTCGGGGAGGAGGATTTGGGGGACCTCTCCAGCGTGGAGAACCCCGAGGTGCTTGAGGAGATACCAGTGGCGGGGGGACAATAGTGGTAGGTGCCCCCTCAGAGCCTTAAGCACTGGCTGGCTGTAGGGTACACAACATGGTCTTTGGCCTATCAATATGGGATGTCCTCCTCCTGCTCTACGGCCTTCTCGTGGCCTTCGTTATCCTTGCCTCCTCCTTCCTCTTCATGGGCTTCCATCGGCTCCCGGATGGTCCGTCCGAGGAGGAGCCTCTTGTATCCATCATTCTCCCCGTGAGGAACCAGGCGGACACCGTGGAGAGGTGCCTACGATCTCTCCTCGACTCTGACTACAGCAACAGGGAGATAATCGTCGTTGAGGGCGGGTCTGACGATGGCACTAGGGTCATTCTGGAGCCGTATGCTGACCGACTACGTCTGTTGAAGGAAAAGACCCTCCGCAAGGGATGGGTGGGGAAGAACTGGGCCTGCCATCAGGGCTACCAGGCTGCCAAGGGGGACCTGCTCCTCTTCACCGACGGGGACACGCTGCACGCCCCAGGGCTCCTGAGGCGAGCTGTCAGCCATCTATCAAAGGAGGATATTGGCCTCCTCACCCTAGCGTCCCGCCTCAGGGTGGTGACCTTCTGGGAGCGGGTCATCCAGCCCCTCATGATCTTCCTCATTGGCCTCACCCACAGGGGTCGGTGGGTGAACAGATCGGACAAGCCTTGGGCCATGGGGAACGGTCAGTTCATGCTCTTTCGTCGTGACGTCTACGAGGCCGTGGGGGGCCACTCCGCCGTTCGGGACCGGGTAGATGAGGACTACCGACTTGCCTGCCTGACGAAGGAGAGGGGTTTCCCCACCTATCTGGCGGATGGGAGGGATGGGCTGGAGGTGAGGATGTATAGCTCCCTGCGGGAGATATGGCATGGCTGGGTCAAGAATGCCTTTCCTGGCATGGACTTCAGCCTCTACAAGATCGTGAGGGGCGTCGTAGGTCTCTTCCTCCTGATGGTGCTGCCCTTCGTGCTCCTGGCCTGGGGCCTCTTCCAGCTGACCACTGGAGGACCCACACTCCTCCTCTGGGTCTCCGCCTCCCTTGGCGGGTTGATATGGATCCGTCTCGCCTTGGCTCACGCCCTGTTCGGCGGAGGGGCCGGGTATGCCCTCATGACGCCCATCGGGGCTGTGACGATTGCCATCATCCTTCTGGACTCCGCTCGGCGCTACCTGAGAGGCGGAGGGGTTGCTTGGAAGGGGCGCGTCTACGGCATTCCCGAGAAGTAGTCGAACCTAAGAGCAGTCTCACTCTTCGGACTCCTCGGACGCCTCCGGCCGCTTCCGTATCCCCTGCAGCATGAGAAGCCCGAATATGCCGCCTGCGACTGCCAGTAGGACCAACGGGAAATAGTCGAGAGGCGCGGTACCCTGGGCAGTGGATTCTGGGAACAGCTCGAATTCGTAGGACAGGTCCACCCCCACATCGTTGGGATTCTGCCAGAATACCATGTACTGATCCGACCCAGGTACCTCCCATTCGCCGCTGTCCTCGACCGCGGTACGGGAATAGAAGGACTCCCACTGGGAGTCACCACCATGTGCGTGGATGTCGAAGAAAACGGGAGGGCCATTTCCATCATTCACTCTCCAGGAGAACCGCAAGGTTTCACCGGAGTGCATCGGCAGCCCCATGGAGGAGAAAAGCGCGTGAAAGCTCTCGTTGTAGGACCCCGCGGGACCGAGTTCAAGCAAGCCGCTCTTGCTGATGGTGTCCGCCTCCGGGCCATGGCCGGAGGCATTCGGGGCTGCTGCCAAGGCGAGGACGCTCACGACCGCCCAAACGAGGAGGACATTCAATCCTCTTCGTCCTGGGTCATCGCTGATCATGACTCTGAGGAGACTAGGACTCAGCCTTAGAAAATCTCTGGTAGGGTGGATTGAAGGCTGACCGCCACGTCAGGTCTGGTGGCCCAGGGGCTCGTCGTCGAGCATTCGACTAGGAGACCTGCTCCACAAGGAAGCGATACACCGTGTAGACCATCAGGGGCATCATCGAGTAGACCATCCCAATGCCGAAGATTGTCTCGTGCTCCCGAGGATAGACCTGGTAGACGTGGAGCTCGAAGACCACTATGGCTACGGAGAAGAAGAGCATTGCTAGCTCGGCGACTAGGAGGCTTCCCAGGCGGGTCCACTTCTTCATCTCTTGGAATCCAAAGCCGACCCCACCTCCAGCCAGGAGGAAGAAGAGATGTTCCAGAACGTGTACGAAGTCGTTCAAGACAGCCAGGTTGAAGAAGTAAGGGATGTGCCAGAAGACAATCACCCCGCCGGCGAATATGATGGAAGGGATTCCTCCAGGATTCGTCCTATGGCCCGCCACCAGCAGGGTACGAGAGGCTCTCCTCACCCAGCCCGAGGCATTCTTGGAAGCTGCCCTGAACAGCCTGTAGGCGGCCATCCCAGCGATGAGGCTGAAGATGAAGGTCAGAGCATGCTGCAGGTGGTGGAGCGCCTCATGCTCCTCCAAGATGGAATCTATGGGAGGAACGAGAACGATGAGGGTCAACACCACGCACAGGCCAAGCAGCCCTCCCCACACCTGGTAGCTCTCCCTGGCATGCATTCTCTCCCGATTCATCATTGGAACTGCCTCATCACGCTGATGAGTTGGCCGATGCGAGCTGCCGGCAAGTGCGTCTCATGGGCCCTGGCTCTAGGCTCGTGTTCTCCTCAGGAACATGAAGAGAACGACTGCCACGACAACTATGACGACCGCTGCCACGATCCCTATGGT
>JABAOH010152554.1_pt1 | contig 12116 bp, 10 predicted proteins | sample 7062181 | NCBI WGS metagenome assembly JABAOH01 (sample SAMN14538630, study PRJNA623070) | marine sediment metagenome | biome: marine biome [ENVO:00000428]; feature: marine pelagic biome [ENVO:01000023]; material: deep marine sediment [ENVO:00002113]; isolation source: pool of 5 deep marine... | reverse complement strand
CGGCACCGTCGTGCCCGGCCAGGTGCTCGACCGGCTCACCGCCTACATGCGGGACTGCCAGGTGCAGCCGGCCGGCGCCTACGGCCCGTCGCAGGACGCCGCGGCGCGGATCCGCACGGCGCAGCGCCTGATGGAAGAGATGATGGGCGCCGCGCCCGGCGAGGTCATGGTCGGCCCGTCGACGACGATGAACGTCTACCTGCTGGCGCGGGCACTGCGGCCGTGGTTTGCCGAAGGCGACGAGATCGTCGTTACCGACCTCGACCACGAGGCGAATTCGGGCGCCTGGCGGCGCCTCGCCGAGTCCGGCGTCACCGTGCGCGAGTGGCGGGTCGACCCGGAGACCGCGGAGCTCGAGACCGCTTCGCTCGAGCCTCTGCTGACCGAGCGCACGCGGCTGGTCTGCTTCTCCCACTGCTCGAACATCGCCGGCGGCTTCAACGACGTGGCGGCGATCACGCGCCTCGTGCACGACGCCGGCGCGCTGGTGTGCGTCGACGGCGTCGCCTACGCGCCGCACCGCCAGCTCGACGTCAAGGCCTGGGACGTCGATTTCTATCTGTGCTCGCCCTACAAGATCTACGGGCCGCATCTCGGCCTGCTGTACGGCAAGCGCGAGCATCTCCTGCGGGCGCGCGCCCAGAACCACTATTTCATCGGCGAGACGGACATCCCGCTGAAGCTCAACCCCGGCGGCCCGAACCACGAGCTGACCGCCGCACTGACCGGAATCGTCGACTATTTCGAGGTGCTGCACCGGCACCATTTCGGCGAGTCCGCTCTGGCGCTGCACGATCGCCTGGGCCAGCTCTTCGCCCTCATCGCCGAGCACGAGGAGCGCCTCGCCGAACCCTTCGTCGACTTCCTCGAAGCGCATCCGAAGGTCCGGCTGATCGGCCGCCGCACCGCCGACCAGCAGCGCCGGGCCCCGACCTTCTCGTTCCTCGTCGACGGCCGCAATTCGGCCGAGATCCCGGCGGCCGTCGCAGAACGCGGCGTCGGCATCGGCAGCGGCGACTTCTATGCCGCCCGCCTGATCGACGCGCTGGGCGCCCGCGATTGCGGCGGCGTCGTGCGCGCCAGCATGGTGCACTACAACGCGGCGGACGAGGTCGAGCGCCTGATCGCGGCGCTCGACGGGGCGATCTGAGCGGGCCTCGCGCGCCCTACTCCNNATGGCCAGGGCCTTCTCGACGGACGGCCGGCGCATCTCGAAGACCTCGCGGACGACCGCGTATTCCATGTAGCCGAGGCGCGCCACCGGCTTGATCTTGGCGGTGTCGACGAGCCCGTCCCTGAGCACCGAATCCGCGATGTGGATGCCGACGACGTGGCCGAACACGGCGGTGTTCTTCGACTCCGGATCGTCGCTCGGCAGGTCGACGAACTGCAGCACCTTGCATTCGAGGTTGATCGGCGATTCTGCGACCCGCGGCGGCTTGACGAGCTTGCTCGGCGCCGGCGTGAGGCCGGCCAGCGCCATCTCGTCGACCTCGGCCGGCAGCGAGGCGCTGGTCAGGTTCATCGCCTCGCGCAGATCCCAGGTCGCCATGTTGGCGACGAACTCCCCGGTGTCGCGGCAGTTGGTCAGCGTGTCCTTCGGGCCGTGCGGCTGGCGGCCGTTGATGCCGGCGACCACGACCGGCGGGTTCGACGCCATGCCGTTGAAGAAGCTGAACGGCGCAAGGTTGACGACGCCGTCCTTGCTCACCGTGGTCAGCCAGCCGATCGGCCGCGGCACGACGCAGCTCTTGAACGGGTCGTGCGGCAGCCCGTGATGGTCCTTGGTCTCGTAGAACATGTATATCCTCTCGCGCGCCCCGGCGGCGCTGCATCAAGCCTGCCCGCCGCCGGCCGGCCGTTCAAGACCCTTGTCGGTCTGCCGGCGAAACCGGCCGTGTCTTCCCGCCGGCGGCCACCCCGGCGACCCGGACCCGGCCTGAAATATGCCGCCCAATTGTCTGATTTTTATAGAGAATATTGGGGTGGCTGATGGGATTTGAACCCACGACCCCCAGATCCACAATCTGGTGCTCTAACCAGCTGAGCTACAGCCACCGCAAGGCCCGTTCCGGGGATGCGCCTTTTAACGCCTGCCGCGCCGCCGCGTCAAGCGGAACGGCAGGCGACCGGCACCGGGCACGGGCGTCATTGCGAGGCGCCTGGCGCCGCGGCAATCCATTTGGCCCGGAGAGTTCTGGATTGCTTCGCCTGCGGCTCGCAATGACCCCCAACGTCTCCGACAAACCGGCCCCCCTACCGCACCACCCTCTTCACCACGTGGCCGACCGACAGGCCCTGGACGACGATCGAGAAGATCACGACGCCGTATGTAATGATCAGGATCGCGTCTTTCGAGGGGCCGGCCGGCAGCGACAGGGCGAGCGCCACCGAGATGCCGCCGCGCAGCCCGCCCCAGGTGAGCACGGTGACCGCCCCTTCGGTGAACTGGCGCTTGACGCGCAGGATGCTGACCGGCGCCGCGACGGCGACGAGCCGGGCCAGCAGCACCAGCGGGATCGCCAGCAGCGCCGCCCACAGGGTCGCGGTCTCGAAGGCGAGCGCCAGCACCTCGAAACCGATGATCAGGAACAGCACCGAGTTGAGGATCTCGTCGATCAGCGACCAGAAGGTCTGGACGTGCAGCGCGGTCTTGCCGCTCATCGCGAAGCGTGTGCCGTGGTTGCCGATCAGGAGGCCCGCGACCACCGCCGCGATCGGCGCCGAGGCGTGCACCGCGTGGCTGACAGCGGTCACCAGGAAGACCAGCGCCAGGGTGATCAGCACCTCGAGATTGTGCTCGTCGATGGTCAGCATCGCGCGGTAGGCGATGTAGCCGCCGATCAGCCCGATGGCGGCGCCGCCGACCGTCTCGATCAGGAACAGCTCGACGATATCGGCCGGGCCGATCGCCGCGTCACCCGCGCCGCCGGCGGCGATGGCCAGCAGGATGGTGAACACCACGACGCCGACGCCGTCGTTGAACAGGCTCTCGCCGGCGATCTTCGCCTCCAGCGTCTTCGGCACCTCGACGGTCTTGAGGATGCCGAGCACCGCCACCGGGTCGGTCGGCGAGATCAGCGCCCCGAACACGAGGCACCAGGCGAAGGGCAGCGGGATGCTGAGCCAGGAGAGGATCAGCCAGGTGCCGGTGCCGACGATCGCGGTCGAGATCAGCACGCCGAGCGTCGCCATGGTGCCGATCGCCCAGCGCCGCGAGGCCAGCGCGTCGAGGTCGACATGCAGCGCGCCGGCGAACAGAAGCAGGCTCAGCATCCCCTTCATCAGGGTGTCCGGCAGGTCGATCTGCCCGAGCACGGCCTGGGCGGTCTCGCGCAATTTGAGTGCCGGCACCGCGGCGTCGACGGCGATCGTCCCCAGCGCCGCGAACAGCGCGATGATGACGAGGCCGATGGTGTGCGGGAACTTCAGCCAGCGGTGGTTGACGTAGCCGAACACCGCCGACAGCGTCAGCAGCGCGGCCGCCAGATGGACGACGTCGACGATGCTCATGCGGTCCCCCCCTTCCCCTTGCCGCCAGCCATGATACGGATTGCAGGGTCTACCTTCCAGCGCCACGCGGCGAGACGAGGCCGGGTTCGCGCCCCGGTCCGGCCCCGCCGCGGGGAACGACCCCATGCAAAGGCGTTTTCTGCGGGTTTGGGGATGTCGGGGCCACGCTCCGCCGAGCGCCGGGCTGGCCCCGGGAGGCGGGCGCGGATTTCAAATCCGCGCCCGGTGGCGGCGCGAGGCCCCTGGCCGCTCGCCAGTATCTTTTGGCTAGTCTCCGCCATGCGGAGCGCCGGGCACGCGGGGGACCGGCCAGTATCATATGGCTACTCCCCACCATCCGCATGGCGCCACGGGCGCCGGATCGAAGATCCGTCGCCGTTCCCTGCCGCCATCCCGCCATGCGGACGTATCGCTCTATCGCGGGGCCGGCCGCCGCCAAACGCTGCGGATTGAAATCCGCAGCGCCCTCCCGGGGCCAGCCCGGCGGCCGGCTGAGCGTGGCACGGGCCAATTCATTTGAAGGTAGACCCTGCAATCCGTAAGATGGAACATAACAGGAACACTTAACCTCGGAAGGAGGAGTCATGGACGGAACGAACGACGACAGCAGCGACGCGATCCCGGCCGCCTTTGCGGCGGCGATGCCCGGCTGCCGGCCGGAGCTGGCGCGGCAGCTGGCGCTCGAGGTGGCGACGGCGCTGGGCGTGACCTGCGATCCGGCCAACGAGGCCGAGGATGCGGCGAAGCTCGCCGCGGCGCTGCAGGCGATGCAGGCGGCGGCCCCGCGCGATTCCCTCGAATCGATGCTGGCGGCGCAGATGGCGGCGGTCCACGGCGCCGCCATGCGGGCCCTGCGCCGCGCCCAGGAATGCGGCGGCCACCCCGAGATCGAGGCCCTCTACGCGCGCCAGGCGGCGCGGCTGATGCAGCTGTTCCTGAGGCAGGGCGAGGCGCTGGAGAAGCGACGAGGCCGGCAGGCCGCGGCGGAGACACGGGACGCAGAGACGGAGGCCGCGGAGGCAGAGGACTGCACCACACCGGAGGGCCGGCCGATCGCGGTTCCCGCCGGCCGACGGAACGTCCCGCGCCGGACGCGTCGGAAGCCCACACGTCCCAACGGCACCGCCGGGCCAGCGCCCAACGGCCGGCACCGTGACCCCAACGGAACGGCGCCGCCATTGTGACGTGGCCGCCGCCGGGGCATATTCGGGGGGCCGGCCGAGACAGGCTATAGTGGGTCGGGCGGGCCGGTTGCCTGACGGGGGTGGCGCCGCCGGCGCCGGAACAACAACGGGGGACGGAGCGGGATGGGGATCATGATCTCGGGTGTCTGGACGGACACCGAATCCAGGGAGGTCCGGAAGGACGGCCGGTTCGTGCGCAGCGAGTCGGCGTTCCGCAGCTGGATCACCGCGGACGGCAGCGCCGGGCCGACCGGCCCGGGCGGCTTTGCGGCCGAAAGCGGGCGCTACCACCTCTATGTGTCCTACGCCTGCCCGTGGGCGCACCGGGCGCTGATCTACCGCAGCGTCCTCGGCCTCGAGGAGGTCATCGGCGTCTCCGTCGTCCACCCGGTGAACCGCGACAGCGGCTGGGCGTTCGCGGCCTACCCGGGCGCGACCGACGATCCGGTCAACGGGGCCAGGTATCTTCATGAGCTCTACGCGAAGGCGGACCCGGACTATTCCGGCAAGGTGACGGTGCCGGTGCTGTGGGATGCCGAGCGGTCGACGATCGTCAACAATGAATCCTCCGAGATCATCCGCATGCTCGGACAGGCGTTCCGCCCCCTCGCCGCCCGCTGGGCGGAGTTCTATCCGGACGAGCTGCGCGACGAGATCGACGCGCTCAACGACTTCACCTACCGCAACGTCAACAACGCCGTGTACCGCAGCGGCTTCGCCCGCACCCAGGAGGCCTACGAGCAGGCGGTCGCGGCGCTGTTCGACGCGCTGGACACGCTCGAAGAGCGGCTGGACGGCCGCCGCTACCTGCTCGGCGAGCGGATCGTCGAGACCGACTGGCGCCTGTTCCCGACGTTGATCCGCTTCGATCCGGTCTACTACTTCCACTTCAAGTGCAACCGCCGGCCGCTCAGCAGCTATCGCAACATCATGCGCTATACGCGCGACCTGCTGGACCATCCCGGGGTGCGCGAGACCGTCCACATGGACCACATCATCGACCACTATTACCACGCCCACAAACGCATCAACCCGCTGGGACTCATCCCGGTCGGCGCCTACGCGGCGCTGGACGGGCCGCCCTGGTCCGGGCCGGACCCGGCGGAGCCGGCGTGATGCTGACGCTCTATCACTACGACCGCTCGACGGCGGCGCAGCGGGTGCGTCTGCTGCTGGAGGAAAAGCAGCTGCCCTGGGAGAGCGTGATCGTCGATACCGCCCGCGGCGACGTCGAAGAGCTTCCCGAGGACTACCATCGCCTCAATCCCAAGGGGCTGGTTCCCGTGATCGTCAACGAGGGCGCGGGCATCGCGGAATCGCTGGTGATCCTGGAGTATCTGGAAGACGCCTTCCCGGAGCCGTCGTTCCGCCCGCAATCTCCCGAGGACCGCGCCGGGATGCGCCTTTGGATGCGCAGGATCGACGACGGGGTGCACGTCGCCAGCCGGACGATCGGCGTCTGCATCGTCAACCGCCACATCTACCAGGCGAAGAGCAGCGAGAAGATCGACAGATACTACGCCGAGATGAGGGATGAGGTGCGGCGCACCAACGATCAGATCAACATCGCCGGCGGGCTCGACTCGCCGCTGCTGCCCGACGCGCTGGCGACGTTCCGCGCCCTGTTCGAGGATATCGACGCGGCCCTTGGCGAACGCCCGTGGCTCGCCGGCGAGAGCTATTCGCTCGCCGATATCGCGCTCGTCGTCTACGTGCGGCGGATGGAGTCCTTCATGATGGCGCCGCTGTGGCGCCACCTCGCCCGGCTCAACGACTGGTATGACCGGATCCGCCGCCGGCCCGCCTGGGAGTGCGCTGTCGAGCGCTGGGGCGACGTCACGGCGGAGCAACGCAAGACGCACGGCACGGCGGCGTTCCCGCGCATCGCCGAGATGTGGGTGTCGTAACCCGCTGCGCGCTGCCCGCAGGGTGTGATTTTTCGGGTTTCGCCCCGATATGCCCAGTATGAATGGAGACTATTCAGAGCGACGCCGACATATCGAGTCTCGGTTCAAGTGGTATCGCAGAGACCACAAACAAACGCGACAGTCGGTTTCGCCTTCCGGCAACTTCCAGCTGACAATCGAAACCTATTCCACCGGAAAGACGACGTGGCCCTACACGCGCGGCAGAGTCCGCCGCGCTGGACGCCGCAAGGTCATTGCCGACGTGAAGCGGAATTACAGCCATTTCTGGCATTCCTGGGTTCAGCATGCGAACGGACACGAGTACCTGCTGTGCGGTGAGGACTATCAGGGCCGGACAATAATCAACCTGACCACGGGAAAAGAACAATCGTACTTCCCGGAGTCTGGTCACGAAGGCTGGGGGTTCTGTTGGACGGCGGCGTATGCGTCTCCCGACTCGACCATTGTCGCCGTTGACGGATGCTACTGGGCGTGTCCGTACGAGATCGTGTTCTTCGACTTCACGAACCCGGAAGTCCTCCCCTACAAAGAGTATCTTCGCGTGGGTGAGATCACCGATTGCGCCGGCTGGCTGGATAATGACCGTTTCAAACTGACGCGGGAGGTTCAGATTCGGAAGTCCGACGGGCGCCCCTATGAGGACCTGTCCGAACCCGAACAAGACGAACTCGACGAAAACCATGATTTGGCCGAGGAAGTAGAGAAGGAAGTGATCGTGACCCGCGAAGAGATCCTGCGCGGAGGAGACTGAGAACTTCCGGCCGTCGGCCGTCCGTTGGTCCGAAGTTGGTCGAACACCGCCCCGGCAAGCCCGCCGCAGCGTGGCCGCATGCTTCGAGACAGGCCCCGCGGCCCTTTTCATCCTGCAGTCCTTTGCGCGGAACATCAGGGCGTCATTGCGAGGAGGCCGAAGGCCGACGCGGCAATCCAGGATCCCGTGGCGCCGAGACCCTTTCTGGATCGCCACGGCCGCTGCGCAGCCTCGCGATGACGAAATCCTGTTCTGCGCAAGGGTCTCCAGCATGAGGCTCAAATGCTGGTGTCCTCGCCCGCCCCACCCCGCGGCGGGGGTCGGAACCAACCCGATAGTTGAGTCCGGCACAAAGAGGCCGTAAGAACGGCCCTGTAAACCCCGATGCCTGGCTGAGGGGTGACCGCCCGCAACACAGGATGAGCCCATGCTCCGCACCGCCGCCTCCCTTGCCCGCCTCGGCACCGAGTCCGCGTTCGAGGTCCTCGCGCGGGCGCAGAAGCTGGCGGCGCAGGGCAGGGACATCATCAACCTCGGCATCGGCCAGCCGGACTTCCGCACGCCGGAGCATATCGTCGAGGCCGGCGTGAAGGCGCTGCGCGACGGCCACCACGGCTACACCCCGGCGAACGGCATCCTGGCCCTGCGCGAGGCGGTCGCGGCGGACCTGCACCGCCGGCACGGGGTCGAGGTGAACCCCGACCTTATCGTCGTGGTGCCGGGCGGCAAGCCGACGATGTTCTTCGCGGTGCTGATGTTCGGCGAGCCCGGGGCCGAGATCATGTACCCGAACCCGGGCTTCCCGATCTACGAGTCGATCATCAACTATTCCGGCGCGAAGGCGGTGCCGATCGCGCTCGAGGAGGAGAGCGGCTTCGCGTTTTCCGCCGATGCGGTGCTCGCGCGGATCACGCCGGCAACGCGCCTCATCATCATCAACAGCCCGGCCAACCCGACCGGGGGCGTGACGCCGAAGGCGGAGATCGACCGCCTGGTCGCGGGGTTGGCCGACCATCCCCACGTCGCCGTGCTGTCGGACGAGATCTACAGCCAGATGCTGTACGACGGGCGCGCGCATGTCAGCCTGCTGCAGTATCCGGAGATCCGCGACCGGGTGATCCTGCTCGACGGCTGGTCCAAGACCTACGCGATGACCGGCTGGCGGCTCGGCTACGGGGTGTGGCCGGAGGCGCTGGTCGACGCCGCGATCCGCCTGTGCATCAACGACCATTCCTGCGTCAACGCGGCGACGCAGCACGCCGGCATCGCGGCGCTGACCGGGCCGCAGGATGCGGTCGCCGAGATGGTCGCCGCGTTCGACGAGCGGCGCCGCGTCATCGTGCCGGAGCTCAACCAGATCCCGGGGTTCCGCTGCGTCGAGCCGGGCGGCGCCTTCTACGCCTTCCCCAACATCACTGCCACGGGGCTGAGCGCGCGGGCGGCGCAGGACCGGTTCCTTGCCGAGGCCGGCGTCGCCACCATCGCCGGCACCAGCTTCGGCGCCTGGGGCGAGGGCTACCTGCGCTTCTCCTACGCCAGCAGCATCGATGCCATCCGCGAGGCGATCCGCCGCATCAAGGCGTGCCTGTAGGCGGCGTGCCGGGACCGAGCGACCTCATGCCGAAGGCCTTTGGCTGGACAGAAACCTCGTCATCGCGAGGCTGCGGGGCAGCCGCGGCGATCCAGAACGCCCTCATTTCCACGGTATCCTGGATTGCCGCGTCGGCCTTCGGCCTCCTCGCAATGACAATCTGGTGTTCCGGGCAAAGGCGTTTGGTATGAGGTCGCGCCGCTGGCGCCGACGCGACTCCGGGCCGGATTGGATTGGTCACGCCGGAGCGGCGCAGAGGCGGTGTCCTAAATATTCCGGTCCCGTCGGCGGCCAGCCGTATACGCGCCGGATATTTGCCGCTATGCTCCGGGGGTTGCCCGGATTTGCGGCAGGTTTTCTGCCTGTTTTTTGGGCAGATGCCGCGAAATCGGGCAGCGGCATGCGCCCGCGTCGACCGACACAGTCCGCTTAATCGTTTGACATCCAACGGTTTTTTCCGCCCCCGCGAAGTGGCACAGCGTGTGCAATAGCCAACGCCGATACCGCGCAGCCGTGCCGGGTGCGTGGCCTTGCCAATGAGACGAAGTGTGCCATGAAGAAGATCGAAGCGATCATCAAGCCGTTCAAGCTCGACGAGGTGAAGGAGGCGCTGCACGAGGTCGGCATCCAGGGCATCACGGTGACCGAGGCCAAGGGCTTCGGCCGCCAGAAGGGCCATACCGAGCTCTACCGCGGCGCCGAGTATGTCGTCGACTTCCTGCCCAAGGTGAAGATCGAGGTGGTGGTCGACGACGCGCTGGTCGAACGCGCCGTCGAGGCGATCACCGAGGCCGCCCGCACCGGGCGCATCGGCGACGGCAAGATCTTCGTCTCCGCCGTCGAGGAGGCGATCCGCATCCGCACCGGCGAGCGCGGCAGCGACGCCGTGTGATTCACTCCCTCCCGCCCCACGCGTTGCCGGGGCGGACATTCCATGAACCGACCTGAAGACGGGGAAAAACAAGCATGACCAAGAAAGTTCTCGAAATGATCAAGGAAAACGACGTCCAGTACGTCGATTTCCGGTTCACCGATCCGCGCGGCAAGTGGCAGCACATCTCGCAGCACGTCTCCACCGTGAACGAGGATTTGCTGACCGAGGGAATCATGTTCGATGGCTCGTCCATCGAGGGCTGGAAGGACATCAGCGAATCCGACATGAACCTCGTGCCCGAGCTCGCGACCGCGGTGATGGATCCGTTCTCGGCCCAGCCGACGCTGGTGATGTTCTGCGACGTCATCGAGCCGTCGACCGGCCAGCCCTACAGCCGCGACCCGCGCTCGACGGCCAAGCGCGCCGAGGCCTACCTCAAGTCCGGCGGCATCGGCGACACCGCCTATTTCGGGCCGGAGGCCGAGTTCTTCGTGTTCGACGACGTCCGCTTCGAGGCGACGATGAACCGCTGCGCCTACGAGATCGACTCGGACGAGGGGCCGTACACCAGCGGCAAGGCCTACGAGGAGGGCAACTGGGGCCACCGGCCGCGCGTCAAGGGCGGCTACTTCCCGGTGCCGCCGGTCGATTCCGCGCAGGACCTGCGCGCCGAGATGGTCAGCACCATGGTCGAGATGGGCCTCAACATGGAGAAGCACCACCACGAGGTGGCGCCCTCGCAGCACGAGCTGGGCCTCAAGTTCGACACCCTGGTGCGCTGCGCCGACAACATGCAGATCTACAAGTACGTCGTCCAGATGGTCGCCCACCAGTACGGCAAGACGGCGACCTTCATGCCGAAGCCGGTGTTCGACGACAACGGCTCCGGCATGCACACCCACCAGTCGATCTGGAAGGGCGGCAAGAACACCTTCGCCGGCTCGCTGTACGCCGACCTGTCGGAGACCTGCCTGTTCTACATCGGCGGCGTCATCAAGCACGCCAAGGCGCTGAACGCCTTCACCAACCCGACGACCAACAGCTACAAGCGCCTGGTCCCGGGCTTCGAGGCGCCGGTGCTGCTCGCCTATTCGGCGCGCAACCGCTCGGCCTCGTGCCGCATCCCGCATGCCGCCAGCCCGAACGGCAAGCGCGTCGAGGTCCGCTTCCCGGATCCCGGCGCCAACCCCTACTTCGCCTTCGCGGCGATGCTGATGGCCGGCCTCGACGGCATCGAGAACCGCATCCATCCGGGCGACCCGATGGACAAGAACCTCTACGACCTGCCGCCGGAGGAGCTCTACGACGTGCCGACGGTCTGCGGCTCGCTGCGCGAGGCCCTGGAGTCGCTCAACGCCGACCGCGAGTTCCTCAAGAAGGGCGACGTGTTCAGCGACGATCTGCTGGACGGCTACATGGAGCTCAAATGGGAGGAGGTCGTGCGCTTCGAGACCTTCCCGCACCCGGTCGAGTTCGACATGTACTACAGCGTCTGACGCGGTTCATCGCGGGTAAGAGAACCGGCGGGCCGCTCTTCGGAGCGGCCCGTTTCCTTTGCGTCCGGCGTGCCATGCCGTGCCACACGCCGGGGCTTGCCCGCGCCGGATTTGCGGGTTAGGAACGGGGCCGCACCGTCCACCTCGCCACGGCCCCCTGATGACCACTGTGATCGCACCGATCGGCGCCCTCCTGCTCAGCACGGCGCTGCTGCTCATGGGCAACGGCCTGCAGGGCGTGCTGCTGCCGGTGCGCGGCGGCCTCGAGGCGTTCTCGCCGCTCGACCTCGGCATCCTCGGCGGGTCGTACTTCCTGGGCTTCGCGATCGGCTGCATCCAGGCGCCGCGGCTGGTCCGCCGGGTCGGCCACATCCGCGTGTTCACGGCGATGGTGGCGGTCGTCTCGGCGACCGCGCTGATCCACCCGCTGCTGCTGTCGGTGCCGGTGTGGTGGGCGCTGCGCGCCGTCACCGGCTACTGCTTCGCGGCGATCTACATGGTGATCGAGAGCTGGCTCAACGAGCGCTCGACGATCGAAACCCGCGGCACCGTGTTCTCGATCTACACGATCATCAACCTGACCGTCATCACGCTCGGCCAGATGATGATGGCGCTCGGCGACCCCGGCGATCTCGCGCTGTTCAGCATTGTCTCGATCCTGGTCTCGGTGGCCGCCGTCCCGGTGGCGCTGACCCGGTCCGCCGCACCGGCGCCGATCCACCGGGTGCGGATCCGGCCACTGCGCATCTACCGCGCCTCGCCGGTCGGCTTCATGGGGT
>JABAOH010126337.1_pt2 | contig 12117 bp, 12 predicted proteins | sample 7062181 | NCBI WGS metagenome assembly JABAOH01 (sample SAMN14538630, study PRJNA623070) | marine sediment metagenome | biome: marine biome [ENVO:00000428]; feature: marine pelagic biome [ENVO:01000023]; material: deep marine sediment [ENVO:00002113]; isolation source: pool of 5 deep marine... | reverse complement strand
ACTCGACGACTAACGTTCAGGTCGAGGGGGTTGACGAATCGGACGTGGTGAAGACCGACGGAGAATTCCTTTTCGTGGCCAACCAGGACGGAATCACCATAATCCGGGCCTATCCACCGGAGGAGATGGGCGTCGTATCCCGAATATCCAAGGATGAGCTAGCAAGGAACAGCTCGCAATACCTATGGGTCTCCGGCATGTTCTTGCTCGAAAGTCGGCTCGTAGTGATCTCCGGCGCCTGGGGGGGAGGGGAGGTTGTGGCCCTTTCCGACGTGGAGTTGAAGGAGGTTGAATTCCGGAAACCGCCGGAGCCAAGGACTACCCTCGCGATTTTCGACGTGAGCGACACAGTGAATCCCACGCTACTGCACTCCTATCAGGTCTCGGGAGACCTCAGGGCCTCCCGTATGACCTCCGGCTACGTCTACGTCCTCACCCAATCCTACATCTCCAGGGGGGATGACGGCTACTCCCTGCCAGAGATCTGCATGGATTCCCGCTGCGAGGATTTCAATCTGGACAGAGTCTTCTATGATCCTGAGGCCGAAGGTGCGGGCTCCTTCACCAACGTCCTCGCCATCGATCCCATCGACGACGAGTACGGGTACATGTCCGTGATTGCGGGGTATGCCTCTACGGTGTACATGTCCCATGAGAACCTCTACGTTGCCTTCTCCAAGTTCGGAGGAGACGTCATTGCCCTGTCTCCACTGGAGAGGACGTCCAGGGACGGCCCTGTCACATCCATCTACAAGATAGGGGTCGAGGGACTCAGACTGTGGGTCGATGCGAGCGGCGACGTAGAGGGCTGGTTGTTGAACCAGTTCTCCCTGGATGAACACGACTCCTACCTGCGCGTTGTCACCTCCGATGGCTGGATGGATTCCAACGACGTCTACGTTCTGGACGAGGATCTGAAGCTTGTCGGCGCATTGCAGGGCCTGGCCCCTGGCGAGCAGGTCTATTCCGCCAGGTTCGTCGGCGAGGCACTTTACCTCGTCACGTTCAAGAAGGTAGATCCCTTCTTCGTCATCGACCTCTCGAACCCCACCGCACCGGAGGTCCTGGGCTTCCTGAAGATTCCTGGCTTCTCGCAGTACCTACACCCCTGGGATGAGAACCTCATCCTGGGCGTGGGCAAGGATACCGTGGAGGCCGAGCAAGGGGACTTCGCCTGGTTCCAGGGTCTCAAGCTGTCCCTCTTTGACGTCACGGATGTGGGGAACCCGGAGGAGGTTGCGAAGCTCATTATAGGCGATCGGGGAACGCACTCCCCGGTGCTGGACGACCACAAGGCCTTTCTCGGCATCAAGTCTCGGGACTTGATAGTCCTCCCGTTGGACCTGGTGGAGGTCGATGGGAGCGACAACCCTGAACTTCCGCCCTTCGTCACGGAGAAGTACCACTGGCAGGGTGCGTACGTCATATCGGTGAGCCCTGACAGTGGCTTCGAGTTGTTCGGCACGGTGTCGCACATCGACGCGTCTGAGGATCCGACGGAATACGGCCTTTGGTACTCAGGCTACCAGATCCACAGATCCCTCTACATCGGCGACTACCTGTACACCATCTCGGAGTCGATGGTGAAGGCCAACAGCCTCATAGATCTCTCCCCCGTAGGCCACGTGCACCTCGGACAGGAGGCATGAGGATTTCCAGCGCTCGCCGGGACCGTGGTAGCCAACTATATGGTGCAGGAATCCCCTTTGGTAGTGGGGCTGGACGAATGCGAGTAGAGCTCAACAAGAAGGCGCTCTTCGCCCTTGCGTCGGATACAAGGGTCGAGATCCTTCAAGCACTCCAGCCAATGAGGAGGACCGTCACCCAGCTTGCGGAAGCCCTCGGCATCGACAAGGCCGCGGTTCACAGGCACCTGAAGAAGCTGGTAGAGGGCGGCCTGGTGAAGAGATACGATGATCACGGCTTCGTGTACTATGGGCTGTGTTGGAAGACCAGGGATATCCTGAACCCCACGGACAACACAAAGATCGTCATACTACTGGCCTCTTCCATAGTGCTGGTGGCGGTGGCCATGGCTGCCGTCGTCGTAGGACTCAGCACGGGCCTCGTCAGTTCGGAAGCCGGGGGATTTCCCTCCATATTTCCACCAGCGGGCGACGGTGCCACGGAGACGACGGGCTATGGTGAACAACGGGGTGACGAGATTCTACCAGGGGTGCCTGCTGCGTTTGCGTGGTGGGTTGCAGCTGTGGCCTTCCCGCTGGCGGCAATACCCCTCTTGGTCATGGCCTGGCGCCTTCTGAGAAGGCCAAAGCAGAGAGCAGCAGCCGTACACGCCGGCAGTGGGTCCGATTAGTCTCTGTCCAACTCCAAGACCCTCCGCAGGGGTCTTCTGAGCGGCCGAACCAGGGTGGCTGCTGGCTTCCTTCCTGCTGCGGAGCCGACCCGTAGGCCGAGACCGGTGGTTTCCCCTGCTCCTCATGGTGGCGCTCCTCCTTGCGCTCCACGCCGCAGTGGACGGCCTGCTGATTGGGAGCGCGCTCGGTGGGGTAAGGGAGGAGGATGTCCTCGAGCCCCACGCCGTTTCCCTTCAGGTCCTCCACCGAGCGTTGGAGGGAGGCGTTCTCGTGAGTGTGATGTTGCTGGCAGGGGTAAGGAAACTGAGGATATTAGCCGCTACGTTCTACGTGGGACTGCCCACGGCGGTGACCACTCCATTGGTCCTCCTTACGCGTTTCGTGGTCCTGTCCTCCGTCTCCGTGGTCCTCTCCTTCATGGAGGCAAGCGCCTTCTTTCTGCTCCTCCTCATCGGCCTGTGGCCGGCCCTCTCGCCCCGGGTCGATGGCTGGAAGGCGACCGCGTGGCTGCTGGTTGGCTTCTTGGTGACCTTCCTGGCTCACGCCTTGGCGCATTGAGAAGGGATGGGAGGCTCCCTGCCTCCTAGATCAGCTCGGCAATGAGCGTTACGACTAGGGCCAGGGCCATGAAGACCGGGATGATTGGCACCAAAGAGAGGAGGCGTGGCTCGTAGCGGAGGTGCATGTAGTAGAGCACGACGAGGCTCGCCTTTCCGATGGCGAAGATCATCAGCGTGAAGATTCGGCTTATCTGTGTGATGTCGAACCCCGCAATCCACACCTCGATGAGCGTCAGTATCCCCAGCATCACGAAAACGGGGATGTAGGGCCTGCCGCTGACCAAACCCCGGGCGGGCACGGCCGTCTCAGCGCTCGTCGCCACTCCTCATCCCTCCTTCACAACAGGTAGACGATGGTGAACAGGAAGATCCAGACCACGTCCACGAAGTGCCAGTAGAGCCCCATGAGCTCCACCGTGCCGTGTTTCTCCTTGGTGAAGCCGCCCCGGAAGGCCTTCCGGGTCACGTAGATGAGGGCGACTATGCCGCCTGTGACGTGGCCGCCGTGGAATCCCGTCTGGATGAAGAAGGTGGATCCATAGGCGGTCGGGCCAAGGGGGCTGCTCCAGGGAGTGAGGCCCTCCGCGGTCAGCTTGATGTACTCGAAGCCCTGTATCGAGATGAAGGTGACTCCCAGGGCCAAGGTGAACAGCAGGCGGTAGGCGAGGGCCCGAGGATCGCCCCGGCGGATGGCGTGAAGGGCCTCGGCCATGGTGAGGCTGCTGGTTATCAATATGAAGGTGTTGAGGGCGGTCAGCGGGACGTTCAAGATCTCTCCCGGCGGGACCCAGGTACTCGCGCTGCTCCTGACGGCCCACGATGCGCCGATGATTCCAGAGAAGAACATGATCTCCGATGCGAGGAAGATCCACATGGCCGTCTTACGCGGGGTGAAGGCCTGGAGGGTTCCCTCCTCCCCCTCCAACACGCCCGGGACGTGAGGTATGCGGCGGCCCAAGTAGTCATCGTACACCCAACCTCCTACCCCGCCAACGAAGATGGCCAGGCCCACGAAGAAAAGGAGATTCTGGAGCCCAAGGCCAAGGAAGGCTATCCCCACGCCTACGCCCACGAGGATTGGCCATGGGCTGCCGTGGTGCTCCTCCTCTTCCTGCTCAACAGGCTCGCCTGGGTCCATCGGGCCGAATCATTGCCACTTCGCGTATAAGGTTAGCGGTTTGACCTCGGCGCAGGCGTCCGGAGAGGGCCGACGACGAGAGGCTAGGCACCGTAGATGACGGTCTCCTCTGGTGGTGGCTCCGCTATGAAGCCTTCCTCCATGCATAGCTGCACGATGTCCCGAGCCCGCCCAATCCGTTCGTGCGCTTCGTGGTACAGGACCTTCTTGGAGACCTTCCTCGCGGCAAGACCCTGCTTCTGCGCCATCATGCCCACGGCCACCGCTTCCCTCGGGAAGACCTCCCACTCAGACATGGTTGGTAGAATCTGCTCCTCCGAGAGGCCCTTCTCCTCGGCGATGAGGGCGAGCTCCTTGGCCGCCGCGATGCACATCTCATCCGTTATGGTCGTCGCCCTGACATCCAGGGCTCCCCTGAAGATTCCCGGGAAGCCCAGGGAGTTGTTCACTTGGTTCGGGAAGTCGGACCTACCAGTAGCCACGACCCTGGCCCGAGCCGCCATCGCTTCCCAGGGCCATATCTCTGGAACGGGGTTGGCGCAGGCGAATACGATGGCATCGTCGGCCATGGCCTGGACGTCCTCCTGCTTTATGACGCCGGGTCCCGGGGTGGAGAGCCCGATGACGATGTCGGTGTCCTTCATCGCCTCATGTATGCCGCCGGTCCTTCCGTCCTTATTGGTCTTCAGGCACATTTCCCACTTTTGTGGATAACGCTCCCGGAGTTCCTCTCTCCCTTGATGGAGGATTCCCTTGCTGTCGACCATGATCAGGTTACCCGGTTTGAAGCCCGCAGCGATCATGAGATGGGCGCCCCGGATGTTGCTGGCTCCCGCACCAATCATGGAGACGGAGACATCTGCCACCTTCTTGCCGAGGACCTTGAGACTGTTGAAGATCCCCGCCAGGACCACGGTTGCCGTGCCCTGCTGATCGTCGTGCCAAACAGGGATCTCGGCCTCCTCCCTCAGGGTGTCAAGGATGCGGAAACACTTGGGCTGAGCGATGTCCTCCAGGTTCACGCCGCCGAAGGCTGGCTGCAGACGCTTCACCGCCTGGATTATCTCCTCCGGGTCGGAGGTGTCGAGACAGATGGGGTAGGCATCTACCCCTCCCAAGTATCTGAACAGGAGGGCCTTTCCTTCCATCACCGGAAGGGCGGCCTTTGGTCCGATGTCTCCCAGGCCTAGGACTCGGGTGCCATCGGTCACGATGGCCACCGTGTTCCCCTTGTTGGTGTGTTCGTACACCTTCTCAGGCGCCCGCTGGATTTCTCTGCACGGCTCGGCCACGCCCGGTGTGTACCAGATGGCGAAGTCATCGAAGCTCCTTACGGGCACTTTCAGGTTCAGTTCCACCTTGCCCTTGTAGAAGGGGTGATACCTCATGGCGTCCTTGGAGGGCTTATACGCCCTGGTTCTGAGGAAGTCCACCTCCTCCCTAATGGTGAACCTCTGGGCGATGAGCCCCACGGGTTTGTCATCATCCATCACGAGGAGCCTCCGGAAGCCGTGGTGGGCCATGAGTTCCAGGGCCTCCCGGACGGGGGCCCTCGGGTCGATGGAAATCACGGGCTTGGACATGATTTCCTTGAGCTTGACTTCAGAGGGACGGCGACCCTCACCGAGAACCTTCAGCAGCATGTCTCTCTCGGTGACGATGCCTATGGGCTTCCCCTTCTCTCCCACCAGGACGCTTCCCACGTCGGGCTCCTTCATGACCCGAGCGGCCTCGCCACAGTCATCCTCTGGATCCAGGATGTACAAGCTGCGCCTCATGAACTTCTCTACGGGCGCATCCAACTCTATATGCAGCAACCTCATCACCTCACTGAGCCGCTTCACCCCGCCCAAGACTTCCGTCAGGTAAGACCATTCTGGTCTCAGAACGCACTTCTGAGGAGGCGATTTAAGGTCTATGTAAATAAAGTATGGGCGAGGGTGCCCGACAGGGCCTTGACATCCTCCTGCACGGAGCACTCTCGGTCGGGATACCCCCCCGGATCCTAGCCAGGAATCTAATTACACAGGCCAAGATTCTACTTACAGCGTTTACGACTACTTATGGCACTTACGAAAGACCAGAATACGCTCCGTCCAGTGTTCTCCCTGGCCCAGGAGGCGTACTTCGTTCCAGGGGTGCTGCGCAACCCAGTATACGTCTTGAAGGAAAGGGCCAGGAGATGAACCTTCAATGGCAGTCAAGCCAAAGGCTCACATGGTGCTGGAGGGTCGAGTGGGCTCTCGTGCTCTCCTCTTGGGGAACGAGGCCATAGCTCGAGGCGCCCTTGAGGCCGGCGTGGACTACGTCGCCGTTTATCCAGGCACACCGTCGACCGAGATTGGCGACACGCTATACAGCCTCGCAGAGGCCGCCGGACTCACGTTCGAATACGCTATCAACGAGAAGGTGGCGCTGGAGACTGCCGGGGCCGCCGCCATGAGTGGTCTTCGCTCGCTTACGTCGATGAAACATGTGGGTCTGAACGTCGCCGCCGACGCCTTCGTGAGCTTGACATACACCGGCGTCAGGGGCGCCTTGGTAGTGGTAACTGCAGATGATCCTGGATGCCACTCTAGCCAGAACGAGCAGGACAACCGACACTACGCCCGGCTGGCCAACGTCCCCATGCTCGAGCCATCGACTCCTCAGCAAGCTCTGGAGATGACGCGAGAGGCCTTTCGAATGAGTGAGAGCCTGGAAACCCCCGTACTCCTGCGAACCACCACCCGGGTGAGTCACGCTCGGGGTCCCGTGGTCCTCGGGCCAAGGCTGGCACCCCCACCAGCCAGGGGGAGATTCGAGCGGGCCCAGGATCGTTTCATCTTGACGCCGACCGGTGCTCGCCGGAATCACAGACTCCTCCTAGAGCGCATGCAGAAGGCCTTAGCGTTGTCGGAAGCGAGTCCTTTCAACAGGGTTGAGGAATTGGGTCCCTCGCCCTCCCATGGGGTCATCGCCTCGGGCGTTGCTGTGAGCCATGCGAGAGACGTACTAGATGGCGGGCCCTACGCTTTCCTGCAGCTAGGCTTCACCCACCCCCTCCCCAAGGGCAAGATCGCCAAGTTCATCAGACGTTTCGATCAGGTCACTGTTGTAGAGGAGCTCGAGCCTTACCTTGAGGAGGCCGTTCGTGCTGTAGCTCAGGAATCGGGTCTGTCCACGATAATACGGGGAAAGGCTGATGGGCTTTTTCCCCTCTCCGGAGAGCTGAACCCTGATCTAGTTACGGACGGCTTCGCGGCTTTGGGCTGGGTGAACACCCGTCCCAGACTCGCGAATGCGGAGGGAGGCGCTGTGGTGCCCCTTCCGAGGCCTCCCGTGCTCTGTCCGGGTTGCGGTCACCGGGCGACGGCCTATGCCTTCAAGAAGGCCGCTCGCCGTCAGGATCTCATCGTCCAGACCGATATCGGATGCTACATCCTAACCTCGGCTCAGCCCCTTGGGATTGGAGACACCCACCTGTGCATGGGGGCAAGCATCTCCACGGCAAGCGGCATAGCCATGTCCACGGGACAGCGGGCCATCGCTCTCATCGGGGATTCAACATTCTTCCACGCGGGTATCCCCGCCCTCATCAACGCGGTTCACCACGGTCACGACATCGTCGTCGCCATCCTCGACAACAACGCGGCGGCTATGACGGGTCACCAGCCCCACCCTGGCGTGGAGTATGACGCCAAGAATCAGGTGCCTCTAGAGGACATCGTGAGGGGCTGTGGCGTGCAGTCCATCCGAGTAGTGGATCCATACGAGGTTAAGGCAACCGTGGAAGCCTTCAAAGAGGCCCTTCGGGAGGGGGAAGTGAGCGTCATCATCTCGCGACACCCGTGCCGCCTCTTGGAAAACCGGGAAATCCTGCGTGAACGAGGTTCCCTCCCCCTGTACGCTGTGGATGAAGACGAGTGCACCAAGTGCGGCCACTGCATCGACGCCTTCGGATGTCCTGCCTTGCTTGCGCTGGGAGACGGCGGAGTCGCCATCGACCCAGACCTCTGCTCGGGATGCGGCGTGTGCGCCGACATCTGTCCCCCCAACGCGATAGTGGAGGTTGGGAGGGAGGAGACTTGAGCCCCGTCAACCTAGTCATCACCGGAGTCGGAGGACAGGGGGTTCTCCTTGTGACCAGGGTACTGGCTGAAGCCGCGGTCGATATGGGATTGGGCGTAATCGTGAGCGAGGTCCACGGCATGGCTCAGCGGGGCGGCAGCGTAGTCTCCTCCGTCCGCTTTGGCGAGGCATTTGGCCCCCTCGTCGGTCAGGGGGCAGCGGATGCCGTCTTGGCCTTGGAACCCATGGAAGCCCTCCGGGTCGCTGATAGGGCCTGCCCCGATACCGTCATCGTGGTGGCCACGCGAGCCGTGCCACCCTTGGCCGTGGTGTTGGGAAAGGAGCCTTATCCTCCGGTAGATGGCATCTTCAAGGAGCTCATGTCTGTCAGCAGGCATGTGTACAGCATCGAGGCGGACCGCATCGCAGACTCCCTCGGGGCCCCAGTGGTTCACAACGTTGTGTCGATGGGAGCCCTCTTGTCGACGGGTGTTTTGCCCTTGGAGATGGAGGCAGTGCGCAGACGACTTTCCGCTAACGTGCCCGAGCAGACGGTGGAGGTGAACACCCAGGCCCTGGACATGGGGTACCAGCTAGCGTCCCAACAGGTAGGAAGCTTCACATGATTCGCCCTGTCTGCACCGGGCAGCCATGAGGCACCAGGGCCGGCCGCGCCAGCACGTGGTAACGGTTCTTGGGACGGCCATCACTAGCTACAGCGATCCGATCAGCGCGACCCCTATCATCCCCAGGAGGAAGCCCGCTACAGCACCAAGGGTGGGAATCCAGTGCTGTCTCTGATGGGCCAGGGGAGCTACGTCGTGGAAGACTCCGTAGAGAATGCCTCCTGCGGCAAAGAGGAAAATCCATGCCACGATGCGCGGATGTGGGGCCAGGAGGAGAAGCCCGATGACCCCCGCCACGGGGCCGAGGACGACCAGAGCGGCCAGGAGGCCAAGGGCCGGACGGCGAGCCCATTCCGAATCGCGCAGTTCCCGGTAAGAGTTGAAGCCTTCCGGAAGGTTCTGGAGGCCGATGAGAAAGGCAAGAGTGGGGCCTAGCGGGCCTCCCATAGCGAAGGCTGCGCCTAAGGCGATCGACTCAGGAACGAAGTCCATCGTCATGGCCAACACCTGTCCTGCCTCCTCCCCCCTAACCTCGACGGCGTGGTCAAAGAGTGTGAAGGCGATAGCGCCTGCTCCAAGGGCGATGGAGAACTCTGGAATCGTCGTCCCCTGTATCCCCTCTGGTACCAATACCAAAGCCACGGCAGAAAAGAGGACTCCGCCGCCAAAGGCTACTATGCCGTGAAGAAGATCCTCTCGGAAGTGCCCCCGGCGAAGGTGCTCCCAGCTCGCCAGGAACCCGCCCACGGGGATGGCGATTCCGGCGAGGAGGGTGTATAGCAAGACAAGCGCAAGCTCGTTCATTTCACTCGCTGGGCTAGTTAAGTTTGCACGCCCTTAAGACCTAACGGTGTAACGATCTGACCATACGACGCAGGCCTTCATGGTGCAGCCCTTTGTCGGATGCCAATCGAGGAGAGTCTCAAGGACCCCCGATGCCTCCACTTCCTCGCAAGCTCGACGTGCGCCCAGGGCCTCCTCGTGGTCCGGAGTCCGTATGATGACGCTTGACGGGAGGAGGACACAGTCTCTCACGGCGCGCCTGATTAGAGAGGCATTAACCTATAGCACCCTCCCCTAGCTTTCACCACCCCTTTCTTGCCGTCAAACTCCAAGACCTTCGCCCGAACCGTTAGGCACAATCCGGCTCCTGAGAGGCCCTGAGCAAAATAGGGGTGTCGAAGTTAGATCCTCTCAGGAAGCCCACATTGGAGCAAGACGGGAGACCACCGAGACAGGCCCGAAGGGCGATTGCGGCGACTCTAGCCAGGGTGAGGGCTCTGGGGATAATATGTGGGCCAGCCACGAAATCTCGCGAAGCCGCTATCTTCATTACCCGTTCCAGATTTGGAAACTTGAGCTTCATGGCCGCGAAACAGATCACCGTTAGGGAGGCGGCAGAAGAGGATTTGGACGCCATAGCCACTTTCTTCTGGGAGGCCTGGAGGGAAGCAGGTCCAGATGCCCCAGGATGGGCGGGGGCGAGCGACAAAGTCCTGGAAGAGCTCACGGCGCGGGAGAATTTGCTGGCGCGCCTCGGGCGGCCTGACCGCCGGATGTTCATCGCAAGAAGAGGCGATATGGTGGTCGGCTTCTCAGCGAACAGGCGGATGGACAGCGAGATGGTGGAACTCTCGGGCCTGGTTGTTCTCCAGAGTGAATGGGGCAAACAGATCGGCTCCAGTCTCCTCGATGCAGCTGTTGAAGCCGCCCGACGGGAGGGTCACAGCCGTATGCGCGTTCGGACCGAAGCGGATAACGAGAGAGCGATTAGGTTCTATCAGTCAAGGGGCTTCGAGTACGTCCAGACCCTGACGGAAGAGATCGGCGATACAACTGTGGAGGAGTGGGAGCTCGTCTGTGCCATCTAATTTCTGCCTTGGACTACCACATTCTTTGTGATCCTCGAAGAGACGTCCCTCCGTGTGACGAGCCCTCCCACGACCTGAACTGACATGGGGGTCTCCGGGCCCTCCGAGGAGGCGACGGGGTCGGGCTGAATGCCCATGAGGACAACGATCGTCCCTTACCCCGGCCAAGTGTGCTGCAGAAGGCCCTATCCACGAAGCCTTGCTTGCACCTTCTCACTCCTCAGTTCCCTCAGGGCATCAGAGGCGATCCATCTGGCAGACCGGGAATCGATCTCCTGAATCTTCTCCGCCGCTTTGATGGCAATGGCGTTTAGGTTCAGATTACGTTTGCCTATCTGCCTGAGGGCCCAGTTCACCGCCTTCTTTACATAGTTCCTGTCGTCGATGGCCTCTCGCTTGATGATGGGCAGGAATGTCGCGAACTGCTCGTCCGGCGCCCTCTTGTCGTGGACGGCCAGGCTCGCCATGAGAGCAAACGCAGCCCGCTTGACGAACTCCTCCCCCTCGGCACTCCATTCGACCGCCTTGTCGTAGGCGAACTCCGTCTTGTCGAAGAGGTTCATGCAGCACTGGTCGCATACATCCCAAGAGTCGAAGTCCCTCACCCAGCCCTCCAGCTGTTTCTCTGTGACTGCTTCTGGATCATCGACGAAACAGGCAAGGATACGGGCTTCGTGAATGCCCGAAGACCAGAGTTCTCGAGCGAGACCGTGGTCTTTCCCGATCTCCTTGGCAATTCTGCGGAGTTGGGGTATTGAGATGCCCAGGGTGTCCTTGGGGTTGATGCCGAACCTGGCCATTCCCTCAACTGCCTCGGGGTCGGCCAGGGATCTCAGGCGTCTGAGGACGTCCTCCAGCCGCATGCACCTCCCTCACCCAATTCCTCAAGTGAGGCGGCCAGCCCCTTTGAGGACGCGAAGGGCGTTCAAGGTGATCATCCTGTTGGGACCGCCTCGCCCCCAGTCCACAACCTCCACGTTAGACCCCTTGCTACCGGGGGGCCGCCAATAGTACCCTCCAGGCCTCCATCGACCGTCGGGCAGGCGTCTGCTCTCAAGGATGTCTAGGGCCTCTTGGACCCTAGGATCCTTCAGAACGTCGAGCGGACGAATGATTCTGAGACCCTGCAAGATGTCGTAATGCCAGTAGAGTGGGTAGTGAAGCTTGAGCCACTCCGGGTCTATCACGTCCCCTCTCGTCTCCGAGCGAAACATTCGGTGCCTTAGGAACAGCTCCCCGCACCGTCGGGCAGCCTCGAGGCTTTCCTCGTCCCCGGTGGCACGATGATACTCCATCAAGCCCCATAGGGGTGCCAGGCTCTCGTAGAAGGACGAGTGATGGGCCTCCTCCCTCTTGTCACAGTTCCACCCGCCGTCGGGCCATTGCCATCCCTGCAGGGACTTAGCCAACTGCCTCACCCTTGGATCCTCCGTCAAACCAAGACGGCTGCAGACGGCGAGGGCGTTCCCCTCCTGAGATGCGCATCTGCGGGTGCGACCGTTGATATCCATGATTCTGCTGCGATGGGTGCTTCCCGTTAGCCAGCGGAGAACC
>JABAOH010008759.1_pt2 | contig 12118 bp, 9 predicted proteins | sample 7062181 | NCBI WGS metagenome assembly JABAOH01 (sample SAMN14538630, study PRJNA623070) | marine sediment metagenome | biome: marine biome [ENVO:00000428]; feature: marine pelagic biome [ENVO:01000023]; material: deep marine sediment [ENVO:00002113]; isolation source: pool of 5 deep marine... | reverse complement strand
GGACAGAAGCGACGACGGTCCCATCTTTCTTCAATACCCTATGGATTTCCTTCATGGCTTTATCCAACCCTGGCAGGTGCTCCAGGACTTCAGTTGCTACGACTATATCGAATGTTTCAGCTTCAAAAGGTATTGAATAGACATTCCCTTGAAAAGAGAAGACATTGGAATCAAGATTACCAAGTTCCCTTGCGTATTCTAGGCTACCTTTTGAAATATCAAAAGCAGCAACAGAGGCACTTCTTGACATCAAAGCTGTTAGATACCCTCGCCCACATCCGACCTCCAATACCTTCTTACCATCTAAATATGGCTTTATGAGCTCAAAGTTAGTATCCTCAATTTTCGTAAGCGAATAATCACCGACAATCTTTCTAGCACCTTGAAATTGGTTGATTTTCTTGTATAGACCTCTAATATCATCAAACACTTGAATATCTCTTTCTTCAATTTCGGTATGTTCACCTTTGTCAGAAGGAAGGAGATTCAGAATGCCTTCTTTTTCATCATAAATGCGATGGCATTCTTTGCAGGATAAGCCCTCTTTATTCTCACCATAGATCTGGCTTTGGCAATCTGGACATATCAAAAGGTCAACAAAATAATTCATCGCTGTCTCGATCCCGCGATCAACTACATATGACGAAAGCATACCCTCTCATTTCCTCGAACGGTTTCCAATACCTATCTGGAGGTAGTTGTAAGAGAATACGTTGGTATTCTCACTCATGCTATATCTGCATCTGATGAGCCTGATTTCTTATGCCATCAAAGACGCTGTCAGTTAACTCTGTGTATCACTTCCAAAAGCTCTGCTATTTCCCTCTCGGCTATTCTCTGTGGATCGTAATCAGCTTCCAATAGACTTCTCGCATTTTTCCCTAACAGCTCGGCTAATGCGGNNAACCTTTTTATAGCTTCAGCTAGCTTATGATAATTGCGATTCTCGACTAGCAAGCCAGTTTGACCATCTTTAACGAATTCTTGATGCCATTCAACATCGAATGCCACAATAGGTTTTGCTGCTGCGGCAGCCTCATATACAACGAATCCAGACATGGGGATCCACACTACAGAGGATTTTGCAAGGCAATATTTGATGGTTCCCGTATCTTGGTAGCCTAAGAACCATACATTTCTCTCGACCCCCAATTCTTGGGTATGGCCTTTCAGAACATCTAGTAAAGAACCATCTCCAATAAAGACAAATTGTAATTCTGGATTCCTTTTTAATATCAAAGGAATGGCATCAATAAGAACGTCAACCTGTTTGTCTCTTTCAAGGCGTCCGACAAAAAGCACGATTGGTCGACTCTCATCAATACCATTTTCTTGAAAAATTTTGCTCTTCTTGAATTTGAAAGAAAAAAGATGATCGGGAAGCCAATGGGGGACTATTAATACTTTTGAGGCGGCCACTCCGAGATTGAGTGCATATTTGAAGGTAAAATCGTTGGGACATAACACAGCATCTGCACCCTTTAAAACAACCTCTTCAAGTTTATAGCTCAACCATTTGTTGTTTAGAATATAGTAACGACCTTCCAATTTTTGGGCAATCCGATTGTCTCCGCCCAGGGAAACAATAAAGGGGATTTTCAAAATTTTCCCTGTTAGAAGACCTAAAAGGCTCGCCCTAAATGGGCCTCTTCCACGGATAACATGTATTTTGTGCCGTTTAGCAATTCTGAGTATTTGGTATAAAAAAACGGGGAGGTTCACAATATATCTTAATCGGGAATAACCCCAAAAAAAGCTTTTTAATACGTGAACTTTAATACTCTTATTCTTGAACCTGATACCTCTATCTTGTGGAAAAAAAGAAATGTGATGGACTTCGGAAAAAAAATCTAAAGGATTGTATAATTTTTCAGCATATCCAAAATTGCCCTTTTTCTTCAACCTATATAAGGAACTTTCTACAAGGTTTAGTACTCCATATTTGCTTGAATATTTATTTCTCCTCATTCTTAAACCCCAAATCCGGAACATAGGTTACACATTGGTACTGATAACTGATCTCGTAGGATTTTTTTTCGAAAAGTAATATATTTAGCGCTATTCCAGATATCCTTTAAGTCCGATTCAAGAATATTCCCCATAACAAATTCTCCATGGGGATCTCTGCAACATGGCAAGACATCTCCGTTCCAAATAATAACTGTAGAATGCCATAACCACCAACACTTATTTCGAGGCCTGTTCTTGTGAATAAGCTCGCCTTTTCTCAAGGCTTTTTCGTCATAGATCCAATGTTTTTCGTCTGTTGGCAACATGCTGTGAGCTTGTTCTACTGTCCGCACGCAAGGATTAATTATCTGAACCTCATCCACACCGATTTCATGACCCATCTTTTGAACCTTATCAATTTCTCTCTCATTATGTTTCATAATAATGAAGCCCAAAACAATGCGTGTTTTGAAGTTACCATTACTTTCTCTCTTCTTATTTACAGTTTCTCTTAAGTTTTTCAAAGTAACATCTAGTTTTCCTCCCACCCTATAAACTTCATGGCTCTCTTTTTCGGCACCCCCTATCTGAAAATTGACTTCATCGATTTTTGACTCTAACAATTTATCCGCATCAATAAAGTGTCCATTGGTACATGCACTCACAAATATGCCTTTCTGTTTTGCATATGAGATCATACGATAAGAGTCTCTGTTTAAGAAAGGTTCGCCCATGAAGTAAAATATGAGATAATTAGTATGTCTGAATATTTTGTCTACAATTGACTTGAATTTATGAAAAGAAATGGTTCCCTTCTTTCTTTTAAGAATGTCCAAACCTGTCTCGCATATAGGACAACGCATATCACAGATATTTGTTGGCTCAATAGTTATAAAAGTAGGTAAGCAAGGCACCCTGGGAGATCTGATTATCGCTGCGACTTCATTTAACGCTATTCTCCACCAGCTTTTTGGATGGGAAACGATATATTTAGTGCCTTTATAGAAATATTTTACGATTTCCCGCATTAGAGTCAGCCACCTTTTTCGTTGTAGTCATCATCTTCTTATTCCTCTTATGTAAAAACCACTCTGAACATCGTTGAAGCATGCTATCTCTATACTGCTTTCAGAACACCAACTTCTAATTTCCTCTTCCGTATGTCTGTGGGCATATTGAGGATAAAACCAGTCAAAGTTCACCAATGCGTTGTATTCAAAGTCCATTTCATCATTCCAGAAACACTTGAGGATATGCCAGTAGATCAATCTTTGTAAGTCCACCTTTCCCTTCTTGAAGCCTAAAAGGGGAATATCCTCTGGAATCTCCAATGTTAGCTTCAAATCAGAAAGGTATTTGCCGAGTCTCGTTAACCTTGCTGACTCTTCCCAGGCATTTTCAGGCCGAAGTGTAGATATCTTTTCCCTTAGAAAATTATCGGTAAATTCACGGATGGGAGACTTCTCCTTGTAAATGTAAATGAAGATTTCTCCACCCTTATTAAGGTAGCGAACGAGATTTCTTAGGCTCTTATAGGTATCTGGTGTATGGTGCAAGACCCCCAACGAAATGATGGCATCAAAATAGTCATAGGCAAAGGGCAATCGATTTATATCTGCCTGAACAAAGAAAGTATTTCCGTTGCCTTTATTATAATTGAGGGCTACTTCAATGCTGGAGGAGATATCAACATTAAAGATGATGGATTCTGGAACATTCGGAGCGAGGTAAGAGGAGATAATCCCGCTTCCGCACCCGGCATCTAGTATTTTCCCCTTACCTCTTAGCAGGTTGAAGAATTCTTCATCGGAAGAGCAATTGAAAGACTCCCTAACCCATCTAATGTAAAAACTTCTTGACTTTTCCTCATGTCCCCAATCTTGCTTCTTCCACTTAAAGGAAAAAGCTTCCTGAACCTGTCTTTGCCCTCTATCCGATAGTTCACCTACAAATCTGGGAATCGAATTTACCACAGGGTAAACCTCACCGTTTTCCCCTACCAATTCATTACCCGCTAACTTGAGACGGGTCTTATGAAACGGGTGAGCGAGATATCGGGTCAATTCCTTAAGATCCTGCATCACGCACCCCAACTATAAGTCAAAGTATTCATAATCCACTTCGCCATCCTCTCTTAACTTCACCCGTCCAACAACTTTCGCAGGTTGCCCTCTGGCTATGGAGTGATCGGGTATTTCTGTATCTATATAACTAAAGGCGCCAATCACGCAGTGATCACCTACCTTAACTCCCTTTGTTATTATCGAAAGGGGGCCAATATAAACACAACTCCCTATGCAGGTGGGGGATTTCTCATACCCCGCTTTGCCACCAGAAATTGCCCATTTCACGCTGTCGTGGGTGTAAATTTGGACGCCCGCGGAAATGCTGCAATGATCACCTATGGTAAGCCCCCCTCCACTCCCATCAAGGATTGTAAACGGCCCAATCCATGTATGCTTGCCTACTTTTACATCGCTAAAAACTAAGGCACTGTCATAAATGCTTGCTCCCTCTCCAAATCTCATTTTTTTTGCCTTCTCCCATCTATCTACTATCATCTCGTTTAAGGGCAACAACCTCTGCCATCTCTTCAAGGAAAAGGCAGCTCTGCTATCATATAATTCGAGCAATCTCTCGAATAATTCTTCTCTTGAAACCATTTCACCTCCGTTTTACGATCCTATCTCTGTCTTGTCCAAAAACCTCTTTAACCACCACTCAAAACACAAAAATGACCAGATTAAGAGGCGATTGTTTACTGTGCCAGCGATATGATCTTCTATCTTTCCTTTAACGAAATCGTATTGGAGATAATTGTGAATTCTTGCTTTGGAATCGAGCAAAAATCCCTTAATGTAGTCTATGCTTTCTCCTCTGAACCAAGAAGCATCAGGTGCGGAAAAACCCTGCTTAGCCCTCTCCGTGATCGACCTTGGGATTATCCTTTCCATCGCCTCACGCAAGATTATTTTGCCATCGCTAGTCTGAAATCCATATTTGATGAGTTTGCCGATTTCATCCTCATCTATCATCTCCAGCTTCTTTATGTCTTTCAATTTATGTCGCGGACGAATCCTTAATGCCAAATTGACCAGTTCATTATCCATAAAGGGAACTCTTACTTCCAATGAGTGGGCCATGCTTAACTTATCGTCCACGATAAATAGTCCATGGAGAAACGTCTTCGCCTCGAAGTGCAGGGACATGTTGACGAAGTCCTCAGTGTTCTGGGGCTCTGAATTTGTGCCATTGAAGACACCTTTAAAGACTTCATAAGTAGAATAGTCCTTTACGTTGCTAAAGATCTCTGGCGCGAAAAGCTTGACCTTCTCCTCATCACTCACCAATCGCTGCCAGTAGGAATAGTACTTAGAAAAATAGTCCTCCCTACCCGTTGGATCGAAGGCTCTAAAGTATCTCCAAGGATAACCACCGAAGAGTTCATCTCCCCCCGCACCTGAGAGGCAGACTTTAACGAATCTGCTGGCCAACTTGCAACCATAAAAATTGGGATAGCTTTGTCCAACCCTCAGATCTTCCAGATGCCATACTAAATCGGGCATCACCGCCTCCATATCACCAGCATGAAGAATCACCTCGTAATGTTCAGTCTTGAGGTAGTTCGCCATAAATTCAGCGTATGTCCTCTCGTCGAATCCGAGCTCCAAACCCGAGGCAGAGCTGAGGTCAAAACCCACAGAGAAGGTATGTATTCGGCCAAAATATTTGCCAGCCACTGCGGCGATGCTGCCTGTATCCATCCCTCCGCTCAAGAAACTCCCCACCGGGACATCACTCACCAACTGCCGCAGCACGGCCTCTTTGAAGAGGTGAGAGACCAAATCAGCCAAGTTCCCTTTGTCCTGATCCTGGTTTTCACTGCTGAACCCATAATCCCAGTATTTCCTTATTTTGATGGCCGCCTCCTTGTTGGAGAGGTCTACCTCCATAAGATGTCCAGGTAGCAAAAGACTTACACCTTCAAAAAGGGTCCTTTCCGTAAGGATGTTTTGAAAGGTGAAGTATTCGTTGAGCGCATACGGGTCAACTCGAGCGTCCAACATCTTGGAGGCGAGGATGGCCTTTACTTCCGAGGCAAAGATGAGTTTGCCGTCTTTCACCGAATAGTATAGGGGTTTCACACCATATCTGTCCCGCACTAAATAGAGCCTATTGGCTAAACTGTCCCAAAGGGAGAAAGCAAACATACCGTTAAATCTCTCTATCACCTCTATGCCCCATTCTTTGTAGCTTCTTAGGACGACCTCGGTATCGGTGTGGGAGGAAAATTCATGTCCTTTCGCCTCCAGCTCCTTTCTCAGCTCCCTGAAGTTGTAAACCTCTCCCTTATACACGATCCACACTCCCTTGGTCCTGTCGGCCATAGGTTGGTGTCCCTTAGAGGTGAGGTCGATGATGGCCAACCTCCTATGTCCCATGACTAGGTGCCACGGATTCTGTGAAAGCGATTCTCGCACAAATTCCCCCTCGAGAGGGGGGAGGTGCTCGTTTTTGTGCCAGAAGTTCCGGTCACAGAATTCAACCCAGTAGTTCTCCTTTCTACCCCTCTTTAAGCCTAAAGAAATCGCCACGTAACCGGCATCGTCAGGACCCCGGTGGGCGATGATATCTGCCATAAATTTGATGGCAAGGGGGTCAACGGGTTCACTATTAAGGCTAAGGATACCGATGATTCCACACATATTCTCGTCCTGCTATGCCCTCTTGATAAGATCTTGCAGATTCTCGACTACATGATTTATCTCTCCCTCATTCATGCCCACATACAAAGGAAGGGCGAGGCTTCTCTCATCGGCCCTCTCTGAATTAGGGAAATCTCCTTCTTTAAAACCAAAAGTCTCTCGGTAAAATTGTGTCCCGGGCACATGATAAGTACCTTTGCGAGTAGCTATCCTCCTCTTTTGCAGCTCATTGGAAAGCCTATCCCTTTTCACCTTTACGTTCTCTTTGATTAAGATGACGTAAGATTGGTAAGAGTGAACAAAACCATCCCTGGGATGAGGCAGAGCCAGGTATTCATCTCCCTCCAGTTCAGATAGGAGCCGGTTATATCGGGAGGCGAGCCCTCTTCTCTCCCCTAGGATGTGCGACAACTTTCTCATCTGTTCCACACCTATGGCCGCCTGAATATCAGTCATGCGGTAGTTAAATCCTACCATCACATAGTCTGGATAGATAACTTCATCTGCCTTATGGCGCAACTCATCGGAGACACTCTCCCCATGTGACCGGAGTGTCCTCGTCCGAACAGCGATGTCGTCATTATTTGTCGTCAGCATACCTCCCTCACCCGTAGTGATGGACTTTCGTGGGTGAAAGCTGAAGGCACCACAATCTCCAATAGTCCCAACCTTTCTCCCCCTGTACACAGCCCCATGAGCACAGGCCGCATCTTCTACTACCTTCAGCCCAAAATTCGTAGTCACATCCATTATGGGATCCATATCAGCAGGGAGACCAAAGAGGTGGACGGGGATGATGCCCTTGGTCTTTTTGGTTACCTTTTTTTCTATTTCTAAGGGGTCGATGTTATAATCGGGTAGCTTTATATCGACAAAGACAGGTTTTGCCCCCACGTACCTGATCACATTGGCCGTGGCTGGATGAGTGAAAGCAGGGACTATAATCTCATCATCCTTTCCTATACCAACAGAAAGGAGGGCGAGGTGGAGTGCCGTAGTTGCTGATGTTGTGGCTACGGCATGTTTGCACCCTTGAAAATCTTCGAATAGCCTCTCGAATTCCCTCACCTTAGGCCCCTGAACGACCCATCCAGACGAGAGAACTTCTGCCACGGCCTCAGTCTCTCTTTCGTCGAAGTAAGGTTTTGTTATCGGGATCGCTCTTTTCTTTTTCATAATCACCTTCTTCATTCAAATAGACAGTACCATCGTTTAACGCCGACATTACCAAATTGGATCAATGTCTTTTTTCCACAAACAACTCCTCCTCACGGACTGTTCTTCTTTTCCTTTTCCCTCCACGAAATAAGGCTCCTCAATCCCTCCTCTAAAGGTGTCTCGGCCCTAAAACCCAGCTCTGTTTCCGCCTTCTCGGTTGAACCAATCCGCTGGGTCACATAAGTAACTCCCTGAGGTTCATATCGTATCCCCAAGTCCTCTTTGCCGAGGACCCCGAGTAAGATCTCAGCCAGTTCTGTGAGATTGGTCCCCTCCCCTGAACCGACGTTATACAAGTTGTCTGCCCTGCCATTTGTCAGGGCCAAGATATTCGCCTTTGCCACATCCCTTACATAGATAAAGTCATAGGTCTGAGAACCATCGCCATAAATCACCAAAGGTTTCCCCTGCTCGATCATGTCCAACCACCGAAGGATTACAGCGATGTACGCGCCTTTATAGTCCTGCCTCGGCCCATAGACGTTCATGTATCTGAGAGCCGCGTAGTCTAGGCCAAAGCGATGATAAAATGCACGGCACATTTGCTCCCCGGCAATCTTGGTGGCTCCATAAAAAGTCTTGTTGTTGAAGCGGTGAGATTCGTCCATAGGGGAGTAAAGGGCATCGCCGTAAACGGAGGCTGAGGAGGAATATATCAACCTCTTTATATTGTTTCTTACACAGGCCTCGATCACGTTGAAGGTCCCCTCTATGTTCACTTTAAAAGCCGCCCTGGGATACTCTTGGCAATGCAACAACCACAGGGCGGCAAGATGGAAGACGTAATCCACTCCCTTCATTGCCTCATTTAAGATGTCCCCGTGGAGGATGTCCCCCCCCAATTCAAAGACCTTTGTCCGCTGATCCTTCAGGGCTTCTTCCAGGTTGGCCATGGCACCACGGGTGAAATTGTCGTAAACAATGATTTCTCCAACATCCTCCCTCGTTAATTCCTCCACGACATGAGAACCTATGAAACCTGCTCCCCCGATCACCAATATCTTCGCCCCCTTTAACTCCACACCGCCTCCTCCTTAAACTTCTTCCCTTCCCTAAAATGTTTTTCGACCAAGATCCTTATAATCCTCCCCGCCGTCTTCCCATCCCAATATGCCGGTATCCTTGCCTTCTTCGTCTTTCCGTCCAGTATCTTATACGCCTCTTTTACTATTTTCTCTGTATCATTCCATACCAACACGTTTGTACCTTCGCTAATGGTTATGGGGCGCTCGGTTGTATCCCGCAGGGTCAAACAGGGAACGCCTAGAATGGTGGTCTCCTCTTGGATTCCTCCTGAGTCGGTGAGGACAAATCGCGCCGTCCTCATCAAGCTNNTTTTCCGATATCATGGAAGGGGATTCTGTCTTCAAGACGGAAGACGGCAAGCTGCTTTTTTGCACGGGGATGTATGGGATAGATAATGGCTATCTTTTGGGAGATCAATTCTAAGGCTGCTAAGATCTTCTGCAGTGATAATTGGTCGTCAACATTGCTGGGGCGGTGGAGGGTGAGGAGGGCATAGGGAACGACGCAATTGGGTGAGGGAGGTGATCCCTTTAAAAGGCCTAATTTGGCCAGGATAGGAGATTCCTTCGCCTCCTCCAGGTGAAAGAGGAGGCTATCAACCATAATGTCCCCAACTTGATGGATCTTCTCCCGGGGAATACCCTCACTCAAAAGGTTCTCATCGGCATCTGGGGAGGGAGTAAAGAGATAGGTGGAAAGCGCATCTGTAAGCAGGCGATTGATCTCTTCAGGCATACTCCGGTCAAAGGAGCGCAAACCTGCCTCTACATGGGCCACAGGGATATGCAATTTTACTGCAGCCAATGCACAGGCGAGGGTGGAGTTCACATCCCCTACTACGACTACCACGTCGGGGCTTTCCCGCAAGAGGACCCTCTCGAACTCCATCATCACCTTTCCGGTCTGCTCCGCATGGGTGCCCGAGCCTACGCCAAGATGGATATGGGGTTGAGGGAGCTTGAGATCCTCAAAAAACGAGTCGGACATATTAACGTCATAATGTTGCCCGGTATGCACCAGAAGGAAGCCTATCCTGTACCCTCCTGATGGGACAGAAGCGTTGTGTTCCTCTATCGCCCGCACGAGTGGGGCCACCTTCATAAAATTGGGACGTGCCCCTGCCGCTAAGATAATTCTCATTGAAAATTAATCAGTGGTTTCAAGGTCTCATCTTTGATATTGATAATACCGATTCTCCATTGGCACAGAATATTGCAAGCCTATTCCCCTGAATCTTTCGCTGCTGAAGATTCCGCTATTTCTTCCACGTTCCCCTTTGCCAACCGATATCCCCTCTTACAATAATCACAACGGGCGCTTTCATTTTCAAATCTCAAGGTAGTGCCACACTGGCAGACCCACCCCACCTGAGTGGCGGGAATCCCAGTCACCAGGGCATGGGCGGGGACATCTTTGGTCACCACTGCTCCGGCACCTACCATGGCATAGCACCCTATTGTAAGGCCACATATAACCGTAGCATTGGCACCGATGGTGGCACCTCTCCTCACAAGGGTTGGACGAAACTCGTGTTTTCTCTCTATGGATGCCCTGGGATTGTAGACATTCGTAAAGACACAGGAAGGGCCGCAAAAGACCTCATCCTCCAGGGTAATACCTTTGTAGACCGATACATTGTTCTGGATCTTACACCTGTCCCCGATGGTCACCTCAGGACCCACCATCACGTTCTGGCCGATTATGCAGTCCTCCCCTATTTTGGAGCCTTTGAGGATGTGGGTGAAGTGCCATATCTTGGTGCCCCTTCCTATTTGCGCATCTTCATCTACAAAAGCACTCTCGTGAGCGAAATAACCTTCTCCCGCATTCCCCTTGAAAGGTTTTGATCTCTGTCCCGCTATTAATGACCTCTCCGCCTCCTCCAGAACCCTGAGCACCTTCAACCCCTCTTCTCCATCCGTCCTCGGTCTCCTCCTCTCAAGGACACATTTCACAAAATGCCTTAATTCTTCCTCCATGGGCTCTTTATGCTCCACCTTCACTGGGTAGTAATCGGCCCTTTGGGCCACTGGGATCTTCCCCTCCTTCCACTCGATTTTATGGGGGTAGATGAAGAGCTTTTCCTTGCTCAGATCGTCAAAGACCGCCATCGTCTTGGAGCCCACGACGATGAGTTTTTGTTCCTTAAAGGGGTGAAGCCAGCTTACGTATATATGGGCCTTGACCCGATTCCTGAACTCCAGTGTCGTGAGGGTCACATCGTACACACCATTGCTCACATAATCGCCCCCAAAGGCCATGACCCGGGTCGGCTCTTCTCCTAGAAGGGCGAGGATAACTGAAATGTCGTGGGGTGCAAAGCTCCAGAGGATATTCTCCTCGGTTCTGAGCTTCCCTATATTCAACCTGTTGGAATAAATATACTGAATTCTCCCCAGTTCCCCCTGTTGGATCAGGTCCTTAAGCCTCGTTACTGCCGGGTGATATATCAATATATGACCAACCATCAGTACTCTATCTCGCTTTTGGGCAAGCTCCACCAGTTCTTCCCCTTCTCTCACTGTCAAGGCTAGCGGTTTTTCCACGAAGACATCCCTGTCTGCCTCTAGAGCAGCCTTCGCCAATTCATAATGGGTTCTGGCGGGGGTGGCTATGGCCACCGCCTTTATTTCATGATCCGCTAAAATCTCCTCGAAAAACGGAGTGACCTTTATCCCACGGTATTTTTTTCGGTAACCCTGAAGAAGGGATTGATCCTCGTCACATATGGTATGCAAGACTCCCAGCCCGTGCAGGTTTCTCAGGAGGTTTTTACCCCAATAACCCGCGCCCGCTAGTCCTACAAATGCACTCACGCCTTCCATACCTTTTCGTTGTGAACTATTCTTGAGGTCGTATCGATCTGTTCCTCTGCACTAACCGCCGGAGTTCCCTTACCGCCGAGAATCCCCACAACTTCCCTTGTTTTGATGGCCCTCAGCCGGCATCCGCAGTGATGAACAAGTATTCGGCAACAATGGGGCCAAAATACCCTCTTCTTTCTATTCTTTCTGGGGCTCCACCTATCTCAGAAGGTCGTCATTCCTTCCGGGGAGAGATAGAGAGTGACCTTGTGTTCGAATCTGACGCTTGTTTGAATTGCATCCTGGCATAGAGCTCCGCCGTTGTCAGTTACATAGCCTTTGAACCGTAACCAACCGATATTTGCACGAGATTGACTTTTCTTCCAGAGGAAGCATGAACCCAAAGAGCCCTTT
>JABAOH010160284.1_pt1 | contig 12121 bp, 11 predicted proteins | sample 7062181 | NCBI WGS metagenome assembly JABAOH01 (sample SAMN14538630, study PRJNA623070) | marine sediment metagenome | biome: marine biome [ENVO:00000428]; feature: marine pelagic biome [ENVO:01000023]; material: deep marine sediment [ENVO:00002113]; isolation source: pool of 5 deep marine... | reverse complement strand
CGGTGACGATCAGGGTCGTCTCGCTCGGGAACCCAGACGCCAGGTAGGTGAGACCGGGGATGGCCATGGTGTCCCAGTCCCGGTCGGTGCGGAACGTCTGGAGGTTGACCGCCACCGCCGCCGGCGTCACCTGCACCAGCAGCTCTTCGTAGCGCTCGAGGTCCTCGAGACGGAACCAGTAGAGGTTGGGGACGGCGGGGATGCCGGCGTCGATCATGTCCCGGGCGATCAGCAGATTGCGTCGGAAGTTGATGAGGTGTTCGGCTCGGGGGAAGTTGCCGTACATCGAGAAGTTGGGGGCGAGCACCAGATCCCACCCCTGGCCGGCNNCAGATCCCACCCCTGGCCGGCGATCTGGTCGGTGAGGGCGAAGCGGTTGGACCAGAACGCCTCAACGAGCGGGTCCTCGGCGTAGCCGGCGAGGACAGCGAGTTGGTTGTCGGCGAGGCCCAGGGCCTGGCGGGCGGTGGTGTCGGTGAAGCCGGGGACGATGCTGTGCGTTACCGGTGACAGCACGCTGCGGAGCCGTAGGGCGTAGGCGGGCCAGTGAAGATCCTTGTCGAGCTCACCGAGGTCGGTGGTGTCGACCTGGGGCACGAACGATGGGAGGCCGTCAGGGAGGGTCAGGTCGTCGAAGTCGATGTCGTCGAAGCGGAGGGTGCCGCCGATGTCGGCCATCCACGCTGCGATGTCGGTGCGGCTGCCGCAGCGGATCGGGCACTGGTCGCACGCACCGGGATGTCCCGAGACGGGGCGTGCGCATCCGCAGTAGGCGCAGTCGGTGTTGCATCCCGAGCAGATCGCCTCGATCGCCTCCGGGTTGTCGATGAAGAAGGGACAGACTCGACAGTCGCAGCCCGCCGCCGGCGTCGGCGGCGAGGCGCTGATCTCGAGGTGTGTCGTGGTGGTCACTTTGCTCCGTCCGTGAGGTGGTTGCGCAGTTCGTCGAGGTGGAGCCGAAGGGTTCCGGCGGTGTAGGCGTCGAGCGTGCAGCCGCGCCGCAGTAGCTCGAGGAGGGTCTGCAGGTGGCTGGCGAGCTCGGCGACCAGGTCCTCGGGAGCAGACGACGGCGTGTGGGCGACGAGCAAGTCAATGGGATCGGGAGGTCGCTGGGATCGAGAGCGGGCCTCGTTGGCTGCATGGTGAAAGGCCNNACCTGGAGCGGGCTTCGTTGGCTGCATGGTGGAAGGCCTCGGCGTTGGCGACGACCTCGTCGGGACTGGCCGAGGGGTGTGTTTGGGCTTCGATGACGGCCCGGCGCAACAGTGCTGGATCCCGGCGTCGCACTGCTGCCCAGATCTCCTCGGCGGCTTCTGTTCGGCCCTTGTGGAGCCGGAGCCAGTCCTGGCGGGTGCTGAGTGCGATCTCGGCGGCGTCCATCTGAGCGGTGACCTCGGGCGGCATGGACCGGAACGCCCGATAGAGCTGTTTGCATCGCTCCGGGGACATCTCCATCCCGAGGCGATGCAGCACCGCCGTCCACGGCGCACCCACGCTGTGGAGACCGGCCGAGACCCGGAAGGCTTCAAGCTGATCCCAGCGGGCGATCGGATCCTCGAGCTCCCGGATGGCTGCAGGTGCGACAGCGCCGGCGGCCTCGAGCGCCTCGGCGAGCACAGCCGCCCTCTCGTACAACAAGGCAGCGGCCAGCTCCCCCGGCTGAAGATCCATGCGGCCCAGGTTCTCGATGAGTTGGAACGCGCGTCGTTCTTCCTCGGTCAGTGGCCCGGGGACGACGATGGCGGGGATCTCGACGAAGTTGGTGTTGTCGGCCACGTTCACTGCGCCCCAGCGGCAGGCAGCAAGGCGACGGTGCCCCGAGACGACCCGGTATCCGCGCTCCATGTCCTCGCACAGGATCGGCTGGAGAACACCGGATCCGGCGATCGACGAGATCAGATCTCGTAGCTCTGACGGAGGTGTGGACGATGTGGTGCCCCAGCCGCGGCCCTGGGTGTCGGTGAACACACCGTCCTTGACCGGCAGCATCTCCAGCCGCCTCTGCCGCAACCGATCCGAGCGGGACAGCAGCTGCAGCTGCACGACATCGGCGATCGCTGCCGGTGCGGTCATGCGGATGCCGAGGGGATCGGAGTGTTCACAGCCTGTAATGGGCAGCTCTTCTCGCCCCGGGTGGACACCCCAGGAGATCGATCAACCGGGCGTCGACGTCAGCGGAGGCTGGGCGGGTCGTCCGTCGGACGGTCTCAGTCATTCAGTCCGACCGGAGTGGCTCGAAAAACTCAACGGCTCGGCATCACATTCGTGCGGCAGTCTCACGACTCTTCCCCCTATCGGCTATTTGTCAGCCGGGAAGGGGAGCCGCCACGTCATCAGTAGCGGCTCCCCGACTTGGGTTCAGCGGCTGGCGCCGGCGACGAAGGTGGCCACGATGTAGGTGGCGTGCCGGTCCAGGGAACGCCTCGCTCGGTCGTAGCGCATCGTGGTGCGCGGGTCGGCGTGCGACGCGGCCTCTTGCACATCACGGAGTGCGACGCCGGCGTCGAGAGCGGCGGTGATGAACGAGTGCCGCAGCGAATGCGGCGAGATCGCCTTCTCGATCCCCGCCCGCCGGGACAGTCGTTTCACGATGCGGGTCGCCGCGTGCCGGTCCAGGCGTCGGGTGCCGTCTCGGTTCAAGAAGATCGGTCCCTCTTCGCGTTCCCCGACGCACAGGTCGACGGCACGGGCGGTGCGGGGTGCGAGGGGGATGGTGGCGACCTTGCCGCCCTTGCGGGTGATCGTCAGCGTGCGATGCCCGCGTTCCATCCCGAGATGCTCAATGTCGGCGTTGAGCGCTTCGGAGATCCGCAGCCCGTTCAACGCCAACAGACAGGCCAGGGCGTGGTCGCGGCCGCCGGCGAGCCCGGCTTGGACCAGAAACATGCCGAGCTCGTTGCGATCCAACCCGGTGGCGTTCGATTCGTAGTCCAGACGGGGGCGACGGACATGCACCGCCGGAGATGCCGGGATGAGCTGCTCTTCGACGCAGTACCGGTAGAACCCCGCGATGGTCGACAGCCGCCGCGCCACCGTCGCCCGCGCCTTGCCGTCTTGTTCGAGGCTGCGGGCGAACAGCTCGATGTGGGCACGCTTGACCTCGAACACCTTCAGGTCGTGGCTGGCGCACCATCCCAGCCACTGCCGCAAGTCGAGGCTGTAGGCGTCACGAGTGGCGGCACCATACCCGGCCAGGAACCCGGCGATCGCCTGCCGCACGATGAACGAGTCGAAGTCCGGCGCCACGACTGCGGGCACCAGGGTCGGTTGTGTAGTTGTCATGTCGTTCCTCTCACCTCGCCGAGAGGAACCAACCTGCACGAACCCAGCCAGCACACCACGCACCGTGGCCGCAAGCCAACCAGCGGGCCGCCACGACGCAGCCCTGGAGGTGCCGCTCGGCGTGGTTCCAGCGTTGGCGTGTTATCGCTCGTATTGGGCGATATGGGGAGCTTTGCCCGCGCAAGTGGCGCCCCTCCGGTGTCGCTATCACCGTGGGGGGTGCGGTTCCTTCGGCACTGGTGAGGAAGGGTCTTTTGACCGTATTTCGTCGATAGACGATCTTTATGCTGGGGCCAAGGCTGGTGACCGTCCGTTCTTTTGTCGGGCTCGGCTGTTTCAGAACGCATCAACGGATTGGGAATGTGGCGATGGCCACGGCGAGCGAAGTGTCGATGAAGACGGTTGTTGCGTGGGTTGGCGCGGCCGCTGTGGCCGCGGTCGTTGCTGTCGCCGCGACGGGCTTCGTTGCTGCCGCATCGTTCGTGCTCTCGCTCTTCCTCGGGGTGGTGGCTGTTGGGGTCGGCGTGTCGTTGCTCGTCGATGCGGTTTCCGGATGGCGTTCGCGCAGATCGAGCGCATTCCAGTTGCGGCTTCGCCCCGCTCAGCGACCTGACCGCTGCAGCGAGTGTGGTTCCTCGATGACACAACTGCTGGATGTCCGGTTCTGCGCTCTGTGTGATCGGGCACCGGCCAGATAGCGTGGGACGGATGCGCTGCACCTTCCGGTTTCTAGCCGTCTCTCTTCGTGTCGGTCTTGGGCTCTTGGTCGTTACGAGTGTCGCCGCATGCTCCGGGGGCGCATCGACGTCGGGGGGCGTGTCGACGACGACGGGGGCACCGGCTGAGTCCGTCGATGTGGTTGTTGCGGCCACTGAGTGGCGGTTCGTCCCGGCGCGGCTCAACGCGCCCGCCGGAGACACGATGACCGTCGAGCTTCGCAACGACGGGGCGATCGTTCACAACTGGACGGTCCTGACGAGCCGCGTCGAGACCGAGTCCGACTTCCGCGAGGCCATGCGGATAGCGGGGGTCACCGCAGAGTCCGGTGCCATAGGGCGGGTGACGTTCTCGACGCCGCCACCGGGGCAATACCAGGTGATCTGCACGATCCCGGGCCACTACTCATCGGGGATGGAAGGCCTCCTTGTCGTCGAAGACGGCTGAGGTCAGCTTCCCCGACAGTTCATGCAGCGGCGCGACAGGTAGTCGACCGTTGCGGAATGGCTGTCGCCGAGGAGCGCAGCGATCCTGTCGAGCATCTGCTGCGGCGCCACGGGCGCTCCACAGATTTCGCACACCTGGGTCGTGGCGCGGTTCAGGACGATCCTTCTGGCAGTGAGTGCGGTGGAATCGGCGATGCGCTGGACGGCGATCGCCCCACGCTCGATCTCGGGACAGGTCGCGACACATTGCATACAGGCCGTGCAGCGACCAGCATCGAAGGAGAGGAGGAGGTCGTCGGAATCGCCGTCGTGGGACAGCGCCTGCGTCGGGCACACGCTCGAGCACATGGTGCACATCGTGCAGGTCTCGGGATCCACCGTGACGACTCCTGTCGGAGCCGCTGCGTCCGCTACGCGTAGGTCGCGACGGACGAGATGCGACAGGCGCCGGATCGTGTCGTGCGCTCCGAGGGCACCGAAGGCATCTTCCGGCGGGCGCGTCTTGCCGAGTCGGGGTTCGATCGGCTGCGCAAGGTCGGTGGACACCAGCTGTGCGTCGAGATCGGCCGCGGTGAGGAGCGCCTCGGCGAATGCGATGTTCGCTCCAACGACGTCGTCGTGGCCGAGTGGGCAGCCGGAGTCCCGACACGGCACGATCGAGGACGCGGCAGCCCCCAGCATGAGCGCAACCACGGGCCATGTTCCGGGAACCATCGAGGCACAAGGAACGTCGAGCGGATACCAGTTGGCGGGGAATGCCCGACGGGTACGCCCGTCACACGTGAAGGCGACACCAATCGGTCCAGACGCGGCGCTGACCATTGCCGAGATCGCGGCTCTGATAGCGGCGGTACTGACGGTGGGATTCTCGATAGCGCCGGTAGGACAGGCGGTCACACAGCGGCCGCATGACACGCACGCAGCCTTGTCGTATTCGATTCGTCCGTCGATCCAGGTATAAGCCTGCTCGGGACATGCCGCCACGCACGCTTTGCATCCGTCGGCGGCCGCGCAGACGGCTCGATCTATCTCGGGCACGGCAACGTAGACGGGTTGCGGAAGCCTGAGAAGGGCTCGACGATTCATCCGGGTCGGCAGCACAGGCTTCGTCTGCTGCGGAGTCGCGTCAACGAGTTCAGCGACTCGGGCCGATGCACCTTGGACCAAGACCCGCAACCTGTCCGGATCGCCGCCGACGTCCTCCCAAGTGATAATGGGCACGAGCAACGGGTCGAAGTTCAGCTCACGTGCGCGACGTTGCATCTGTGCGGGGACATAGTCGTGTTCGTGGAGCACCAAGACGAGGCGGTCGGCATCTTCGCCGGCCGGGAGACGACCCGGATATACACAGAGGTCGTCGACGAATTGCATGGCCTCGATGCCGTCCAGGGCGGACTCCTCGCTCGATGTGCGGCATCCGAACGCGGCCACCTTCATGAGAACGTCCTCGTGTTCCGCATGATGGCGCGGGTCCAATCCACATCGTGCACCACGAAGGCGTGGGCTGCTGCGGTGGCGACGCCGTAGAACGAACCATCCGCAGCCGCCTGGACCTTCGTGACGAAGCTCGGGAACCATGCCATGAGGTGCACTTTCAGGAACGCGTGCTGCTGGGCGATGAGGCGGCCCGCCTCGGCTGCGTCACCGATCGCGCAAGCGTCGCTCTCGCGTCCACACAGGGCCGACAGTGCGTTCATCTCGCTGGTCACGTGGTCCGGGGGCTCCGGACCCATCGCCACACCAAGGCCGAGGGCACTGTATGTTCGTTGGACGGTGGTCACGGTGTCGGCGATCCCGCCTCCCTCGGCCTGCGATACGTAGAACGATTCCGTCGGTGGACACAATGCGCCGTCTGTCCCGGACTCGAACAGCCGCACATAGTCGACCCCGAGCTCGCTGACGTCGAGATCGGAACCGAGCACCGCACCGAGCCGGGCCCACGCCCGGTAGTGCGCGAAGTCGCCGATGTCGAGGCCGTTGAGGACACCGGCCGCTGCCCGCAGGAGCTCCAGTTGGTCGGAGTGGGGGTGCGTCAAGGCCTCGGCGAAGAACCGGTAGAGGCCCTGACGCAGCCTGGCCACGTCGGCGGCTTCGGTCATCTCCCTTTCTTCTTGTCGGGCATGAGCTCGTAGACCAGCGCCGACGAGAACGCAACAACGACCCCGAGTACGAACACGGCCGGAGCAAAGCCGAACCGAGGATCGCTGTTGCGGACGGCGTCGGCTCCCCAGGGTGCCGACGCGAAATAGCCAATCACCATGAGGACGAGGCCCGAAACGATCACGGCTGCTGTGACGGCACGCCTACGCATTTGCCAGCACCTCCCTCTCTTCATCCTCGGATAGTGGCAGGGCCGGGAACGCCTTAAAGAACAACCCGACCATCAGGCTGCCCAGAGCGAAGATGCCCAACACCACGGAGTATTCCACCCAGCTCGGGCTGTAGGCACCTGTCTCGTAGGGGAGCAGGGTGCCGTGGGTCTGCGAGGGCACCACGATCAGATAGCGTTTGGCGATGGCGGCCAGGTTGACCGCCAGGCCGCTCACCACGAGCCACGAGACCCGCCATCGGCGGTTCAGCGCCTGCCACGCGAGGAGCGCCGCTGGTATCGCCAGCAACGCAACCGCCCCCCAGTAGAGCCATGCGTACTGCCCGAACAGCAGCGCGTCGGACAGTTGCTTCTCCACCTCAGGAGTGGCGTAGATCAACGTGAGCAGTTCCACGGTCATGAAGTAGAGATACACGAAGAGCAGGATCATCAGGAAGCGGCCGAGCCATGCAAAGATGTCCATTCCGATGCGCTCGCGGTCGTGGATGACTCGGCGGACGATCGCGGCCAACACGATGATGTGCCCGATGCCCGACACACCGGCCAGGGCGACGAACGCCGGGGCCTGAAGGGTGCCGTACCAACCCGGCCGTCCCACCTGGAGCCCGAACACGAACCCCAAGGTCGAGTGGGCGATCACGAGGAGAGGGATGATCGACAGGGCGAGCCAGAACGTAGCGCGCCGGTGACGCCTTCGCTCCTCCTCGGTGTCCGTGTAGCCGGCCGCCCACATGCGGTGGAACCATTGGAGCCTGCTGGAGCGCTTGGCGAGAATCGCAGCGTCCCGGCGACCGCTCAGATATAGGTACACCAGGCTGGCGAACAGGTAGCCCGCGATCACGAGCGAGAACGTTCCAAAGAACGGTGATTGCGGCCGTGCGTAGCGGAACAAGTTGATAACGCCACGCAGGGGCTGGCCGAGGTCGATGATGATCGACAGGCCGCCCAGGATGAGCGCCACGACCGTCAACAGCTCGGCAAACCGCGCGATCGGACGCAGGTGATCCAACCGCAGCAACCGAATCAGCGCCGCAACCGTGATACCGGCGAAGCTGACACCGATGAAGTACACCACCATGGTGATGTACAGGCCCCAGCTCGCGCCGCCCATGGTCCCGACGTTGCGCATTCCCGTCGCGATCATGCCGTCGGACAGCTCACGGACGTAAGCGAACAGTCCCCAGCCGGTCACAATCAGAGCGCCGACGACGAACGCAATCCAGGCCGGCCCGAGACGACCGACTCCCTGAGGGAGAGAGGGAGGCTTGTTGACCGCTGTTGTTGCCATGTCACACCCTCGCCTTCGGACGCTCGACTTCTCGGTACTGGTGGCTCGGCGGCTTGCCGCCGACGTAGAAGACGCTCGGTTCGGTACCTGTCTCTTCGAGGAGGTGCCACGTCTCGCGTTCCCGTATGAACCGGCTGATCGGGGTGTCGGGGTCTTCGATGTCTCCGAACCGCAGCGCCGTAACGGGGCAGGTGTCGACGCAGGCCGGTTGGAGGCCTTGCTCGACACGTTGCACGCAGAAGGTGCACTTCTCCATGACGCCCTTGGCGTGGCCTCCTCCGGCTGTGCGCCGCTGTTCGCTACCCCACTTCGTGTCGAGCGCAGGGTTCTTGTAGGGCGGGATGGCACCGAGGGTGACCTCTTGGATGTCCGGGTCCGACCAATCGATCGCATCGGAGTAGTAGGCGTCTTTCGGCTTCTGCCAGTTGAAGTAGTTGACGCCGTAGGGGCACGCCAGTTCGCAGTACCTGCATCCGATGCACCGGTCTGAATCGGTGAGGACGATGCCGTCCTCTCTCTTGAAGCGGGCGCCGGTTGGGCACACCTTCACGCATGGCGCATTGTCGCAATGCTGGCAAGGTCGCGGCAGGAACGACATCCTGGTATCGGGGTAGGTGCCCTCTTCGAATCTGAAGACGTACATCCAGAACATCGACTCGGCCGTGTTGTTCTCGATCTTGCACGCCTCCATGCAGGCGCGGCATCCCTGGCATCGCTCGAGGTCGACGACCATCGCGTACTTCGCCATCAGCCCTCACCTCCTTTCGAGACGCGGACTTTGACGTGGAACGACTGGTCGGCCGTCATCGCCATGTACCCCTCGCCCGTGAAATAGATCTCATTGGGTGACGGTCCTTGACCTTTGCTCTGCGGGTGGGTCCACAGCCCGAAGTGAGCGGGCACGCCGATGGTGTCGGGACGGATCCCCTCGCAGTGGGCCGCGACCGTGGTCATCGACCGGGTTTCCCCCGTCACCGCGTTGTGTGACTCGATCGTCACAGTGTCTCCGTCCTCGATGCCGAGGCGCCTAGCCGCCGCCGGATTGATGTCGATCCGGGCTCCGGGGGCGAGCTCAGCCAACAACGGCACGAAGCTGGTGCGCGCTTGCTTGTGCTCCACGAGCTTGTAGCTGACCATGTAGAACTCGTAGTCGGCGGGTGATCCCTCCATGGTGGGAGCACGCCAGGTGGGCAGAGCTGTGTAGTCCTGCCAGTAGATCTCATCGGCGCCCTTGGCCTGCATCTGACGCTGCGCGTCGAGGAGGCTGGCACCGTACAGCCGGTGGAGCGCGCCACCGAAGGGTGGATCGGTCACGTAGCCATACATCTTGGTGGGGCTCATGGGTCCCTTGACGAAAACGCTGTGCTGCGGGTCTTCGAAGAACACCACCCCCTCTTCGATACCTTGACCCTTGGCCCAGGTGTCGAAGATGTCCCGAACGGCGGGCTTGCGGTCAATCGGCACCGCGAACGCAGCGAGGTCATCGACGAGGCCGAGCGCCTTGTTGACCTCGTCGAGATACCCCCCCTCGCCGTACAGCGTGCCCATCTTCTCACACAGATCCATGTAGATGTCGATCTCGCCTTTCGATTCGAAGAGGGGATCCATCGGGGGGATACGCAGCGTCGTTGCCTCGACGTACTGATTGGTCGCGCTTATCGGTCCCTCGTACTTTTCGATCGTGGCCGAGGGCAGCACCACATCGGCGAAGTAGTCCGCCGTCTCCGACAGCCACGGGCTGATCACCGCCACGAACTTGAACTTCCCGTAGGAGTCCAGGAACTCCCGCTGGGAGGCGAACGACCCCAGAGGATTGACCATGTGCAAGATCGCGACTTCTGGCAGTTCCTCGACGCCGTACGTGGCGGGGTCGTTCATCACCTTGGCGACCATGCCGGGGAAGCCGGTGTTGATCGGGAAGTACTTGCTGTTGTTCAGCATGAAGTCGTACGGCGGATCCTGCACCTCGAACTTCTCGAACTGGGCGTACCGCTTGTCGATCTTCCACGAGAAGTCGGACAGCTGGCCGCCCGCGGCGCCGATCGCACCGACCAGCATCGGCACCATCACCATGGCGCGCATCGCCTGGAACCCGAGCTCCTGCTGCGCCATGTGGTAGGCCATGATCCCCACCGGGCGGTACGGGACCTCCACCCCGTCGACGACGAGCGTCGAGCCGATCTGGGCGTTCTCGCCGAATTCGGTGGCGACCCTGCGGATCTGGTCCGCGGGAAGGCCGGTGATGCCGGCGGCCCACTCCGGTGTGTATTGGGACACGTGGTCTTTGAAGACCTCGAACGCCGTTGAGACTCGCTGCCCGTCGACTTCATAGGTGCCTTCGAGTGCGGGACGTTGCGCCTCGCCGAACGGCACCGGCCCGCCGGTCGCTTCGTCCCATACCAGCGAAACGTCGGTGGCGTCGTCGCCCTCGCCGACGGTCACCTGAGCAAAGAGGCCGTCGTCTTTGACCAGGAACGGGGCGTTGGTGTACGTGGTCAGGTACGGCCGGTCCAGGTAGCTCTGAGCGATGAGCTCGTGACACAACGCCAGAGCGAGGGCAAGGTCGGTGCCCGGCTTGATCGGGAGCCATTCGTCGGCGAAGGGCCCGGCACTACGGAGCCGCGGATCGATGTGGGCGATCTTCATGCCGCGATCGCGAGCACGGATCATGTGTTGGGGCCACGTGATCCAGCAGAACTTGTTGCCTCCGGCATTGGTGATGTTCCAACCCCACGACAGCATGTAGTTCGTGTACCGGAAGTCGGGGTGAAGCACGGCGTGAGTGCCGATCGTGTACTCGAGCGCCCGGTATCCGGTGTCGGAGCAGTACGCGCCGTGACCCAGCTTGCTGGAGCCGATCGCCTTCGTGAATGCGTCGTCGTAGAACTCCTTCGCCTTGCTGCGCCCCTTCTGCCACAACACAAGCTTCGGATTCCGCTCGCGAACCTCGTTGATCGCGCCCGCGGTCATCTCCAGCGCCTCGTCCCACGACGCCCTCCGCCACTCTCCGGTCTGGCCCTTGGCGTTCGTGCGCACCAGCGGCCACTTGACACGGTTGGGGTCATACAACGAGATGATCTGAGCCTGGCCCTTTGGGCAGAGCGTCCCGTTGTTGCGCGGGTTGGCGGGATGGCCCTCGAACTTGATCACCCGGCCGTCGACCCGGCGGGCCAGCATCCCGCAGTCCTGCTTGCCGATCCAACACGTCGTTGGTACGACATCCTCGACCGGCGCCTGCAGAGCCAGCGGAGTCTCGGCACCCTGAGACGCAAGTGGGGAAAACAGGAATTCGCGAGCGACGACAGCGCCTCCCACCACCGCCGAGCCTGCCTTCACGAACGTCCTGCGTGTGACCTCTACCACGGCGCTCCTCCCAGGTGGTCAGGGCATGTTCCATCGCTCATCGACGATCGACGTTGCTCCAAACCATCGGGGTAGAACGATCCTCGTCCCAGGGTCCAATGACCACTTTTTCCGAGGACCTGCGGCCTGTGCACCTATCTGCATGTATTCAGGTCCGGTTTCGGCGTAGACGCGGTATCCGGCTTGGTTGCGAGCTGGTGCAGGCAGCACGCCAGCCGACTCATAGAAACGAATCGCCGACGCCTCCAACAACGCCTCCTCCGCTGCCTGTCCAATCCTCATACCCGAGACGATAAACCTTCAAGTAACTCGAAGGTCAAGCACGAAGGGTCAAAGCCACGCAGCGCACCCAACGTCAGGCGCCGCAGCGCACATATCGCTCACCGGCAGGAGCAATCTCGCGCACCCCATTCCGAGCCGAACCGGCAGTTCTGAGCGGGGAGCTGACGCGCTGGGTGGTGTCAGCTCCCCGACTCCGGGTTCAGCGGCTGGCGCCGGCTACGAAGGTGGCCACGATGTAGGTGGCGTGCCGGTCGAGGGAGCGTCTGGCTCGGTCGTATCGCATGGTGGTTCTCGGGTCGGCGTGCGAGGCGGCTTCCTGGACGTCGCGGAGGGCGACGTCGGCGTCGAGAGCGGCGGAGATGAAGGAGTGCCGCAGCGAATGTGGTGAGATCGTCTTGTCGATCCCGGCCCGTC
>JABAOH010132668.1_pt2 | contig 12121 bp, 9 predicted proteins | sample 7062181 | NCBI WGS metagenome assembly JABAOH01 (sample SAMN14538630, study PRJNA623070) | marine sediment metagenome | biome: marine biome [ENVO:00000428]; feature: marine pelagic biome [ENVO:01000023]; material: deep marine sediment [ENVO:00002113]; isolation source: pool of 5 deep marine... | reverse complement strand
CAGCCCCCGGCCGGTCTGGAATCGGGCCGCCGAGGGTTGCGGCGGCTCCGGTACGTCGCAGCACCGTGAGCCCGAGCCAAAGCGCGATGATGAAGGCCGCCAGCGCCGCACCCCACTTCAGGAAGTGCACGATCGTGCCGCGCTCGACCCTGAAGAGTGTACGGATCATGCGTCTGCTCCGCCCTGGCAGTGGTTCATCGGCCCTCGCGTCTCCTCCTCCGGCGCCCCGACCGTAGCCCGTCGCCGTCCCCGCGGTCAAGGGGCCGCAGCGCCGCGAGCCTCCGGGCGCCGAGACATGCCGCGGGCAGGAGTCACCTGAAGGCGGCAGGCTCGGCCGTCATCGCCTATGGCTTTTCGATCGCTTCGAGATGCCTACATTTGGGGGTCCGAGGCGGCAAACCCGAGTAGCCAGGAGCTGAACTCTGCATGAAACCGATACGATTCGTCTACCCGTTCGAGGACGCGGACAGCACCGACAGGCAGTTGCTGGGTGGTAAAGGCGCGGGGTTGGCCCGCATGACCCAGATCGGGCTGCCGGTCCCGCCGGGGTTCGTCATCACCACCGAGGCCTGTCGCCAATACTACAAGTCCGACCGCAGCCTGCCGGCGGGCCTCATGGACGAGGCGCGCGAGCGGATGGAGCAGCTGGAGCGCGAGACCGGAAAGACGTTCGGCCACAAGACAAACCCCCTGCTCGTATCGGTACGCTCCGGCGCGGCGATGTCGATGCCCGGCATGATGGACACCATCCTCAACCTGGGGATGAACGATGAGGTGGTGGTCGGCTTCGGCGAGGCGACCCAGAACCTGCGGTTCGCGTACGACGCCTACCGTCGACTCATGCAGGCATTCGGTGAGATCGCCATGGGAGCCGAAGAGAAACGCTTCGCACAGCTCCTCGAAGAGGCGAAGAAGCGGCAGGGTGCGAAGTACGATTACGAGCTCACCATCGACTCACTACAGAAACTGTGCGCCGACTACAAGGATGTCATCCGGGCCGACCTGGGCATCGCGTTCCCACAGGATCCCTGGAAGCAACTGGAGATGGCGGTGGAGGCGGTCTTCCGCTCGTGGGAAGGCAAACGTGCCGTGGACTACCGGCGCGAATTCAAGATCACGCCTCAGATGGCGAACGGAACGGCGGTCAACATCTGCACAATGGTGTTCGGCAACATGGGTGAGGATTCGGCCACCGGGGTCGCCTTCACGCGCGATCCGGGAACGGGCGAGAACACCCTGTTTGGCGAATACCTGGTCAACGCGCAGGGCGAGGACGTGGTCGCCGGCATCCGTACCCCCAAGCCGATCGCGGAGCTGGAGACGGAGATGCCGGGCTCGTGGGTGGAGCTTCAACGGATCCGACGGACGCTGGAAGACGAGTATCACGAGGTCCAGGACTTCGAGTTCACCATCGAGCGCGGCAAGCTTTACATGCTGCAGACCCGCAATGGCAAGATGAACGCCACAGCGTTCGTCAAGACATCGCGGGACATGGTGGATGAGGGGGTCTTGAACACGGAAGAGGCGTTGTTGCGGATCAGCCCGGATCACTTGGAGCAGCTACTTCACCGGCGTATCGATCCGACCGCCGATGCCGAGGCGATCGCCCGCGGGCTGCCCGCTTCGCCCGGCGCCGCCTCGGGGGCCGTCGTCTTCGACGCCGATGAGGCGGAGCGCCGGGGGCGCACGGGCGAGGCTGTGATCCTGGTGCGCGAGGAGACGAAGCCGGAGGATATCCACGGCTTTTTCCAAGCGCGCGGCATCCTCACCAGCCGCGGCGGCAAGACGTCGCACGCGGCGGTGGTGGCCAGAGGGATGGGCAAGCCGTGCGTGGTCGGAGCGGAGGAGATCCGGATCAACGACCGTGAGCGGGTCGCCGTCGTCAGCGGTCGGAGCATCACCGAGGGCGAGCTGATCACGATCGACGGCGGCAGCGGCGACGTCTTCGTGGGCGAAGTGCCCACGGTGGAACCCGAGTTCAGCGAGGACATGAAGACGCTGCTGCGCTGGGCCGACGAGATTCGCACGCTCGGGGTGCGGGCGAACGCCGACACGCCCGAAGACGCGGCGCTGGCACGTGAGATGGGCGCCCAGGGCATCGGGCTTTGCCGGACCGAACGCATGTTCAACGCCGCCGATCGTCTTCCCATCGTTCGCGACATGATCCTCTCCCGCTCAGCGGAAGAACGGCGTGCCGCCATCGACCGGCTCCGACCCATGCAGAAGGCCGACTTCCGAGAGATCTTCAAGGCGATGGAAGGCCTCCCGGTCACCATCCGGCTGCTCGATCCACCGCTGCATGAGTTTCTGCCGTCGCTCGAGTCGCTGCTGCTCGAAGTGTCGGCGCTCAAGAACCTGAAGTCGCATCTCGAGCACGGGAACCCCAGCCCCCAGTCGTTGACCCGCATCCTCGAGAGCGCCGAGCTTAGCGACCTGCCCGCGATCGAGCGGCTGCGCGCGGAAGTGTCGGGCGCGAAGGATGGCCGTCTGATCGACGAGCTGCTCGAGCAGAAGGAGTCCGTGCTCCAGAAGGTGCGTGAGACGGCCGAGGTCAACCCGATGCTCGGGCACCGCGGCGTGCGCCTCGGCATCACCTATCCCGAGCTGTACCGAATGCAGCTCGGTGCGATCCTCGAGGCCGTCGCGGAATGCGTGCAAGAGGGCGTAAACGCCGTGTGTGAAATCATGGTCCCCCAGGTCACGGAGCCCAACGAGCTGCTCCGCGTCGGTGAGCTGCTCGACGAGGTCCGCGCTGAGGTCGAGGCGCAGCACGGTTCGAGGCTCGATTTCAAGTTCGGAACCATGATCGAGGCGGTGCGTGCCTGCGTGCGGGCCGACGCGATCGCTGAACGCACCGAGTTCTTCTCGTTTGGCACCAACGACCTCACTCAGGCGACGTTTTCATTCTCGCGTGAAGATGCCGAGCAGAAGTTCTTGCCGTTTTACGTCGAGAACGGGTTGCTGCCGCAGAACCCCTTCGAGGCACTCGACATCCCGGGAGTCGGCCGCTTGATGAAACTGGCCGTCGTGTCCGGGCGCCGGGTGAAGCCGGATCTGAAAGTCGGCATCTGCGGCGAGCACGGGGGGCACCCGCGAAGCATCGAGTTCTGCCACACAGTCGGGCTGGACTATGTCAGCTGCTCGAGCTTCCGTGTGCCGATCGCGCGGCTAGCCGCCGCCCAGGCGGCCCTTCGGGAGAAGCGGCGGAGCAAGGAGGAGCGCGAGCACGCGGACTATCCCTTCAACGTGCTCTGAGCGCGGCCCGGCCGGCTGCGGGTTGAGAAAGCTGAACGCTTTCCAATGGCTCAAAACAGTTTGCCCGCCAGCGTCGGCTCCTTGTCAGTGCGCGTCGCCACCTTGATGAAAGTCGCGATACGCACGGTCCCCTCGGCATGAAGCGTCTCGTGGATCCGCTTCACGGCGTCAAAGATCGCGCCGAGATCGCCTTCGACATTGGAGCCGTTGGCATGGAGCTCGACGCGCAGGTCGGAGTCCTCGAGTATTCCGTGAGCCCGCTGAACCTGCTTCCGAACGGAAACGCCCGATCCAATTGGTATGACCTGAATCTCTCCTGTCGCCTTCATACATCCTGCTCCTTCCATCTAAGGCCGGTCGTGGGGCGACGCGGACGCGGTGTGCGATGAAGGACGACCGAATTCCATCGAGCTCCTCCCCCGCAACAACCGGCGGCGTGGGGTCGCACTATGAAGTCGATGAGGTGCTCCGCGACGGAAGGCGGCTTCACATCCGCGCGATCCGCCCCGACGACAAGTCCGCCCTGCTCTCCTTTTTCGGCCGTCTTAGTCGCGAGGCCATCTACTATCGATTTCTGGGAGCGAAGAAGCGGTTGACGGCGAGTGAGCTGGCCTACCTGACCGAGCTCGATTTTCACCGGAAAGCCGCGCTTGTCGCATCGCTCGACGACGAGGAACAAAAGCGCATCGTCGGCGTCGGCCGCTACACCTGCCCGCCGGGCGGCCCGGACGACCGTGCCGAGGTGGCACTGACCGTCGAGGACGCGTTGCAGGGCCGTGGCATCGGCACGCTCCTCCTCAAACACCTGGTGCGCGTCGCGGCCGCGGAGGGTGTGAGCCGCTTCGACGCCTTCCTCTTCGCCGACAACCACCGGATGGTTCACCTGCTGGAGAAGACCGGCCGTGTCATTGAGCGTTCCACCGAGGGCGGACTCTGCCATATCGCCATCTCACTGCTCGATCCAGCATCAAGCTAAGCCCGCATTCAATCGCAGGTGGCTGAGCGAACCTTAGGTCGTATTCAGCGCCCGCGCTACGGCTCGATCGCCCGCTTCGCGATCACGACCCGGGTCGCGGCCCAAGAACGCTCCGGATCGACTGTGTAGCGAGCGTCCCCGAAGTACACCACGTACGCGTCCGACCGCTCGTTGACCCAATAGTACGGAAACCGCGCCCAGGTCAGATACTTGCGAACCGCCGGTCGCGCCAAGGCCTCGCTGACCGCAGGGTGCATCGCGGACCGCCCGGGCGCGTAGGGATCGTAGGGCAGCGGCTGCAACTCGAGGGCCGGACCTCCGAGCCAACTGAAAGTGCCCGCCTCGTACCCGTCCGGACCCGCCACGACGACCCGACGTGAAAAAGGCGTCACCGCCAGCGGCGCCACCATCAAGCGTTGAATTTGCCGGCCCGTCGCCTCGACGCTGCGCTCGATTACCGCACGCGCCGCCAAATTGAACCCGGCCATCAGCAGAACGTAGGCCGTGCCGCCGGCTAGCGCCGCCCGCGCCGCCGATGGTCGTCGCCCCCCTGTCCATATCGCCAGGCTGAGAATCACCCAGAGCCAGGGATCGATGATGAACAGGGTGTCGCCATAGAACCAGCTGGACTGGAACGGCGCCAGCCAGCGCATCCCGTACACATTCAAAAAATCGAGCAGCGGATGGCTGGTGACCGCCACAGCCGCCAGCAAGAGCAGTGGAGCCGGCCGCGCCGGTAAAGCACCTGCTCGCCGTCTCCTCACCAACCGATCGAAAAGCAAGACAGCGGCCGTCAGCAGGACCGGAAGCACCACGAGCGCCGGTAGGCCGTGAGTCAAACCGCGACGGAACCAGAGCGCGGTCTCACCGCCCCACCCGTAGGCCAGCACGTCGACATCGGGAAGGTTGGCGCCGATGATCAGCGTGGCCGTGCCCAGAGCGGTTCGCCGCTTGAGGCCCGCCTGTGCAAGGGCCGCGCCGGTTAGCGTGTGGGTGACGGGATCCAAATCGGTCGAGTTTCGTTTGTCCGCGGGCTCGAAGCCGAGTTACCGGCATGTCGGCCGATACGAAAGGCCCCGCGCCATTGGGCTCGGGGCCCGAATCACCGCTCGCGGCGGCGACTTAAGGTGAGTGGGGCCGCATCGACCCGCAACCCTTCGCTCAACCGCTGCGCGCCCGCTCCAGCGCCACGATCCCTCACGACGCCCGTACCGCCGCCCCGATCCGCCAATCGCTTGATCGTCTATTTTCTTCTATCATACCGTCTATCGAGTGACGGAGCAGGAACGGAGATCGATCGCCCGTGGCACACGAGCCAACATTGACCTGTAGCGAGCCCCAGCAGCACCGATAGTCTCTGGCCCAAGACATGTTCGACTACACGCTCCTGACCGTCGGCTACGCCGTACTCGGCGCGGTACTGACGTTGGACATCCTGTTGACCAAGCACCGGCCCGTCTCCGCTGTGCTCTGGCTGGCGGTCGTGTGGGCGTTTCCCTACCTGGGCGCGCTGAGCTACCTCAGCTTCGGAGTCGATCGGGTGCGCCGGGGGGCGTCGGAGCGCGAAGCGGCCAAGGCTCTGGTCGCCCGGCGCGCCGCGGCGCACCCGACCTTCGAACAGCTGGCGGTCGATTATTCGCGCCCCCACCCCGGCCAGGAATCCGCTTATCCCGCCGCTCATATCTTCCGGGCGACCGACCCGGCGGTCAGGCCGAATCGCGTGTTCCGCGGCAACCGGGTCGAGCTGCTGGTGGATGGCGACGAATTCTATCCCGCGTTGTCGGCGGCCATCTCCGAGGCTCGCTCTTCTGTGCATCTGCAGACGTTCATCTACGGACGCGATCGCATCGGGCGCGAGCTGCTGGACCTGCTCGTCGAGCGGGTGCGCTCCGGAGTCGAGTGTCGCCTGCTTTACGATCGCTTCGGCTCCACTTACGCTCATCTTTCGCGCTTCTTCAAGCGCGCCGCCGATGCCGGCGTGGAGATCCGCTCCATCACTCAGGCCAACCCGCTGAAGGGACGCTTTCAGATCAACTTGCGCAATCACCGCAAGATCGCCGTGGTCGATGGCCGCATCGGATTCGTCGGCGGAATCAACATCCAAGACATCAACATGGGCGCCTACGCCGGTGACGCGGCGATCCGCGACTATCACGTTCGTGTCCAGGGGCCCGCGGTTTCGGACCTGCAGCTCCAGTTCATCGAAGACTGGCACTTCGCCTCGGGTGAATCGCCGGAACGGCTGTTCGACCTCAGCTATTCCCCCGATCAGGAACCCGCTGGCGACGCGGTGGCCCAGGTGGTGCCGGGAGGCCCGGACTTGAGCGGGCACGGGCTGGCCGACGCGATCTTCGGAGCGATCGTGGCCGCCGAGCACTCCATCTCCATCGTCACGCCCTACTTCGTGCCCGACGAGCCGATCATCACGGCTTTACGTTATGCCGCTCTACGCGGCGTCCACGTCCAGCTGGTGCTCCCCAGGAAGAGCAATCATTGGTACACGGGCTTCGCAGCGCGCGCGCTCTACGCTCCACTTCTCAAGTCCGGCGTGCGCATCTTCGAGCGTCACGGGCCCTTCATGCACGCCAAGGCTCTGATCGTCGACGGCGTTTACGCGATGGTTGGATCCGCTAACCTGGACTACCGCAGTCTGCACCTGAACTTCGAAACGAATCTCGAGGTGGCCGACACGGACTTCCTCGCTCGGATCGAACGCCAGGTCGGGGAGGAAATCGCCGACAGCGATGAGATCCTGCTCGCCGAACACCAGGCTCGCTCGCTGCCGCGCCGCCTGGCGGAAAATTTCTGCTACCTGTTCCAGCCCATGCTGTAGGCGCCGACGAGTCGAGCCTGACTTCCGCGCCTCAGTACCGCCTGCCCGCTTCCGGCGCAGGGAAGGCGAACCGCACCGAGCTGCAATCCGAGCCGAGCCGCTCCCTCCTCAGACGCTCCGCTCGGAAAGCGATCCCGGGCTCGTCGCCGGTGACTCCCAGCACGACGGCGGAAGGAGCCGCGGACGTCTCGACGCGCTGGGCGGCGCTGATCTGGCCCGTCCACGTGTCGAAGTACCGCCCTTCGCCCACGGTCTTGTATCGGAGGTTGAGGACGAGCGCCGCGGTGACCATGAAGGCGAGAAGGGTCCAGACCACGGAAGCGAGATCCCGAAGCGATATCATCATCCAGTCTCCTAGAATTCGAGGCCACAAAAACTGACTCATGGCGGCGGTTCCATCGCTTCCCTTGTTGGACGCGCGAAGCCCGGTACGCGGTTGGCTGGTGCGGTCGGCTCGCGCATCGACGGCGCCCGGTCGCGAACTCGCCCCCCCGGGCGGGCCCACCCTTGTGGCCGGGCGCCCTTTGCCGGATCTTGGGTGTCCAGCGAAACGGCACCGCCCGGTCGACCGCCGGTAGGTCGCAGTGCGTAAAGACCACACGCTCCATCTCAAAACGCGTCTTTGAGGAGGGCCGATGCCAGCCGCAAACTACAGCGCGACCCTGTCACTCCTGCTTACGATGGCCACGTTGATCGGACCCGACCCGCTGGCGGCTCAGCGCACCGTGAAGCCGGTGCTGCACGGGCGCCACTGGATGGCGATCACCGGTAAGCCGCTGGGTGCGACGGCCGGCGCGATGATGTTCGCGAAGGGCGGTAACGCGGTCGACGCGGCCTGCGCGATGCTCGGTGCGACCGCGACGATGTGGGACGTGCTCGGCTGGGGCGGTGAGACCCAGGCGCTCATCTACAACCCGCATACCGGTCAGGTCGTCGGCATCAATGCACTCGGCGTGGCGCCGACCGGTGCCACCCCCGAATTCTTCAAGCAGAAGGGTCTCAGATACCCGCCCGACCTCGGCCCACTCTCGGCGGTGACGCCCGGGACGCCGGGGGGACTGATGGTGATGCTCGCCGAGTTCGGAACGTTGAGCCTGGGTGATGTCCTGGCTCCATCCATCCAGATGGCTGAGGGCTATCCGATCGAGGCCCAGGCCGCGAACTCCATCGAGCGCAACAAAGAGCGGATCAAAGAGTGGCCCTACTCGGCCAAGGTGTACCTGACCCACCCGGGCGAAGACCGCGAGGCGCCTTACCCGGGTGAGATCTTCCGCCAAACCGACCTGGCGGCGACGTTGCGCAAGCTGGTGGAAGCGGAGCAGCAGGCGCTCGCCGCGGGCAAGACCCGCAAGCAGGCGATCTACGCCGCCTACGATCGGTTCTATAGCGGTGATATCGCTCAGGAGTTCGTACGCGGGGCGCGGGAACAGGGCGCACTGATCACGATGCGGGACCTGGCGAACTGGAAGGTCGAAATCGAAGAGCCTGTGATGACGACGTACAAAGACATCGAGGTATACAAGCTCACCAGTTGGGTGCAGGGGCCCGTGCTGCTGCAGGCGCTCAACATCCTCGAGGGATTCGACCTGAAGTCGATGGGCTACAACAGCGCCCGCTACATCCACGCGCTCTACCAGGCGATGAACCTGGCCTTCGCCGACCGCGACTTCTACTACGGCGACCCCTACTTCCCGCCCGAGGAGCCGATCCAGGGGCTGCTGTCGAAGGAGTACGCGCGAGAGCGGGCGAAGCTGATCGATTGGGAGAAGAACGACCCCGATATCGGACCGGGCGATCCCTACCCCTTCCAGGGCGGCACGAACCCGTACTTGCGTTACCTGGAAAGCTGGCAGACCCGCTGGCCGCCTCGCAGAGAAGTCACCAGCGACCAGGCACGCAGGGCGACGGAGGAAGCCTTTTTCCTGGGGACGACATCGATTCAGGCGGCGGATGAGTCGGGTTGGGTTGTGTCGGTCACGCCGAGCGGCGCCTGGATCCCGGCGGTCATCGCCGGCCGCACCGGCGTCGGCCTGAGCCAGCGCGCGCAGAGCTTCGTCCTCGATCCGGCCGAGAACCCCTACAACGTGATCGAGCCCGGCAAACGGCCGCGCGCTACTCTGACGCCGACGATAACGCTTAAAGACGGCAAGCCCTACTTGTCCTTCGCGATCCAGGGCGGCGACACCCAGGACCAGAACAGCCTGCAGTTTTTCCTGGACGTGGTCGAATTCGGGATGAACGTGCAGCAGGCGGCCGAGGCGGCGAACTTCAATAGTTACCAGATGCGCAATTCGTTTCGCGACCATGAGTCGATACCCGGTCGCCTGCTCCTCAACGATGCGGTGCCACCCTGGGTTCGTGACGAGCTGCGAGCGATGGGCTATGACCTGACGTCTCGGAGGCTGACCTCCGGGCCGATGAACGCCATCTACTTCGACTGGGAGCACGGCTCGTTCTGGGGTGGGTCGAGCAACTACGGGGAGGATTACGGCATCGCCTGGTAGCCCAATCGGGAGCGGGCCTCCCCAAGGTCCGCGCTGAACTCGAGCAGACCAGGGGCACGACAAATCGGGGGCCGCCTCGCTAAGACCGGGAGCTCCTGCAATCGAAGGAGCCGGGCGACCCCCGAAACAGGATGCGTGACTAGTCTCCCGCTGCGGCCTGAAACTGCTCCTGCTCCGTGGAACCTTCCAGCGCCAGGGTCGAAGTCGAGCCTTCGGTGGCGACGCGCGTCACCTCGTCAAAGTAGCCGGCGCCGACGAACTCCTGATGACGCGTGGCTTCGTAGCCGTCCTTCTCCGAGCCGAACTCCGCCTCCTGCAGTCTGGCGTAGGCGGCCATCGCCTTCTGCCTGTACTCTGTGGCCAGCACGAACATCGAGTGATTCAGGCAATGGAAGCCCGAGAGCGTGACGAACTGGTACTTGTAGCCCAGCGCGCCCAACTCGTCCTGGAACCTCGCGATCTCCGCATCATTCAGGTACTTCTTCCAGTTGAAGGATGGCGAGCAGTTGTAGGCGAGCAGCTTGCCGGGATACTGTGCGTGGATGGCCTCGGCGAATTTCCGCGCCTCGGCCACGTCCGGTGTCTTGGTCTCGAACCAGATCACATCGGCGTGCGGGCAGTAGGCGAGCCCTCGATGGATGGCCGCCTCGACGCCGCAGCGGACCCGCTGGAACCCTTCGGGAGTCCGTTCGCCGGTCATGAACTCGCGGTCGTACTCATCGATGTCGTTCGCGAGGATCGTCGCGCTCTCCGCATCGGTGCGGGCGATGATGACGGTGTCGACGCCGCAGATGTCGGCTGCCAGCCGCGCCGAGCTGAGCTTGGTGATGAACTCGCGCGTCGGCACCAGTACTTTGCCGCCCAGATGTCCACACTTCTTGAGCGAGGCCAGCTGATCCTCCAGGTGCACCCCCGCGGCGCCGGCATCGATGTAGGCCTTCATCAGCTCGTGCACGTTGAGCAGTCCGCCGAATCCAGCCTCCGCGTCGGCGACGATGGGCACGAGCCAATCGATCGCCGTTCCTTCCATTCAGATGGCTGATCTGGTCGGCCCGTAGCAGCGCGTTGTTTATCCGCCGGACCAGCTGCGGACCGCTGTCTGCCGGGTACATGCTCTGGTCCGGGTATGTCTGCAGCGCCGTGTTGACGTCCCCGGCCACTTGCCAGCCGCTCACATAGATCGACGGCAGCCCCGCCCGAACCTGCTGAACCGCCTGACTTCCCGTGAGCGCACTGAGGGCGGCCACCTGTCTTCCACTTTGCAGAAGCTGCCATAGCTTCGCCGCACCGCGTTTGGCGAGGCTGTGTTCGATCTCGACTGTCCCGCGCAGCCGATAAACATCTTCGGCGGTATAATGCCGCTCGATGCCCTTCCAGCGCGGCGATCGGCGCCATTCGCCGTTCAGCTTCTCAATGAACGCACGCTTGTCCATGGGCACACCCCGCAGCTCAAGTTCAATCGATGTGGTCGTACGCCACCAAGGTCATGAATTCGGTGAATTCGGGCTTCGTCGTGATCTCGTCGAAGATTCGACTGGCCAGCTCGAACTTGCCCCCGTCGTACCGCTCGGCGCCCAGCACGTGGCGCAGCTTTTCCAGCTCTTCCGCCATCGTTCGTCCCACCAGATCGGCGGTGATCTCACGGCCGTCCTCGAGGCGCGCCCCGTGCCGCACCCATTGCCACACCTGGCTTCGTGAGATCTCCGAGGTGGCCGCGTCTTCCATCAGGTTGTAGATCGGCACGCAGCCCGTGCCTCGCAGCCACGACTCCAGATACTGAACGCCGACGTCGATGTTATGACGCAGTCCCCGCTCGGTGATCTCTCCTTCCGGGACCTTTGTCAGATCTTCCGCTGTCACCCTTACATCTTGCCGCAGACGATCAAGCTGATNNATGCCGGCATCGAAAACCGACCGGGCGATCGGGACCAGACCCGGGTGCGCCACCCAGGTGCCATCGTGTCCCGCTCGCACCTCGCGCAGCTTGTCTTGCCGAACCTTCTCGAGTGCGCGCTCGTTGGCCTCCGGATCGCTCTTGATCGGGATCTGCGCCGCCATGCCGCCCATCGCGTGGACGCCCCGCCGGTGGCAGGTCTTGATCAGAAGCTCGACGTAGGAGTTGAGGAAGTGCCGGTCCATGGTGACCTGGCCACGATCCGGCAGCACGTAGTCGGGACGCTCACGGAACTTCTTGATGAAGCTGAAGATGTAGTCCCAACGACCGCAGTTGAGCCCCGCGGAGTGCTCCCGCAGCTCGTAGAGGATCTCGTCCATCTCGAACGCTGCGGGCAGCNNNNCAGCTTGTCCTGCGCCCAGTTGAAGACGTCGTTCCACAGGCGGGCTTCGAGATGGCTCTCCAGCTTCGGCAGGTAGAAGTACGGTCCGGTGCCCCGCTCGATCAGCCTGGCGGCGTTGTGGAAAAAGAAGAGGCCGAAGTCGAACAGCGAGGCTGAGATCGGCCGGCCATCGATCGAAACGTGCTTCTCGTTCAGGTGCCAGCCTCGCGGACGCACGAGCAGCGTCGCGATCGTTTCGCCCAGCTCGTAAACCTTG
>JABAOH010015221.1_pt3 | contig 12121 bp, 4 predicted proteins | sample 7062181 | NCBI WGS metagenome assembly JABAOH01 (sample SAMN14538630, study PRJNA623070) | marine sediment metagenome | biome: marine biome [ENVO:00000428]; feature: marine pelagic biome [ENVO:01000023]; material: deep marine sediment [ENVO:00002113]; isolation source: pool of 5 deep marine... | reverse complement strand
ACTCCCGACCAGCGCGAGCAGCGTTCGCGCGCGTTCCGGCTCTCGAGCCCGACGGGTGAGGCAAAAGCGGACGGCTCGGTGGTCACCCTGACGTTCACTCCCGACAACTGGTTCGTGCCGCAGACGGTCGAGGTCCGGGCGGATACCGTCGAGCTGCTCGATACCGGCGGACTCTTTACCCGCCCGGAGCTGAATGACAGCCCGCGGTTCACCTACGACGATGGCACGCCGGAGGGGGCCCGCTCCGCGGTCATCAATCACCTGGTGCAGGCGGGGACGGACAGCTTCGAGGGCAATCCTGTCGGAGTTATCGGCAGCCCCACGTTGACCATCGACAACACCGTCAACGGGCGCTCCGCGGACTTCTTCCTGGGCCAGACCGTCACCATCACCGCCGGCCCCGGACAAGGGCAGGAACGGGTGATCATCGCCGCCGAGACGGATTCTCTGCGCGGCACCGCGACCTTGATCCTGAATCGCGCCTGGTGGTCGGGTGCCTTGCCGGACACGACCAGCACGTTCCTCATCGACACAGGCGTAGCCACGGAGAGCGGAAATCCCGTAGGGATTACCAACCCGACCGTCACTGTCGCTGCGGACGACATTCTGCCGAACCTGGGTAGCGACCTGACGCTGGCCGATTTCATCGGCCGCAAGGTCGAAATCATAGGCGGGCTCGGCGCCGGACAGAGCCGTTTCATTACCGATGTCGAGTTGGTTGTCGATATCACGCAAGGGCCGCAATCCGGCGTGTTCAGCCCCAACGTCCTGACGTTCAATTTCGACGTGAGTGGGGTGACGCCCACCAGCGATGCCGTGCTCGACGTATCCGCGATTGCCGATCTGAATTGGGACCTCGAATTTCTGACGTTGCGGGCGGAAGGGACGACCCTCGACAATCTCTTCGCTTCCGGTGGACTGGAATACTCACCCGTTAACACAAATTTGACGATCCCGCTCTCTGATCTTCAGACGCTGGCAGCAGACGGCCTCATTACATTTACCGTTACGCCCTCAGAATTCGTCGATGATTTTGATGCCTTCTATTCAACCGCCAGCGAGCTCACCTTGCAGCTCTCCTTCGTCGGGACGCCCGATCAGAGCAATCCGAAATCCGTTAGCGACATCCGCTTCACCCTCGACCGCGGTTGGTCGGTGACCGGTGTGCCGAATACCGACAGCGAGTACCTGGTGCGTATCGACGACGCACTGGTCGGCAACATGACCGACTTCAACGAAAATTCCTTCGGTCTGCCGGCAGACCCCGCATTTCCCCCGCCACACAAGATGGCCGGCGATCCGGATCTGACTTTCACCAGCAATCCCTCAGGCCTGGATACGATCACGAGAAGCAGCGGCGACTGGATTGCAGATGGCTTCAGAAAGGGCCAGATCATCATCGTCAGCAACTCGGGTCAGAATAATGGGAGTTTCACCATCGAGGACATCAGCGAGACCGTCCTGACGCTCGCCCCCTCGGATAACTTGAACACGCAGGGTCCGGAAAGCGGTGTGAGCGTTGTGGTCGCGGACGAGCGCTCGACCTTCACCGATACGACTGCCGACTTCCCCACTCTGGACGAGGGGCTGAGGGGCGCGATCCTCTCCATTGTCGGTGGCCCGGGGGCGGGCCAGCAGCGTTTGATTCTTGGCAACCTGCCCGGCGATCCGACCCACACCCTGATCCTCAATGGCCCCTGGCGGACGGATCCGGTAGCGGGACAGAGCATCTACCGCATCGAGCGTTTCGANNCTGATCGTCGACGAGACCCATGGTCTCGTTAATGGCGCCGTCGTCGCCGACTTCGACACCATAACCACGGTGATCGAAGGCAGCGACGGCGACCAGCTCGGGGAGCAGGACGTGCTCCGCGTCCGGCTGTCCACCCCACCCGGCCCAGGTATCGACGTGACGGTGGATCTTGTATTCAACAAGGAAAGCCAGCAGCTGCAGCTGCTGGAGCTTGACGGCACGCCGATTCCCACCACCGGCGGTGCGGGCGGACCGGAAATCGCCACCCTGACTTTCAATTCAGTCAACTGGAATCAATTCAGGGAAATTCGGGTCAAGGCTCTCGATGACGTAATCCGCGAAGGCTTCCACAACAGCCTGATCGAGTTTGTCGTCACGTCGCCCAACGACTCGCAGCCGATTACGGATTTCTCCGCCGATAAGTTCACGGTCGCCGCCAACGATGAATTATTCTTCGTCGGCTTGAGCCACCAGCCGGTCGATGGCACGGTACGCGTAGCCATCAACAACGCGCCGTTGACCGAAGCCGGCCCCGACGGCACCGACGGCGACTTCAAGGTGGTCAGCAACAAGGTGGTTTTCGTGGACGCGGCCGGTAACGAGATCAAACGCTCCGGCCAGATCGACGTCGTCTACGATTACGTCATTCCAGGCTTCACCGACGCCATCACCCGGCCGGTGCTGGTGCAGCTCAACGACGACGACGCCCCGACCGTGCTAGTTCGCGAGACCGGCGGGTCGACCGATGTTGTCGAGGGGGCGCCGACCCTTGTCAGGCTCGAGATCAGCGGACAAAGCTACGCCGCCGACAGCCTTGTCGGCAGAACCATCACCATTGTCGGTGGACCCGGCACCGGACAGACGGCCGAGGTCGTGGGCAACTCGAACAACACGATAATCGTCAAGCAGGTATGGGCGACCCTTCCGGACAGCACGAGTCAAATCAGCATATCAACCAGCGATTCAGGCAGCGGCATCTCGGTGCCCGGCTCGACCACTGGAAGTTTGTCGGTCCGAGGCGAGCGTGACAGCTACGAGGTATTTCTCCAGGCAGGCTCAACTTACACTTTCAATTTAACGGGTGGCAGTTTGTCGGACCCCTACCTGAGGCTCTTCAACAACGCCAACAGGCTCGTGGCCGAAAACGATGATATAGGCTTTTTCAATCTCGATTCTAGCCTCCGCTTCACCCCGACAGTGACGGGCACCTATTTCCTCTCTGCGGGCGCCTACCGCGACCGTTACACCGGAACGTACAGCCTCAGCACCAGCGTCAATGGCGACATCGCGAATACGACCGGCACGGCGGCGAGCCTTTTCCTACCCGGTTCGGCGAGCAGCGTGATCAGCCCGGGCAACGACCGAGACTGGTTCCGTGTGGAGCTGTTGTTGGGAAACACTTATACGTTCGACCTCGAGGGCTCGACGACAAATCGGGGCGATTTGTCCGACCCCTTCCTCAGCCTTTTCGACAGCGCCGGTACGCTGGTGACATCAAATAACGACGGCGGGGTTGGGTTTAACTCTCGACTCATATTCACGCCGACCGTCGCCGATACCTATTTCCTCTCCGCGGAGAGCTTCGGTACAGGCACCGGAACGTACACTTTGAGCGGCGCAGCGACCCCGACACCCCTGCAAATTGCGTCGGCGACTGTGACGAGCATGGCGTCCGACAGTTATGAGCTGGTGCTGACCGCAGCGCCGACGGCGCCGGTGAACGTCACCGTGACCCCGGACCTCACCAAGACCAGCCGCACGGGCGGCATCGTCTACGACCAGTTCGAGCAGGTCTCGGTCTCGAGCACCGATGGCCGCGCGACAGACAACGGAGACGGTACGCTCACAGTCCAGTTCACGCCTCAGAACTGGGACGTGCCGGTCGAGATCCAGGTAACGGCCATCGACGACCATCGGGTCGACGGCGGCGACACAAAGGTATTCGCTCCAGGGCCGAACACCGTGAGCCGTATTCTTGGTCCCGTGACCGTAGACGGCGCTGCCGGTCAAGGTTCGCTGGAAGGTCTGGGCGTGCCGGTGCTGTTGCCCGGAGAGAGCAACATCAAGCAGAAGACCGGCGATGTGTTATCTGTGGTCAGCGACCCCAACGGACTGTTCACCACGGTGACGGTGACGACTGCCGATCTCACCCCCGTGCTGGCCAAGCTGGAGGTCTTGAGCGTTGCGGATCTGGTCGGTAAGACATTCGAGGTGACCGGAGTCAAACCGGGAACCGATCCGAGTGGACTTCCCAACCCGCCCAATCCGACGCATTCCGTCGTCGGCCAGTTCAAGTTGATCACGGCCGCGGTGGATAATGGAGACGGCACATCCACGCTGACGCTGCGCGAAACCTACGATCTCGACCAGAGCATCACTATCGACAACGATGTCGATGGCGACGGCCAACCGGACCGCGACGTGCAGGCGCTGAGTGAATTCTTGGGCGCCTCGATCACCGTGGTCGGAAACGCTGTTGGCGGCAATACCTTCGGGCAAACGCGAACCATAACCCGCGCGGAGCTTGTGTCTTTTGGCCGGCTTATCAAGCTCAGCGTCGATAGCGCCTGGCTGACCGGAATCGACCTGCCCGATTCGAGCAGCACCTTCACGCTCGACTTGTCTAGCGGGACCCTATCCGATAACCCGGTGCTGATCCGCAACGAGCTTGAAACTGACATCAAGAGCTTCGCCGTCACCGCGGAAAGCCCCAACTTCTTTGTCGATGAATCGGAGCTCGTCGACTTCATGTTCGTCCACGACGAGGACAGCCCGGCCGACAGCAGCGGGGTGCTCACACCGTCCCGCCTGAGCGGCCTCAACATGGGTCCCGACATCCAGATCGGCCTCGGCCAATCGGCCGCGTGGCTGCCCGGCGGTATTACCTATGGCAATCTCGAGGTGCTCGAGATAAACCTCGGCACAGGGTTCAATGATTTCACCGTTCTGGGCACCCATACACGCGCCGACGGCTACCAGACCTGGACCTTCCTCAACACGGGAAGCGACGTCCCCGACCTGAACCAGCCATCGATTCTGGGCGATAGCATCACGGTCAAGCTGGACGCGGCTTCGATCACCACGGCCCCCGCGCAGGTCGTTTCGGCAGCACAACGCACCGCGTCGTCATTTGCCACGCTTGTGGCTGCCCCCGACTCGTTCACGCGCATGAATGGTGGTCAGATCGAGACCCTCGATCTTCGCGGTCAACTCGTCGAGGTCACGGCGGGCGAGGAGGGCGACGAACAAGTTCGACGGATTCTTTCCAACACGGCCGATACGCTCTTCCTCGACCGTGACTGGGAGGCGATCCCGAACCAGAATTTCACCTATCAAATTATCGATGAGGCCGACGGCGCGTTCGCGCTCAACACGGAAGGTGGCGATGACACCGTGGACGCGTCCCAGTCCAGTCTCGGCATCGTGATCTTTGGCGGTCTGGGGAACGACAACATCACCGGCGGTAGCGGCGAGGACATCATATTCGGCGATCGCGGCCGGGTGGATTTCACCGACGAGTCCGATCGGATCGTGACCCGGCTCGGCTTCGTGCGTGACGCGATCACCGGCCCGGAGCCGCTGGCGGATGGAGTCGCGAGCTCGGCCACGGCGTTCACGCTCGTGGACGACGCTGCCAGCTTCCCGACTGGGAATCAGGACCTGACAGGCCAGCGGATCACGATCGTGGGCGGCGCGGGCGAGGGCCAGATCCGGGAGATCGCCGGCAACACCGCGACCGAGGTTTCGGTGAGCGAGACGTGGGACGTCGTCCCGGATGCGACGAGCGAGTACCGGGTCGTCTCGGTGTCGTTCCATGCGGGCGGCCTGTCGGATCCAGAGGCGTCGTTCCCGGTCGAAGACGACCTGCTCACGGGCCTGGTCGTGGCCATCAACGACGGCGAGGGCGCCGGGCAGACCCGGTTCATCACCTCTTACACCGCAACGACGCTCAGCATCGACCAGCCCTGGGAGACTCTCCCCGACGCGACCAGCAGTTACCGCATCTCGATCGTCCCGGAACACCAGACCGACGGCGTGGTCCGCGATCCGACGCTGGTGCTGAGCCGCGACCGCGACCAGGGCGGCGCGGACACGGTGATGGGAGGCCCGGGCGACGACCTCATCATCGGGGGCGCCAACCCGGCCGGCTTCGACATCCTGCACGGCGACGCCGGCGAGGACTTCATCCTGGGCGACAACGCGCGCCTGGACTTTACTGCCCTCCCGCTGCCCCTCGGCGCCTTTGCCCGTGGCGACCTCGCCGCCACGACCCTCACCGAGGTGCAGACGATCGATCCGGCGCACGGCGGCGACGACCAGATCTACGGCGGCGACGATGACGACGTCCTGGGGGGAGGCTCGGCGGCGGACTCCGTGGACGGCGATGCGGGCGCCGACCTGGTCTTCGGCGACCAGGCCCGGCTCGTGCTTGAGTCCGGCACCGCCCGCGCGGAGAACCCGCGCTTCCGCACGCTCAGCGACACCACCATCTACGACGAGAACGGCGAAGCGCAGGTGGATGGCACGGCGCGGCCCGATCCCGACGGCGCACCCGCCTGGGTGGACTGGGTCATCACGCTGGGCGAGGTGCTGGATCTGGGGAACACCGGCAACGATTACCTGGCCGGCGGAGCCGGCGACGACACGCTCTTCGGCCAGCTCGGCAACGATACGATCCAAGGCGATGGCGGCATCGAGAGCCGCTTCGCTGAGAAAGCGGTTGTCGTGAGCGCAGAGCGCAAGCCGGACGGGACGCTGGCGCTCGTCCCGTCCTTCGAGGCGGCGACCGACGGCGACGACTACATCGAGGGCAACGGCGGCAACGACGTCATCTTCGGCAACCTCGGCCAGGACGACATCATCGGCGGCAGCTCGAATCTGTTCAGCCTGCGGGATGATCTAGATCAGGTGCGGGATCGTTCGCTGCGGCCCGACGGCGAGGACACGATCTTCGGTGGCGCAGGGACCGATGCGGCACGCAACCACGACGGCGACACGTCCGCCGACGGGCACGCTCGCGACGCGGACGTGATCCTCGGCGACAACGGCAACATCTACCGCCTCGTTGGAATAAACGGAGCAGACGGGGGTGCGTTCCTCACCTTCAACTACGATAACTACGCAACACTGAAGATCATCCCGCGGGCGGCCCAGCTTCTGGACTACACACCTGGTGGGGAGGACTACGATCCTGCCGCGGCCGATGATATCGGCGCTGCCGATGAGATCCACGGCGAATCGGGTGATGACTTCATCTACGGTATGGTTGGCAACGATGTCCTTTTCGGCGAAGGCCAGGACGACGACCTGATCGGCGGCTACGGCCACGACTGGATCTCCGGCGGCACGGGCCAGGACGGCGTGCTGGGCGACGACGGGCGCATCTTCACCAGCCGCAATGGCACTGCGGAGCCGCTCTACGGTATTGCGGCTACCACGCAGGGCTTTATTTCCACGCCGGGCAACATCCAGCAGGCGGTCATCAATGTCAGCGAAGCGCTGAAGAAAGCTGTCGACCTCACGCCCTTCAACCCGGTCTTCAACGGAACCGAACTGTCCGACCCACAGTTCGCCGACGACATCATTTACGGCGGTCTCGACAGCGACTGGCTGCACGGCGGGGCGGGTGACGACGCAATTTCGGGCGCAGAGGCATTGCCACGGTATTACGACGAACCGTTCAACCCGGGCGATATCCTGCGCTACAGCACAGGAACTGGTGATTTCGCCGAGTACGACGAGTTCGAGCCGCGCGTCGAGATTTTCTATGACCAGGCTAACCCGGCAGGATTGCCCGCCGGCATCGTTCACGGGGATGAGTTTATCCTCAACTTCAACGAGGAAGAGGGTGTCGTCCGTCTGGGCGGCGAGACTGGTGGGAGCCAGAGCGTAATCTACGGACCGGTAAGCGATGACGGCGATGACAGGCTCTTCGGCGACTACGGCAACGACTGGCTCGTCGGCGGTACTGGGCGCGACAACATGTACGGCGGCTGGGGCGACGATCTGCTCAATGCCGACGACTACCAGGGTGACAACGACTTCACCGCTCCCGGCCTCAATGACGGGCCGGACACGCATCCGAGCTACGAGGACCTCGCCTTCGGCGGCGCCGGCCGCGATCGCCTGATCGCCAACACCGGCGGCGACCGCCTGATCGACTGGGCCGGCGAGTTCAACAGCTACATCGTGCCGTTCGCACCCTTCGGTCTAGGCACAGTCAGCCGAGTGCTTGCACCTTCCCTTGCAGAGTTTCTCTATGACCTGTCAGCAAGCGACGGTGTGGACCTGACGCTCGGCGGCGACCCGACTCGCAACAGCGAGCCCTTCGGCGAGCTCGGTCTCGTTAAACAGCAGGATTTCGCCTGGCAGGATCAGACTGGCGCCCCGGCGGACGTGCAGCCGGGCAACATCCCGGGCGGCGCGCGCGATGTACTGCGTTCGGCCAGCTTCGACAATGCCTCGGCCACCGGTTTCTTCACGGACAGTGGCATCTGGCAGGTGAGCGACGGCGCTTTGCAGGTTTCCGCGGTGTCCCCCAATGACGATGCAGTGAGCGTGTTCCATGTCGGCGACCAGCTGCCGGTTTACTTCGAGCTTCAGGCCTCGGTGCAGATCGAGAAGCCGACTGCGGGCTGGAAAGGCAACGCCTACGTCATCTTCGACTACCAGAACGACAAGGACTTCAAGTTCGCCGGCATCGACGACTCCATCAACAAGCTCGTCATGGGCCATCGGGACGCGACCGGCTGGCACGTGGATGTACAGGGCGTGGTCCCAGGTAGCGTCAAGTCGGGCAAGTTCTACAACATGCTGGTCGCGGTCAACGGCGTGACCGTAACGCTGTTGGTGGACAATAAGCAGGTCTTCACTCATACCTACGACCCGCGGATCATCGACGAGTACGCTTTCGGTCTTAACTACGGCTACGTGGGCGTCGGCTCGGACAACTCGCGCGGAACCTTCGACAACATCCGCGTGCAGATCCTTCCGCCGGAAGTCACTTTCGAACACACCGAGGACTTCGAAGACGGCGTCGCCGACCTGTTCACGGGCGGCAATGCGGGCGCATGGAATATCGTTGATGGACGCTACAGTGTGGATCCAGGAAGCGCCGTTGGCATCAACCTGCTGGATATCGGGCCCGACCACCTGAACTTTAATTCGGTGCTGGAGATGAAAGCTACGGTGAACACGCAGGGCCGCGCCGGATTCATATTCGACCGCTATGGCAACGAAAGCTTCAAGTTCGCCGTCATCGAACCCGACGACGCGGATCTCGACAACCAAGGCCGGCTCATCATCGGCCACTACACCGAGAAGGGTGGCTGGGCAGAAGATGCGGTCATGGCCACCGTTGTCACTGCGGGACACGACTACACACTTAGCGTAACGCTCAAGGGGTCCACCGTAAGCGCCAACCTGAACGCGGCGGGCAATGGTGGCTTCCAAGCTATTGTCAGCCACGCCTTCAATGCGGCCACTGTGGACGGCAACTTCGGACTTTTGGCGATAGACGGAGCCGCCTCTTTCGATGACGTCGAAGTAAAGACCAATGACCCGGCCTTCCTGCCCGAGGCCACCACGACCTTGAGGGCGGCGACGACGGCCGAGAGCTTTGCCGGGGTGCCGGCCGCCCTGAGCCAAGCCGAGCTGCAGCCGATCCTGGAGGCCGCGGTGCGGCGCTTCGGGGCCGAGTCGGCGATGGACGGCGTCGACGTACGGATCGCGGATCTGCCGGGGCTGATCCTGGGCCAGGCCCTGGACAATGCAATCCTGATCGACATCGACGCCGCCGGCCACGGCTGGTTCATCGATCCCACCCCGGCCGATGACAGCGAGTTCAATGCGCAGGGTCAGGCGCGCCCGGGGTCCGCCGCTGAAGGGCATATCGATCTCCTGACAGCCGTCACGCACGAGCTCGGCCATGTGCTCGGTCTCGAGCACAGCGACGTTGCCGTGACCCATGACGTCATGGGGGCGATGCTACCGACCGGCATGCGAGTGCTGCCCGCTGGCGCAGAGGCAATCCACCATGAAGACGCCACGGTCATAGACACCGCCCCAGCGCTGCCCCCCGCATCGACGAACAATGTCGCGGACAGTCTGCTCGGTGAGCAATACCATCGCGGTGGATCGCTCGACCTCTATGCCAGATCAAACCCGTTCCTCAGCCCGGCCGGCAACGAGGATACTAAGGCAGTCAAGGACTACCGCCGCTACACCGCTTATGTGCAAGACCTCGGCAAGACGCTGAAATCCTTTTTCACGAGCAACGATAAGGATTCGCGGGACCACAACGGCAAGGCCTCGGCCGACCCAGACCGCTTGCTGGGCGATGACGACCGCAGTCACGCTGGCGGCAAGAAACAACATCACCTGGGCGCCTTGGCCGCCCCGGCCCCGTGGGTGCGCGATTTCGTACTCGATCTGGCGGAAGATCCGAACGACGACCCGAACCGCCACATCAGTGTGAGCCTGTATGACCAGTCCCTGGAAGGGCAGCGGCGCGCAGACGAAGCGCTCTAAAGCGCTCTTAGCACCCGCACCGCCTAGCGCAGCTGCTCGGCAAGCTGTCGAGGAGTGCTAAACCGGCCATGACAAGTTGGATGTGCGGCATGCTGTTTGGGTGAGATAAGCCATGGTTTTAAAAAGGGTTCTACACCCCTCGCCGCGGTCGCGAGCAGCTCCCGAGAGTGTCATAATAGCTCCCAACAAAGGGGTGGGATGATATCGGGGCCTGTATCCGCGTCATCCCGAAGTACTTTGATTGTTAGACGTTATTTAGGAGGACATATGCCCCGTTCAACCACTGAAGCCGCTGCCCAAGCCACGGCCGAAGGCGGGCGAACGCCCAAAATCCGCTGGGACACCAGCAACATCAAGAGCTCTTATGCCAACGTGTGCAATGTCACGAGCACCCGCGAAGAAGTGGTGCTGAACTTCGGGGTCAACAAGGCCTGGGAGCGTGGCGCTGAAGAGGTCGAGATCGAGCTCACCAACCGCTTGATCGTCAGTCCTTTTGCCGCGAAACGCCTGGCACAGTTGCTGGGAAAGCTGATCGACGAGTATGAGTCTCGCTACGGTAAGCTTGATCTCGAGGCCGGGGCCCAGCCCGGTACGCGCGGCGGTAACGGAGGAGGTTAGGCGGGGGTTCAGCTCCGCTTCGCCATCGAGCTGAAGTACGGCTAACCGCCGCCCCTGACGATGGACAGCCCGGAGCCTTCGTTGTCTGGCCGACCGCCCGTGGCGGAGCGCGCCGATGCGGCTAGAGAGCAGCAAGCGTCCGAGTTAGAGCGCCAGGCATGGGCGCAGTTCGCTGAAGCCGATAACACCAGCAGCTTCTGCCGCGGCTGGCTTGCTGTTCAGTGCCGCGTGATCAACGACGTTACGGGCGGACTGGTGCTGCTGGGCGCGCCGGATGTCGGCCCGTTCACGGTGGTGGCGGTGTGGCCGGATGTCCGTCGCAGCATGGAGCATTTGACGGCGGCGGCCGAGCGTGCGCTCAGGGAACGCCGCGGACTGTTGCTAAAACATGAGCAGCAGGACCCGCCTGGCGGAACCGGTCTACAAAGCTACCATGTCGCTTACCCACTCGAGGTGGACCAGAGGCTACACGGCGTAGTTGTCCTCGAGACCCCGTTACGTTCTGAATCACAGCTTCAGGCCATGTTGCGCCAGCTGCATTGGGGCAGCGCCTGGCTCGAAGTGCTCTTCCGCAGGCAGACATCCCGCGAAGACAGCCGTACCCAGCAGCGCCTCATGACGGTGCTGGATCTGCTTGCCGTAGCGACCGACCAGGACCGTTTCTATAGTGCCGCCTTGGCGCTTGTTACCGAGTTGGCGACTCGACTTTCGTGTGACAGGGTCAGCGTAGGATTCCTGCGCAAGAACTACGTGGCGGTGGTGGCGGTCTCGCATACCGCACAGTTTGAAAAGAAAACGAACCTGATCAGGACCATCGGCGCGGCCATGGACGAGGCCTTCGATCAGCAGGCAACGGTCGTCTATCCCCCACCGGCCTCGGACGCCCCCTTGGTCGTTGGGCGCGCACATGAAGAGCTGGCAAACGTACAAGACAATGCCGCTATCTGTACGGTGCTGCTTCAGCATTGCGGCGAGATCATCGGAGCGATGACCTTCGAACGCCGGGCACAGAAACCATTTGATGCTGATACCGTTGAGCTTTGCGAAGCGGTCGCCTCTTTGACCGGGCCGGTTCTCGAGGCCAAGCGCAGAAATGACCGTCTATTGATCCAGAAAGTCGGTGAGTCGTCGCTGCGACAGCTAAAAAAGGTCGTGGGGCCGCGACACGTGGCGTTTAAGCTGTTCACGAGCCTTGCGATCGCGCTGGTGTTGTTCTTGACC
>JABAOH010061594.1_pt1 | contig 12122 bp, 14 predicted proteins | sample 7062181 | NCBI WGS metagenome assembly JABAOH01 (sample SAMN14538630, study PRJNA623070) | marine sediment metagenome | biome: marine biome [ENVO:00000428]; feature: marine pelagic biome [ENVO:01000023]; material: deep marine sediment [ENVO:00002113]; isolation source: pool of 5 deep marine... | reverse complement strand
CAAATTTCCTTAATGATCATGATAGCCACTTAGAGTATATTTCAAAATCCTTTATTAGGTAGTACCCACGCGCGCGCTTTTTTGCACTTTCATAGTAATCCTCACCCCTTTTCCTAGTCAATTTTTTGTATCGGTGACACTCTTGTTCGGAAACAGCTTGTTAGTTGCCAACGCACATATTAGATTGGTATACCCCTAATACTCAGCAAATCTTTTAGGTAAAATTGCTGCAACCCCTTAGGCACGCGCACCTGGGGAGGAAGCTTTTTTTGAACATTCAAAAGATGAAACTTCGTGCTTTTAGGTGCGTCCGAAAGGAAAGGACGATTAAGGAATATACAAGCCGCATATGGCTAACCAATGAACTATGTTATGAACTATGTTAGAGGTGGTCGAGTAAACATGCGAAGGTCGAAAATGGAAATGTATATTGATGTCCTTAAAGTTCTGGCTCGTCATGGACCGTTGAAGCTAACTCACATCATGTACAAGGCTAACGTAAACTGTAGTGTTCTAAAACAATACTTGGATTTCCTGATCCGGCAAGGCCTCGTTGAAGAACAAACTTTACGCAAGAAAAGAAATAAAACGAGAGTTGTTTACGCGATCACGGAAAGAGGTAGAACCGTACTCAAATACTTCAGGGAACTAGATAGTGCTCTGCAAATAACTGAAGAAGCAAACAATATCCCAGCGTTGCTGTATTAAGCCCGCGCCTGCAAGTGAAAGTGAAACCGATATTCTATTCTATTTCCAAGCCTTAAGAACCTATGAGAGTCATGACTTTGTCAAAGTACCTGATCGGAGCAGGCGGGTGGGCATATTTTCAAGTGCCGGGGGTACACCCTCTCGCAGCCTACTCAAGGGCATTTGACTTTGTCGAGGTGAACTCAACCTTCTACGAAATACCCAGCCTAAAACTGGTTGAATCTTGGCGTAGACTAGTCCCACTGAATTTCGAATTTGCAGTAAGATGCAACAAGGCGCTAACTCACAAATACAAGTTCCAACCGACCCTGGAAGCATTTGAAGTTCTAGAAAAGATGATCACGATCTGCACCACTCTCAAAGCCGAGATTCTGCACCTACAAACACCTGCAACTTTCCAGCCCACAAAGACCAATGTTGAACTCATACGCAACTTCTTTTCATCAGTAGACCTAAAGGATGTCAGAGTCGCCTTAGAGATGAGAGGTGCCACACAACCCCTCAACTCAAACCTCGTTAAAACGATGCAAGATTACAACATGATCCATTGCGTTGACCTATCAAAAGATGAGGAACCCGCCTACAAGTCCGACATCTTATATTCAAGACTTTTCGGTAGAGGTCCTCACAACATTTACCAACCTACAGATGAGCAGCTGAGGAAAATTGACAGAAAGGCGTCCAAAGGCGACCACAAAACGGTTGCCGTTAGCTTCCATTTCGTTAGGATGTACAAAGACGCTGCACGCTTCAAAATTTATAAGCAGACTGGAAGATTTCCTACGGTCACTAAGTCCACGGGCCTAAGTTCACTCACGGAAGTCTTACTAGAAGACGCAAAGTTTCCAAGCAACAAGAGAGAACTTATTCGCCATCAAGGATGGAAGCTGATCGACTTGACGGCAGACAAACGGGTGCATGTGTCATATATGCTCAAGAAACTTCCCGAAAAAACGTATAATAGCATCAACGAGGTAGTTCAAACGCTGGAGTCGCTTAAGCCATGGTGAACACATTAAACAACATCCTGCTTGGAACCTCAGGCTGGAGCTACAGAGACTGGATCGGCCCCTTCTATAAGAAAAAAGAAAAGAGCATGTTGAAAGCGCACTCAAAGGTTTTCAAAACTGTTGAGATAGATTCCACGTTCTACGCTTACCCTTCTAAAGGAACCGTTATGGGTTGGGTAAAATATTCTCCAGAAGACTTTGTGTTTACTGCCAAGCTTCCGAAATTGGTAACCCATGAGAAAATGCTAAATCTAGATGAAGGCGTTGAAGAAGACCTAAATCGTTTCTGCGATCTAATTCGGCCTATTCTATTGAACGGCAAACTTGGATGCCTTCTAATACAGCTTCCTCCAAAATATGCGTTTGATCTGGACCATCTCGAAAAGTTCTTCCAGATTCTGCCCCCTGAATTCAAATTTGCTGTAGAGTTTCGGCATCTGTCATGGATGAGAAAAGAGATTTGGAAATTATTGAAGAAATACGGAGTTGCATATACTATCGTTGACGAACCGTTGTTGCCTCCGGAAGTGCATGTTACGTCTGATTTTGCGTATTTCAGATGGCACGGACACGGAACGAGGCCTTGGTTTAATTATCGTTACAAAATTGAAGAATTGGAACCTTGGGTACCAAAAGTGCGCAAGGTTGCAAAGGGAGTCAGTAAAGTATTCGGCTACTTCAACAATCACTTTCACGGGTATGCCGTGGAAAACTGTCTGCAAGTTCTTGAAATGCTGGGGGTCCTAACGCCTGAGCAAGCTGAGGCTAAGACCACCGCAGAGAACTACCTCAGAATGCGCACCAAAATGAAAAAGCCCACCCTAGAAGCATTCATTGAACCCAAAGAAATGACCTTCGAAAACCTACTGAACGCCTTCGTAGACAAGCCGAGGCTCAAGAGAGCCCGACGCATCAAAGACGAAGAACTAACCATCCAGGAAGTAACAGACAGCCTAGTAAAGGCCCTGATAAGAGACTACCACATAGTCATCGACCTTGGAAATCGTTTAGTCCTACACAACTGCGCGGACTGGAACAGAGTATTACCTAGCAAAAAATTCTGTAAACACGTAGGCAAACTGCTACTATCACTAGACAGACAAAAAGCATCAAACATCCTCAATCAGATCTATGCAAACAAAAAAGCATGGGAATTTAAACCATACTCAGAATAAGTGAAAAACACAGCGCATGCAAAACAGTTATTATGACCTTGCGAAACAGAAAAAATGGGAGTTTAAGGGAGATATCACCAGCATTGAACGTCTAAATGGTTAGCCTTGTGACTAGTCACTGTCTCTAGACCCTCTTTTTTTCCTTTATAGAGTCGCAATATTCCGAAGCGCATTTGCTGTACATACTTTCCTCTATTCGGAGGAAACATTCCAAGAATGTTCTGAGTAAAGATTTATAGACGGAACGAATTAGATAAGCTTGTCCAACGGTGCCGGGACATTACGCCGGGATAATGTTAGACACCTAGTCTTACATCCCGTGGGCAGAGTGGATAATGCGCAGGCCTTGAGAGCCTGTGGCCCCGATGGGCCGCATGGGTTCGAATCCCATTCCCGGCGCCAAAATTAACCCTGCGATCTTCAATTCTCTTCTATACCTGAGGTTATACTGAACGCGGTTGCCATACTATTTAGAATAAGCTATAAAGCCTTGAGCTGGTTTATTGAAGAGCATGCTGAGGTCAAAGTTCGTTGGATGTTTAGTTGGCAGCGCTGTTGGCGATGCGTTAGGTAGTTCCTTTGAAGGTTTATGGATTTCAGAAGCCAAAATTGAACGTTTTTCAGGACGCTGGACAGACGACACCCACATGATGATCGGCGTGGCAGAATCCTTGATTGCAAACAAAGGCTTTGACGGAAGTCACATGGCGCAGACTTTCATCGAGAATTATGAACGGGAACCATGGCGCGGCTACGCCAGCGGTCCACCTCGAGTCTTCAGATGGATAAAGTCGGGTGTGGCTTGGAATGAAGCTGCGAAACGGTTGTTCGGTGGAGCTGGCTCCTACGGCAACGGAGCAGCCATGAGGGTTGCTCCAGTCGGAGTTTTCTATCACAACGACCCAGAGCAGTTGCGGTCTGTGGCTTATGGTCAGAGCCAAATTACCCACGTTCATGAGTTGGGAATGGAGGGTGCAGCTATACAAGCTTACGCGGTGGCGTTGGCTGTAAATTCTAGCCCATCTTCTGAGCTGGATTCCCACGCCTTTCTAAGGAAGATGAAGGATTTCACGCACAACAAAGTGTACAAGCGAAAACTGGAAAGGGTGCGGGAATTGCTGGGCGAAACGAACAAACTGAGGGTTGCGAGGGAGCTTGGAAACGGTGTTGAAGCCTACAACTCTGTTCCTACGGCCATCTATTGTTTCTTGCGCAACTGGGGTAGTTTTGAGGATTCTGTTCTTTACGCCATAAGTTTGGGTGGCGATACAGATACCATAGGTGCTATGACTGGAGCCATCAGTGGCGCATATCATGGGGTTGAGGCCATTCCTGAACGGTGGAAAAGAAGATTGGAGAAGGGAGATTACATAGAAGAGTTGGCGGAGAAATTGTGGTTCGTCAAAAGTCACAAGTAGATTATGCAGGTTCAAATTATGCCTGTAAGAAGGGATTTCACGTTCTTTCCTAGAACAGCGTGGTTGTATCCGCCTTCTAATACTCCATAGCGCCTTCCTTGGCATACCATTTCTGCAAATTCTTTTATCATTCTGCCGATCGTTAGGTAGTCCTCTGTTTTCAGTAGGCCGCCCCAATCCTGTTCGTGTCTGTCAAATCCCGCGGAAACCGCAACGACATCACAATCTTTTGTTATAGTGAGGCATCTTGTGAGGTCGTTCAAGTACGCTTCTCTGTTTCTGCCTTCAACATGGAAATAGGTGACTTGAGGGGTTCCGCTGAAGATATTGGCGGTTCCGTCTCCGTAGTGTAAATCGATGTCCACTATCAAAGCCTTCGCAATCTTTTTTGTTAGTCTAAGTTTTTCTATGGATATGGCTACGTTGTTGAAGAAGCAGAAACCCCAACACGAATTCTGGCTTGCGTGATGTCCAGGAGGTCTTATTAAACCAAAGGCTGGTTCCCCATGCATGGCTAGCTCCGATGCTTTTACGGCTCCGCCAACCGCTAGGATGGCAACTTCATAAAGCAGATCGCTATGTCTTTTTATTGAGTTTATGTGGCTCTCTCCATGAACCAACCTTAAGTCTTCTTCGCTGGCTGGTTCGGGTTTAACAAATTCGAAATGACCATGCAATTCATTGTATATGCTTTCCATCCTTCCAGGTGCTGATGCAGGATCTGATGAATATGTCGCGCTGCATTTCTCGTGGTAAACCACCTTCAAATCATCCACCAATCCAAAACGCAACCAACGTTAGTTGTTCATATTCTAGACAGTAATATTTGCGCACGCCCCAATTGCAGAAGAAAATTTCGCTTTTCTAATTGCGCTTTCAGAGGGTAATAAGATATTGGTTATTAGCTTTCGATAGTTAGCATCTCTACTTAGTATCTGATAGAATTTCTCTCCAAAACTTAACTCGCGCAAAGTCAACTCTTCCTCATTAGATGTGATTCTCTACTGATAATAATTTTGCGCGCGCATATTCAAAATCGATTTCTCAAATTCATAATTCACTTTAGTGGATCTGACCAATTATCAGGGTCAGCGCGCAGTTTATCGACGGAGCGCTTGATGGAGAAAACACAAAAATGGAAGAACTATTAACTCCGATAGCCATGGGCGGCATAGCAGGTTATTTCATAGGATCCTTGATCAAGTGGATTTTGAAAATGGCGATAATGATCGGAGTTTTCGTCTTTCTATTCTTCAACATGGTCTATGCCGACGCCATTAACTTCAATCTGGATGAACTAGTTGGAACTGTAACAAAATTCGTCGACATTCTTGGTCCCCTAGGATTTACAGCTTTAACGTCCAACGCTCCCTTTGTAGGCAGTTTCGTTGCTGGCCTTATCCTCGGCCTGACGAGGTAAAGGCGCGCACAAGCCTACGATTTAGCTATGCCAAGACCGTATCTACCTGAGTTAGTTTGATATAAGTCTTTGTAAGTCTTAATTGTAGGAGGATTTCCATGAAGTTAATAGATGTTCTGGAAAAACTTTCAAACGCTTGCGGCGTGGCAGGGAGAGAAGAAGAAGTTCGAGGCTTAATGAAGGAGTTGCTGAAGCCCAATGTGGACGAGATTGGAGAAGACAAGCTTGGAAACATCATCGGCGTCAAGAAGGGGAAGAAAGACGCTCCAACCGTCATGCTTGCAGCCCACATGGACGAAATTGGACTCATGGTCAAAAACATAACAAAAGAAGGCTTCCTTCAATTCTCAAAAATCGGAGGAATAGACGACCGCATTATCATCGCACAAAAAGTCCTAGTCCACACGAATAAGGGGCCTATTCCTGGCGTAATCGGTTCCAAACCACCCCACATACTCAAGGAGGAAGAGAAAAAGAAAGTCATCGAAGCAGACAACCTCTTCATCGACGTCGGAGCCAAAGACAAACAAGATGCACAAAAAATGGGTGTTCGAATAGGAGACGCTGTGAGCTTCGACATCAAATTCACTCGGGTAAGGAAGGATGGTGTTGTTGGAAAGGCTTTCGACGACCGCGTTGGATGCGCTGCCCTAATCGAAACGATGAGAAAACTGCCGAAAGTTGATTGCACCGTATATGCTGTGGGAACCATACAAGAGGAAGTGGGCCTAAGAGGAGCCACCATAGCTGCTTTTCAGTTATACCCAGACGTGGGCATAGCATTAGACGCAACAGTGGCCGGCGACGTACCCGGAGTAAAAGAAGTTGAAGCACCAGCAAAAATGAGGGCGGGACCAGCCCTAACCGTGGCGGATGCAGGTTTGATCACCCACCCAAAAGTGTTAAGGTTGTTCATTGATTCGGCGGAGGAAAACAAAATTCCCTATCAGCTAGAAACTGGGATGAAGGGCACAACAGACGCGGCGAAAATCGCCCTAACCAAAGAAGGCGTGCCCAGCGGAGTCATATCTATCCCCACGCGCTACATCCACAGTCCAGCATCTCTGCTAAGCCTCAAGGATGTGGAAAACGCCGTTAAACTCGCCGTCGCAACAATAAAGAATGCGCCAAAATACTTTTAACTCAGCTCCTCCACCAAAAAAGGCGGCTCAGATGAAAAAAAGCTTCAAGTTTTTAGAACACACAGCCGACGTTTATGTTGAAGCCTACGGAACCAGCCTAGAGGAAGCCTTTGAAAACGCAGCTCTAGCCACCCTTGACGTTATGACTGAACCTGATAAAGTTGAGCTTAAAATCGAGGATGCCCTTGAGGTGGAGGCCCCTGACGAATATGCCCTTCTTTACAGCTGGCTAGAAGAAATCTTAGTCAAGTTTGAATTAACTGGCAAACTTTACTCCTGCTTCAAAATCTCCAGCATAGAAAAAACACCTTTAGGTTTGAAACTGAAGGCGAAAGCGTGGGGAGAGCTCTATGATCCAGAGAAGCATCCGTCAAAAGTTGGAATAAAGTCCATAACCTACCATCGAATGGAAATTGTGAAAAAGCTGAAGTCCGTAACCGTCAGGTTCATTCTGGACGTTTAGTTTTTTGCGCAAGCTGCTTTTCTGAAAATTATTGTTTTCAACATATCGCTGCTATTAGGATCCAAATAGGCTGCATCTAAGGCATTGGAAAACGTTAATAATTGACTTGTGTTGTAGTGCTTATTTCAAACGTGAAGACGATGCACACCAAAAGATTGAACGACTTCATGTATCTAATCGACCTGAAACCCAGAGGCTTCGAGAATTTCAGCGCCTCCTACGTGATTAAGGGAAAGAGAGTAGCGATTGTTGAAACCGGACCAAGACTGACAGTGGAAAACCTGCTTGCTGGTTTGAAAGAGGTAGGGATAAAGAGGAAGGAAGTTGACTACGTGGCCGTCACCCACATCCACATCGACCACGCTGGCGGAGCAGGAACCCTTCTGCCTCAACTACCCAACGCACGCCTACTCGTCCATGAGAGAGGAGTTCGCCACCTAGTCAATCCCAAAAGACTGTGGATTTCAAGCCTGCAAGTTTTAGGAGACATCGCTGAAATGTACGGCGAATTTCAACCTGTCCCCGAAGAAAGAGTTCTCATCGCAAAAGAAGGAATGGTCGTTGATCTAGGGGAAGGCGTTGACTTGAAGGTTTTAGAGATGCCAGGCCACGCTTCCCACGAACTAGGCTTCTACGAAAAAAACAGCCAAGGAGTTTTCCCAGGAGACGCAGCTGGAATCTATCTAAACAAATTCAACGTGATTATACCAACCACTCCGCCCCCTTTCCATTTAGAAATGGCCTTATCTTCGCTTAGAAGATTGATCAAAATGAAACCTAACTGGCTGTATTACTCGCATTTCGGTCCAGCAGGTGATGCAGTCAAAAAGTTGGAAACCTATGCGGCTCGCCTCACCCTCTGGGGAAAGATTATCCTTGAGGGAATGAAAGGCGGAGAAGATTTTGAAACTATCTGTGAAAGAATTTCGGAGAAGGATCCTTTGACACCGGAGGTAGAAGATTACATCAAAAACCATCTCATACTCAGTGGAGGAATAGTGAAGCCAAACGTCTACGGCTTCATGGAATACTTTCAGAAAATCTACGAAATTGGATATTTTAAGTGAGTGTTCTATTACCGAAGATTTTTGCATTTAAGTTAGAAAGCTAGTTCAAGGTTGCGTCCAAAAAAGTTAAATTGTGCGGATTTTCTTTTGTTATCTTTCTACATCAGAGGGATATAATATGGTGTTTAAGAAAACGGATGTCTGCGAGGTCTTTGGAATCGAATATCCGATAGTTCAAGCCCCCATGGGACCCTTTGTAACAACCAAGCTATGCGAAGCCGTTTCCAACGCGGGAGGACTAGGAGTCATAAGCCACACAGGAACCTTCCTATACCTCAAGGAACGTGACCCAGACTTTTACGAACAAGTCCATGATTTCGCTCCGAAGCTTGTAGATAGCACACTAGCAATGGAGGAAGAAATGGGCGTCAACACCATCGAAGAACTGCGAAAGGCGAGCAAGCTCGTTGATAAGCCATTTGGAGTGAATGTGAGAGTAGCTCAAGAACAACCAGACGCGCCATATCTTATGGACGCAATAATCGAGGAAAGAGAGAAGGACCCCAAGCTGGCAAAGAATCTTAGAGTGGTGGTGACATCGGCGGGCAGCCCCAACCTTTACACCCAAAGATTGAAGGACGCAGGCCTCACAGTGGTTCATGTGGTTCCATCGGTGTACCATGCCCAGAAATCCGAGAAAGCTGGCGTAGACGCGGTGGTTGCCTCGGGACATGAGGCTGGAGGACACGTGGCTTGGGACCCCGTCCACACTACTGTTCTAACTCCAGCCATAAGGAAAGCGGTTAAAATCCCAGTTCTGTCGGCTGGCGGTTGGTGCGACGGAAAAGGTCTTGTCGCCGCCCTGGCTCTAGGTGCCGGAGCAATTTACATGGGCACTCGGTTCATCGCCACCGAAGAAAGCGACTTCGCCCCAGGATACAAAGAAACTGTCCTAAGGGGAGCGGAGAGAGACACAATAGTGACCGCGGGAATGTTCGGCCCCATCAGAGTTCTGAAAAACAAGTACGCAGCGGCCCTTCAGGAACTGCTTGACAGCGTAACAGGCTCCACCCAAGAGAAGTTTGAAAATCCGAAGATACAAGACGCCAAGACCAAGGTTTCGTGGGCTGACTCCTACAAGCGCGGTAAAACTGAAAACGCTCCGGTGTTGACGGGTGAGGTACAGGGCCTTATAGACAACCTTCCAACGGTTAAAGAGTTGATTGATGGAATAATGAAGGAAGCCGAAGAAATCATCACCCAGAAACTGCCTTCCTTCATAGCCTAAACATCCGTTAATCCAGCTTCAAGACTTGCTGAAACCTTCAACATAACCGACCTCAACTTGCATCAAGCACAGCGTCATCTACGATAAAACAGAAGCTCCTTTCAGCAGAACGTCAATCGAGCAAGTAGCGTATGCTATTTAAGAAATAACGTTATCATAGACTGAATCGAGGCCAATGCATGCATGAGTAGAAAGTTGGAGATTGTGGATTTCGACTATTGGATGAGGTTAGGCCGCGCAAACGCCAACCCAGGTGTTGTATCTCTTCCGCTGCATGGATTCATGTCAGGGGTTCATACAAAGGAGGATATAGACCAGACCATATCAGCGTTCAGGGGCGTCTTTGAACTACTGAAAAAGTAGGGGAACATAGACCTCAGCTGTTCACGTCAAATTAAGCTACATTACCTGCACCCCAGCCCTAAAGCATGGATTTATGAGTGTTTTGATCCCTACTCTTAGACACCTTTAAATAGTCTCACACGTAACCTTTTCTATCCTTAAATTCGTAGAGAGGTCTAAAAGGAGGACTCTAATCTGTCAAAAGAATCAAATGTTGTTTACATTGGAAGAAAGCCTGCAATGAGTTATGTAATGGCGATCATAACGAGTTTCGGCGGATCCGACGCTAATGATGTTACCTTGAAGGCTAGGGGACGGGCAATAACAACGGCTGTTGATGTGGCTGAGATAACTAGGCGCAGGTTCATGAAAGAATTGAATCTAGGTGATATTATCATAGGAACTGAAGAAATACAGCAAGAAGAAGGCGGAACGAGAAACGTTTCAACCATCGAAATCACGTTAACGCGGGGATAGGAACGAGCTAAATGCGGATAGGAGCGTCAAGAGGGCGAGGTCGACCCCGTGGCAAGTATCGCTCGCTTGCTGATTTTAGGCTTCTTCAGTATCTTGCCCTCATCTCGATGAAGTATGGAATCGACTCAGACGATTTTTTTAACAGCTTCGTTGAAGCTTGGAAACGTCAGCAATCTACATGCAAAAGCCTTTTGATTGAATGCCGCAAGAAAACACGAGATAATGCAGTATTTCTCATAACCAACAGTTGCAAAGTGGTCGCACAGTTCCCCATACCCAAACGCATCCTCGAAGAAACCAGGTCGCTCAAAGAGTTTGCGTATGTAAGGGCGTCAAGAAGAACAATAGTCGAGAGGGCTAAAGTGAAACATTTGCAGATCGGAGATTTAAAGTCTGGAATGAACCGAATTAACCTAAAGGCAAGGGTTCTTGAAATCCCAAAGCCTAGATCCGTCTTCACCAGGTTTGGAAATTTTGCCACGGTAACAAATGTAAGTGTCAAAGATGAAACTGGAATTATCCAGCTACCTTTGTGGAACAAACAAATAGACGCAGTTTCTGTGGGAGATCTCATACAAGTTGAGAACGCACGTGTTGTAACCTTTAGAGGCGAACGCCAGTTGAGGGTCGGCAGAGGTGGACAACTGAGTGTCNNATCCAGTAGGGTTTATTTTGATAAAAACTGGAAAGCTTCAAGAACCATTAATCACAACAGCCGAAGAACATCTGTATGCGTTCATGACTGTGCGAGGTGAAGAGCGAGACAATGCCTAGGGACCATGTTTGCGGTGTGGTTCTGGACGAAAAGACATCTAAGTTTAAGATCAATTATGGAGGAGAAACATATTATTTCTGTAGTGTCAAATGCAAAAAGAAATTTAAAAGGAATCCAAGGAAATTTGTAAAGTAGACTGGATTCTTTGTGTGCGTTTAGTATCTTCTTCTTCGCTGGTAACCTCTTCTTTCACCATATCTGGGTTGTCTATAAGATCGATACCGTCTTTCTTGTTCGTATCGTTTATCAGACAGATTGTTCTCTGTGTTGACTTCTGTTATGGGAGATTCATCGAGAAGTTCGAAGCTGCCATATCTTCCTATATTTAGGCGCATGTTCCCTCTGAACAGATTTACGTAGCCATTAGTGATGCGTAGGGTGTCTTCTTCATTTATTTTGTCTATGTTGTCTTCCCAGAGCGTTAAATATACGCATCCTGTTTCATCTCCAACCAAGGCGTCTGCAACTCTGCGTATGGAATAGTCTCTTCCTGTGACGTTCCTAACTTGACTTTTGGAGACTACCTTCACGATAGTATTTACTTCTCTCGAATTTGGAGTTAATTTCTCTACCTTTATCAACTCTTTACTTTCGGATGGTTCTTTATCTGACATGTCTTCTACACTCACTTCGGTCCGTCATGCTCATTGAGTAGCGCAGTTCTTAAGGGTTGTGGTGTAAGTACGAGCGTATATAGCGTTCTTGAAGCGAAAATCTTGGTGTCACACAAAAATTGTAAAGCAAAAGATTAAATATGACATACGTCATACTACTTATAATTTATATGTTCCCACCTTAAGTCTTTCCTTAAAGGTGATTTTATGAGTAAAGAAGGAAAACGTCGAGGACGCGGATCAGCGGTTCCCCTCGAGAAAATCGACAAATATCGTTGGCGCA
>JABAOH010029920.1_pt2 | contig 12122 bp, 12 predicted proteins | sample 7062181 | NCBI WGS metagenome assembly JABAOH01 (sample SAMN14538630, study PRJNA623070) | marine sediment metagenome | biome: marine biome [ENVO:00000428]; feature: marine pelagic biome [ENVO:01000023]; material: deep marine sediment [ENVO:00002113]; isolation source: pool of 5 deep marine... | reverse complement strand
AATCTCCGAATCACAGATCGCTCGGGCCTTATCCTCTTCTATACCCAGGGAAACAAGATCACCCTCCGAAGCTTCAAAAGCCTCCTTTATACAAGGAAAGTGATCACAAATTTTTTTTGCGGCCCTTAAATTTTCTGAGAGAACAAGGTTTAAAGCCACCCAGTATCTTCGGTTATCTTCCACCTTTATCAATCACACTGAGAGGGAGGAATACCGAATATGGGGATATTGGAGTGAGAGATGACTTTCTCGGTCGTGCTTCCCAAAAAGAACCGCTCCAGCCGACTTTGCACACAGGTGGATATGACAATAAGGTCATACTTGTGGGTTTCGGCAAAATCGACAATTCCAATCGAGGCATTTAATGCCCGGTAGACTTCTTCATTGACTTTGATATCTTCCCTCTCTCTCCTCTTTCTTTTTTTGAGTCTTTTCAAAACAGCGTCAAACATATCATCCAAGACCTTGGGCGAAAATTCATAATCATGAAGTTCAAGAACATGAAGAAGGGTTATCTCTTTAGCCTCCAAACCTTTAGCTAATTTCCAGGCATAGTCCCTTTCTACCTCTTCCTGGGCGGAAAAATCCGTAGGCACAAGTATTTTTCGAAACCTCGGTTTTCCCTTCTTTTTCTTGGTCACGAGGACAGGAATTGATGAGCTTCGTAACACCTGATTGGCCACACTCCCGATGAAAAGCTTCTCGATCGCGGATAATCCTCGCCTTCCGATGACGATGAGATCTGCGCCCTTCTTCTCGGCAATCTCAATGATCTTTTTTGAGGCTGTACCCTCTTGGACTAAAATCTCGAAAGATATCCCCTTGGCCTTCTTTAATGTTTCCAGCCTCCTCTTGGCCTCTTTTTTCATTGAAGCCACTCTCCGGGCTAATTCCCCTTTGATGACAGACGCCATATCATAGAGCGCCGGAGAAAAATCAGGAATGACATGGAGACCTATCAGGCGCGCCTTGAATGCTTTGGCAAAAGCATCGGCGTAGAGAAGCGCCTCCTGAGCTTCATCTGAAAAATCTGTCGCCCAAAGAATTTTTTTCAAAAAACCAGACATATTTCTCACCTCATTTTAACTTAAGTAGCGGATGGCCACGATTATTTTAACAAGAAAAAAGAAAAACACAAGAAAAATGCCCTCCTTGGAAAACCCTCTCGATCTATGAAGAACGACAAAGGATCAGACTGAGTGATTGAGAGCACGGTTTGATAGCGCTCTCAGGGCAGTCGTTCTAAAACATGGTTTTTCACTAACTGACCATCGCAAGACTTATAAACAGGCTTTGTCTCACTGGAGTTCAGTTGGATGTGCTTTCGAAACACCCAGCCTGACAAATGCATTCTATTTCACCTCTGGAAAAGAGAGGCTTCCGTTCGACTTTATCTCCCCAACAGAATCGATCCCTTAGTGAAAAAAATTCCCGCTACTGCCCCAGTCATGAGACAAGCCAAAGTCGCCGCAAGAAGGGCTCTGAAGCCTAATCGAGAAAGATCTTTCAAACGCTTTGGAGCCAAGGCGCCTATGCCTCCGACAAAAATAGCAAGAGAGGCAATATGGGCAAACCCACACAACGCATAAGAGGCGATGATGGCTGAGCGGGGATGCAGAAGCTTTCCTTCGACAATGAGTTGGGAGAGCTTCTGGTAAGAAACTACTTCTGTGGCTACTGTTCTTTCTCCAACGATCTTGGCTATCTCCATGGCATCGNNTAAAAAACATATCCCAGAATAGCCTTAAGAGACCAGTCGAAATCTATGCCCAACAAGCCATTGAGAGGACCTCCCAGCCAACCCAAGATAAGATCAAGAAGAGCCACGATGCCCAAGAAGGCAAGAAGAAGGGTGACAATACCTCCCAGCAGCCGAAGGCCGCTGTGGGCTCCGTTGATGATGGCCATGATCAGATTATCCTCTCGCTCATAAAAAGGTTTGACGCTCACCCCGAGAGTTTTGGGCTTTTCTGTCTCGGGTACGATTAGTTTGGCCATAATCACAGCTGCCGGGGCCGAGAGAAATGAAGCCGAGACAAGATGGCCGGCAATTGTCGGAAGTTGACCGTGAAGGAAAAAAACATACAGAGCAAGCACGGTAGAGGCAATGGTTCCCATGCCTGCAGATAGAATTGTTACCAGTTCTGATTTTGTCATCCTCTGGAGATGGGGCTTAACCACCAATGCCGACTCGATGCCGACAAAAATATTACTCGAAGCACAGAGAGACTCTGCCCCGGAAATCCTCATCAGCTTGGTGAAAACATAAGCAAACGCTCTGACCAGAAGAGGCATCACTCTCAAATAATAGAGGGCTCCCACCAGAGCGGCAAAAAAGATGATGGTCGGCAGAGCTTGGAAAGCAAGAAAATAACCAAGTGACGTCTCACCTGCCTCGTTGGTCGTCCCAGGAGGTAAGGCAAGCCGGCCAAAAAGGAATTTTGTTCCAGCTGTGGCACTGTCTAAAACGAGGACGACAATCTTATTGACAAAAAGGAAAACTTTGGCCCCGACAGGAACAACAAAAATGAAAAAAGCAAAGAGAAACTGGATGGTAATCCCCCAAAAAACGACGCGCCAATTGACAACTTTCCTGTTAGAAGAACAGAGCCAAGCAAATCCAGCTAAAACAAAAATCCCGAGAAAACTTATAAAATTGTAAATTTCCATTCTTCTTTAAGCTTAAATTTGAATTTTTTTCTTAGATCTTGGACCCTACCTCCGGTTGAATTCAAGAAGAACTAATTTTTGACGAGACCTCTCTCCTCTCACTATTCTAATTCGAGAGCGAGGAATATCGAAGTGGGAAGCGAGGATTTCGATCACTTCCCTGTTAGCTTGACCTTTGGAAGGAGGAGAGATCACGCTTACCTTGTATTCAGAGGGGCTGACCTTTTCGACTTGGCGGTACCGAGCCTTGGGCTTCACTTTTACAGAAAGATGAACTTTCTCTCTCACTCCTGCTCCTCAGGAGATTATCATCGGGCCAAATAGGCCTTTTAGATTATTAAAAAAGTAATGTTTGCTCTCTCAACAACTGGCGCGCATACAAGGATAGAGATTTGACAAGGAAGGAGTCAACAAACAGGATCACCAGGATGACTAAGATCGGACTGATATCAACTCCTCCTAGCTTGTAGGGAGGTATGATTCGACGGAAAGGGCGCAAAGCAGGTTCAGTCAGGTAATACAGAATCACCTTGACTTGGTATAAGGAAGGCACATTCACCCAAGAAAGGATAGCTCGAATGATAATAATCCAGAGATAGATCATCAACAATATATGGATGATTTTAGCCAGAGCATTTAAAAAATTTGCAAAGAGTATCATGGCTTCCCTACCGTCATCAAGACTCTATCTCTAATAGTCTGGTTCTCTTTCTCAAGACTTCAGGGAGACGTTTATCAGGTTGAGAATCATTATATGATTGATTGACTATCCCCAATATTATATATGTACTCGGCCCTCAATCTTAAATTTAAGGTCTTAATCATGAAACGCTTGACATCCGGTTTTAATCTCACAATTTGGAAAAACGGCCTAATCTAAAATATCTTTATACTTGGTGAAAAGCTCTTTAAGCTGCTTCTTGGTCACGATATAACCACTCACGTACAGGGAGAGTGTGCTCCTATAAGGGTCATTGGATTTCAGTAGAACATATTCCCTAATCAATCCATTTTTCTTGCGAGGAGGAATTTCTATCTCGAGCTCGGCCTCATCGCCTGCCGGCACTTTGAGAGGAAAAGAAATCTTGGCGCCCTTCTGATAAAAGGAAGCATCTTTGTGAGAACATTCCACGCTTAATTCTAATTCACCTCTATTTCTGATCTTTGTTTTCGTCTGAATCTCTTCTGTATCCAGAATCAAACCCACATCAACACTGTATCGGTCGAGCTCTATCCTGGGGCGAGGAGGAACGTCTATCTTGGCTGTGACCGTAAGTTGCTTCCTTGGCTGTGTAGGGTCGTTCGATTCCACATATATATATTTACTCATCTGGCCTTCATACCCTTTAGTATTCAAGGTCGCCTTTATCTCTCCCTTCTTTCCTGGGGCAATCTTTTTCTCTGAGACAAGAGCTGCTGTGCAACCACATGAGGTAGAGACTTTTTGTATGATGAGAGGCGCATCACCTTCGTTGGTAAAGAGAAAGCTGTGAGTCAGAACCTGCCCCTGTTTTACCTGGCCAAAATCCCAAGAGTCTTCTTTAAACTTGATCTTCGGTGTTTCTTGGCCTCTAAGAAGGCCGGATGAAAATACAAGAAAAGCAAAAATGATAAGGAATCCGATCTTTTTTTTCTCTGATGATCGTCTTCTCATGGTTTCCTCCTCAAAATTTTAATAAATATTAGCACTTTTTCCCAAACACAGTCAATCCAGCCTGCCTTGACACTCTAACCTCGCTTCTCTATAATCTGAGCGAAGATAGCCAAAATAAGAAATGCAATCGATTGATTTTAAATCACACAGGCTGTCCTTCAGACATAAACTCAATAAAACACATTCCACGATTAAAGATTCAGAATAGGATAAAAATGAAAGAAAAGAGACTTAAAACCTTTATATTCATTCTTGGATTCTTCTTCATATTCTCGTTCTACGGTAAAAGCCAGGAAACTCCCTTTAAGCTCAAGGTCGTCTCTGAGCAAGCCAACATCCGACTCAAACCTGATATCGGGAGCATAATCATCCAACAGGTCCCTCAAGAAACAATCCTTGAGTCTCCAGGAAAAGAAGGGGAATGGTATAAGATCAAAATAGAGACGGATGAACCAGAGCTAGCCTTTGGATATGTTCATGAAAGCCTCGTTATAGTGATACGCGCTCCTCCAGAAAAAGAAGAGAAAGAGATTATAGAAGAGGTTGAGGAGCCAAAGAAACCTGAGGAGGAAGAAGAACCAGTCAAGCCCCAGATTCCACCGGTCATCCCTCCCACTCCTCCTCCTTCCTTCCAGCCTGTGCAATCTCCGTTCAGCCTTTCCTTTACTGGCGGTGGAAATTATGTCCACGGAGGAGATCTAAACAGCGGAGCAAAAGGTTTGGCCGATTTTTACAGTGATTCTCTTGCCCTTGAAGCAGAGGGCCAAGTGAGGCCTGCTCGCTTGAGCTACATCTATGGAGGAGAGTTGAGTTTTGCGTTTTTTCCAAATCTTTCTTTGGGCATAGGCATCGACTATTTTCTCGGAGAAAAGGAAAGTCGAGTAGACTTCCAGGGTGCTTCCACCACGGATGTCTACATCACCAAGCCTAAAATATGGGCCGTTCCTCTCAGGCTATTCCTCTCTTACTACCCTCTGCCTCGTTTTTATTTCAAAGCGGGAGTGGAGTATTATTTTGCCAAATGCGCCTATTTCTATCGCCACGAAAGAGAAGAATTCTGGGAAGAATGGAAGGGAGAGGCCAAAGCTCGAGATTTTGGTTTTACAGGAGGTTTCGGATTCGAATGGAGACTCGCCTCTCCTTTAAGCTTTATCTTTGAATTTATCGGCCGCTATGCCCGAATAAAAGGTTTTACAGGAACAGATAATTACAGAGACTCTGAAGAGCTAGAATCCACAGAGGAAGGCAAGCTCTACTTCTATAATAAACTAAGAATCATCGGTGAGAAAGGTTATCCCCACCTCCGGATTCATGGTAAAAAGCCCACAGCATATGTCTCCGATGTTATGGAAGCCGAAGTGAACTTTTCTGGCATAAGCCTGAAATTTGGCCTTAAGCTTAGATTCTAGTTTTCTTCAAAAGGGCTATCTGGTGGGCGTGGATAATCTTGAAGAGGGGATAAATCTTGATGACTCTTAATCCAGCTCGGCTCGCTTGCTTATGAAACTCTCTTTTTGAGAGCATGCTAATTCGCCTCTTGCTCTTTCTGATTCTTCTCCGCAATTTTCGTTGAAGAAGGTGAACAAGGGTCTTCTGATAATAAGAGAGAATCACCCATTTAGCCGAGATAACTGAAAACTCATGAAAAATGAGCTCACGCTCCTCTGGTCTCGGTACATGATGGAAAAAACGCATGGAAAGAATAATGTCGAATGTGCCTTTTTTAAAAGGCAGGCCTGCCTTTGCGTCCGCCACCACACCGGAATGAGGAGAATCAGACTCATTTCTCTCTTTGGCTCGTTTCACCATATGGAAAGAAATATCACCACTGACAAGATGAAATCCTCTCTTGAGAAGCAAATCGGAAAAACGACCATACCCGCTGGGAAGATCCAGGATGTTCGCTTCATCGCTGCCTATTTCATCTAAAATCTTTTTGAGAATCTTCCTTTCTCTCTGGTCAACTAACCTTTGGTCCCATGCCCGATATCTCTTTTTTTCGTAATCTTCAACTTCATTTTTCCCGAAGGGAATGTTCGGAGAACCTTCTCTGCTCATACGTTTTTACTATCGTGCTTCACGATGATATTTTCGGACTTTTATTGAGGAAGACAAAAATTTCTACATAATCCTCAGAGCAATCACGACAACCATATTTTAATTCTGTACATTCTGCATAAAAACTTTACTCAAAAAACACATATCTTGGACTGCTGTCAATTCTGACTTTGCTGTCCTCTCTAGAGACCTCCTCCTTCCCATCCCGACTCAAAACCTGTCTCACTTTTCTGGAGAATAGATACTCACAGGCCTCGCCTTTCGTCCAACAAACAGCAAAATCATCTTTGCCCTTGCGAAAAGCAAAAATTTCTGCCCGAAAATCGGGTATCTTATGAAGAAAAACACTCTCCTTCAGATGAGAAACCATGGTCTTCATAGCATAGAAACTGGCTCTTCTCCTCCATTCCTTTTCCCGGCTGTCGATGAGTCCGTAGCCTGGGGCGACAAGCTGCCACCAGTAAATCCTTTCCACAAAACCGCTGGCAAGAGAGAGGATGTAGTAGCGAACAAGGTAATCGGCCTGCTCTTCTTCTGAAACGTTGGGTTTCCCTGAAGCAGGGGAATATTTTCCAGTCCCCTTCAAGGGCCAATTGACTTCCGTAATCCACAAATCATGCTCCTCTTTTGTGCTCCCATCCACGACAGCCTTGAGAAGAGCTATCTTTCTAGATGTATCCCAGCCAAATTGCTTAGATTCTGGAGCCCCCATCCTGTCCACATAAAGGAGCGAACTCACCCGATCAAAGGAAACAACATCCAGTATGGGTGGATAAAGATGAAATTCAAAATCAATAACCGCTGGGCCGACGAGCCTCACCGCATATTTCTCCGCCAATGCAACCGAAGGACGTGCCAGCATCAGATATTCTTGGTAATCCCAGACCCCCCATTTTGTCCGATTCCAAGCATGGCCTATCTCAAAATAAGCACAAAACGGCTTTAACCGAGAAAAAACCTCCTCCATGAAATGCACCCAGCGGGAGGGATGAAGAACATCCTCCCTATTCTGGAGCAAAGCAGCGGTGATTTCTATGCCTTGAGCATGAAGAAGCCTTATGAAATTCTCGAAGCGGGCAAGATTCTCACTCTCCCAGGAAGGAATTCTGACCAGTGTCTTGGTTATATCTGTCTCTTTTAAAAGCTCCACCACTTCCTCATCTCTTCCTTCAGATGGAGAAACTGAGAGGGCGAAGGGATGATCAATTTGAACTTTTTCCTTAAACATTTTTTTCCGGTAGGATCGGTATTTGGATAAGATAGGACCAGCCTTTCGGATATTGGAAATAAAAAGGCTCCAATAAGTTCCTGAATGTTGGAGATGATGTTTGAAGCGCTCCTTGCGGGGAGCGACATTATGAGGCTGGTCAGCATAAGGGTTCCATTCGAAGAGAAAACTCATTTCACTGAATCCCCAATTTCTGGCTTAATTGTTTCAGCCGAAGCTTCTTTTTCAATTCCACATAGGCTGAATAAGTTTTCTTGTTTATCTTATACCATAACAAAAGAGGCTTTTTAATCCGCAGAACTCCAAGGTATTGACACAAAAAAAAAGGCTGCATATTCACAGGAATGCCTAGACGAATAAGATTCTTTATCCTTGACAAAAGGCTGATGTTCCTTTTGAACCTGATGCGATTTGTGTCAACCAGAAAGAAATTGTATTTCCTCTCATTATCTTTCTCCACCAAGATGTTTCCATCGGAAAGATCCCGATGAAGAACGCCTTTTTGATGGCAGGAAAGGAGGTAAGGAGCGAGGGTAGAAAGGAGATTTCGAAGCTCCTCATAAGGAAGGTTTCTAAAAAGGGATCGTATTTCTTCAATGCCTGTGATTCTCTCGCTTAAATAATAGCTCCTATCAAGAGCCAGATTCCTTCTCTTCTCCAAGTAGACTGCAGGAAAAGGCGTCCCAATTCCCCTTTCCAGAAGAGCGTTTGCCCCATGCCACGCTCTCCGCGCCTTCCCTCCAAAAAAGACACTCTTCAGCCTATTCACACCTCGGGGATGAAATTCTTTTATGACTATTTCGACCTTTTTCCCCTCCTTTTGGGGAAAGGAAAGCGCCCCTATACGGTTTCGTCCTCTATGGATAATCTGGCACTCGGGGCTGTAGAGAAGCTGTTCTAAATCTGAAACAGCATGAATGAAGTGAGGATGATTGTATTTCTGATGGATTCGTCCTTTATAGGAGCCAAGTGAAAAGGATTGACCAAATTCTTTCAAGTTTCTTCTCTCCTCGGTAGCGTCCCGAATTTTCTTTCTAAAATATCGATGAACCTTTGGCCAATGGCCTTGGGGGAAAAATGCTGACTCACCAGAAGATATCNNCTCTGAATTTTCTCTGAGCTCCAGGATGGCCTGAGCAAGGGGGAGAGGTTCATTCGTCGGACAGAAAAACAGGTGCTCTCTGTGGAAAAAAAGTTCCTCAACAGCAGGCGTGCGTAGGGTAATAACAGGCTTTCTCATAGCCATGGCCTGGAATATCTTATGGGGAACCACGCGCCTCGTCTTTTCACTCTTGCCAAAGATACCTAAACAGATGTCCGCCTTGGCGATCTTTAAAGGGAGGATATCTTGTGGAAGCCAATTTTCAAAATGGATATTATCCAGCTTTAACTCGTTGGCCAGGGATTGAGCCATCGGCCATGTCTGTCCTGAACCAATTAAATGGAATCCTATGGATGGATCTTCATTTTTAATTATTTCTGCCGCATATACGATCGTCTCTACCCCATGGAGAGGAAGAAAAGAGCCGAAGAAAAGGACATTAAAGCGATTCTTTTTCTTCTCCAATCTTTCTTTTAAATCAGGCTTGAAGATATCATCATCAAAACCGACAGGCAAGACCTCCACTTTTTGGGAAGGAAGGCCGTATTTCTGGCAATAGTAATCTTTGTGGCTATGGGTATCGGCCAGTACAAGATCAGAGAAACGAAAAGCCCAGGAATCGATTTTAAAATTCCACCAGGCTTGCCAGGAATCGGGTGGCTTCTTTCTCCAATCCATGATCTTCGTCTCAAATCGAGCGGCCAGAGGATCGAATATGACTTTTTTTGCGGCAAGAAAAGAAATCATTCTGGCCAATGGAACGTCTTTCTGACAGAATTCAGGGACAAAAAAGAAATCATCCTTTACGACAGAACGACTCGAACGGATTAAAAGCAGAGGATAGCGGAGCCAAAATTTATGTTTCGGTTTAAGCCTACATTCGGATACTCCCACACCATTTTCCTTTAATCCTTTTCTAATTACAGTATTTCGTGGATAGGCGGGATCATAGCCGCCCAAAAAGCAAAGTCTCATTTTTGCCTAAAAATATCACCGCTATGTGTCCTCTGTCAATCTTCTTCAATGATTGACGGAAAAAGGAATTATAGTATATTATAGCCAGAAGGAGTGCAAAAATGGCTTTAGACCCACAGCTTCTTGAAATCCTAGCTTGCCCCTTATGTAAGAAAGATGTCAAGCTTACCGCTGATGAGAAAGGACTGAAGTGTGTCAAATGCCACCGGGTCTATCCCATAAAAGACGATATTCCGGTTATGTTGATCGATGAGGCAACCATTGAACCAGAAAGGGCAACAAAAGATTGATCCCTCCGCCATAAAAAAGATACTTCTGATCAGGCTGAGACGCATCGGCGACATCATCATGACCACGCCTGCTGTCTCTGCCCTGAGAGAAGGCTTCCCTCAAGCCCATCTTACCTATATTGTTGAAGAACCCTACTTAGAATTAGTCGCCGGAAATCCCAGTCTCGACGAAATTATTATCCTTCCCAAAGACCAAAACAAAAGAGATTTTCTGCGACTTATACGTCAAATTCGGAAAGCAAATTACGATGTTGTTCTTGACTTCCATGGGGGACCGCGTGCCTTTCTGATTATTTTATTCTCAAAGGCCAAGCTCAGGATAGGATATAAAATTAAATACAGAAACTTTATCTATGACATCATCCTGCCTCGAAGCGGAAAGAACGGCCCCATCCACAGCGTAGAAAACCATATAAACTTAGTCAAAGCGCTGGGAGTCCATATTAACGCCTCTCCTTCTCTTTCTCTCCCTCCAAGCACAGCAGATGATGTCAAAAGAGTGGGAAAATTCATACAACAACACAAGCTTGCTGATTTCAAAATTGTTGTTCTCCATATTAGTGCGGGTAACGAATTTCGGCATTGGGGGATTGAAAACCTTGTGGGGCTGGCCAAGCTCCTTTCTCAAAAGCCTGAAATTAGAATCGCTTTAATTGGAACAGAAGAAGACAGAGAAGCAGAGAATATCCTATTGAAAGAAAGCCAAGCGCCATTGACGTCGTTTGTTGGAAGGCTCAATTTAACAGAATTGAGAGAACTCATATCACTTTCCTCTCTGTTCGTAGGGCCAGATAGCGGGCCGATGCATATCGCTGCTTCAACTCCCACGCCTATTGTCGCTTATTTTGGCCCTACGCTGCCAGAGCATTTTTCCCCTTGGCAAGCCAAGGGTTTGGTGATCGAAAAGAAATTTGACTGCCGGCCTTGCAAACAAAAACGTTGTCTTTACAAAGACTTCAGATGTCTGAGGAATATCAAGCCAGAAGAGGTCTATCAGGCTTGTCTCCGCTTTATTTAATTATAAAATGGGAGCGATTCTCATTTTTCCGCCTCCTCTTTTCTTTAAGGAGGAGTGATATAGCCGAAAACAAGGAGTGCTAAAAAAATAAATAACATGAAACGGAGCCATTTTTTTCCACCGATGCAAAGACTTTGTTTTGCCGATATCCATGAAAAATTGACCCTGCCTCTATCATTAAGCATACTCATTGCTCTTTATCTCCTATTTTCAATGGTCTCTATTAGCTTGAGTCAGATTTTTCTTTCTCTATCCTTGCTTTGTTGGCTTATCCTTCTCCTTATGAAGAAACAAAAGCCCGCTTTCCCTTCCTTCTTCTGGCCTTTGCTGGTCTATAGCTTTTTATCGCTGATATCCTCCTTTTTCTCTGTCAATCCAGAGATGAGTTTAAAAGACTGCAGAGAACTTCTTCTTTTCCTCATCGTTCCCATAGTCTATATGGGGTTTTGGAAAAAACAGATCTTGTTTAGAGCAAATTTGGCCCTTTTAGCTTCAGCCTACCTTAGTCTTATTTATTCCTTTTATTATTTTGTCTTTCTAGCCTATCCTGGAGAGAGGATCACTGGCTTCATGGGACACTACATGACCCAGGCTGGATTGCTGCTTCTTTTCAGCTGTATGGCTTTGAGCATGCTTTTCTTCTCTCGAGACAAAATCAGGTTCTTCTGGGGAACAGGTTTTCTCCTATCGCTTTTCGCCTTGACCCTAACATTAACAAGAAGCGCTTGGATAGGAATCATCGTAGCTGGCTGTGTTATTTTGTACCTCTACAAGCCTAAAACTTTGATCATCATTCCGCTGGCGCTGGCCATCTTTTTTATCCTGAGTCCACAACATATAAAAAAAAGAGCCTTGAGCACGATAAGCCTGGAGACAGAGTCGAATAAACATAGGATCGAATACATCAAGGCGGGGATAAATATAATAAGAGATTACCCTGTCTTTGGTACAGGACCGGACACAGTAGATTTAGTATTTCAGAATCCAAAATACGGACTCTCTGAAGCAGCGAAAAAAAACGTCCACCTCCATAACAACGTCATCCAGATCGCCGCCGAAAGAGGAATCCCTACCCTTCTTGCCTGGCTGACATTCATGGTCTGGACATTCATGTCTCTATTGAAATT
>JABAOH010002228.1_pt2 | contig 12122 bp, 15 predicted proteins | sample 7062181 | NCBI WGS metagenome assembly JABAOH01 (sample SAMN14538630, study PRJNA623070) | marine sediment metagenome | biome: marine biome [ENVO:00000428]; feature: marine pelagic biome [ENVO:01000023]; material: deep marine sediment [ENVO:00002113]; isolation source: pool of 5 deep marine... | reverse complement strand
TCGAAAGGGCTGTATGCCACTTCGATGGTGTCGAACTGCCCGCTCGTCACCGCCCGTCGCAGGATGTCCGCGTAGTGGCTGGTGATGCCGATGAAGCGCACGATCCCCTGCTCCCGCGCCTCTTGCAGCCCTGCCAGCGCGCCGCCCTCGGCCATCACCTGCTCCCAGGCTTCTACATCAACATCGTTTAGCTGATAGATGTCCACCCCGGCCAGGCCGAGATGACCCAGGCTCCTCTCCAGATCGGCCAGGGCGCCGTCCCTGGTACGCTTAAGGGTCTTGCTGGCCACGTACACGGCACGCGCATCCTCGCCCAGGCGGCGCAGCGTCCTGCCGATAAGGTACTCACTCTCCCCATAGGCCCGTCCGGTCTCCACGAAGTTGATGCCCAGGGAAAAGGCCCTGAACAATGTTTCCTCGGCCGCGGCAAGGTCAGCCACGTGCGCCGCGCCGAACCCAATCTCGCTGACCAGCAGGCCGGTCCTGCCCAGCCGTCTCTTGTGTAGGTTCACGGCCTGTGTCGTGTCACGTATCCTTTCCGACCCGGCTGCCGCTCTGCGAGCGAGGAGAGTGCTGGGGCCCGGCGAGATCCGGACCCACCCCCGGATCAGAGGTCATAGGGTCCTACCCCAAGACAGGATAACGGATTGCCCGCTCAGCCGCGCGGTCCTGAATCCCATCGGGGAGAGCGCGTGATAATCTGGCGCCTCTTGAGCTAGAATGGGGCCAATGACCGAGGCGGCAAAGAGCAAGCCGACACAGGCGTACACGCCGAAGAATGCAATCGTAGTTCTGCTGGACAGCCTGAACCGCCATATGGTGGGGGCCTACGGCGGGAAAGAGTTCCAGACCCCGAACCTTGATCGGTTCGCCGCCCGCTCGCTGCGCTTCGAGAAGCACTATTCCGGATCGCTGCCCTGCATACCCGCCAGACACGACATACTGTGCGGGGCGCTGGACTTCCTCTGGAAGCCCTGGGGTTCGATCGAGGTCTGGGAAGACTCGCTCGTTCGGCATCTGCGCGATGCCGGTGTGGTTACGATGCTCATCTCCGACCATCCGCACCTGTTCGAGACCGGAGGCGAGAACTATCACAGCGACTTCACCGGGTGGGAATACGTTAGGGGACATGAGAGCGATGCCTGGAGGACGCGACCCGACCCGAGCTGGATCGGCGCGCCGATGTTCGGACGGCGCTACATGCCGTATGACAACTCGCGGGGGTACTTCCGCGAAGAGGCCGACTTCCCGGGCCCAAGGACGATGGCGGCGGCCGCCCGCTGGCTCGATGAGAACGCCGGGTACCACGACCGCTTCTTGCTCTTCATCGATGAGTTCGACCCGCATGAGCCGTTCGATTCGCCGGAACCATACGCGTCCATGTATGACGACTCCTGGGAGGGGCCACACCTGATCTGGCCTCCATACGTCGACGCGGCGATCCGCCAGAACGTGCTCACGCCAAGGCAGGCGCACCAGATACGAGCGTCCTACGGGGCCAAGCTCACCATGATCGACGCCTGGTTCGGACGCTTGATCGAGGCGATCGATCGCAACCAGCTGTGGAACGACACGGCTGTCATCGTGTGCACGGACCACGGCCACTATCTGGGGGAAAAGGACACGTGGGGGAAGCCTGCGGTTCCGGCATACGAGCCGCTGAGCCATGTCCCGTTGATGATCGCCTGGCCCGGCCTGGCAGCGGGCTCAGTCTCCGCGCTGACTACGATAGTGGACATCTTCGCCACACTCGCGGACATATTCNNGACATATTCGGCGTGCAGCCGCGCCACCGCACGCACGGGCGCTCCCTGCTCCCGTTGATCCAGGGCGAGGCGAAGTCGGTCCGGGAGTACGTGCTGTGCGGAGTGTGGGGCCGCGAGGTCCACCTGGTGGACGATCGGTGCAAGTATGCCCGAGCGCCGGCTGGGGCGAACGAGCCGCTTTCCATGTGGTCCAACCGCTGGTCGACGATGCCGATACCATGGCTGCCGGAGCTGCGCCTCCCACCCCCCAACGACCGAGCATTCCTGGACCGCATGCCCGGCTCCAAGGTTCCCGTGATCCGGCAGCCGTTCCGGCAGGGCGACCTCCTCCCCTACTGGGCCGTGGGGCCGTTCAGCGGCAACCACCTGTATGATCTGCGCAACGACCCGGCCGAGGAGAACAACCTGGCGGGCTCGCGCGCCGAGCGGGACATCGCGGACAAGCTGCGGGAGGCGCTCAAGCAGATCGAGGCGCCCAGCGATCAGTTCGTGCGGCTGGGACTGCAGTAGTCGCAGCCGCGGAGGAAAGGCTGCAGTCGCGCTCTCGCTCTCAGCCAACCTGCCGAAACACGTAGGACTGGGATAGCACCGGGTCTCCACAACAGACCTTGTGCTTGCGGCCGCTCCCGCACGGGCACGGGTCGTTCCTGCCCAGCCGAGATCGACTCTTCACCTCGATGAGCTGGGACTGCTGTAGGTAGCGTAGGCGGCTGATAACTCGCTCACAGAGTGATCGCAGGCGACCGTCGGCGTAGCTGAAGAACCGCTTGTAGCTCCGGCAGAAGTACTCGGAGGTCTGGCGCCCGTCTTCGAGAGTGATTCGGTTCCGCGGGCACCCTCCCCTGCAGACGGCCTTCCACTCGCATGGCTGACACTCCACGGGCAAGGGGTGCTTTTGGCCGACGAACCTCGCCCGCTCATCGCTCTCCGCCATAGAGCGCAGCGAGTGCGACAGGATGTTACCGAGCCTCCAGCTTGGATGGACAAAAAAGTCGCAGGGATACACGTCCCCGTTGTACTCGACCACGAGGGCGGCGGTGCACGAGTCTCCATGCACGCACAGCTCGTTCGGCGCCCCCAGATACGACTGGAGGAAGCTGTCAAAAGTGCGGATGGAAATCCTGGGCTTCCCGTCCTGGTACCACTCGTCGAAGAGCTGCACCAGGAACTCGCCGTACTCCTCGGGGTCAATTGAGTAGGCCGCTGGCTTCTCCGGCTCAGTGGACTGGAAGTCCATGGCCGGCATGAACTGAATGTGGCTGAAGCCCTCGCTGCGAAAGAACCGCATGAGCTCCCGTGTCCTATGAACGTTGTGGGGCCCGACGACGCACAAACAGTTGAAGTCAACGCCGTGGCGGCGGAGCACGTCGACTCCGGCCATCACCCGGCGGAATGACCCGTGGCCGCCACGATCCTTCCGTGCGATGTCGTGCACCTCAGCCGGCCCGTCGAGGCTGATGCCGACGAGGAAGTTGTGGTGTCTGAGAAAGCTCCCCCACGCGTCGTCGAGCAGCACCCCGTTCGTCTGCAACGCGTTGCTGATCGCCGTGCCCCGTCGCGCATGGCCCTCCTGCAGGTCGACGACCCAGCGGAAGAAGTCGAGTCCCACGAGCGTGGGCTCGCCGCCCTGCCAGGCAAAGCCCGCCTGGCCGACATCGGCGACGTACTCCATGTACTGAGGCAGGAGCACCTCCAGCATGCCGCGATCGATCCGCCTGCGGACGCGCATCCCCTCCAGGGACTGGCGGTAGTAGCAGTAGCTGCAGTCGAGGTTGCAGTCGGTGGAGACCGTCTTGAACAGGACGGAGAGCGGAGGCATCGATCCCTCCCCGCGAGAGTGGCGCGCAACTGCTGGAAAAGGTCGGCCGCATTATACTTCCGGCCCTCCCGGCGATCAATCGCGAGGACCCCGCCAGCGCCCTGGGGAAGCTCATACACCCGAAGAGTCCATGCGATGCTTGGACGAACGCGGCGGCAAAGGCAGGGTCAGGACGCTTCCACGTCCACTCTCATGTCGCTCTTACCCTTCAGGCCCAAGCAGCCGACCAGCCGAAGGGGATGTTGGCAAATCGTTAGCACAGGCCATGCCTCCCTATCTGAAAAACGTGCTATCTTATATCCGCGGAGGGGTGCCGGAGCGGTTGAACGGGGCGGTCTTGAAAACCGCTATGCGCCTCTGGCGCATCGTGGGTTCGAATCCCACCCCCTCCGCCACTGCACTTACGAATGCGGCCCGGGCACGTCGCGGCGGGCGGCTGGTACGCGAGCATGCGCTTCCGCCGGCGCGCCAGTTCATGTCAGCGAGATACGAAACCCCGCGCCTGCTGCGCGCACGCCAAGAGCCGCCCCCTAACCGCGTTGACCTTGACTGCCCGCGGTGCTACCTTCTGAGGAGTATGTATCTGGTGAACCCAGGCAACTCGCCCAGGTCATCTTCACAGGTGGCAGGGCGCACTTATCGATATCAATCGTGTCGGCCTCGTCTGGGCATCGTGGATGCAGACTGAACGAAGCGTAGGGGGCATTCAACAGCTGGGGCCGAGCCTCTCTCGGCTCCTTACCCTATGCGCCCCTCTCGTCGTCGTCTTGATCACGGCAGTCCTCGTATTGGAGCGCACGCCACGACGGGAGCCTCTCGTTTACGCCGTCCTCGTAGGTGCGCTCGTCACACTGACATGGATCTCCGCACGCAGCAGGGTCGACTACAGGCTCTGGGCCCTTTACACAGGGGGGTTTGCCCTCTTCAGCATAGTCCGTTCCTTCGCCGACGAGACGGGGGTGGCGACACACGTAAGCGACCTGGTGATAGCGGAGAAAAGCCTGGCGCTCGGCTCCGTCCCCACAGTCTGGCTCCAGACACACCTGTTCGATCCGAGGCAGATCGGTTGGCTGGACCGAGCCACCACCTACGTTCATTGGTCGTACTTCGTCCTGCCCCATATCTTCGCCGCTTACCTCTTCTTTGAGAGGCGTCACCTCTTCGAGCGATATGTCCTGCTGTTCGTTGGCGTGCTGATAACCGGCCTTGCGATCGCCTTCATTTTTCCTGCAGCTCCCCCGTGGGCGGCCTCGCTGACAGGGCACCTAGACCCCACGTACAAGGTCGTGGCTGAAGTCGGCAGCGAGCTGAATGTGAACCTATACGGGTACTTCGAAACCCAGCTTCGGGCATCCAATCCGGTGGCTGCGATGCCCTCAGTTCACATGGCGATAAGCTTCGCTGTGCTCCTCATAGCCTTCCGCGCCAACCGGCTACTCGGAGCCCTGGCGCTGGCCTACAACGCAGCGATGGCGTTCTCTCTCGTGTACCTGGGAGAGCACTATGTCCTGGACATCGTAGCGGGCGTGCTGGTGACAGTCGCCGTATACGTCGCAGTGGACTTGTGGTTCCGCCGTCGCAACCCGGGGCCGGGTTCGCCGGGCTGAGCCTGCTGCCGCGACGCCGTTCCTTCGAATCGATGCCTCTTCCTATCTCCGGGCGCCTCATCTCAATATCCCGCACACATTTTGCCCCCAAAGGCCCGCCAGGGGCTTGACAAATGCTGCGCCTGGGCGGAAACTCAGCGCGGTGTTACGGCTTCTGTAGCGGCAGGGGACTGACGTGCCGCCCTTCCCTTCGGCCGACTATTGGATCCCGCTCCCGGCTACAGGCTCTGGCCCGCCCGTCTTGCGCAGGCACTGCACTCCTGCCGCTCGCACGCCGTGGGGCCCGCCGCGAGACTACTGGACCCCCGCCCCACTCAACCATTCCGCCGTGCCCGTGCTCAAGAGGCACTGGGCCTGCAGTGCTCCGTTGCCTGGCCAGACCGCCCCTATCCTCACAAGCACCGACACCGAAGAAACCACAACGGCGGCAAGGAACACTCCAGACCGGCTGATTCATCGTCTAACGCTGGTTGACAAAACCGTAACGCCCGCACCTGTCGACTCATCAGCTCAAACCGTAACGCGACTTTGCATGGGCTGCGGGAACCCGCTCGAGGGGAAGAGGCCGCAGGCGAAAACTCACGGGGCCGCTTGTCGGCAACGGGCATACCGCCGGCGAAAGAAGGAAGCCCGGCAGCCTCCGAACCAGCGAGAGAACGGGCGCGGATCCGAACCTCAGCTGGCGGGCTTGGCCCGGACGATTGCCGGCTGAGCGACAGCGGTAACGGCATCCGCACACGCGCACTTGAGCCGCGCGGCTCTCCCCCTAGTGGGCTGAGCTTCCCGAATCTGCGACGTTTGGTGTATCATGCCCACGCGCTTCAATGAATATGCCTAACGGGAAAGGATGACCATGTCCGAACTCTGGTTCAAACCCGCCTACGAACTGGCCGCGGCAATCCGCGCCCGCCAGCTCTCGCCCCTGGAGCTGATGGAAGCCTGCCTGCAGCGCATCGAGCAGGTCAACCCCATCGTCAACGCCTTCATCGCCATGCGCCCGGAGGAGGCCCTCGCCGAGGCCCGCGCCACCGCCGAGCGCATCGCCGGCGGCGAGGGAGCGGGCCTGCTGGCCGGGCTCCCCTTCGGCGTCAAGGAGCTCGAGGACGCCGCGGGGTTCCCCTCCACCCATGCCTCCGTGCCCTTCAAGGACAACTGGCCGGAGCGCGACTCCGTGCAGGTGGAGCGACTGAAGAAGGCGGGCGCCATCCTGCTGGGCAAGACGAACGCCCCGGAGTTCGGATACAGCCCCCTCACCAAGAACCTGCTCTTCGGCGTCACCCGCAACCCCTGGAACCCAGAGCGCACCCCCGGCGGCTCCAGCGGCGGCACCTCGGCCGCCATCGCCTCGGGCATGGTCCCTCTGGCCACCGCCTCCGACGGCGGCGGCTCCGTCCGCATCCCCGCCTGCTACACCGGCTGCTTCGGGCTGAAGCCCACCTACGGCCGGGTGCCCCGTGGGCCCTTCCAGATGCTCAACTGGAGCGACACCATCTGCCCCGGGCCCATCACCCGCACCGTCCGCGATGGAGCCATGTACATGGACGCCGTGGTCGGCCATCACCCCGCCGACCCCGACTCCCTGCCCCACCCCGGCATCTCCTACGTGGAGACGCTGGAGCAACTCCCCCGCAGGCTACACATCGCCTGGAGCCCCACCCTGGGCTACGCGCGGCTCCAGCGCGACGTCCGGCGTGAGGTGGAACAGGCGATCCGCGTGTTCGAGAAGCTGGGGCACGATGTGGAGGAGCGGGAGGGCGGGTTCCGCGACCCGGTACTGGACTGGGTCCGGATAGCCAACACCGAGGACTACGCCCAGATCGCCGATTTCATACCGGAGCACCGCTCGGAGTTCGGCCGGTCGTTCCTGGCCATCACCGAGAGGGCGCGCGAAGTCACCCCCGACGTGTACGGGACCGCGCAGCGCGCCCGCGCCGACCTGGTCAACTACCTGTGGCACCTGTTCGAACGTTACGACCTGCTGATGACGCCCACACTGCCTACCGAGGCGTTCGAAGCCCACGGCAGGTGGGCTCCCGGCATAGACGGAGAACCGAACACAGACCCTCGCCGGTTGATCTCTTTCACTTACCCCTTCAACCTATCGCGGCACCCCGCGGCCACCGTTCGGGCAGGGCTCACCGACGCCGGCCTGCCCTGCGGCCTCCAGATCGTGGGGCCCTACCACCGCGAGGAGCTCGTCCTCCAGGCCTCCTACGCCTACGAGCAGGAGCGCCCCTGGAACGACGTCTGGCCCAGGGAGGTGCCGGCTACCGTCTAGCCCGGCGCGCCTCAGCCCTGGGGCCAGGGCGCGCGCTTGTGGCCCGCCGCTTCGACGTTGGTGCAGCCGCCATGCCTGGTGGTATACTGGCGACGCCATGGTGCGGACAGGTGCGGATGACGTGTACGTCGGGCTGGGCTACGACGCCCGCCAGGTCGAGATCACCGCGGACCTCGTCCGCCACTACGCCGAGTCGGTGGGCGACCAGAACCCCTGGTACTTTGGCGACTCCCCCTTCGGCGGGCCGGTCGCCCCAGCCCTTGTCCTGCACAGCGAGGTCTATCGCGACCTGTCCTGGTATCTGCCCAACATCTACGGCAACCTGCACGCCAAGCAGGAGTGGGAGCTGTTCCACCCGATAATGGTCGGCGACACGGTCACCACCCGCTCCCTCATCGTCGACCGCTACATCAAGCGGGACCGCGAATACGTGGTCAAGGAGGTGACCTGCTTCGGGTCCGACGGACGCATCCTGAACCGCGGCCGCACTCACCAGAGCTTCCTCCTAGACACCGGCCAGGGAACCGTCGTCGACAAGGAGCGGGAGAAGAGGAGCGACCGGCGCTTCGACACGGGCGTCCAAGAGCCGCTGGAGGAAGTCCCGAGCATCACTAAGGAGATCACCCTNNGAGGCGCGAAAGCTGGGCTTCCCGGACATCGTGGTCCAGGGGATGATGTCCCTCTGCTTCCTGTCCCAGATGATGACCGAGCGCTTCGGCGCCGGCTGGTACGTGGGTGGCCGGATGAGCGCGAACCTGGTGAACGTGTTGTGGGGGAAGGACGAGGTCACCTGTCAGGGCCACGTCACCGCCCTCGCTGTGGAGGGGACGGCCCGGCGGGCGCACCTCCAGGTCTGGTGCGAGAAGCCCGACGGCACCAAGGTGGTGGTGGGCAGCGCCAGCGCCGTCCAAGCATAGGCAGCGCTCAGCCGAAAAGGCAAAACCCCCCGACGTGTCGGGGGGTCTCTCTCATCTTCAGCCAGTCGCCTACGTGGGCTGCTGCGGTAGCCGCTCCACGATCATGTCCAGCGCCTCGCCGCGGCGCACCCAGCGTACCAGCTCCTTGCGCAGCAGCCGACTGGCCTTCTCCAACGCCTGCATCCGGTTGGGGTCCCACTGCTGACCCATGGCGGAGTGGACCTCCCTCAAGGCGCTCTCGCAGGCGGCGGCCATCCGCCAGGCAAAGAACCAGCGGCCGTTCAGGTCAGCCCACGCTTCGGGGCTCTGTGTCCGTGCCTGTTGCGCCATTGCCGTAATTGGTGACCTCATCCCGTCCTGCTTGGTTCACCAATTAAGGATGCGCTGGCTGTCCTCCTGTTACATGCAACCTCGGAGGAAATAGCGGCGTCTGCTATACTAAGACCGACCTTTCTTGAGAGGTGATTACCCCTGGCCAGACGACAGAGACGAAGGAGACGACTTCCGGGAGCGCCGATGGCCCGCCGGGCCAGGCCCCCCTTTCCCATAAACCTGATCTGGAACGTCAAGGCCTTCTACGTCACCTTCATCGTGGTGATGATCGCCAGCCTGGCCGCCGTGGGACTGGCGCCGGGCCTCGGCACCACCGGCGGCGGCTCAAGCCCCGCCCCCGCCGATGATGACGAACCCATTCCCGAGGAGACGCCCACGGGCCTCCTGACCTTCGACGGGCCGGAGGACGCCAACTTGGACGCCTCCAAGGAGTACAACGCCGTCATCACCACCGACCAGGGAGAGATCGTCATAGCCCTGAACGCCGATGCCCCCGAAGCGGTCAACAGCCTCGCCTTCCTGGCCGACCCTGATCTCTGGCCGACCCCCAGAGAGGAGGACTTCTACAACGGCTTGGAGTTCTTCTGGGTCCTGCCGGGGTTCGATGTCCAGGCCGGCGACCCCACCTGCGAGTCTTCCGGGGAGTTCTCCTGCACCGGCACCGGCGGCCCCGGCTACCCCCTCCCCAAGGAGGGGGACTCCACCAAAGCAGACAAGTGGACGGTGATCGCGCCTGCCACCTCCCCCGGCAGCGACGAGGTACACGGGAGCCTATTCGTGATCGCCCTGAGGGATGACCTGGAGTTTGAAGGCAGCGTCATAGGCCAGGTGACGGAGGGGCAGGAGATCCTGGAGTCGCTGGAGGAACGCGTGCCCTGCTTCGGCTCCCGGTTGAGCGAGTTCTGCCAGACGGAGGAAGAGCTGCCGCCGGCCCTCATCATAGAGGACATCGAAGTCCGGCCGGCCTAGGGCCTTCGCCGATCAAGAAAGGGCCGATCGCGTTCTAGCGGTCGGCCCTTCTGCGTATCCGGTCTGTGCGGCTTAGGCCTTCTTCTCTTCGGACGTCTCGGCCGCGGCCTTCTCCTTCTCCTCCCCCTCCTTCTCAGGCTCCTTCTCGCCTTCCTTCACTTCCCGGCGGAACTCGCGGATGCCTCGGCCTATGGCGCCGCCGATGTCGCCGATGCGGCTGGCCCCGAACAGGACCACGACTATGGCGAGAATAATGACGAGCTCCGCTGGCCCCAGGCTCTGGAAAATTAGGAACGGCATCTCATCGCCTCCTGGCTACCACGGTTCAGCATACCACACTGGCCACCGCCGCAAAAACCGGTCACTCCGCCACCCGCTCCACCACGAACATGAGCACCAGAAACAGTAGGGCCAGGGCCAGAGCGGGGAGGCCCACCTCCCACACACCGCCCAGGAAGAAGAAGATCGCCGCTGCCATCGCGAGGGACATGCCGGAGACGACGAGNNATCGCCCCCAGGAGATCGAGCATCAGCCGCGCGGCGATGCGGGCGGTGACGGCCGCCGAATCATAGCTGGGGTTCACCTCGCAGAGGTCGAAGGCGACGATGCTCGCCCGCTGGGCCACCAGCAGCAGGGCCTCCTTGAGCTGGTAGTAGCCGATGCCGCCGGGCTCCGGGAAGCCCGTGCCGGCCGCTACCGTCGGGTCCAGCACGTCGATGTCGATGGTGACGTAAGTATCGCCGTTAGGCCAGACGTCGGCCAGCGCGCGCTCCGCCCCCTGGCTGACGATGCGCTCGCTGCTGACGATGTGCACCCCGTCTCGCCTGGCCGCCTCCCAGGGCTCCGTGCTCTCCAGCGCCCCCCGAAGGCCGATCTGGATGATCTGCTTGACGAAGGGCAGCTCGCTGACCCGCCGCATCTGGTTGTCGTGGGAGAACCGCTGCCCGAACCTCTCGTCCGTGTAGTCCTGGTGGGCGTCGAACTGGACCACCGTCAGCGAGCTATCCTCGAAGGCGCGCACGAGGGGAAAGGTGACGGCGTGGTCGCCGCCCGCGAACACGGGCAGGCGGCAGCGCGAGCGCAGGAAGGCGGCCGCCTCGGTGATGCGGCCGAAGTTCTCCTCCAACTCCACGGTGCGGATGTCCACATCGCCGACATCAGTCAGGGAGACGCCGCGCAGGAGGCGTTCCCCCCGCTCGGCGTCCAGCCACCCTTCGCCGTCCGCCGACCGGAAGCGCATGGACGCCTCGCGCAGGGCCAGGGGGCCGAAGCGGGCGCCGGGGCGGTCGTTGGTGCCCTGGTCGAAGGGCACACCCAGGAACGCCACGTCGGCACGAACGTGCGCCGGGTCATCGGCGGGCGGCGAACCGAAGAAGGTGGGCCAGCCACGGCGGATGGGTACGCCGTGCCTACCGGCAGGCAGGCTCACCGGCGCTTCCTCCCAAATCGCCGCTGGGCACGGGGTGTCCGTGACCCCTCGCGGGAGCGGGCCCGCTTCGCTTTCTCCTGGACGTGGGGAGGCGCCGGTCGCCTCCGCGGTCCGCTCTGTCTGGTGGCCATGCTGTTACCTTCCGATCTGCGTCTCGCTTCGCCAGCTGCCGGTGGTGCCGACATCTATATAGACGATGGGCGAGGCTATCTGTTCCATCGCGTTGAGCGCCACGGTCACGTGGCGGCTGTAGGGGGAGGCTGCCAGCACGTAGCGAACGTCGTTGCTGATGGCCCACCTCCGGTTCGCGAACGCGAGTGTCTTCCTGCCTGCTGGCAGGCAGGCTACATCCATGATAGCACTGCGGACGCGCGAGTGGTGAGGGCCCGGCCTCAGATGGTCGGGCTGTGGGTCACTCTCCGCGCGGGGTCCGGTGCCTGAGGCGAGCGGCCACCCACAGCCCGAGCAGCACCATCCATATTCCTACGCCAACTGCCATCCCGATGGTGAAGCCGAACCCGACTGCGGCCACCAGCAGAACAACTCCCGCTGCCAAGAGGCCAACCCCTGAAGGCTCCCTCCAAGCGTCGATGAAGTGATCCAGCCACCGCTTTTCACCGATTCCTCCGCCTCCGTACTCTCTTCGGACGACCACCAAGAAGTACACCAGCAAAATGCCCGCAATCGCTGCCACCGCCCACATGCGGAGGACCAATGCACCGACGAGAATAGCGAAAATCCAAATCGGCAGGACAACGAATCTCACGAAGTTCATGGTTGCGCCCCAGGGTGCATAGTATCACGGGTTGGCAACGGCCCGGGCGCAGAAGGACGACAAGCACTCGTGCCTAGCCAGGCTTGTCAGCCGAGAGGGGAACTGGGCGGTCGCGTTCCTGCCCTATGCGGCGCGCTCGATGACGGCGGCGATACCTTGTCCGCCACCGATGCACATGGCCTCCAGTCCGAACTGGACGTTGCGCCGCTCCATCTCGTGAAGCATCGT
>JABAOH010041946.1_pt1 | contig 12124 bp, 13 predicted proteins | sample 7062181 | NCBI WGS metagenome assembly JABAOH01 (sample SAMN14538630, study PRJNA623070) | marine sediment metagenome | biome: marine biome [ENVO:00000428]; feature: marine pelagic biome [ENVO:01000023]; material: deep marine sediment [ENVO:00002113]; isolation source: pool of 5 deep marine... | reverse complement strand
TTTCCTATGGACTATGGACTCTGGACTCTGGACTGTTTTTCCTCTGAACTCTGGACTCTGAACTCTGGACTGGTTTTAAGATTTTCCGAAGAACCTGTTGGTGATGGGCATCCGCCTGTCTTTTCCGAGGCCACGCTGGGAAATCCTGACGCCCGGCGGCGCCTGCCTTCTCTTGTACTCGTTGCTGTCCACCATGGCCACCACCTTCTTCACCGTCGATGGCGGAAACCCCCTGGCCACGATCTCCTCTATGGCGCAATCGTCCTCGATGTAGCTCATCAGTATGGGATCCAGCACCTCGTAGGGCGGTAGTGTATCGGTATCCAACTGGTCCGGCCGAAGCTCGGCCGACGGGGCTTTCGTGAGAACCCGCTCGGGGATCACCACCTTTTTCCTCACCTCGTTGTAGTAGCGGGAGAGCCGGTACAGCATCGTCTTGTACACATCTTTGATCACGGCAAACCCTCCGGCCATGTCACCGTAGAGCGTGGCGTACCCCACGCTCATTTCGCTCTTGTTTCCCGTCGTGAGGACCATGTAGCCAAACTTGTTCGAAAGGGACATGAGGATCATTCCCCGTATCCTTGCCTGGAGGTTCTCCTCCGTCACATCCTGCTTCCTCCCGGAAAAGAGGGGCTCCAGACTCTTTAGAAAACTCTCGTACATATCCCCTATGGGAACCATGTGAAGTTTTATCCCCAGCCGGCGCGCCAGTTCCTTCGCGTCGTCAATGCTTTCCTGCGAGGAGATGATCGAGGGCATGGATACCCCGATGACGTTCTCCCTGCCCAGAGCCTCGGCTGCCACGCAGGCCACAAAGGAAGAATCGATTCCCCCCGACAGCCCTATGACCACCTTTTCGAATCCGTTCTTCTTCACATAGTCCCGCGTCCCGGCAACCAGGGCGCCAAAGATCTCCCCCTCGAGTGGGGGGGGGTCCGATAAACCTGCTTTCAGTTTTCTCCCCCCTTTTCCCGCCTTCCTTTTCCCCGGAATCCTCACCGGCACCGGAAGCTCCCCGGCGCGGCGGACCCTTCTCTCCTCCTCCCGCACTCGCGGGTCGTGCAGCCTTTCCCGGAAGACGCTCTCCGTATCGATGGTGTGAACCCCCAGGGTCTCCTCGAAAAGAGGCAGCCTGCCCACCACCTCGCCGCTCTCGTTCACGAAAAGGCTTGCGCCGTCAAAGACCAGCTCGTCCTGCCCGCCGGTCATGTTGCAGTAGGCGAAGAAGCTCTTCGTATCGGAGGCTCTGGTGGAAATCATATTCTCCCTCTGCCCCCACTTCCCGAAATGATAGGGCGATGCAGATATGTTCACGATGATTTCGGCACCCGACGCGGCCTCGACGACGTGCGGCCCGTCGGGATACCAGATGTCCTCGCATACGGTCATGCCGAAAGTGACCCCTGCGAAGGTGAAAACGAGGGGGTGCCTCCCTGTACCGAAGTATCGGTACTCGTCGAAGACACCGTAATTGGGGAGAAAAATCTTGTCATAGCAGGCGTGTATTTTTTTGTTGTAGATGATGGCTGCTGAATTGTATATGTGTTCGTTTCTGCGAACAAAACCCACGACAGCGAGAATATCCTCCGTCGCCTTCACAATCCTGGAAAGCGCCCTTTCGTTCTCCTCCAGAAAATCAGACCTCAGGAGGAGGTCTTCGGGGGGGTAGCCTGAAACGGAAAGTTCCGGAAACAGTACGACGTCGGCGCCCCGGCTCTTCGCCATGCGGATGTAGCGAATTATTTTCCTGCTGTTTCCCTGAAAATCTCCAACGACCTGATTGACCTGTGCCAGCCCGACTGAAATCCTTGCCAAACCGTACCTCCCCGAATCTCCTACACCTATTATTTTTGAACTCCGTGAAAAAGGCAATACCCACAAACCAAGAGAACAGTTCAGCGTACAGCGTTCAGAGTCCATAGGAGACCAGAAAGCAGGAGATCTGCAGGAATGGCATTGCGGAATGCGGATTTCGGAATCCGGAATGATATCGAGTTCAGAGTTCATAGTTCATAGTCCAGAGGAAGAACAGATCGATGTTCATAGTTCCCCGTTTCCGTTTATCTCTGAACTATGGACGCTAGACACTGGACTTACGTTTGACCTTTTAAAGTTGTTTGAATCATATTTTGTATTTTTCTATCCCATATTGTGTTATACCGTTTTACCGGAATTCGCCCTTTTCACGGAATATCGATGAAGACGACCAGCACCCTCTATACCAACGATTACATCCTCCTGAACGGATCGAATTTTCTCTACTCGCTCTACGCCACCATATTCATCTTCATGCCTCCCTTCCTCGATAGCATCGGTCTCAGCCCTTCCCACATCGGATTCCTGATGGCCACGGGCACCTTCGTCTCCGTCGCCTTCAAGCCCCTGGGAGGCTGGCTGGCAGACCGCACCAACAAGGTGATTTTCATCATCGTCGGTTCTATCATCGCATCCCTCTTCACCTTCCCCTGGTATTTCGTGAAAGCGCCCTCGTCGATACTCTACGTCTACCGCGTGTTCCAGGGGATCGGGTACTCATTCTTCGCAACCTTCGCGTACGCACACATCGCATCCCATGCACCGCCAGAGCGGCGGGCCGAAGCACTGGGCGTCTTCGGGCTCTCCTTCTTCATCCCCACAGCGATTGGAGGGTGGATCGGGGAGATGGTCATCGCCCGGTTCAGCTTCAGCGCCTTCTTCCTCATCGGCGGCTGCATCGCCCTTTCCTCGGCTCTCCCGGCCGTGTTCATGAAAGACAGGATGAAAATCGCCGGAATCGGCCCTTCCCGTGTCCTGGAGGTTCTCTCAAGAGACGTTCTCGCCTACGTCCTTATGGCACTCATATTCGGCATAACATTCGGGGGAATCTTCACCTTCCTGCCCCTCTTTCTTTACAAAGGGGGGAGGGACGGCATTTTTGTCTTCCTCCTTTGCTACTCCATATCGGTTATCGCAACACGCACAGTATGGAGGAAGGTTGTCGACACAGCCGACAAGGACGTCTCCGCCATCCTGTCCCTCTCCCTGCTCTCTTCGGGTGCGGCCCTTCTCACCTTTTCCGGTGATACCCCGATACTCGTCTTCGCATCGATAATCACGGGGATCGGTCACGGATTCCTCTTCCCTTCCCTCTCATCACTGATCGTTGACACGGTGGGAAGGGAAAACAGCGGCATAAGCATGGCCCTTTTCACGGGTGCCTTCGACCTCGGCCTCGTCATCGGATCGGCCGCCCTTGGGATCATCCTGGAATACGGCGGTTTCCCCGTCACTTTTTTCTCCTGCGGTGTGCTGCCGCTTATCGGTGCAGCACTCCTGTTTTGGAAGAGGAGGAAAAAGGAGTCGTCCCGGCCGGTCTCTTGAGAGAAATGGGTATCATTTTGGGCTATAATGGACGATAACGTCTCGGAAGAAAAAGAAAAAAGGAGAGAGCGTGGTTTTTGAAAGTTTTCTGTTCAGGTTGATAGGAAATTTTGTCTCCATCATGATCGTTTCTTACGGTTTTTCGGGCATCACGGTTAACTCTCTGGGCGACGCCGTTTTAGCAGCGGTGATACTCGGAATTATCAACGCATTCATAAAACCCATCGTCTTCATCATCACCCTGCCGATAAACATCCTCTCTCTCGGACTGTTCACCCTCGTCATAAACGCACTCATGCTCAAAGTGGCCGACTGGATCCTTCCCGGTTTCACCGTCGAGGGCTTCCTCACGGCCCTGTTCGGTGCTTTGACAGTCAGCATAGTGTCGACCCTGATAACCTATCTGGCCACGAGGTACCAGGAAGTGAGAACCTACAGGTGGTAATTTAATTGGAAGAGAATAGCAGCAACCGCAGCAACGAGAAAACGATAAATGACACAAAGAAGATTAGGACCGCCCAGCTGTCCCTGGGAACGGGTATATTCCTCTCCGTCACCAAGTTTGTCATTGCAATTTTCACCGGTTCACTGGGAGTGCTTTCATCGGCCATCGACAACATCGGCGACATATTCATGTCTGCTGTCACCCTCGTCTCCGTGAAAAAATCCTCTGAACCACCCGACAAAGACCACCCTTACGGACACGGAAAAGTGGAGGCCCTGGCCACAGCATTTCAGGTGGCTGTCGTCTCGGCAATCGGGGCTTGGATAGTCTACGAATCGATACGCCGCTTCATCGAGGGGTACGGGCCGAAAAGAACCGGGGCGGGGATAGGGGTGATGGTCTTCTCCGTCGTGGTCAGTTTCCTTGTGGCGCGGAAAATCGAACGTGCTGGAAAAGAAACAGGTTCGCCCGCCCTGATCGCCGACGCGCTCCACTTCAAAACGGACGTTTACTCTGGCGCCGGAATCCTGATCGCCCTTTTGCTGGTCACCCTAACGGGAAACCCCCTATTCGACTCTATCGCCGGGCTGGTCATCGGCATCTACATCATTCAGGCAACCTTTCCCCTGATCAGGGGAGTTCTCGACGACCTTCTCGACAGGGACCTTCCCGGAGAAGTGAAAGGGGAAATAGATGGTATAATAAACAGGCACAAGCCGATGGTCGTCGACGTTCACGCCATGAGGACGCGAAAAGCCGGCTCGACGAAACACATAGATTTCCATCTCGTGGTCTGCAGGCTCTCGACAGTGGAGGAGGCACACAGCCTGGCAGCGCACCTCGAGATGGAGATCGAAGAGGCACTCGGAGATTCTCACGTCGTAACCCACTTAGAACCCTGCGAGGAAGATTGCACCTTGCAGAAAGGGTGCGAGGAAATGCGGGAGAGGATGCTGAATCTCAGAAAACCCGGGAAGGACAGGGACCGTGAAAAATATTACTTCGAAGATTGACCCCGTGAAACACCATTGCCGGAAATGAGCTCCCGTAACCATACTTTTTGAGGGGAGAGGAATATGAGACTATCTTTTTTGATCGTCTTTATCGTCATCGGCGGCGTCGGGATTTTCGCACTGCAAAACCAGAATGTTCTCCAGGTGAAATTTCTGAAATTCTACTGGGAAACCTCCCAGAGTATCGTCATCATGGTTTCCGTTATCGTGGGGTTGATCGGCGGGATGCTGGCGATGGTCCCCGGCTCAATCCGAAAGTGGCGGAAAATGAGGAACCTCGAGAAGATAGTAGCTACCCTGAAAAAAGGAGAAGGGACAACGCCGGAGGCTCGCGAAAACTGAAGAGACAAAAACCGATGGGTAATCCAGCGACAAACGATGCGGAACGGAAGGTTCTCCGGGCGCTCTACCATTTTTACAAGGAGTTCGGTCCCGGGGCGACTCCCAACCTGAAAGGCCTCGACGCTGAATCGGGTATCATGAAGCACGAACTGGAAGCCGCGGTTCGCTCCCTCACGGCCAAAGGGCTCATAGAATACTGGGAGCTCGGCCCCGCCGTGAGGCTCACGGAAGAAGGCCTCCTCCTCATGCTGAACACGGAAAAGGGAAGTGAGGAAAAAGATTAAAAAAACGGAGGAGGCGCTCTGCGATCATCCCGGATCCGGAATAAAGGTGCGGACCCACCGGGACCCCGTTGACACCCTCATCCGGACCATCCTCTCCCAGAACACCAATGACGGATTGAGAGACAGGGCATACGTCTCGTTGAAAAAACGATTTCCCACCCACGATGCGATAGCGGCGGCAGATACCGCGAAAATCGCGGAGGCGATCAGAACCTGTGGCCTCTCCAGGCAGAAAAGCCAAACCATAAAGAGGGCGCTCACCCGGATAAAACAGGAGCAGGGGAAAATAAGCCTCGCATTTCTGCGCCCGATGGCCACAGAGGATGCCATAACCTATCTGAAGAGCATAAAAGGTATCGGCGACAAAACGGCGGCGATCATCATGCTCTTTTGCTTCGGCAGAAAGACGTTTCCCGTGGATACGCACATTCAGCGAATCACCAAGCGGATGGGCCTTGTCCCGGCATCCTCCTCCCCCGAGAAGATCAGAAAAACGATTGAGCCCCATATTTCAGAACATCTGGCGGCCAGTCTCCACGCATGTCTCATCTCGCTGGGAAAGAACGTTTGCCGGGCGGCGAACCCCTCCTGCTCCCTGTGCCCGCTTCTCTCCCTGTGTGCATTCGGTAAGGGAGGAGGCCTTTCGTGATAGTGCTCACTGCCCTGCAGGCGTTCCTTATTGCCGTCTACACGCTGGTTATCGGCTCGATTATCGTGCTGGTCACCTTCATCGTGCGGGTACCCGGAATCCAGAACTTCGCCTACAATCTTTCAAAGGTTTACTGCTTCCTCTCACTGAAGACCTGCTTCGTAAAATTGCGTGTCCTTGGAATCGAAAACATCGACCCGAAAAAACAGTATGTGTTCATGTCGAACCATGTATCATACTTTGACATACCTGCCGAGGCCCTCGCCCTACCCCACCAGATGCGATGGGTGTACAAAAAAGAACTTAAATCAATACCCTTTTTCGGCTGGGCCCTGAAAGCCATCGGCCACATAATGGTAGACAGGGGAAACAAAGAGCAGGCAATTGAAAGTCTCAAACAGTCCCTTTCCATCCTATCGGGAAACACATCCATCATGATATTTCCCGAAGGCACCAGGAGCACAACGGGAGAGCTCTTACCCTTCAAGAAGGGGGGCTTTCATATTGCCCTTCACAGCCGATTTCCGATCGTTCCGGTAGCCATCAGGGGGAGCAGGAGTATAATGCGGAAGGGAAAATTCAGGATTTATCCGGGGACCATCGAAGTTGAAATTTTCCCCCCCGTTCCCACAGATGAATACGAGATGGGGCGCATCGGCGAACTCATCGAAAAGGTACGGGTGACGATATCCAATGGGCTGAAAGAAAAATCCGAACAGGGTTAGCATCAGTTCATAGTCCATAGTTCATAGTTCATAGTTCATAGTTCATAGTTCATAGTTCATAGTTCATAGTTCATAGGCCATTTGACTTTTGCCCCGATATTTCGGAAAATTTGGGGACCGAGTCATACGGTGAAAGGGGAAGAGATATGGTTCAGAAAACGAAGAAAATCTGGCTGGACGGGAAATTCATAAACTGGGACAGGGCTACGGTCCACGTTCTCTCCCACACCCTTCACTATGGAGTGGGGGCCTTCGAAGGCATCCGCTGCTACCGAACAAAAAACGGCCGCCCGGCGGTGTTCAGGCTCAAAGAACACGTGGACAGGCTCTTCGACTCGGTACACATCCTCTCCCTGAAAATCCCCTACTCGAAGAAGACCGTAACAGAGGCCATCAAAAAAACGATCCGGGTGAACGAGCTCGATCAGGGTTACATACGTCCGATCGTCTTCATCGGCGCGGGGGAGATGGGCCTCTTCGCGAAAAGAAATCCCATACACATGGCCATCGCCGTATGGCCCTGGGGTGCCTACCTGGGAGACGACGGCCTGAAAAAGGGGATACGGGCGAAAATCTCCTCCTACAATCGGCATCACGTCAACTCCTCGATGACGAAGGGAAAGATTAACGGCTACTACGTAAACTCCGTCCTGGCGAAATGGGAGGTCGTAAAATCGGGATACAACGAGGCGATCCTCCTCGACACGGAGGGATACGTCTCGGAAGCATCGGGGGAGAACATCTTCACGGTGAAAAACAGCCTCATCAAAACCACCCCGCCAACCTCGATCCTTCCGGGTATTACCCGGGACTCCATCATCACCATTGCCGCAGACCGGGGACTCCGGGTTCTGGAAGAGCGGTTCACCCGGGATGAGCTCTACACGGCCGACGAGGTCTTTTTCACGGGTACGGCCGCAGAGATAACGCCCGTGCGGGAGGTGGATGACAGGAAGGTCGGAAGGGGAAGGCCGGGAAGAATCACAAAAAATCTCCAGGCGAGCTTTTTCGACATCGTGGAAGGAAGAGACGACCGGTACGCCCACTGGCTCGACTACGTAGAGTAGAACCTCACCTGCCCTCCGCCCCTTCGTGGTAAAATACTCTCCATGATCGTAAATGAAATCTTCACGAGCATTCAGGGGGAGTCCACCTGGCAGGGACTTCCCTTCTCCTTCGTCAGGCTGACGGGGTGCAATCTGCGGTGCATCTACTGCGACACCACCTACGCATACGAAAGCGGAACGGCCATGGACCTATCGGAAATCGTATCGGAAGTGGAGAAACGCTCCGTGCGGCGGGTACTCATCACGGGAGGAGAGCCCCTCCTGCAGGAGGAAACGCCCGAGCTCATAGACATCCTCATACGCAGGGGGTTTGCTGTGCTCCTTGAGACCAACGGGTCTTACCCCGTCTCTCCCGTGAACAGCGGATGCGTGAAAATCGTCGACGTGAAAACACCGGGGTCCGGTGAGGAGGGATCATTCCTTCAGGACAACCTCTCCCGCCTCGGCGAACGCGACGAGATAAAGTTCGTCCTGACGGATCGGGAGGATTTCGCCTTCGCCCGGGAATTTATCCAGAAGAAGCTGACCGATTTCCCGGGAACGATCCTTCTATCGCCGGCACACGGCTTCCTCGGCGCCGAACCTCTGGCAAAGTGGATACTGGCGGAGAATCTGAACCTGAGGCTGAACCTGCAGCTCCACAAGCACATCTTCGACCCCACCAAAAGGGGTGTGTGACGATGATCCACGAAAAGGCGGTGATCCTCGTCTCCGGCGGGATGGACAGCTGCATCCTCGCCGCCTTCGCAAAGAGGGAAGTGAAGGAACTTCTGTTTCTCCACGTGAATTACGGCCAGAAAACCATGAGAAAAGAGCTCGAGGCCTTCCACAATATCGCCGACCACTACGGAGTCAAGGAGCGTCTCGTGACCGATATTTCCTACCTCGAAAATATTGGCGGCTCAAGCCTCACCGATTCGAGCATCGATATTCCCCTGCAGGAATACGATGAGAAGGTAATCCCCCTGACGTATGTGCCGTTTCGCAACGCCCACTTCCTCTCCATCGCCGTATCCTGGGGTGAGGTCAAAGGAGCAACGGCAGCATACATCGGCGCCGTGGAGGGAGACAGCAGCGGGTATCCCGACTGCCGGCAGAGCTTCATCGAGGCATTCAACCGGGCAGCGAACGAGGGAACGAAGCCGGAGACCCGCATCGTCATCAAGGCCCCCTTCGTGAACCTTCACAAAAAAGACCTGGTCATGATGGGGGTTTCGATGAACGCTCCCCTGCACCTTACCTGGTCCTGCTACGGCAGCGAAGACATCGCCTGCGGCGCTTGTGACTCCTGCTACCTGAGGCTGAAAGCCTTCGAGGAGGCAGGAATTCCCGACCCCATACCCTACAGAAAGAGATAAGGAGAGAACGAGGGGACGTGAAGAAACAACTGAGAAGGGCATCACAGATTCTATTCCTGCTGATATTTTTCATCCTCCTGATCAAGACCGACTACAGCGGTCAGAACGAGATTCCCTATCCCGTCAAGATATTCCTCGACTTTGACCCCCTCGCATTTCTGTCAACGCTCATCTCCGCCCACAGCGTGCCCCTCATGCTTCTGCTCTCCCTCTCACTGGTAGGTATCACGATCGCGCTGGGAAGGGTGTTCTGCGCGTGGGTATGCCCCCTGGGGACGCTCACGAACGCCTTTTCCTTCCACGGAAAGAAGCACGACTATACCCGGGGAGAGAAGAGAAGATCGTCGCGCTACAAATATCTCCTCCTGCTCTTTGTCCTGGGAGGAGCCCTCGCCGGTATCGAGATAGCAGGCATTTTCGACCCCCTGTCGCTCATCATTCGGTCCCTTTCGCTGTCCATCATGCCGGCGGCAGACTGGCTCGTTCGGGCCCTCTTCGAGCCCCTGTACGCTATGAACATCCCTCTCCTCTCGGAGATAGCAGACTCTCTCCTGTCCCTTCTTGAAAAGACCGTCCTCCCTTTCAGGAGCGTGTTTTTCCGGCAGGCGCTGCTGGTTGGGCTCCTGTTCACCGGTATTCTCGCAGCATCCCGACTCACCACCAGGTTCTGGTGCAGGGTGCTCTGTCCCCTGGGAGCGCTCCTTGGCCTCCTCTCCCGCTTCCAGGTGCTCAAGCTGACCATGAACGATAAGTGCACTAGCTGTAACCTCTGCTCGGCCGTATGCCAGGGCGGCGCCAGGCCGCACGTGAGGGATGGATGGTCCCGGGCGGAGTGCCTCATGTGCTTCAACTGCGAGAAAGAATGTCCGGAGGAGGCGCTTTCCTGGGAGTTTTCCCTGATTAACACCAGCAGGGACAGGATCGACATCAGCAAGAGACGCTACGTACAGGCCTTCGGGCTGGGAGTGGTGACGGTGGCATTTCAGAAGTCTTCAGCCTCGTCCATATGGACCCCGCCCCTGCTCATCCGCCCTCCCGGCGCCACCTCCGAGGAGGAGTTTCTGAGAAGGTGCATACGGTGCAGCGAATGCATGAAGGTCTGCATAACGGGAGGGCTGCAACCCACCCTGCTGGAAGCCGGCATCTTCGGAATCTGGAGCCCAATCCTCGTTGCGAAGATCGGCTACTGCGAGCCGAGCTGCACGCTCTGCGGACAGGTCTGTCCCACCGGCGCCATCCGTGAGCTCGGGGTGCCGGAAAAACAGAAAACCAAGATAGGCCTCGCCTTCGTCGACACGGGCAGGTGTATCCCCTTTGCCTTCGGCAGGCCCTGCATCGTCTGTGAGGAGTTCTGCCCCACCCCGAAAAAAGCTATCTATTTCAAGAAGATAAAAGGCCCCAAGGGTGAAACGGTGAATGCACCCGTCGTCGACATCGATCTGTGCATCGGCTGCGGCATCTGTGAGACGATGTGCCCGGTGAACGACATCCCTGCCATACGGATAACCTCAGCGGGAGAAAGCCGCAATCCCGACAGGAAGCTTGACCTCAAATCGCTTGCCTATCCTCCCGGGTGACCTTTCCTTTCCGGCTCCGCCCCCGGCAAATGATCGGGAAGATGAATCGGGGCCCATACACAATTTATTGACACACCACGAAAATATATATATTATTCATCAACCAAACACGTTCTTTTATGAATCAAAAGGTGGTGTTGCATCGTCTAAAATTCGAAAGAACGGGGGAAGAGAAGAGAAACACAAAAACATACGTTATGCACTGGGGAAAACATGGCCTACTTTTACGATAAAGACAGCCCGATGGAAACAAGTGAAGAAGCGGGGGGGTTCAAGGTGGAACTCCTCCTTGAAATGCGCAAGACCCTCATCCACCTCGACGGAAATCTTCCGGAGACAAAACTGAACGGGAACATCCTGGATTTCATCAGCACTTCGGCAATCTTCGATTTCCCCGACGACGAGATCGGCTGAAAAGAACCCTACCGCTCTCACACCTGAAAGAATTTGTCGTACACACTCCTCACCTTTCCCGTCATTTTTTTGTATTCATTCTCGAATGCAGAAAAAGAAGGCATATTTAAAAGCCTGATCCCCCTGTCGTCGATGAGAAACCGCTCGACCGACGCGTCGTGAACAAGCCGCAAACTTATCTCAACTTCCCTGAGGAATCTGTAACCCATATCGAGGATCCCGAACTCTTCCTCGTCCAATATCCCCTCTCTTACCAGCTCGAACAGCCCTTTCAACGTGTTCTGCGTCCGGAGGGACGGCAATTTTCCCCCGTTTTGCAGCTGGAGGTACTGGACGAGAAACTCCACCTCCACGAGCCCTCCCCTGCCAAACTTCAGATTGTGGAACCCATCCCTCTCCCTGCCGAGTTCCTTCTCCATCCTGTCCCTTATCTCGCGGATCTCGTCTTTGAGCGACGGGGGGAGCGGCCTGTCATAGGTGTACGATGCAATCCACCCCTGGACTTCCTTGCCGAAATTCCTCTCATCAACGACGACCCGCGCTTTAATGAGCGCCTGGCGCTCCCACAACCTTGCGTCCTTTTTGTAGTAATTTTTAAACGCGTTGAAGGAAGTAACGAGAGGACCGGCGCTTCCCGACGGTCGCAGCCTCATATCGACCTTATACACATACCCTTCCTTCGTGACGGTGGAAAGGTTGGATATGAACCGCTGCGCCACTTTCGCAAAGAACTCCTGATTGGTGATCTTCTTCCTCCCCCTGGCCCGCCCGTCGAAATCCACATCTGTTTCGCCCATGTGCGAATAGATGAAAATTATATCCAGGTCGGAATGGAAGTTGATCTCCTCTCCCCCGAGCTTTCCCAGTCCCACGACGACGAATGCAGC
>JABAOH010006935.1_pt3 | contig 12124 bp, 11 predicted proteins | sample 7062181 | NCBI WGS metagenome assembly JABAOH01 (sample SAMN14538630, study PRJNA623070) | marine sediment metagenome | biome: marine biome [ENVO:00000428]; feature: marine pelagic biome [ENVO:01000023]; material: deep marine sediment [ENVO:00002113]; isolation source: pool of 5 deep marine... | reverse complement strand
CTCGCGGCCTGCATGAGCACGTGCTTCGTGGCCCAGTAGTCTAGGGCTGCTGGGTCGACGCTGGCCATTATCGTGTTGAGCCTCGTGGCCTCCTCGTAGTTGGAGTGGGGGCCGCTGCCTGGTATGGCGTTCACCCAGATGGCGTCAAGAACGTTTAGGGTCGGCATCCTCGTCCCCGCCATCTCGGTGCCCATCCCCCCAGTGCCCACGCTCCTGTGGGCGCCCCGCCCCGTGAGCTTGTCAGAGACCACCCCCATGTAGTGCTTGACGCAGGCGGTGACGCCGTAGATGAAGTGGGCCTTGAGGACGGGGACGTTGACGACCTTCAATCGTTCGCTGTCGTACTGGCTGGTCTCTGGAAGCCAGACGCCGTGCCTGAAGCTTATCTTGGTGCCGTAATCGGTTGTGAACTTGGGGTATGAGACCACAATGCCGGTCGTAGGATCGGCTTCCTCGTCCAGGATGTAGCCGTCTTCGTCGTCCCCACGTACGTACTCCTCGACCTTGTTGGTGGTGATACTGTCCCAGAGGTATGTAGAAACCCTTTGATCCGGGAAGGAGTCGACGACGTCCTGTATAGACTGGCCCCTGTCCTCGGCGTTGTTCATCTCGTAGTCCAGGCTCCCTCCGTAGCCGTGGGCGCCGAACTGGGCCTGTCCGTTGTCCGCAACCACGATCTCGCCGGTGAAACCATCGGGGTGGGCGAGGATGGACTCGATGATGGATCCGACCAGATCTGTGTTGGTGCCTCCTCTCTCGTCCCATTGGGAGTTGACCTTGACGATGACGACGGCGTCGGGCGGAATAAGCCCATCCGGGCCGTAGGTTCTCCCCTCCCTCTCCGACCTGTAGAACCCAAGACCATGCTCGCCCATCAGATCCATTAGGGTCCCGAAGCCGCCGTCCTTCCCCGTCGTTTCCCTCATGACGAATATGTCGGACGCAGGCTGAGCTTTGGCAACCCTCTCCTCCAAATCGAGCCGCACAACCTCCCCCACCGTAGTGACCAACATTCTTGTGTCCCTCCTCATCAGCCCCGACATAATTCAGTCCCCTTACATCTATTATTTGTTGACGTCTAAACCTCTTTGGCGGAAGTGGCTCTCATCCTATTCTGGCGTCTAAGCCCAATACGTGACATAGTGATAGTAGAACAGGTAGAGGCCTACAAGAACAAGTGCAACTCCCCCCGCCCTCTGGATGAGGGGGGTCGCCCCCGATATCCTCCTTATTATGATCTCGTTTGCCTCCGCTACGAGCACGATCGTCAGGATGAGGGGCAGACCCATGCCCACCGCGTAGACGATGAAGGTGGCAATCCCGTTCACGAGACCCCTTGAGAGGGCGAAGACGAGCACTGAGAGGAAGATGGGGGCCGAGCAGCCGACACCGGACAGGCCGTAGACGACACCGTAGAGGTAGAACCCCGTCAATCCACTCCGCTGCGACGGGCTGACCGGTAACGTGAGGTAAGGCAGCCTCAACCTTAGGAGTATGGCCGAGCCCATGAGGACCAGGATGAGCCCCGCAAGGAGGTTGAGCATCTGTACGAGCCCTGGGAGGATGGCCCCTATGGCGGATGACAGGCCGCCAATTATGGTGAACACTGTGACGAGGCCGAGGGTACAGGCTACGCCACCGTAAACTGCCCTCATCAGGGAGAGCCTCGAGCCAAGGTAGTAGGAGACGTAGCCCGGCAGAAGGGCGTAGCCGCAGGGCGAGAAGACGGTGAGGACGCCGGCGGTGAGGGCGAAGGCGAGGCCCGGAAGATCGAGGCTCAAACCTGGTTCACCGTCTCACACCCTATCTTTCTTGATCTAGGGGGATTAAAGTGAGTTTCCTCCGCCTAGAAGTTCTTCGACCTCGTCCCCTAGATTAGTCCCCATGGCGTCTCCGGAGTGGCGGTGAGAGTCTAAGCATTATCAGCATCCGCTCGAAGATATCGACCCATTCGCTCATCTCGGATGCAAGAGCTCCAGGGGCAAGAATTCCCGCCTTGAAGGACCTGCCCGTCTCCCGGGCGGCCTTTGCCCGGTAAACGGTGAGCAGCCGGTCGCCGAATCGGCCGATCTCCCAGAAGTCCTCGGAGAGGAAGACCACCACGGGGACCCTCAGCGCGCCCAGGATGCGGAGCTCTTCCTGGAGCTCCTCCGAGGCCTCCCGGTCAATGATCCGCAGGTTGACCTTCTCGCCGCACGCGTCGACGATCCCCTTCAGCATCGGCCCCGTCCGGGCGCAGTCCCCGCACCAGGCGCCCCCGTACATCAGAACGTTCATCTCACGGTCGTAGCCGCGGAGCCGATCGAGCTGGTCCTCCGTGAGGCTCGGGGTCCTTTTCGCCGAATCGATCCACTTCTGCGCTAGCTCTGGGTTGGACCCTTTAAGAAATGCGTCGTAGTCCAAGGCCATCTCGAAGTGACGCCTCCAGAAGCCACTCCGAATGTCGTAGTAGGCGAGTTTTTCGTCCATCGTAACCACCTTAAGGACCTGGGAAGATACATTTATAGTTAGATTATACGAAGCACGCGATTGAGGAGCGAAGGGGGAGTGAAGTCCTGACAAGGACGATCAAGATAGGGCTTGCATACTCCTGCGAGTTCTATAACTCTCTGATTGAAAATAATAGTAGGATCAGAGTAAAGACCTGACCGCCTATGCTATTTATTCGCGAGAGTATGTCTAATTGATGAAAGCCTAGATATAAAATTGTGCTGTAAGCATGAGGGTCTTTCGAACAATTATGACTATTCGGATGTACTACATCGAATAATTGTTTTGAGACTAGTTCTGCTCGTTTTTAGGAAAAAAAAGGGGTCGAGAGGCATTCAGCCCAGTTTTAGCCATTCAAAGAGCAAGAACCTCATTCGGCCGATGAAGAGGGACATCCTCGTCATTATTGTGTTACCGAAAAGGGCTCCGAAGTATACCATCATTATGTAGCGCCCTATGACAGAGGTGTAGCTTAGTGCACCCTCCTCCCTCTGTTTTATGCCGAGAGAGAATATGAAGTATGTTAACGTCAGGACGATCATGAGCACGAGGATTGCTTGGTTTAAACTGGTAACATTCGTTACTGACGAACTTATTTGACGGATGAAGCTTGAGTCTATCATGCTCCCCATGGCGACACCGATTCCGACACCTACAAGCAGCGCCAGTGGCCACCTGCTGAGCCACGAGTACTGGTCGGAGTACCGAGTGAAAAGGGCGAGTCCAAGCAGGATTGGTATGATCCACGTTACTTGCCCTTTGCTCACGATCGACGCGACACCGATGTCCAAGATGTTCCTGATGCCCATAACAGTCGTGATGGCCACGCCGAGGCCTATCATTGTATGTTCAGCGAATTTAAACAAGGGCGTCTCCTTGTACGGGTAGCTGTAGATCATCAAAGTGTATGCCGCTGCGACCCAGATCCCAATCTCGGTGATCACATCTACCATTTTATGTCACCTTCCTCCTCATGCCCCTACTTGCGAAGTACCCTATGTTACCGAATATGACGAAGGCTATTACCAATAGATGGGATGTGGTTATGGCATCCATGCCCGATATGGCTTCGCCGGGTTTGTTTATTAGCTTCTCGTACTCGGCGCCTCCCCGCAGCCCGACGACCAGCCCCTTTAATTGGCCTGCAGCTACATAGGGCGCAGCCCCGGGACCATTTATGCCCAGAGTTCCACCGATGACAGGAATCTCGTACGGTGTATACCACTGCCGGAGATATTCGCCCCATCCTGGGGTCCCAGACCACAGACAGATGAACAGATCAATATCATTGAGATCCATTAGACCATCCATCACGGATAGCTGATCTATGGGTGTACCATAGTAGTCCACCTTTACAAGACCTGGTATGTCACTCGCGAAGGATGCCATGGCAGCCTCGGCACCAGCAAAGAAGCCGATATTGACGTAGTCATCGCCGTACTCCTTCCCTTTTGTATCGATGTAGGTGATAGTTTTCTCGGCGAGGAGAGGCCCTTGCTCCCTCCCCATGGCCAACATAATAATCCTTATGTCGGGTTTCTCGAAGGCGTGTTGCGTCATGGCCACTGCAATGGGACCCATCTCAGCCCAGTTGCCCGCAATGAACTCGTAGGCTATGACCACGACTGAGCCTGGTTGGATGTACTCGTCGACCTTATCGAAGGCTATCCTCGTCTCTTGTGAGACCGTTAGAGGCAACCCAAGGGGGCTGAGGAGAGGAATCCCCACGGATAGCACCACAAGCACATACAAGATTCTTCGGTCGATTGTCTGTAGCTTATCCCAGAGACCTTTTCCTTCCATTTTACTGCTCCTCCCTTCCGAGGTAGCCCCTCTCCATGCCTAGTAACGTCCTTAACCCGACTGCGACGGTCCCCAGTACGAAGGTAATCATGAAGGCTCTCTGAGAGGCCACCACAGGCGTCTTCATGATCCAATTCCCGATAATGGGGAATCCTGACCAAATGATCGTGCCAATGGGGGCGTTCATCAGCATAACGATTACACCGCTCGCCAACAGAATGGCCGCCTCGATGCTTCTTGCCTTGAAGGCTCTATAGGCCGCCGAAGAGATGAAGAAGGCCAAGCTTGAGTACATGGTGGCGTCGATTGGGAGGAAGACCCATGTGTAGAGCCACTGATACGCTGGGTGTTTGGTAGTGCCTAGTAAGCCCACTACGAGCATTATGTACATGACCAGCAGACTCCAGAGGCTGAACATCCACTGGCCTCTAGTCTTCCTCAACAAGTGGTTGACATGTATGCGTGAGATGTTGATCAGGCCAATTATCAGGGCGAACGCGGCCACGATGACGGTCCACTTCTGGACGGTGGTCGACGTAGTTTTAATGACGGGGACGGAGCCCCCAAAGTAGTAGTTGACTATCATCAGGAAGCCGACTACAAAGGTTATGAACATTGGAAGTCCCTTACTTTTAATGAAAGACACTCCTTCAGCACCTCCTACATTTTCAGAATGTTGATGAGCCAACTGCTCCCTATGGCGGAGAGTACGGCCCCGATCAACAGGAGCAATATGGCCCAGTATTTACCGACATCTTGGCCCGCGATGCTCGCAACTTGCATGGAATCGCCGGAGAGATAGGCACCGGCGGCGTAGATCTCATCCCCAAGAAGACAGTAGTCACAAGCGGCGACGAAGAAGGGAGTCTGGGAAGTTGACGCCGTTCCCGCCACCTGCATGGCGCCGCACAGGTAACCAGATTCGGCGAAGATGAGCGCCTCGGCCATGAACCGCCCCACGAGGAAGCTTGCACCCACCTTCTCACGTTGAAGGACGCCTTGAACTCCCGTTGCATAAGAGAAGCGGTGGCTAGACATGTAACGGATGTTATATTCGTTGTACCAATCCGGGTTGTTCGCAACCAGAGATACCTCTCTGTACATCTCGGTTACTAGGGGGATCGTCTCCGGCACATAGATTGTAGTAATCAGTGGAATCCCGTTCTCAGCACATTTGGTAGCCACATATCTCAGAACAGAGAGACCAGCTATCGTCTGAGGGGCGGTCGACTCATAAAGTTTAGCCAATCCATTCGTGATGTGGACGGGCCTACCCATCTCGGTAGCCCGCCCAATTGCTTCATCTATTACATCGATCCCTGGCACGCGCCTTACTTTAAACCTGTATCCACCTCGGGCCCTATAGATCATATAGAACACGGATCCGCTGATGATTAGAAGCGTTACGAAGCTACTTTGATGTGTTATTAACGACATAGACAATTCCCGAAAAGGATTAATTTTTAATATATAAAACATTTAGGAGAGATAATTAAGCTAGAATCTAAAATAAATAATATAAATACAGAAAATTAAATTTCATACACATAGAAGTGATCTATAAATTATGTTGAAAAATATTAAAATTATTTTATATATCATACTTCTTATAGTAATTTAATTTAATTAAGTAAATTCGCGGAAGTGAAGATTATGTGTCTACTAATGAGGACGACAACTTCATATTAAAATCCATATCACATAACTAAAAGGTTAGATAGAAATCTTCATCTCTCTCTAATAACGAGTTTGTTAAAAAAAATCGATCAAGAAGGTGGTTACCAAATTCTTCAATGTCTTAATTCTGCTACCCAGCGGTTTTTTCTTACACCTCTCCCCTAGTCTCGTTCAGCATGATCACCGCGTTTGTAGAGTCGCCAATCTTCTTGGGCACACTCATTTCAACGGTTGATTGTCGAGAAGCTGTACAAAGTTTCTGTTCCTCTCCTATCACGTAAGCTTAACAGACATTGAGCTGGGCCCGAAAGGGCAATCGGGTCGGCCTCCAGCCAGTCGCCATTGACGACGTACGCCGTGTAACGGCAACCTCCGCAGATGGAATTGTAGGCACAACCGCCGCAGGCACCCGCGCGCGCGTGGCTACAGGCGCGCTTTCTTCAGTCGGTTAGCGATCTCTCAAGTGCAGCCTCGACATGGAGTTCTAGTGTGTCCAAGAGCCTAACATTGGTGTCTCCCTGCGAGAGTATTAGGGGCAGCTCGGTGCAGCCCAGAATCACCCCATCGACGTCGTAGTTTCCTATGATGCCCAGGAGTTTACGCCTGCTCTCCTCATTGACGAGCCCCAGGACTAGCTCGTCAAAAACTATATGGTCTATCAACTCCTGCTCCTCTTCGCTGGGGGTGATTATCTCTATTCCGTATTTGACGTACACCCTCTGGTAGAAGCTGGACTGCATCGTGAACCTGATTCCCATCAGCAAGAGCCTCTTCATCCCCTCCTCTCTCGCCTTCTGGGCGGTGACCTCAGCTATGCTTATCATGGATACGTTGGCCCTCTTTCTGACCTCGTCAAAGACGGCGTGGGGCGAGTTGGCGGCCATGATCACGAGTTCCGCCCCGGCCTTCTCAAGGGAGGCCACACCCTCCACGATGTAGCCGATGTACCCATCCCTGTCGCCCCGGTTCTCGAGGTCTGTGAATTTCTGGAAGTCGAGGCTGAAGACCACGACCTCTGGGTAGTGGTAGTCGCCGTGCTTCTGGAAGTACTTCTCGTGAATGAGCTCGTAGTATCTCGCCGTCGACTTGTGGCTTATCCCGCCCAGGATACCGATCCTTCTCTTCATATTTAATTAAAATGAGCGACAACAGTAGATAACGAACGTGGTGGGCCGGAGGGATCCGAACCCTCGAAATCTTAGCTTTCACACAGAACCTACACGTATTGCGGTTATCGTACAGGGAGCTTGTCGACGCTGAGTCTTCAAATCACTCGGGCTTTAAATTTCAATTCGATCGTCACACATCGAATCGATAGCCCTTAATCCTTCAGCCCTAAGATGTATCTGGTCGTTCCTTGGGAAAAGAGATACTGCACGTGAAAAATCTGGGCGTGTCACTCGTCGGTAAGGATGAGCTTGTCAAAGTCGTTGAGGGCGTGGACCTCAGGATCCGCGAGGGCGAGACGGTTGGCTTGATAGGCCCCTCTGCGACGGGGAAGACAGTCACGGCGAAGGCGATCCTAGGGATACTCCAGCCCTTGGGGGCAGGAGAGCCTAGCTGGCAGATCGACGGGGAGGTCCTGTACAAGGGTAGGGACCTGTTGAAGCTGTCCGATGAGGAGTTCAGGGAGCTGAGGGGTAACGAGATATCCATGATATTCCAGAAACCCAGCAGCTCGCTCAACCCGATCCTCATGATCGGTCACCAGACGGGGGAGCCGGTCGAGGCGCACGAGGACGTTGAGAGGCAGAGGCTGAGGGAGATGGTGGTGGACTACTTGGGTAGGGTGGAGTTGCCAGATGCCCGGAGAAGGTTCCACTTCTTCCGGCATCAGTTCAGTGGCGGCGAGGCACAGCGTATCATGATAGCTTCGGCGATCATATGCGGCCCTTCCCTGCTCATAGCCGACGAGCCAACGAGCGACCTGGACGTCACTGTCCAGAGAACGGTCCTGGAGCTACTGAAGAGGGTGAAGGAGGATTTCGGCCTCTCGATGCTACTGATCACCCACGACCTCGGGGTGATAGCGGAGATGTCCGACTACGTCTACGTTATGTACGCAGGGAGGATCATCGAGCACGGAGACGTGCACACGATCTTCAAAGAGCCAAAACACCCATACACAAGAGGCCTGCTGAGATCCGTGCCCCGAATCGACGCGGACAATTTTGAGCTTGAGGTGATCCGGGGAGAACTGCCAAAGCTGCCCTACGACATCCCAGGATGCATATTCAATCCGAGATGCGACTACGTAGAAGATCGCTGCAAGGAGAAAAGACCTTTGTTGCAAGAATTTGGGCCAAGCCATCACGTGGCGTGTCTTAGGGCGAAGGAGATGTAACATCGTTAGGCAAATCAGTTGATCTCGATTTAAGGCCTGAAGGATTTGAATCATCGATACTCTAGTATCCGAGCCAAAAATTCCTCACCCCGTCTCCAGTCGGCTACCCCAATCCTCGTGTCTTGAGCCCAATGTCATAACGCGCGGGCTTCATCGAAGAACTCTAATTAAGAAACGCGTATCCTACTGTATGACTCGTGCGTGCAATTCACAGCACTCACGAGCATGATTTGGATGTTTAAGTCATGGATTCCATCTGGATAGTCAGGGACTACGAGAGGTGCACGGGCTGCAGGAGATGCGAGCTCGCGTGCAGCATGCACCACGAGGGGTGGTGGTGGCCCGAGGCCTCGAGGGTGAGGGTCTTCATGCCTTTCCCCGGCGTCGAGGTCCCCCACCTCTGCGCCCAGTGCGACGACTACCCGTGCGTCGAGTCCTGCCCCGCCGACGCCCTCTCCGTCGACGAGGACACCACAGCCGTCCTCACGGACACGGAGAAGTGCACAGGCTGCGGGAAGTGCATCGGGGCCTGCCCTGGGAGCGTGCCGTTCCTCCACCCGGAGACGGGAAAGGTGGCCATCTGCGACCTCTGCAACGGCGACCCCGAGTGCGTAAAAGTGTGCCACGAGGCGAGGTACGACATGCTGCGATTGGTCGAGGAGGGGATGAGCGCCAACAGGAAACTCTTCGCGAGGAGACCCCTTGACGTGGCCAGAGACCTGGCCGTCAAGCTGTTCGGGGAGAAGGGGGAGGAGGTGATCTAGATGCCGAGGGGATACGCGGGGAAGTTCCTCGAGGTCGACCTGACGAGGGAAAAGGCGGAGGACATCACGATCGATGAGAAGGTGTTGGAGGCCTTCTTCGGTGGCAGGGGCCTCGCGGCGAAGATCCTTTGGGACAGGATAGGAGATAAGTGGGCCGATGTGGACCCCCTCGGACCCGAGAACGTCTTCCTAGCCCTGACGGGTCCGATGACGGCCTTCTACCCCGGGGGACGAATCTGCTGCTCGGGGAAGTCCCCGGTAAGCAACGGCACCGTCGGCTCAACGGCCAGCACCGAGTTCGCCCACGAGCTCAAGACCGCCGGCTACGACGGCGTTATAGTCACCGGCAGAGCGACCAGCCCAGTCTACATCCTCGTCACCGAGGACGGCGGCGAGATAATGGACGCCAGCCACCTCTGGGGGAGAGTTGGCGAGGAGACTATCAAGATTCTAAACAGAGAGGTCCCGTGGGAGCTGGCGAAGAGGAAGCCAAATGTGGGCCTCTGGAGGGAGCCGGGGATGATATACGTAGGCCCCGCCGGGGAGAACATGGTGAGGAACTCGGCGGTGATGACCAAGCTCTCTCACGCCGCCGGCTACGGCGGATACGGCTCCGTCATGGGCTCCAAGAACCTAAAGGCTATAGTCGCCAAGGGGCGGGGACCGCTGCCGGATGTCTTCGCGCCCGAGGCGGTGAAGCTCCTCTGGGCTAGGGCTCACGAGCACCTCATCGCCAGGGACAGCTTCCGCCGCTGGGGCACTGGCTACGGCGGCTGGATCACCGGGGCGTATTATAACTCCGAGCCGGTCCGGAACTGGCAGGAGGAGTGGCACGACGAGAGGAGCTTCGGCGGGCCCATGTTCGAGACCAGGTTCTGGGTGAAGAAGTACTGGGCGGACTTCAACTGCACGACGAACTGCATGAAGCTGAGCTGTGTCAAGAGCGGCCGCTGGAAGGGGGACATAACCGACAACCCGGACTACGAGCTCCAGTCCTACCTCGGCACGAACTTCGGCGTCTTCGACCCAGCAGACAACATCCACCTCAGCGCCCTCGTGGACAACCTAGGCCACTCGGCCATAGGCGGGGGTAACACCGTGGCCTTTGCAGCAGAGCTCTACCAGAGGGGCATCCTCACGGAGGAGGACTTGGGCTTCAGGTTGGAGTGGGGGGACGCCGGAGCGTTCGACAGGCTCCTGCGGATGGTGGCGAGGCGTGAAGGCATCGGCGACATCCTTGCCGAGGGCACCTATAGGGCCGCCCAGAAGATAGGGGAGATGAAAGGGGTAGACTGCATGCCCTACGCCGTGCACGTGAAAGGAATCGAGGTCGGGGCCCACGGCACCAGAAGCGACCACGACTTCCTAGCCCACGACGTCAGCTACGCCGTCAGCGTCCAGGGAGGGGACCACACAAGCGCCGCCTCAGACGGCTTCAGGGAGCTCTCCGGCTCCGTCTTCAACGACTCCGCTGTCATCTGCAGCTTCTGCCGAACCCCACAGACACTTATCTTCGACTTCGCTAAGGCCGTCACAGGCTACCCGATAACGATAGAAGGATGGCGCAGGGTGACGGGCCCCAGGATAGTGACCCTCCAGAGGGCTCTCCTGCTCATGGGCGGTCCCGACGTCACATGGAAACCGGTCGAGGATGACGAGAATCCACCCAGGTTCTACGAGCCCCTCCCCAGCGGGCCATACAAGGGAAGGACGACAGACAGGGAGCTGGTGGAGAGGAAGAGGGTGGCCTACTTCGAGACCCTGGGCTGGGATGGGAGGGGGATCCCGAGGACGGAGACCCTTGAGAAGCTTGGCCTGGAGGATCTCGAGCCAAGCATGAAGAGGCTAAGAGAGTAGGGTCGAGAAGACTCGCGTGTCGCAAAATTTCGTGTGCATAAATCTGGGTGAAGGTGGCCAAAATAGCGGAAAGCGTCGCACAGGGAAAGACTAGGGTAATCAGTACAGCCTTCTCATCATGGTCCTCACGCACGTTCTGATCCATGCGGCTGGTAACATGCGCTCCCCCCTCTTCCCCATCCTCAAGGAGGAGTTCAGCCTCACGAACCAGCAGATAGGCCTCATAGTGGCCATCCCCACCCTCTGCACGCTGCTGTTCTCGATCCCGACCGGGCTCTTCTCTGACAGGTTCGGGCCGAGGAAGCTGATGGCGCTGAGCATCGTCATGGCGGCGGCTGGGGCGTTTATCGGGAGTGTATCCGCGAACCCCTGGATGTGTATAGCGGCCACTACGCTCCTCACCCTCAACACCACCCCTATACCACCCGCCGGCCCAGAGCTACATATCGAGCACGACCAGACCCAGGGACAGGGCGAGGGCGCTCGGCATCTTCAACGCAGGGGGCACCTTTGGCGTCTCCCTGGGGCCCCTCTCCGTCAGCGTCCTCATGGGGGTCCTGGCGTTCCAGTGGCGCCAGATCTACGGTTTCTGGGCGCTGCCGATCCTCTTCGGGCTGCGCGCGCGCATTCCAAAAAATCAGGGAATATTTAGCATTTCGTAAGACCGATAATTATGATTTAGCACGTAAGATTCGACGTGAAAGACTCAGAAATAGGGTAAAGAAATTAATTTCAAAGCTAACAGGATAAACTAATATCAAGTCACATGAATTATATGTGTGCACGCATACAACTCATAACATCAGAAGGGTCTCCTCCTACATTCCCATTAGGAGGCCGATACTCTCCCTTCCTACCCAAACTAACCTATTTAAAAAGAGTAACACATCCCAAATAATTCTATTTAGGCTATTTTTTTTGGTGGGGCCGGAAGGATTTGAACCCTCGACATTCGGGTTTCCGCTCCAAAAACTCTTCATCCCCACAAGGGTCAGCTTCAGACTCATGTTTTCTGGAGCCCGACGTCATCCCAGGCTAGACCACGGCCCCCTGCCAAAAACGCCTAGCCCCTTTCTACTAATAAAAGTTAGGGATGAAAAAATTCTCATAAAAATAAACATGTTCGAGTGAGCGGCGCGTTTAAAACAGCTTCAAAGTTCTGGAAAGCAGAACACAGCAAACCTTTAAC
>JABAOH010000698.1_pt11 | contig 12127 bp, 15 predicted proteins | sample 7062181 | NCBI WGS metagenome assembly JABAOH01 (sample SAMN14538630, study PRJNA623070) | marine sediment metagenome | biome: marine biome [ENVO:00000428]; feature: marine pelagic biome [ENVO:01000023]; material: deep marine sediment [ENVO:00002113]; isolation source: pool of 5 deep marine... | reverse complement strand
GTGGATCATAAATCGAAGAGCACTCAACCCCTTACGATTTTCGAAACCTCTGGGAGCAAAATACTCCAGCTCCTTTCAGCGAGAGTAATATCGAGAATATCGGGAAGGTTGGGACCTTCCGTATTGGAACGCCGCGAAAAACAGAAAGGCCAATACAATGACGGAAACGGTCCATCGGGTATCCCACGCAAAACTCACCGATTCGTCATTTCGAAAAAAAACGAAGGAGAATTTGTAATGCTCCAGCCTGTCCCCCTTTTTGAATTTCTCATAAATGGAATAGGTCACCGGAATCCGATTATAGCGAGTTACCCGTCTCTCCGGGTCAGTCTCCACGGGCTCCTGATATTTTATGAGGAGACGCCTGCCCGTGGGCAAGCCCCATATACGAAAGGTCTTCCCACCCGCCACCACCCCTTCTGCTTCAGCGAAAAAACCGGCCTCTCCGAGGGTGACGAGAAGGAATAAAAAAGCCACTATCCAGTAGAGGATTCGAAATCCTGCCTTCATATGTTAGCCCCCCTCCTTTCTATCCAACCTCTCGCGCGTATTAACAATATTCTCGTGCACGAACCATTTTGCCGGCTCATCTCCCTCATATCATCTTTCGCGGATGTTATTCTACTCCTTTCCTCCAAAAACCACCAGACTCTTGACAAGAATGTTTGTGGGCACGGAAGGAAATAGCGGAATACGTATTTTTATATTTTACCATGTTACATGCCATATGGGAACCAATACAAAGGATAGTCTGATTTGTCCACGTCAGGAGAACTCAACAAGGGAGCTTCCAACCGTTTTCGCATTTGATCCGATATAGGCCACCGGAGCGAGCCATCATCGCCGCATACCACCTGTGTCTCATCCAAAAGAACCATAACCGAGCTATGAATCGGAATAAAAAAAAGCACTGGATGACCCCCATCATCCAGTGCTTCATAAAGAGGAGGTCAGGGTTCCGGTTGCCAGGGGTTCTCGCAAATCCCTTAGCTCGTGGGACATGGATTCTTAGGATGGAATGCTCGAGCCAGTTGGCCCAAAAGGACCTTAAGATCCGTAAAGACGCTGTCGCTGATTCCTATCAACCTTAATCCATACCGATATCTTCCCCGAAACGGATGGTGCTCAATATTCCTCCAGACAATAACCGCATTTGTGCCGATAATCTTGAGCTGAAAACCTTGGTTGAAGACTAAATTGACCCTCAAAGAGGCCCCAACCTTAACCCGATCATGGAGACAGATCAACATGCCACCCTGGCTTATATTGGCGGCGATACCCACATGGATGTCGCTCTCGGTGGTGATACAGTCGACGGGCAACTCGCATTCAAACCTGGGGTATTTTCGGCGCTCTGGGAAACCCATTCCCGGGTGACGTGCTTCCGACCGGGCAAAATTGCCCCTTTCCATAACGGTTGCCCTCAGTGTTGATTGAATTTGATTGACATTGATACGATTCGTCTGTCGGTTTATCACATTTTACCCGAAGATGTTTGGGTTTTAGTGCATTTTCCATGCCAATCTGGATAATTGGCAAAGTTACCAATGATCCCAATAAGTTGTACCATTTCTCAATATTTTCCAGAGCAGCATTTTTTGCCATATTTATGAATTTTTTGCATAATTACCCCGATTTGACGGCGTTTTACGGGAATCCATGCCATTTTACCGCGTGTCGTTACTGAAGGATATGGGACAAAAGGAGTTTGAGCGGTGAGAAGTTGATGGTTTCATCTCAGTCAGGGAGATAGTAGAGGATTCGGTGGGGCTCAATGGCCTATGGAGTTTGGCCGATTTCGATGGGTCCGACAAACTCGCTTTGAATGCGTCGATGCCTATCGGCTGGATGCGGTGAATCCCTTGGGCCTTACCCCTCACTCGTCCCGAGCGAGTTTTCCATGGCTCGGGGCCTCCGCAGAGGTAAATCCTGTCAATTAGGATGGGGGAAGTTGACCGAGCATTTGGCCGCCCAGTCTCCTCAGTTTATAGGCATCCTCTTCGAGGATTTCGGTAAATTGCAGTCCGTACGTATAACGGGTTCCTCCAGCGACCGTTCCAAAGTCCCTCCAAACAACCCTACAGGTGGCCTTGATACCCGTGACCTCACAATCCAAGACGAAGGGAACGAAAACAATCATTTTGGTTCCAACATCCATCTTCTCGTTCAAGAAGACCATCAGTCCCCCTTCGCTGGCGTTGACGACGCTTCCCGCATCGGCCTTCCCATCCTCTGTGAGAGTGCAATCAATGGGAAGGTCGACGGGAAACCTGGGATGTTTTCGCCTCTCCGGTATGAACCTTTCTCCCCTGAGAAACCTGTCCAGCTCTGATCTCAGGACCTTCCAGCCCTTGCCGACCTTTTTCGCTCGGATTTTGCCGTCATAGACATACTTTAGGTAGGTTGGCCTGGAGATTCTCAGGTATTGGCAGGCTTCGCGGGTTGTAAGTACCGTATGGGATTCTGATTCCATGTTCTTTTCATGCTCTTATCCCGCCCGGTGCAGCATAGGATTGACAGCATTTTCCATGCCAGGCTACAAGCAAAGGGTAATAATTGATAATTACCTGACATTAAGGGATATTTTTCCTTCTCCCTTCTGATTATAGAGGAGGGATGTTGCAATTTTTTGCTATTCTCGGGGGAAAAAGTATGAAATTATTTCAGACCCTCAAAGTCCCCAAAGCGGACTTCGGGTCCCTACTGAAGCAACTTCTCCATTGAGAGGGTAATTTCGTTCTCCCTCGGTCTCACAGCCCGTGATCCGGGTTCTTGCAGATCCACCTCACCCATGAAAAACCCTCTAACCCTTGCCAGGATTTCCCTGCAATCGAGGCCGCATTTTTCCCTGAGAACTCTTTGAGACCCATGCTCCAAGAATTGATCCGGTATTCCGAGGCGAAGCACCTTTACATCGGAAAGACCGCTCTCGTGGAGAAGTTCAATCACAGCACTTCCAAATCCTCCTGCCAAAACATGCTCCTCGATGGTAACGACCTTACCGATCTTTTGGGCCAGACCGCACAAGAGGGGGCTATCCAGAGGCTTGATGAAACGGGGATTGACCACCGTAATGTTGATGCCCTCTTCGCGAAGCTCTCTTGCAGCCTCGCAGGCCCGATAGACCATCGAGCCCACCGGAAGCAAGAGGAGATCATCCCCCTCAGCCAGAACCTCCCCTTTTCCCATCTCCAAAACCATCAATGTTGGGTCCATGGCTACCCCTTCTCCCGCCCCTTTGGGATAACGAATAGCAACGGGCTGGGACAAGAGGGTTGCCGTATTGAGCATATGTTGAAACTCGTTTTCGTCCTTAGGAGCCATGAGAATGAGATTGGGGATGTGGCGTAAATAGGCAATATCGAAAAGGCCGTGATGGGTGGGACCGTCTTCTCCGACGATTCCGCTTCGATCCAATGCAAAGACTACCGGGAGCTTCGGTAGGCAAACATCGTGGACAACCTGGTCATAAGCCCTTTGCAAAAAAGTTGAATAGATAGCAACAACCGGCTTGAACCCCTCCGAGGCCAATCCTGCTGCAAATGTGACGGCGTGCTGCTCTGCGATTCCCACATCGTATATGCGATCTGGGAATTCTTCCCCATAGCCGTTGAGGCCAGTGCCATTTTGCATGGCAGCGGTGACGGCGATAATCCTTGCATCGGTTCGCGAAAGCTTCACCATGGTCTCTCCGAAGACGCTGCTGTAGCTCATACGGGTGGTCCCCTCGCTCATTTGCCTCCCCGTCTCAATGGCAAAGGGGGCTACTCCGTGGAAGGAGGGTGGGTCGAGTTCTGCGGGTTCATAGCCCTTTCCCTTCTTGGTGATCACATGGATCAATATGGGACGATGCCACTCCTTTACGTTTCTAAAGGTCTCGATAAGGTGGTCAATATGATGCCCGTCGATAGGACCCACATATTTGAACCCGAGTTCTTCGAATAATATCCCGGGTGTCAGGAATCCCTTAAATGACTCCTCCGCCTGTTTAATAATTCTGACCATGGAGTTACCAATCCCCGGGATGGTCTGAAGGAGGGATTTCAGTTGCCGTCGAAACCGGTTAACCAATTGGCCAGTCATGATTCGATTCAAATAAGCGGAGAGCGCTCCCACATTGGGGGAGATGGACATCTCATTGTCGTTGAGTACCACGATGAGGTCCTTTCCCAGATGGCCTGCCTGATTTAACCCTTCGAAGGCCAAACCTCCAGTCATGGAACCGTCTCCGATTATGGCGATAACCCTCCTTTTATCCCCATTGAGGGATCTGGCTATGGCCATTCCCAAAGCGGACGAAATGGAGGTACTGCTGTGGCCGGTATTGCATGCATCGTGGGGACTCTCCTCCCTTTTAGGGAAGCCGCTCAACCCATGATACTGCCTCAACGAATGAAAGGCCCCGCTCCTCCCCGTCAGGAGCTTGTGGGTATAGCACTGGTGTCCCACATCCCAAATTATCTTATCCCGAGGGGAATCAAAGACGTAGTGAAGGGCAATAGTCAGTTCCACAACCCCCAAGTTCGAGCCCAGATGCCCTCCAGTGATGGAAACGGTATGAATGATTTTCTCCCTTATCTCGTCGGCTAGGTGGTATAGTTCTCCTCTGCTCAATTCGCGCAGGTCTTGTGGACAATGGATCTTCTTCAGAAGGTTCCGTTTTCGGTCACGGCCCATCTCCAGTACCCTCCTCTACTCAGACCATCTGGTCCTCTGTGTACTTTCTCAGTCGCTTCAATTTCGATATGTCGTATTCATCGATCTCGAGAAATTTGAGGCCGTATTGATAGCCTGGTAAATCTGACAGTAGTCCTACGTCTTTCCACATGATCTGACATCGTGCTTTGATCTCTGTCAGTTGAAAGCCAAGGTTGAATAACATGGAAAGAACCAGCTTGGTCCCGGTGTTCATGCTCTCCTCGAGACAGACCATCAGTCCCCCCTCACTGGCATTAACGGCCTTCCCTACAAAGGTCCTACCTCCATCCGCGAGACGGTAGTCGACCGGAAAATCAACGGGGAATCTGGGATGTCTCCTTCGCTCATAGAGTGGAAAATGGCCTTCCATGCGCCCTCCAACATAAGATTGGATTCGGTCCCACTTCCTTCCACCGAGAAACTAGGTAACAACCCGGGTTAATTGTTGTATGGGGATAAGGATCCGCTGATGGCTCTGGATGATCTCCTTGCCCCAATAGTGACATTTTTTGCATTTTCTGTGCCAAACTTCGACAAAGCTAGCCCGTCGACCCCGATCCCCTGCCCAGAAAGGCCTAATGGGATGAGATTGGGTTCTCTTGCGTTTTCGTCGGTTAATGAGGGAAGGAAGCACCAACGTAGACGGGAAATATCTTTAATGGAAGTGGAGCCAAAGATAAGCCCCCGCGGGGATAAACAAAAGGTCCGGGGATTAACCGTTTTGGGGTTGGAATAAGCCTTGGAGGGACAAGGGAAAAGGTGGAATTCAATTCTCCGAGGATGTATTTAGGATTGGATCGCTAAATCCGCTCGGAGCCGCTTCAATTTACGCAGGTCTTCATCGGCAATCTGTAAAAACTTCAACCCATACTTGTATCGACCCCAGCCCTCTTCCAATCGGGCAGCCTTCCACATCACTTGGGATAATGCTTTAACTCCAGTAAGCTCGAACCCCAGGGAGAAAAGGAGGGCAACATAGAGCTTTGTCCCGATTTTCATTCGTTCTTGCAGATAGACCATCAGTCCCCCTTCGCTGGCATCGACCACCAAGCCAGCCTTGAGCCGCATCTTCTCTGGCCGGGCATAATCCAGGAGCAGTTCCACCTTGAACCGTTGAGACCTCCTTCTCTCCACGCCCGAAACACCGATCCTTTCTTTCATCTTCACCCTCCCTTCGGTAATCTTCAATTCACCGATACCGGATGGCAAGGCCCCTTAAGAGAACTTTCTCCTCCTTTGCTTCGGGACTGGAAATGTCCAATGGTTGATGTCTTGCTTTCCTCCTGATGGGTTCGGTAATAGCCTGCGGGATTGCGATTTCAACTACTTCCCTCTCAAGGCCAATGACGGCATCAGCTCCAATTCCTCGGGCTGCCTCCTTCATCCGATTCAGCATTTCCTCATCTTCCAATTCGGGGGAGAGAGTCGCCTTTAGTTCCCCGATAATAATATATGGCCTCTCCACGTCTTTGGTAAAAACCTCCGCCTTCGCTGTTTCGGGAAATGCTTCCTTTGTATATCTGACAAAGGAGAAGCCTTCATATGGGCTTTCAGCGGCACAACCAACAAAGATGATGACCAGGCATACGATGAGAGAGGACCTGATTTCCTTACAGAACGGAAAAGAAAACAAAAAGGACACTGTGATTTTAACCTACCAAATCTCTTTAGAAAGGGGTCCCTGCTGAAGTTTCCTTTTGCAAAATGGACAAGGTCATCCCTTTTGAATCAATATTTCCCTCATAATATTCAATAAATCCTCATCCACAAGCACCTGCAGGACTGTAATCGGACGGGGCTTTCGATCGTATACCTACTAGGAAAAGCTACTCTTACCCATGAACTCCTTGTTCGCATTGATAAATTGAACCTCCACTTTACAAGAAATGGATATATTAGTCAAGGATGTTTATCCTCTTTCATTCGGGATTGAACGATTTTCCTGAGCATCTTCTGCGCATCTCCGGAAATCTTTTTGTATTGAATCCCCATTCCCGAATGCGTTCCCTCGAGAACCCAAACGACCTCTCCTACGATCACCAAGGGTTCGGCATGATTCGGGAAGGAAAATTCCAGCGGAATTTCTGTCCTGGGAGGCAACAATTCATCCGTTTCGATAAAACATCCTCCCTCGCTGATATTGTCCGTAAACCGATGGAGATAGGAATCCATCTTTTGGTAACTCACCTCTATCCGCAACCTCACTCTAGGATGCTTTCTCCGCTCTTTTCCCTTATGGGTCTCCATGAGAACCTCTCCTTTGCTGAGGCATTATCCGTGTACCCCACTTATTTGACCTGCCGGATGAAACGGTTCCACTGCTCCCTCCTCTTGGGAGTCAACTCCTCGAGAAAAACCCCGATCTTTAAGTGGTACACCTCATCGGTCGCTTTTAACTCGCTCCAAACTACCCTACCCAAGGCGATTATCTTCCCCGCGGGCGATGGGAGGTCGATTTCCAGCTCCAACTGCTGCTCTCTCATTACCAGAAACGGCAATACCTTAACCCTTTTTGGCCCGCTCGATTCTGAGAAGGTCATAATACCTTCCCGCACAACGGCATCAGTCTCGATGCACAACCCGTCATAAGAGACGTTCCATGTTTTTCCTCCTATGACCATTGAACTCTGTTCCTTGCTCCAAAGGTCTATAATCCTAAAGAGGACCCTCAAGGGAACACGGAGCCTGGAAAATAAACGTCGTTCAACGACACTGATCTTTTTCGCCATCGTTTCTCAATTCACCCCGGAGAGTCACCTGAATGAGTGTCTCACCGTTTACCATGATCGCCCTGCTCTTGCAAAAAAAAACCAGCTCTACAGATAATCTCTGGCCCCTGTTCCCCCGAGGATAACCAAAATAGAGCTGGCCGTTAACTTCTTTCAGCCTAAGCGGAAAGGCTATCGAGCAACCATTTTAGTTTGGAAAAGTCATCTTTCCCTATGTTGATGAATTTCAATCCGTACTTAAACTCGCCCCAATCCTCGGGTCCCCTGATATCCGCCCAAACGATTTCCGCCTCGGCCTTGATGGGCGTTAGACGAAAACCATGAGAAAAGAATACCTCAATCTTCAGCTTTGTACCAATGGGAAACCTCTCCTGCAAATAGACGAGAAGTCCTCCCTCGCTGGCATCGTGGGCAATCCCTCCCTGCTTCTTCCGAACCCTCACCTCGGAATATTTCATGGGGAGATCCACGTTGAACCTGGGAAACCTCCTCTTCTCGATTGAAACAATCCCTTGTCCTCCGCCCAGATCGTCTCGATTTTTCTCTTTACTCATAGGGATTCCTCATGGACATTCCTTCAATTTCTGTTCCACCCACTGGATCATCTCATCGAGACACATCTCCTCGAACATGCCTTCCCGAATATCTTCGAACATTTTTCCGTTCGAGTCAACCCAATCTTTTTCCTGCTTATCCTTATTCCCGATGGTTATCTCTCCCATCCTCGTTCCCCCCTCCCTGTATCCGGTATATTGATGCCCCTCCCCGCTCTCGAATGGGTGAGGCTGAAAATTGAGTTGTTGCGATAATGGCTTTTGAAGGACGAAAACAGTTCTCCAGAAGGATTCACTGATCTCCCCTTAAGAAACGTTCCAGCTCCGATTTGAGCACCTTCCAGCCCTTTCCTGCTTTTGTAGCGTTAATCCGTCCCTCCCGAATATATTTGAAGTATGTCGGTTTCGTAATCCGAAGGTACGCACAGGATTCCCGGGTTGTCAGAACTCGATCTTGCCTGTTGTCATAACTCTCTTGAGCCATATGTACCTTCACCACGACAATGAAGTATATCCACATACCCGGTTGCATTTTTTATGCCAAGAGAACCGAGCGAGGTGCTGAATCGTCCTCATTAACTCTATGATACGATCAGCGGTACTTCTGCCACATCCCCAAAAAGACGCCGGCTGTTCATTGAGTTGACTTTTTTTCCATAGTGGAGGGAAACGCCTCTGATTGATCGGAGGGATAATGCAAATCTCTATCAAGGCGGGAAAGAATGGGCAGGACCGATAACGAGAGGGCTTGATTCTCCTTAGAGGTTAATCCTCTTCAGCAAAACCTCATATGGTATCTAAGGGCGTAGCCATGAGGGATCAGCGCCTGCAATCTTGGCCTCATCCAATAAGACGTCATTCAGCATGTGTTTGGCCTCTTCTATCTGAGCCTGATATTTATCGTCTTCCTCCCGGAGGTGTTTGATCTTTCTCCGGTACCTTCTCCTCTTCCCATCGTTTCGGGCCTTGTTTAGGACCTTCTCTGCTTCTTCGATCTCCCTGGTAATCCTTTGGTGTTGGGAAGTGGCATTATCTAATTGGACCCACCACTTGGAGGCCCTATCCTTCCACCAGGATTCCCTCCGTCCAAAACGATCCGTGGGCTCGCGCTGGACCCTTTTCTTCGGCCGTTTCCCCTCCCCGGAAGGTTTTTGCCCTTCTTCCTTGATGATTTCCTTCTTCTCAACGCGATCCCAATAGTGCTCGGGTACCTTTGCCGGATCATCAGTAAAATGGATCGTTCCCGAATCGTCCGCCCATTTATATACCTGGGCATAGGAAAGGGAGGTCGCCAAAATGCAAAAAATTCCAAGGAGGCCGTAAAGATATCTCGTATTCATTCGTTCCACTCACTCAAGGTGCACAGAACTCATCCACCCCAAATGATGCCCCGGTTGAATTGCGGACAACAACCGGGATATAATTCTTCTACCAATACATCATCGTTTCATCTCCCATATTGATGTATTGGGCTGGATCAGCTGAACCCCTCCTTTGGCTGATCCTGTTGTTAAAGTCTACTCGATCAATACCCACTCGTCAAGGACGCTCCATCCTATCGCGGAATTTTCGAAATATCCCTTTCATGGTAGGAGGAGGCGTGGAAATTCTTTCAGGAACCGAAGTTGCTCTTCTTCATGGATGGGAAGTAGGAGCAGGAGAAGGGGAATAAAAGAATTTTCGAGGAAAACATGGCGAAGCCATGAATGAAAGAGAGGGGAAACGGGAAGGAGGGATCGATGAAATCAATAGTTATTGAGGTTATTGGGGCGGGGGGTTTTTTTACCTTTCTAACTCGATCTCACCGGTCCCTCATCCCTCATTCCTATTCATCCAGCATCTGATGGGTTACACGTCAGGGCATGATCTCATGCCCATCGTTCCATATACTGTTTGCTCTTTGGGCTTGCTCTCTCGGGCAGAACTCTTCCCAGGGGCAAGCGGAAATGCGCATTTCTGGAGGCCCGTTTCGCCTTCTTCCGATGGGTATTTAGATAGGGGTCATCCCTCTCCTTCATTCTCCCCTGGATGTATTCCCCCTTCGTTATCTCCTGGATCAATTTTATGCCTTTCTGGTATCTCTTCTTCTTAACCCTTGGGAAATGCGCGGCGGAAAACAATACTGAAAAGATATCCCTGCCCTGAAGATACCTTACCATTTCATAACTCTTCCCAGCACCTACGTGACCGCTTTCCAAGATGAGCTTAAAGAACATCGCCCACTCCTGCAATGACTGAATATTTTTGCAGCAAGAACTGTACCAAGACCCATTTAGCCAGGAGGATATGAGAACCCCGGATACATAGAGATGTGGAGGATGCGGCCTGAATTTATTGTCCAACAACGCATAAATTCAGGCTGCATCGATCGGGGCAGGAGATGAATAATCCATCTCAAACGTTATGGAAAGGGCATCGATGCATAACTTTTTTCACCGGTCTATGAAAACTTTTCATAAATTCCCATCATGAAAGGGCACAATGCTCGCAATTCCCATCCTGACAATAGTCGGCTCCGAGGAGGTAAACGTAATCGAAGGCCAAGGGGTCATCGGATAAATGATCCATGATCTCATCGAAGAGGTGGGGACGGCCCCCTAATAAGGGCAATTCCAACCGTTCACCCCAATCACTCCCTCGCCATTCCTCCCTCAAACAGCGCGCAATGGGTTCAAACTGTGCAGGAGATGCCCTCCCAGTGCCCAATTCCCTCATAGCATACGCGATGCATCGCGCTGAGATGAGGGGATCAAATCCATGGATATTCATGATATCCTGCTGCAGGACCATGATATCGGACTCACTGGAGGCCGATATCATTGAGGAGCCTATTGCGCCCACGTGGAGCGATAGTTCCTTTAACGTTCTGGCAAAGCGAGTCTTCCCACCATTTGTATGGAGCCACAGCTCCCCCTTCAAGACGCACTTGCGTAATTTGGATTCGATTTCATCCAAGCTAGCCCTTCGAATCTCCCCTGCATGAAACAGGCCCTGGTTTCTCAACAGTGAATTGATCGATCCACCCTCCTCATCCCAGACTATTTCCCAGGGTCGAAAAGGCCATCTATCAAAAATGATCAGGGAAAGGAACTTCAGAAGGACATCTTCTTCGCTGACCAAGGATTTGGCATTGAACCCAAGATGACTGAAATTCCTCAAGTCATGGGGAATCTTTTCCTCGTTATATCCCTTAATGAGAGCTCTCGCGATACTCGACGAGCTTTTCTGACTGATCTTAGGGCATGAGAAATTTCTCAAGGGGGAGCGGCCATCGAATTGAGTGAGAGGAATGTGTGGGGATAGAGGAAAGCTCGATCCAACCTTCTCATATACCGCCATCTTGGGAACTCCCCAGCCTGGAGGACCTTCCACAAAGGTTCCTGTGAATCGAAGGGAACTCCCGTTTTCCTGTGCATAACGCGCAAGGATGTCGGTCAAATACCTCCTTGCCGACTCACCATCAACATCCTCATATTTGCTCTTCAGTATGGCCCACTTTTCGGGAAAACCTCCCGTTAATACCTCCTCGACATCGGCCTGGGTGAACTCATCTTTCGGAATCCTAGAGAACGCTTCTTCCAGTAATGAACAGATGTCCTCCGAACTGAGTTCCCCCGGCTGGGCGATCGCCTTATTGGTGGCCTTGATTGGATTATTTCTCCGCGGAAGTGCCACCTTTTGTGGGGGTACTTTGTTAATGACGGCCGTAATAATTGCTCCATCCTCTCCCTTAAAAGCAATGGAAATACGCCTGACTCCGGTATTTCCCTNNAATTGGTCGCGGAAATCAAAAAATTGAGCAACGACTTTAACACCTTTAAGGGGATTGGATGAGATGTTCTTCACCCTTCCGACTACCTCTATTCTCCCTCCCTGAGAGGTTGAAATCAGTGATTCAAGTTGGAGAAAGGGTGTTTTGTCTCCCTCGAATTCCAATTCCAGCAAAGGCGTTTCGTCCTCCGTGAGATATTGTACCATTCCACCCAATGATTCAAACTCGTGTACCAAGGCATCGGCCTTGGCCCGGGAAAGGCCTCTTTTGAGCAAAACGGGTGTGTTGCTGATCAGGTAGTTCGCCCTTTCAGGGGAGATATGGAAACGCTTCGATATATCCCTAAGGAAGTCCTTCTTGCCCTGCGCTGAATT
>JABAOH010019997.1_pt1 | contig 12128 bp, 14 predicted proteins | sample 7062181 | NCBI WGS metagenome assembly JABAOH01 (sample SAMN14538630, study PRJNA623070) | marine sediment metagenome | biome: marine biome [ENVO:00000428]; feature: marine pelagic biome [ENVO:01000023]; material: deep marine sediment [ENVO:00002113]; isolation source: pool of 5 deep marine... | reverse complement strand
TCAGTTCGGCGGCCATACCTTCCACATTCAACCGCCTTACTATTTCAATAGCTATGTCTACCCCCTTTCGGTGGTAGTCCCGGCCGACAAGGAGTAGCCTGATGGGCGACGCGAGACGCTTGTCAACACCGGCTTCAATGCCGGTTGGCACAATACCGCTTGGCAGGGCTGACAGATTGGGAAAAACCTCAATGCGTTCGGCCTCTGCCCGATACTCACTGACCAAAATATTCTTTGTCCACTCGCTGTGGGTAATAATTCTGGCACATTTCTGGAAGGCCCTGCGTTCTTCCCATAGCGAAAGGCGGAAGGCCAATCTTCCAAACTGAGGATACTGCCGCTGCCATCCTAAAAAGCAGGTATCCAAACGGTAGACACAGGGTGCCTGCCCCGTATAAAAAACCAGGCTGGGCGGGAACAGGGTGAAGATAACATCTGGTTTCTGAACACTTACTATCTCATTTAAGCACTTGGAGACGTGCCATGCCACAGATAAAGGAAACTTGGCATATCTTTTCCCTGTTGTCGATATGTATAACCTCCGAAAGCCACGCTCAGGCAGCACAGCTTGACTTAAAAAGGGCCCGAGCACTTCAACTTGTATTCCATTCCGCTTAATTGACGTATAAAAATTGTAATCAGAGCCGCTTGCTGCATCAGGATTACGCGGATCATGGCGATATGCTACATACAAAACTTTCACGACTCTATACAGGTCTCAAAGTTTGATCTTTTAGTCTTTCCCAGGACGAGCAGCAACTATTAGACTCAACGCTCGTTCCGACTTTGTTTCAGAATAAGTAAATTTAAGAATTTTCCATAGGAAACGCAAACGATTCATGTAGCTCCTCCCGGCTCTCTAAAATCAATAAAAGGGTATTGAATGGCCCGTCAAATCCAATATATGAAATCAATTGTTTAATGCCTAAATGGAAGCCTACAAGTTCAAGCTTCCAACTAGAAGTTGCCAAAATGAATGGACCTTTTCTTTTGGGAATCAATGTTATGGCAACCTATGTCGTTTTTCCCGTTCTTTGATTTGCCGCGCCGTTGTCCACTCGATTTCTCTTAAAAATTAAATACCCCTCTCTGTGAAAGAAGAATAAGTTCTCCCTGCATGCGGAAAACTAGAAACCCCACAAGGACAGTTTTATTCCGCTACGAGAAGTTCTACATCTAAATTTCTCTGTAGTTTTCATCTGACTTCTCTTTAAGACACTCCTTAATCTCGGTAATAAGAGTATTGACTCCTGTTCCCCAGTTCACTATATTTTCAAAATACCGCCTGGAACCAATAACCAATTTGTTATATGATGACGCATTTTCGTACCAGGTTTCAATAATCTCGGCAAAGGCCACATCAGGATGCGAGCTGCTTGGGTCCAAGAGGATTCCGCTTACCCCATGCTTAACTGAAGTTCTTACCCCGGTAGAATCATAAGATAAAGATGGCAAACCATATGCTGCTGCCTCAGCAAAGACAACACCAAATCCCTCAGCTCTACTTGGAAGCAGCAATGCATCACACTGCGTGTATAGCCATTCCAATTTAGCTCTTTCATCATCTTTTGTTTTATTAAGAATTCCATAAATCCCAACAAAATCTTCGTCTAGTGGTTACGGCGGCATAACCCCTACGACATTTATAACTGCATTTATACCTCTCTTCCTGAGTTCTCTGACAACGCTTATTGCGATCTCACCACATTTAAGTGTCCAGTCTCTTCCAATAAATAGCAACTCAAAACACTTCTTTTCCAAAATTCTGGAGAAGGAGCACGGTTCAGCAATTTCCTTTCTTAAATGATTGAGGTTAGCTCCAAAGGGTATCATCCTAATTTTTTGAATCTCCGCTTCTTTGTATTTTAGCGATTCATCAACAGCCCAACTTGTCGGGAAGCAGCAAAGATCTGCCCTGTCAAGTCCCCTTTTTGTCACGTACTGGCAAGATACTACATTCAGGGGGAAGAGGTTATCCAACCAAGGATGCACGTTCTGTGAATAATCCTGAGGAAATATTGCATCAGTGTATAGGACAACTGGTTTTTCAGTTTTTGTGAATCCGGCGATACTGTAATCATTCGTCAGAAGAATATCATAATCCATATATTTCAATTGGCTGCTTACTATCTCACCTATGACTCGAGATGCAAAAATGTCCTGTCAAGATCTGAACCGTCTACCACACTTTTGACTCGCCTTTTTTAATAACCTTGTCAGTAAGGGGGGTCCATATTGCACAGGGCCTATGTAGCTTACCAGGTTTCCCTGACGTTCTATTTCGCGGCTCATATAGTAGTAACTTCCCGAGCCTCGATTGATATCTTTAGGATCATAAAGTGTGGCAAAATCAATTTTCATTATCTTAGACGTGGCAAATTGTGGGGCCGAAAAAGAAAAGAGGATAGCGATTCATTTTGGAGTCCACATGCATGGGGGAAGAGACTTCAATTTTCCCTTGGCCCCCAAAATGTGTTATCCATAGTCAAGCTCCGCTAGGCAATCAACGATTTTTTTCCCATTGACAGTATTATGAATCTCAACCAACAATGTCGGGCAAGGGATTGAAGCAAAATAGAAATATCAATCAATTAGACATCAAACTTAGCTCGTTTGAACAAGACTACCCGTAATGCGGTTTTATGGAACAATGATCCTCTAAGTAAGGAGACATTCTTCTTTTGATATGCACTAATCAACCTTCTCAGCCATGATCTTATTAACCAAATAAGGGCGTGCTCTCGGCGAAGTTTGGCACCTCTAAGTGCCGAATAAACTCTTTGGCTAACAAAAAGACTTATGTTGTCGTCTCGCTCAGCGCGGCGGCTTTTCTGTTGCGGGTGGGTGCGTGCATAAGACAATACGGTATCTACGGTAATTAATTCTCGGGTATGCATGCGCATCCGCAAGAAGAATTCATAGTCCATAGCAAAATACAAATCTTCGTTTACCGGGCCGGTTAGAGCCCCAAGATCATAAGTCCAAAAAGTGCTTGGTTGCGGGAACGTACGTGCATCGTAAGCCATCTCCTCCCAGGCAGGCCTTCTAAAATCTAAGCTTCCTGAGAGTTTGTCTGGCCCATCGGTTATAATCGAAGCACCCACCAGCATCGTCCCTTCTTTATCAGTAAGTTCTCGAGCCACTACTCCTATTGCCCCTTTCTGATAAACGTCATCGCTATTGAGCCAGCCCATAATCTCACCAGTGGCAAGTGTAAAGCCTTTGTTAATAGCATGGCTTTGTCCACGATCCTCTTCACTGACCCAATAAGCGAGCCAAGGGCTATATTTTTCTATAATCTCCACGCTGTTATCCGTGCTGCCTCCATCCATGACGATGTACTCCAGGTTTGGATAGCCCTGCAACAGCACCGAGCGAATGGCCTCTTCAATAAACTCTCCCTGGTTGTAGGATGGCGTTACGATGCTTAGGCGCAGCCATGGATGGCCATCGGGTCTTGCGTCAGGCAACGGCGGGCTCTGTTCTGTCCATGGCCAGCCGGTTTTGTTTGACAAAGGCGCAGGGAGTTCATCCAGGGTTGGACAGCGCATACTTCTTAAGGAGAACCTCGTTAGGACTTAGTCGCATACTCAATGCGAGCAATTACCGGTCAGCAAGCCTGAAAGCAACGAGTTCCGGGTTTTTGGTGGCAATCAAGTTCATATAAGGGTAGCTTTCGCGAANNTTCTCCCAGGATATGGTACAGTTCTGTGCAAGAAGAACCAGCCGACGATGCGGCCCTTTCTGTGAATTCAACCTGCAAAACTGGCGCGTCTCTCCTAGATAGAGCCTCAGTCGCACCCTTCAGTACACGGGCTTCCCATCCCTCAACGTCAATTTTCATCATTGTTACACGCCCAACAAGGTCGTGCTGCCGCGCGAAATCGTCCCATCTCACAGCCCCAACGCTCTCAACTCTGAAAGAGCTCCCCGCAATCGGTTGCGCCAGGGAATTCCAAGCATCATGGCCATTTGCCGATATGTTGAGGTTCAGATTAACTTTACAGTCGGAAAGAGCATTCCGATGACAGGTCACGTTGCTCAAATTGTTCAGCTTCACGTTGGCAAGTAGGCGTCGGAATGTTTTGGAACATGGCTCGAATGAATACACGCGTCCCATATTCCCTACGCGCCGGGCAGCAACTAACGTGAATAACCCGATATTGGCCCCAACATCAATGAATACGTCCCCCAGCCTCAAGAAAGCGTTGACAAATTGTCGCTCTCGCTTTTCAAAATCCCCAGTGTAGATACATTCACACAGCCTACTATCAAAATACAGAAGCATCCTGATACCGGGCTGAATTCTGGTTTCCACGCACTTCCGTTTGCGGAATTGGGATCTCCACCACGCCAAGCGTTTCTCTTTCACGTATTTTCGCCACTCCTGATTTATGCGTTCAATTAGAGTACCATCTCGGAGACGCACTAAACATTGCGGTACAGATTTTGGCATAAGGTGTCGGCTATGTCTTGTCTAATATCCCAGCATTCCAGTTTAAGATGGGGGCAATCAACCCGGGGCGGTTACGTCCATCTAAGGAATTCCATAGAGGCGAAACCCCGTGATCCAGTATGACCTCGAACCGGACTACTGCATCCTGACTGACAATCCAATAACTATTATGCACTCCTATTTTGGGACATACGTAGTAGACACCTGCGTTCAGAAGACCACTTGGAATGACGCAATTCCATCTATTCTTTCCAATCTTTATTGAGGGCCAGTTTTCAGGCTCCTGATCAGTCTGGTAGCTCCTAGTCACAACTAGGCCCTCGGCGGTAATCAAATCAAAGCCAATGCACAAGGCCGGTGGACGGGCATTCGCAATGAAATCTACTTCAACGTAGATGTCCTCATTGCTTGAAAATAGGCCATTGAGACAATCATTCTGAGAAAACACACGAATTGCAGTCAGTTTGATCTCATTGTTTCCTGGGCCCGAATTCTCACACCACCTTGCTTCACTCCGTNNAAAGAGGTGTCTCCGACGGCCAGGACCTCGTCCACTAATAAAATCTCTGGTTCTAAGTGAGCGGCAACCGCAAAGGCTAGGCGGACGTACATGCCGCTGGAGTAGTGTTTGACGGGCGTATCGATGAACTTCTCGATTTCGGCAAAGGCAACAATTTCATCAAACTTGCGAACTATCTCTGTTTTCTTCATCCCCAAGATCGCGCCATTCAGATAGATATTCTCTCGACCGCTCAATTCGGGATGGAAGCCTGTGCCAACCTCGAGAAGTGAGCCTACTCGGCCGTGGATTTCGGCGGATCCTCGGGTGGGCTCCGTAATGCGAGAGAGGATTTTGAGCAGGGTGGTCTTGCCGGCTCCGTTACGACCGATAATTCCGACCACCTCGCCTTGTTTTACCTCGAAGGACACATCTTTGAGGGCCCAAATCGTTTCAGTCAATCCGGCTGCTCCAGTGTGCACGCCACGAATCAAGTCCCGTGTTTTGCGGAAAGGTGAAGTCAAGGCGTTCGTGACCGTGTCACGAAAGGTGCGGTAGCGTTCCTGAGGACCGCCGATACGGTATTGTTTGGAGAGGTTATCGACTTTGATTGCGAGGTCATTCATGTTCAAATCACATCCGCAAATGTCTTTTCCATTCGGCGAAAGTAGAAGGTGCCGATTACTAGAAGTGCTAGGGCGACAACGGAGGAGACGATGATGATCGGGCCGGGTGTGGTTTCGGTGCCTAGGAGAGCCCATCGGAAGCCCTCCACGACACCGGCCATGGGGTTCAACCCCATGAGCCATCCCGGCAAACCCAGCTTCTCCAAATAGGGAATCACCCTGCTCGAAGGGTAGATAACCGGGGTAACGAAAAGCCACAACTGCACAAAGAAGGGGACAACGTATCTGATGTCACGGAATTGGACGTTGAGAGCAGAGAGCCACATTCCGACACCCAATGCCGTGGCGAAGGCCAGAAGGAGAAGGAAGGGAAAAAATACTATAGTTCCGTTGGGCCAGATTCCGTACCAGGCCATCATCCCCAGAAGAACGGTGAACGCAATAACGAAATCCACCACACCGGAGAGAACAGACGAGATGGGTATGACAAGGCGCGGAAAGAAAACCTTCTTAATCAAATTTGAGGAACCCACAAGGCTGTTAGACGACTGACTCAAACCATGCGCAAAGAAAGTCCATGGAAGAAGACCAGCATAGGAAAAAATGGGATACGGCAACCCATCAGAACCCACTTTGGCCATCTTACCAAAGAAAATGGTGAACACCACCATAGTGAAGAAAGGCTGAATGACGGCCCAGGCTGCCCCCAAAACCGTTTGCTTATAACGGACTTTGATGTCACGCCAGGTGAGAAAATAGAGGAGTTCGCGGTACTCCCAAAGCTCCCTTAGTTTGAGCGAAACCCATCCACGGGAGGGTTCGATTCGGATGACGGAAAGCTCTGAAGCGGCGGTTTGTTCTGTGGACTGACTAGCCATGAAGATTCATCACGGTGGGTGCTTCACCATCATTGCAAAGTAGGCAGTAGGGAGTAAGCAGGAAACCCCGTGTATAGCGCCTGCGGCGTAAAATGGACGGGCTACCGCCGTTACGAATTGGAGTTTCAATCCGGCAGGAGAAGCTGATGGGGTTTCTGTGCTTACTGCAAGGCAAAAGGCTAAAGCGTTTCTCTCAAACCTCAAGCCATGACTCAGACAGCGAACCTCTACTCTAACCGTCTGAGATTATTGATAGCTTCTATCCATCCAAGTAGCACTTTTAACGCCTTTCAACTCCAGACCTTTTCCACCTGCAGATAGTCGAGCTCAACGCCTGCTTCGTACCCCAAAAGACGCAAGAGAATGCGGATCCTTCCCTCTTTGGGAAGCCAGCGTTCAAAGACACCGATAAGATCCTTCAGGGGGCCGGTCTTTATCTTCACAGTATCGTTTGGTTCCAGTTCATAGGGTCTTCTGGCCACCCCGTGGCCGTCAATTCTCCTTCGGATCTCGTCTATGACCTCTTCCTCGACGGGAACTGGACCTCCGCGGTTTCCTAGCACTCGTCTTATTCCCCTGGCCCAGCGGACGGTTGAGTAGTGACTCGCAACATCAAATCGAGCAAATATGTATCCAGGAAAGAGGGGTTCCAGGACCTTTCTCGATCCTCCAATCCGAGACGCATAGGTCTCCATCAGGGGGCTCAGGGTCTCGATACCCGCTCGTCTAAGGTGGAAAAGTGCTCTTCTCTCATTCCTTGGTTTCGTCTGGACGACGTACCAAGGGAAAGGCACTGAGAAATCAACCTGACGTTCCATAATATCTAGTGAGACTTCACGGATTTAGAGTAATTCAGAGGGCAAAAAGGCAAGAAACATGCCAGGGGATGAGGTTGATATTGAGGTGATAGGCTGTCGAGATCTGTTCTAACATGTTAGAAAAAGAAGAGTTTTCTAAACGAAAGTGCAAAACTGTCCTTGTCTTTGACACCAAAGGGGCTGTCATAAACCTGTCGGGTTGAGATTTTTTCCTATGGCACCGGACAATTCTTGTAATCCCCTCGTGCAGGATGTCATTTGACCACAGAGTAAAAAACGAATGGTCTACGTGACTGCCGGATAAGATGACGCTGGGAATCTGGTCTGCAACTAGAGACTTTGTGGCACTGATCTTCGGCATTTGGCAGCAGCCAAAGGCAGGACGGAAAGAGATCCAAGCGTTGCGCCTTTTTCTCTCTGAAGAGCACCTGAAAGTATCGGCTGCTGGCGATGGGTTAATTCATTAACACTGCCTGACGGCAAGGTCCGTTATCTGCCCAGGACCCGGTTGACTCCGATTATCGAGACGATTTTGTTCGCCGTTGGAGGATAGAGGCTTTAAGAAGGCCTAGCGTTTCTCTTCTTTTCGATCCGGTCGATTGCGTGGCCTATTGAATGATCTCCAGGTCTTATGGAAAGCGCCTCTCTGTAGTAGCCCAGGGCTCGGTCTAAGGCTCCAAGCTCTTCGTAGCTGCTGGCTATTCCTTTGAGGGCCCGCAAAGACTTAGGATCCTGGTTCAACAAATCGTGCCATTCCTGGATGGCCCGAGAGTATCTTTTTTGCTTGAAAAATAGCCAGGCCAGCCGGTCTCTGTAGATAATTGCTGATGGTTTCAGTGAGATGGCTTTCACAAGGGCAGCCTCAGCCTCTGAGAAATTCTTCTGCCTTTCCCAATACCTTGCTAGGTGGGCGTAGATTTCGGGATTATCTGGATCCTTCGAAAGGGCATTGGCATAGACCTCCAGGGCTTTCTCTCCATTTCCAGTGCCCTCGAGCCGTGCCGCAAGGGCGAGCCGATACGATGTCTCATCAGACTGGATATCCACCAGTCGTTCCAATTCGGCTACGGACTCTTCTTTCCGATTCAGGATCCACAAGGCGTTTGAGAGGGCCAGGTAGGACCGGGGATTGTGTAGACTTATTTCTTGCGCTTTCTTCCACACGGCGAGAGCCGCCTCATGATCCTTATGGGCAAATAAGGCCGAGCCGTAGACGTGATATACATCCGCATTTATTGGATCCTGAGAAATCGCGATCTGGAATTCTTTTTTTGCGGACTCCCACATCCCTTTCTGGTTGAGAAACTGGGCCAGACGAAGATGGTACTCGGCTTGATCTGGAATCACTCCTTTCAAATCATCGTATCTCTGCGTGACGGCAAAGGACGTGTCCAACACTCGGTTCAGTTCTTGAGGAGGCTCTATTTCGAGGAACGCTCGGAAGTGGCGTTGGACGTTGCGCCGAACCCAATCAGCCTCAGCTTCTGACGGGGTCGCCCCGTCCGTTTTCAAAAAAAGGGCATACTGACCTAAATAGTAATTGGCCACACCCCAGCGGATATCAGCATTGGTGGGGTTAAGGGAGATTGCACGGGAGAAGGCACGTTGCGTTTTCGTTTTCAATTGAGGCCGATGAGGACCGAGGGCACCATACACCCATCCCAAATGGTAGTGATAGAGACTTGCGGAAGGTTCCAGAGAAATAGCCTTTTCGAGGTATATCCGGGCTTTGTTTAGCAGGCGGCGCCGTTCCATCAGGGTCAGACCGCTTTTTGTGCTCTGATTCTGATACTCCCGCCCAATAGAAAACCAGTAGAAACTGTGGAAAGGCTGGATCCTCAGCGCACGTCCCATGAAGTCCGGTCTGATCCTTTGACCATCTCCCGCGGCTATGGCTTGCTGAAACCAGAGGGTGCCCATGAGCTGTGAGACGGCTAGCGCGATCATGACCCCGAGTGCCCCTACGGATAGGATTAATCCACGAGAGCCACGTATTTTCAGCGATTCATTGAGCTTCCCCATATATGTTCTCCGTTTTGAGCCTCATTGCAAGACCCATTACGATGGCAAATTGAAGCGCATTGGCTGGGATGTGAAGATTGAAGTCTCCTACTCCGTGGATCACCATGGCCACCATCGCCGCCATGAGGCCAACCATCACCTTCGGGTTGATACGGGCCTTATACATGTCATGCCGTCTCCATCGACCCCACAGGTCTTTGAAAAAAGCGACAAAGAACCAACCAAGTAGTCCGAACCCGAGCAGTCCGGTCTCTATCAGTACCTGAAAGAAATCATTTTCCGGATACATCACCGTGGCCTGGCCGAAGAGGGTTTTATACTTTGGGTAGAGGTGAGCAAATGTTCCCAGACCTGTGCCAAACAACGGAAAATCGATTAGCATTTTCAACCCATCTTTCCAGATTTGCATTCTTGTCTGAACGTTCGAATCCTGAAGCAGATTCTCCAGGGTCTTCACTTCGACTTGAAAAGGCACAAATCCTAACCAGAAAAGAAACAGAGCGGCAAAAAGTCCGATTGCAAGCGCGAGACCGATCATCCAGCGCCACCCCTCCTTCACCGATATCACCGCGACCAAGAAGAGAATCGACCCGGTAAAGGCAACAATTCCGCCCCGGGATAAGGAAAGGAAGAGTCCTGACACCATCAGAACCAGAGCCAAGAGAAGAAAGAGGGCTACATGGAAATTCTGGTCGTTGAAACGCCTGCGATGGTTTCCCTGGCCGTCCACCCTTCCCCGGCCCATTCGTTCGACCTCTCGGATAAGAAGAGCCGCGGCGACCGGAATGATGAGGGCCACATAGCCAGCAAAATGGTTGGGATTGACATACGGTCCGAAAAACGATTGATCGGTTCTAAAAACCGGTTTCCATAGGCCGTATATCTCCTCGGCTCCGACAAACCTCTGAAACATACCGATGACAGAAAGGAGTGACCCCATCACGATCATGAGATAGAGCAAGCGGAGGAGTTTCCCACGGCTATCGGCCCAGCCCAACAAGAGGCCGAATGTGGCTGCGTATGCGAGAATCTTCAGGAGTTCGACTCGCGTTGCGTGAGGATAGATCGTGAGGCTCCGCCAATCATGGAATAGACCTTTGGATTCTACCAGTTCGTCTCTTGGTAAACCGACCCTGTCTTTCCAGTCAACTGTCGCAACGCCCCCCTTTTCATCCATTTGGAGAACACTGAAACGGGAGGGCTGGTCACGGCCACTTCCATATCCATCTACCGTCTCGCGATAGAGTTCATAAGTCTTCGGGGAAACGACCTTGAGTACTGTGGGTGGCATGGGCACCATCTGGAGTAAGATCAGCGAAATGAAGATCGAAAAGGGAAGGAAGAAAGAAGGCTTTGTGGTTTTGGCTCCGAATCCTGTTCCGCGATTTTTTGGTTTTACTGAGACTAGCAAGACCATTAGCAGTGAAAAAGCCACGAGTTCCATGAGGCTAAAGGCCCACGGATAGACCGATCCAAAAGCCAGAGGTGGAAAGACAATCAAAAAGCAGAGGCCAAATCCGATGATCGACGAGACTCGCTGTCCCAAAGCACTCCTCCCGCCCCGAAAGCCTGGCTTCAGAAAACGCAAGATATGTACCAAATCCATTATAGGTCACAAACTTCTCGCACTTGAGGACGAGGAGGATGGCTCCCTTGAAGTTGGAGGAGTGTCCCGCCTGAGGCGGGACTCGAGCCAGAGAGTTTAGATAGAAGGTCAAGACCACTGCCCTTGCGTGAGGGCCGTAGGCTCGGAAGGGCAAAGGGAGAGGGGCTTGCCAGGGATAAACCTGGTAAAAAGTGTCAAAAAATTGTCGTAGCCTTTAAAAGAAAGGGGTAAGTTTTATATGATAGTCGATAAAAAAAGGAGGTAAGAAATGAGCCGTCGATTGGTGGTTTTTTATGACTATCTGTGACCCTATGCATACCGGGTGGTCACCTGGTTGGAGAGCATTCGGGCAGCGGTAAAGGAGGGGCTCTCTATTCACTGGAAGACCTTTTCACTGGATCAACAGAATAGCACGGAAGCTCCAGATTTCAAGATGTGGGAACATCGGGACTACCCAAGTCGGGGGGTGCCGGCACTTGCGGCCGCAAAAGCCGCAAAAAACCAGGGAGAAGAGCTGTTTCTCAGGTTTCATCTCGCCACCTATAAGGCCAAGCATGACAGGAACAGAGACATTGCGGACCGGAAGGTACTCAGGGACATCGCCAAGGACGCTGGCCTGGATGTCGCTCGGTTTGAAAAAGACATGGAAAAGAAGAAGACGTGGCGAGCCGTTGGAAAAGACCACATGGAATCCAGGAAGAAATATGAGGTTTTTGGAGTCCCCACCCTCGTCTTCAACGATAGAAATCCGGTCTTCGTGAAGCTGAAATCCCTCCCGAAATCACAGGAGGCGAGGATTTCTCTTTTTGAGTTCATCGAGGATATGGGAGCGAAAAGGCCCTATCTTCTTGAGTTAAAGCGCCCCTGATCTTTCATCGCTCAAATGTCACCACTGAGGCGCAGAGATCACAGAGTTTACCTCCTTTTTATCCAATCGGGAGACGGCGATTGGATAGAAAACTCACCCTTCGGCTTAGGTTGCGGCAAACAAGGCTTGTCCGGATTTGGCGGATTTATGGTTGTGATTTCTTGCGCTTACGAGAAACAATCCCGAAGAGCGGGACTCCGCGTTCTGTGTGTCTCTCTGATACACTATTATGTTCCGTGAGAGCGTATTTCTGTATCCCTGCACCTCTGTAATAGGGGAGAATATCCTAGAATCCAATTCTTTCTCGGCGATACCACCGGGCAAGGCGGGAGGGAGAAACTCCCAGGTAATAGGC
>JABAOH010054789.1_pt5 | contig 12131 bp, 17 predicted proteins | sample 7062181 | NCBI WGS metagenome assembly JABAOH01 (sample SAMN14538630, study PRJNA623070) | marine sediment metagenome | biome: marine biome [ENVO:00000428]; feature: marine pelagic biome [ENVO:01000023]; material: deep marine sediment [ENVO:00002113]; isolation source: pool of 5 deep marine... | reverse complement strand
AATTCGAAATTATTTCAATTTTTTAAATTATTTGTATCAATTTGAATGAAATCTTCTTCATCCCCATGAATACAATCTGTCCCTACTGCCGTTAGTTTGGAAAATCTGACCTTCCCATTAGGAATTTTTCCTTGTTGTTGCAGGATTTGGATTTTTCCTGAAACAATTTGTTTATGTTTTTCACATGTAACCCCTACCATATATTCATCAGGATCCACAAACACAGAAACAACAAATTCTGGGGGATTGACACATGGTTTTCCATCCTCAGTAATTGAACATTTGTCAGGTAACACACTTTTTTTGAATTAGTATCAGATATTAAGATTGATCAAATGATGTTGGATTTAATATGAACCTGTCAAATTTAATAGGTGTAACCAATTGGCACATAATTTTGATTTAGTAATTATTGGAGGAGGAATTTTAGGTACATCCTTATCATATTTTTTGTCGTTTCTAAACAAATCTAAACAGATAGCAGTTATTGAGCAGGCTCCAAGAGTTGCTTTTCACACTAGTGGTAGAAACACAGGTAAGGTACATGCACCATATCTGTACAACCCTGAAAAAAAGAAAATGTTTGCTAAAGCCGCATTTTATGGTTATGAGATGTGGAAAACTTACTCCAAAATCAAGGATTTGCCCTTCAAAGAAGATGGAGTTATTGAAGTATCTCATGACAAAAAAGGAACAAAAGTTTTAGAAAAATATCTCAAATGGGGAGAACAAAATGGATTAAATGAGAAAGATATTGAGCTTCTTCCACAAGCAGAATTAAAAAAGATTGAACCAGAGATAAAATGTCATTCGGCCCTGTTTGTACACCGAGATGCATCTACGGACTATTCAATTTTAACAAAATCTTTAATGAAAGATTCTAAACAAAATGGAATCAAATTTCTATTAGACACAAAAGTAACAGACATAAAAAAACAAAACGACAAATGGAAAATTATTTTGAATCATGAACATGAAATTTTCGCAAAATTTATCATTAATGCTGCAGGGGGGGAGTCTATCGATATTGCCCATTCTGTAAATGTTGCAAGAAATTTGACAGACGTTCATTTTAGAGGAGAGTATTGGAAAGCCCCAAAGGAATACTACAATTTAACCAAAACAAGTGTTTATTCTGTCCCTGATTTTCCAGATTATCCCTTTTTAGATCCTCATTGGATAATTAGAGTGGATGGAAAATGTGAAATTGGTCCAAACGCTGTTCCTGTTTTTAGCCCATACGGATACAAAAGATCTGAAAATCTTAAAGAATTTGTTCCAAAAATGCTAGAGATGCTCGGTTCGGGAGCAAGAAAGGCGATTTTTGACAAACAGTTTCAAGAACTAGCAGTCAATGAAATTCAATCCTCGATGTCTAAAACTGTCATGATAGACAGAGTTAGAAGTTTTCTTCCCAAAATTGAACCTCATAAGATTACCGAGAAAGGGACTGCTGGAATTAGGTCTTCAGTAATAAACGATAAAGGAAAGTTTGAACCAGATGTTATTCTAATTGATGATGAAATGTCCTTTCACATTCTAAATTATAATTCTCCTGGAGCCACGGGAGCTTTGCCTTTTGCTGCTGATATTATTCACAAATTGGACAAAAAGGGATATTTTACGAATGAAAATTTTGACGCCAAATGTGGTCCTTGGAAGTTTAATGAAATAGTCGAAAAAATTTCCAATTAGTGATATTGTCTTTAAAATTACATGTTAAAGAACGAAATTCGAGATGGGGGAAATTTTTATTATATCCACTTTATAGCAGAAAATCTGTCAAATTATGGCTAGATGCAAAAGATGTGGTCGAGAAATGGAAAACCAAAGAGAGGGGTTTTGTTCTTTGTCGTGTTATAATTTAGATTTGCAAGAACAAATTCAGGCAATAAGTAAAACGACCATAATAACAAAGAAGAGATAAATTTCAAAAAATTATATTTCATTTTTAGAATTTAATAGCAATACATTAATCATAATTGAGATCTGAATGCATCAATGAAGGAAATTCTGGTAATTATTGCATCAATAATCATATTATCGCAATTATTAACTACAAACGTCTCAGGTTCTCCATTTTTTTCAAATGGGCATTTCACAGAAAATGGAATAGAGTGGTGTGAAGAAAATTATCCTTTGTATGAAATTTTAGGTGAAAAATTTTTTGAGCATCATAAACACTCCTTGGAGTCTAGAGTGTGTGCAAACCTTTATGGAGATTATTTTTGGACTTATACAGGTCCAGACAGGATTGAAAAGTTGATTGAGAGAAGTAAACATTATTCTCAATTAGAAATAATGGAGAGCTACGAAGAGTCACAAACAGGTATAATAGATACAACCCCTGCAGAAAACAAAGATCAAACACTCATCCAAGGGACTACACAAGATGGAAAAATATTGGTGCAAATAATTTCATCTGCACCTAAAATCAACCAGTCAATGGAAATTAATTTATCTTTCTTGGATATTGCAAAAGGATTAATTTCAAATGTTAATTATGGTATAGAGGTTTCTCAAGAAGGACAAGTAATTGTGCAAAATAAAAACGTCTATTCAGAAAAGGGACTTTCAACTTTAATCACTCGCCCTTTGACCTCTGATGAGCCGGTAGAAATATTCATTTCTATAAACGGAATTGGTTCACCTGAAAATCAAGAAGACTGGATAGGACCAAAAGGAGAGGTCCTAATTTTTACTGTAGTTCCAGAATTTGGCGTTTTGACAATTATTTTATTAGCTATCACAATTTCTATAATGATAGTATTTACCAGAAATAAAATAACACCATACCAAACATTCTATACCTAGTATTTGAATTTCTAAAAATAAATTAATTTTTCAATACAAGCTAAAACGCATTCCACTCATTCTGCAATGAATTTGTCACATCCAGAGTTACAAGGTTTATTCATTACACCTTCGCATTTTCCAAATTCATCATGCATTATTCTGTGATGTCCACAAACCTTGCATTTTTCCCTGAAATGAAAAATTAAATCCTTTATAGTTAATTCAGATTGTTTGATTTTATTTTCTGTTTGTTCTGTCATATGGAAAAATTAAAATCTGAAAACTTAAGGTTATTGGATTTTTAGTTTTTAAGAAAGGAATATTCAATTTAAAAGGGGTACTCAATCTCTTCCTGATTCAAGCTCATCGATTGTTCCTCCTTGGCCATAAAGAACATGCATGGTATAGCTGTTTGTGATGTCTTTATGGTTACGAAGGGTCGAAACAATTTTGTCAATGCCATCAGGATCATCGCTACAAACTTTAAGAAAGACGTCATATTTTCCCCATATTCCATTAACTTCAGTTATTTCTGGATATTTTTTTAATTCAGAAATTAATTCAACTTCGCTACCAGTATTACAATTTAGTAAAATATATGCCTGCATAATCTTAATTCTCTTTTTGATAAATAAACATACTAGATAACTAAGTTTGAAAAGGTTTAACAGATTTGTTTTAAATCTATTTTTCCATTAGTCATTTTGAATTTTTTAATCATATCCAGGGTATTTTCTAGTTTTTCTATCTTACTTTTTTCGAAATTGATTAGCCTCTCTAAAAAGTCCTCGATTGAAACTGCCCCAAACTTGAAGGGTTTATGGTGGACTATCTCAACACATCCTTTTACTTGTAAAGTTTTAAGAATATGATAGGTTTCTGTTCTGGGTAATTCTAGAAGCTTTGAAAGTTGCGAGGCAGTTTTTGGTCCCATTTTGGTAAGGCAAAGATAAATTTTTGATTGATTTGTAGAAAGACCAAACTTGCGGAAAATGTTTGAAGAGTTCTCTAAAAGATAGTCAGATTGGTTTGCAATTTTTTCCTCCTGAAGGTAAATGGGATCTTTAGTCATCGTCTAAAATAACCCACGTTAATCCTCTTACTTCTTCCCAAGATTCAATTGTGAAATTTTTCATAATTCAATTTTCGTTGATTTGAATAAAAGACTCACGTAGAAATTATCAGTACAAATCATCACTAAAATAATGGCGCCGGGAGGGAGATTTGAACTCCCGTTCCCTTGCGAGAACGCGCTTTATGGTTTATAATTTCCAGGCGCGCGCCCTACCAGGCTAGGCGACCCCGGCACAAGTCTTGCGACAAAAATGATTGGTAAAATTTGATTATATATTGTGTTGTTTGATTAAGGAAAAATTATTTCCATATTGTTACGGTGGTTGATTTTTCAACAGAATTTCCTTGATCATCAGTTCCTGTTGCAGATATTTTGTATAGGCCCTCTAATGCTTTATCACCATCATTTTTTATTTGATCCCAGGAAAACTCTACTTCATCTCCTGGCGCCAAAACTGGAGTTACTTCTTCAGCAGAAATCCAAGGAGAATACATCAGTATTCCAGATAGTCCAGTGATTCTCAAACTATACGAGGTATCAGAAAAAGTTAATGGGACAGTTCCAGAGTTAACAATTCTAATTTTTATTTCCTCACCTCGTTTAAAATCAAATTTTTCAGTTACAATTGAAAGAGAGGTTCCTTCCACAAATACCAATTGAGAGGTGTTTTTCACCTCAATTAGATATAAGCCAAAAGCAAGTCCTGCAATCACTCCCACGATTATGAATGCAAAAAGAGATTTTGAAGACAAGTATTCAGAATCTTATTGGTTAATTTTTAATCTTTTGGAGTTGGTTTAGTTCTCCATTTTCTAGGATAGATTTCAGGTGCCATAATAATGCGTTTTGTTTCAAAAGCATATCCTTTTGTAGCATCACGTATTTCTGACTCTGACATTGTGGATTCAGCCAAAGCAATAATTTCACCTTTTTGAGTGTAAATACCAACCATTTCTCCTTTTTGGAGATTAGGAGAAATTTTGAGAATTCCGGGAATTGCCAACTGAGCACCATGACACATAGCATCTACTGCAGAATCACGAACAACAACTGATTTTATTTCGCTCAGAGCATATTCTATAGGTTTGATAATCTTCTTTAGTTTTGATTCATCTTTATTATCTTCCCAAAGGGAAAAAGCATTTACAAGTTCGTGAAGTGTCACCAATCCATCTTTTTCATAAAATTGGTTAACTCTTGTTCTTCGTAATTCTATCATAGTAGCTCCAGGACCTAAAATTTCTCCAAGATCATAGTAGAGTTTTCTGATATAAGTTCCGGATTCACAAAGTATTCGTGTTAGTAAAAGGCGTTCTTTTTGTTCTAAAATTTCAAATTCATAAATTGTTCTAGTCCTTGTTTGTCTTAATACTGCTGAGCGTTGAGGTGGTTTTTGAAAAATTTCCCCAGTCAAAAGGTTCATTGTTTCTTTTAGTTTTTCTTTTGAAGGTAGAGAATGAACTCTGCCAAGTGCATGATATTCTTTGGGCCCATAAAGCAAAATTCCCAAGGCCTTTGTTGCTTCACCAAGACCCAAAGGAAGGACTCCGGACACTTGAGGATCTAATGTTCCACTATGACCAACCTTTGAAAGTTTCAATACTCTTTTAGTCCAAGCAACAGTTTCATGACTAGTAGGTCCAGGGGGTTTATCGAGGATAATTAATCCATAGTTAAGCAATTGTTCAATGGTTCGTTTATCATAGTAAGTCCCATAGGAATCGTCAGTGATATCTTGATCAATTTCAATTAAATTTTCTAGTTGAGGTAAGCTCAAAGAAGTTCCCTCACCGTTTCCTTGGATATTTCTATTACCTGTTTGGCATTTAGATTATCAGTGTCGATGATTTTATCAAAAACCGAAGTGTCTTCGCCAAAATCAAAATTGTATAGTTTTTTGTACAATGCCTTGTTCTTATCATAACGCTCTTTGGTAACCTCGTAGGCCTCTTGAGAACTCATTTTATCTCTATTTTGCATTCTTTCACTACTACTTGCGTGGGAGCCATCTAACCAGATTTTAATGCCATTTTTTACCAGCCATGGTAATGTATAGCTGGTAATCACCATTCCCCCTTTATTGAAAAGATCTACTAGTTTTTGATCTACTTTTTTATCGAATTCAGAATTTGTTTCTCTCTGACCAAGAAACTCCATTCCCTCTTCAGTATCCCACCAATCATCACCATCAACTTGGAATCCTTGTTCTCTTGCCAATTCTTTGAGAACATCTCCGCCACTAAGATATGTTAGATTAAATTCTTCAGCTAACCCTTTGGCCACTGTGGTTTTTCCAACTGCAGGAGGACCAGAGATTACTATTGATTTCGTCAAACTCCCATTGAAGTTTTGGTTAGTTTCATAATAATTCCACTAAATGCAATAGATGAAAGGAAATACCAAGCCCAAAGGAACAAAGCATTTTCTTGTTCACAAACACTCTCAGGATCAGCAGCCTGCTCTGCTGTACATGTGAGTTGGAAAAAGTCACCAGGAATTACATTGAGATGAATTGGAGATAAAGCTACAGTGTATGAAAATAAGAATGGTAATACCAAGTAGAATATCAAAATCAAAGGTACAAAAGTGATCATCATTGGTCTCATGTTCATTTGCATCATCTCCATTGACATCTTGTTCATGTAAGCCGACTTCTTGTTTAGCTGTTCTGTCTTAGCTTGATCTTTTGCTCTCATAGCTTGCATTCTTTCTTTTTGCCAAGCCCTTGTTTCTTTCATTATTCTCTTTAGTTTGACCTGATCAACCATCTTTTTTCTTACAGCTGCATTAAAGAAATTCAACATTATTCCAAATCCTGCGACTGCAAACAATGAGGGTATTATCCCCTTTACCATTGGATCATCACTACCTAGACCCTTAGCACCCATAAATCCAAAAAAGCCATCACCTTCTTGCAAGAATACTGAATCTAAGAAAAGTAAGATAAAATCTAATTCCATTTTTACAACCCTATTGATTCTATTATTTGATTAGCAGCTTCTTCAAGTTTTCCTTCATTATTTTGTATTGTTCGAAGAGGTGAGCCTGATAGAACTGCACAAGTAGACATCATAGCTGACTGAATATCAAGCTCTTTTTTAATTGTAGCAACAGATGCTTTGTCCCTGTTTCTTGTTTCGTCTTTCATTCGTCTGTTATAGATTTCCTCAGTTTTTGCTGTAACTATTATCAAATGAGTTGGCTCTATTATTTGTAAGATGTGATAAGGCAATCCGGGATTTAGTCCTTCAGGAGTTCTAATGAAGGCATGAGTATCAATAATTACTACATCATCATCTATTTTGCTTAATTTTTCTGCAGCGATTTTTTGGAGATTTTTTTGATCTGATATTGAAAGTTTTCTTAATTCATCTCTGTCATGGATTCCATTTTCTTTTGCTACTTCGAACATAACAGTTCCAAAATTTGTTACATGAACACTCTTGTTATGGTCTTTGATTAATTCTACAATCTTATTGATAAGAGTAGTTTTTCCTACACCAGGTATTCCCACTACGACAACTTTTTTATTTTCTGCCAAGCAATGCACCCAAACGCGGCATAACAACTTCTACTTGTTCTCTTACTAGTTGAGTGTAATAATTAATCAAAATGTCTACCATAAGCAAAATACCAATTCCGGATCCAAATACTCCCAAAACATCTGATACTCCTGCCAAAAGTCCTAAAATCGTTGAGCCGATAATTGTTACAGATGGAATGTATTTGTTCAAAAGGGCCTCGACGGGTTTGTTTGATCTTCTAAATCCAGGAATTTGAACATCGGCATCAAGTAAGTTTTGAGCAGCACTCTTTGGAGAAAGACCTCCCAGTTCTACCCACAGTCTTCCAAATACAATTACAATTCCAATCATAAATAACACATATCCCACTGCCCTTCCAGGATCCAAAGCAGCTATTTCCAATCCTCGTGGAGGTGTGATATAGTAAATTATTCCACCAATCGGCGTAGACGGACTTGTAGGGTCAAATTGAGCAAGGATATTCATAAAGACATTATTGTTTCGCGGGTTCATGTTCGCCCACAGCATTTGGAAAATGAAAACGGCGTTAGCAGTAAGGGCAGAAGCCAAAATTACGGGGATGTTAGAGACATACATCATTTTGATTGGATAGACTGCTGAGAATCCTCTATACTTGGTAGATACAATAGGAATTTCGATTTTCATTCCTTGAGTGAATACCAAGATTAACAGAACTCCTGCAGTAAGACAAAGACCAAAGATGCTCGGCAATTGGTTAGAACGGAAAAATACGTTGGATAGGTCTCCTTCCATGATTGATTGACCAATGTATGGCAGAATTCCAATTGTTCCACCATCTCCTGCAGGTAACGGACTAAACAAGCTCCAAAGAATTTGTTGGGCTACTCCTGCCATAATGAATAAACTAATTCCACTTCCAAGACCCCAGCCTTTTTGGATTAATTCGTCTAAGAACATGATAATGATAGACGCTGCCATCAGCTGTCCAATCATTATACCAAGGACAGATGGTTCAGTAATTCCTGGACCGTATACTGCTGCGGCATAAACAATAGACTCTGCTACGATTACAACATAAGTTACAATTTTAGTTGCAGTTTGAAATATTCCTCTTTCTTCTGGTTTTTTGAAATCAAATTTCAAAATATCAGAACCTCTAAGTAATTGCATCAACAAACCAGCTGTTACAATCGGTCCTATTCCTAGTTCAACTAAAGTTCCTTGCTGAGAGGCAAAAATTACTCTTGCAAATTGTAGGAAATCAAATTCTGGTGCTGTGGCTCCAAATAACGGAGTTTGACCCATTACCATGTAGATTAATAAACAAATTCCAGACCAGAGTAGTTTTGTTTGCAGAGAGATTTTCTTTTTAGGTTTTGGAACTTGAGGTAGGTATGGTTCTGCCTTGAAAACGATTTTTCTAATTATTGCGGTGACGGTTCCTTCAGCCATTCTCAGCTAACACTTCTCCCCCAACAGATTTGATTTTCTCTTCAGCGCTTTTTGTAAATTGGCGAACTTTAACCGTATATGCTACTGATGGTTTTCCGCCACCTAGTAATTTGTCATATCCTGCGGCTACAAGATCGAGAATTTTTTTTCCTTCTTCTTCTTTTCCGAACTTCATAAACAAGTCATCGAGCTCACGTATGTTAGCCCATTTTTTTATTATATTTGGGTGAGGTGGATGAGTAGAAGAATGACCATAATGGTCGGGATATTCTTTAAGCATAGTAGAATAATGATGCTTCATTAGACCTGTTATTCCAAGACCGCCCCTATGTCCACTTGAACGATGTTGACCAACTTGTCCCCATCCCATATTTCTACCTCCTCGAAGTTTTCGGGTTTTTCTTAGTCTTGTTGCCATTTTAGATCATTCGCCTCACTATTGAATCTAGTTCCTTGTTTAATCCTAGAACACCTTTTTGTCCATACAATCGTTTGGTGCTTCTTTTGAAACCATGTTTTGGTGGCGCTAAAGCAAACCATGGTTTTAGTGGTTTTAATTTTGAGAGATTTGCTTTGCCCTCAGCTAAGGCTGCAGCAAGTTCATCTATGCTGTTAAATCCTAATTCTTTTAGATCCTCAGGACTGATTTTTTGATATCCAGATTTTCTTCCTTTTTTATCTAAAAGATCTTTAGCTAATGATGCATCCAATTCAATCCAGGAAACATAATGTTTTACCTTGTTTAACATTCCCAAGGTGTTATCCTTAGCTTGTAAAATTGTAGCTCTGTATTTTTTATCTAATCTTAGTAAAGACATAGTAGTGGTTGCCCAATGAGGGACATCAGCCTGACCTTTGATTCTAACAACTAGATATGCTCCTGCCATTCCCCTCACCCTTGACTAAATGTTTGTCTTAGACACTCCAAGATTGCTTTAGAAGTTGAATTCATTGTAGGAGTAGAACCCTTTGCTGTAGTCCATGCATCTTTTAATCCCGCCAATTCTAACAATCGTTTGATTTTACCACCTGCAACTAATCCTAAGCCACGAGGTGCAGGAATAATTTCAATTGTTACACTTCCACCCTTGCCTTTAATTTTAAATGGTACAGAATGTTTCTGATCACATCTGCATTCCCAGCTTCCACAGCCCAATTTAATAGGACTAACATTAAGGAAGGCTTGGTTGGTTGCTTTTTCTATTGCAATTCTCATTTGTTTTGATTTTCCTTGACCAATTCCCAAGTATCCGTTTTCATTACCAGCAGCTACAATTGCTTTGAATCTTGTCGATTGTCCATTGGAAGTCATTTTTTGAATAATACCAACATCGACCACTTCGCTTTTTAAATCAGGTAGAAGTTTTTTGATAATGCCTGCCTCCTGTATTCTTAATCCTGCTTCAATTATTTCTTCAATTGAAGAAATTTCTCCAGAAGCAACCTTTTGACCCAATATTGTTTTGGGAATCCAAATTTCTTCTTCTGGTTCTCTTCTTGGACGTCTGCTTGTTTGTGCTGTTTGACTCATGTTTACTTTACCTCGTTATCTATTGTTGATTTAATTTGTGAAATATCATTTTTTACTGTAAGATGTTCTCCGTTGATTCTCTTATCGTCTGGAAAAGTTTCTGAATTTGCTGGAACCTCTAAACCCGCATCTATTACTCCTTTGAGAGCAGCAGCCATTCTTTGGGTGTATCTTTTAGTTCCAGTATACAAAATCGCGTCTTTTGCGCCCTTGCCTAATGCTTTTTTTCCTGCTAAGTATCCTGTCAGATAAGCGGCAGGTACATTTTTTCTTGAACCTTTCCAACCTTTTTCAAGTAAATATCGAGAATGAGCCGAGGCTATTACTTTGTCCCCTGTCATTTCAGGTTTTAAGATTTGGACTTGAGTATTTTCATTTGTGATGTTGACCGTAACAAAATCACGTTTACCCATTAACATGGTAGCACGTTTTTTATAGTTGGTTTTCTCCTCTCTAAGTCTTCTCAATATTTTTGAATAGGCCATCTACAGAACACGATTTTGAACCTGCTCTTATATACGTTAAGCGTTAATTAGAAAGACCAACAACGCCTTTTGTGAATGTAATCGGTTTTCTGCTTCATCCCATACAACTGATTGTGGGCCATCAATAACTGAAGAAGTTACTTCACTTCCTCTTTTAGCTGGAAGACAATGCATGAAAATTGCATCCTTTTTTGCAAGTTTCATTAATTTTGAATTTACCTGGTACTTTGGTAGGAATTTTTTGGTCCTCTTTGGATCGGTATTATGAATTGAAGAAAAAGTATCTGTTACAACAATATCTGCATTTTTAATTGCCTTTTGAGGATCAGACGTCAGTTCTATTTGTGTAGCTGACTTTCCTTCTTTTACGACCTTTGAATTTGGTTCAAATCCCTTGGGCGTAGCAATAGACATTGTCATTTGGGATAAAGCACAACCATAAATCATTGAATTGCATACATTGTTTCCATCTCCTACCCATGCAAGTTTTAATCCTTTTAGTCTCTTCTTTTTTTCTTTTATTGTCATAAAATCTGCAAGTATTTGACAAGGATGGAATGCGTCAGAAAGTCCATTAATTACCGGAATACTTGAGTGTTCTGCCAAATTTTCCAATAATTTGTGATCATAAACCCTTGCCATAATACAATCTGTATAACGTGAAAGCGTTTTTGCGGTGTCTTCAACAGACTCCCCACGAGATAATTGCATATCATTAGAAGAGAGATTAATGGCACCACCACCTAATTGGAACATTCCAATCTCAAAACTAACTCGTGTTCTGGTTGAGGGTTTTTGAAAAATCATTGTTAAAGTTTTATTTTTAAGTAAGGGTTTGTTTTGACCTTTTTTCAATTCTTTTTTGAGTTTTATAGAATAATCAATCAATTGAGAAAATTCTTTTTGAGATAATTCCCCTAAAGTGAGTAGATTTTTTGTTTTTAGTTTCATTTCCTAAAGAATCCAAACATTCCTCTTTTCTTTTTAGGTTTCTCTTCCTTCTCTAGTTCTTCTTCAATCTCAGGCAGCTCGTCTTCGTCTTCCTCATGTTCAACAGATTTTGTTTCTGGCTCCCCAGGTTCAGGTCGTCCTTTCTTTATCCACTCTCGTATCTTTTTGCTCAATCTGATAGCTTCTTCATCATTTTCAGGTGGAGGAATATCATACAAATCTGAATAATCTGCAATATCATCATCAGAAATTCCTTCAAATGGATCATCAGAGGAAATTGTTGGTTCAGGTTCTGGTGTTGGTTCTGGTTCAGGTTCTGGTGTTGGTTCTGGTTC
>JABAOH010010937.1_pt1 | contig 12137 bp, 13 predicted proteins | sample 7062181 | NCBI WGS metagenome assembly JABAOH01 (sample SAMN14538630, study PRJNA623070) | marine sediment metagenome | biome: marine biome [ENVO:00000428]; feature: marine pelagic biome [ENVO:01000023]; material: deep marine sediment [ENVO:00002113]; isolation source: pool of 5 deep marine... | reverse complement strand
AATTAAATGGATATTTATTGATATTGTGTAACCTACAAATCGATCAAAAAAATAAATCTGACAAAGTCAAGTTAAAATATTCGTAACTTTTGGCGTTATCAATATGGTATAGTATATACTTTGAGTAATTTTTAACATTCTTTTAACTTTTTTTTTATATTTTTCTGTTACACTTGTAAACTCTAAATTACTCAAAAAATCTTTTATAGAATTTTCATTAAAAACAAGTGGGCTCGGGGGGATTCGAACACCCGACCTCCGCCTCGTCAAGGCGACGTCATAACCAACTAGACCACGAGCCCATATAAGGAGAGAAATATACTCTTTATTTTAGTATTTTTCTATGCTTCCTGACAACGTTTTAAATCGTCAAAATTAAGTGAGCTCTAGCCACTATCATAAGGTCCAGATTATAAAATATGTTTTTGCCATATAACTACCATGTTATGTGAACTGAGCCAGGAACTTTATTTATAATTTATGATAGGATGATTTTTCTTCATATTTATTTACTCATTCAAACTCCAACTTCATCTTTAATGTTTTATAAGGTAATGTGTAACTTCTGTTTTTATGTTAATTGATATTAATCTTGTGTCATTATTAGAGAAAATATAATTATATGATTCTTGTCTATACACCCCAGCAAATCTTTTTAAAATAACTAATTTACCATCTTTTATTTCAAATTCTTCCCCAAAAAAACCACTTATTTGACCATTAGAATGAAATATTACAGGGGATTCCATTCCCTCCATATCCCATGTTCCAACAAAACGCTGCTCTTCACTACTTAGACTTTGACTATCAAAGCATCCACTAAGACCAACACAGATAAGCAGAACAGCTACTCCAAACAATATTAGCAGTTTTTTCATCTCATTCATTCCTTAAATAAAGGCTTGATTACTAGAGATTTAATTAGAAGTCTGCGATTTATTATGAATTTTTTCTACATAAATTTGATAACATTTTTCACAACAGAAAAAAGCTAAACCTTTATCTGTCTGAAGTTTGGGAGCTTCAAATGGTTTAGGTATTCCCATACTACAGAGCTTACAATATTCATGTATAGAAGCTTCAGAACGTATATTCTTACTACAAATCGGGCAAATCTTGTCTTCTTTATCACTATTTTTATTTATTTTTTTCCCTCATTTTTTCAATATCTATCTTTTTTTCCAAATACTCTTTTCGTGTAATTTCACCTTTTGCATAACGCTCATCAAGAATTTTTAAAGCATCATCAAGTGATTCTTTGGTTTCATCTTCCTCGCCCCTTACAACCAGATATCCGATTATAAAAAGAATACCTACCCAAGGCAGAATAATCAGAATAAACCATAATAGACTGTTCATTTTCCTTTTTTCAGCATCTCTAAGAACTAGGAATGCAATTATTAATTGCACAATCCAAACTCCAATCCACCAGAATCCCATAAAAGGAATTCCCCACCAATCCATCATATGATGATCCCAGTCCATCATGTGATGAAAATCACCACCATTCAAAACAATAAATGGCAGTCCGGTTAGAAAGATAGTCAATAAATTTTTTACCAAATCATTACCCCCTTTTTTTATTTTAATTTTGCAAATTTAAGCGTTGCAGCATTAGTCACCACAGACAAAGAGCTTGCAGACATTGCTGCAGCAGCAATAATTGGATTTAAAAATCCAAAAGCCGCTATAGGAATCGCACCAGTATTATAGCCAAGTGCCCAGCCCAAGTTTTGCTTAATCTTCCTCATCGTGAGTTTACTCAGTTTAACCGCCTTCACTACATCCATAATATCATCTTTAATAAGGACAATACCTCCTGTTTCCTTTGCCACATCTGATCCACTACCTAAAGCAATGCCAATATCTGCCTGAGCGAGAGCAGGAGCATCATTGATACCGTCTCCAACCATTGCAACAACCTTTCCTTCACCTTGAAGATTTTTGATAACTTTCGCTTTTTCACCAGGTAAAACATTTGCAATAACTCTATCAATCCCCACCTTTTTTGCCACAGCATTAGCTGTGATTTCATTGTCCCCAGTGAGCATTGCGGTTTCAATCCCAATTTTCTTTAACTCAGTTATAGCCTTAGCGGCGTTTGCCTTGATTGTATCTGCAACAGCTACGATTGCAGAAATATTACCATCTACAGCAAGAATCATAGCAGTCTTTCCATTATTCTCAAGCTTCTTCATAGTGTTTTCAATTTCCTCTGTTTCTATCCCGTTTTTCTTCATAAGTCTTCTATTACCCAATAGAACTATCTTTTTCTTGAAAATCACTTTTATACCATGACCTGGTACAGCCTCAAAGCTCGATGGATTAGGAATATCCAAACTCTTTTGTATAGCATCATTCACGATGGCTTCACCTAGTGGATGTTCTGATCCTTTCTCAGCCATAGCTGCATATCTCAACGCTTCATCTTCTGAAAATTTACTAGTAGTTATAATATCTGTAAGTTCAGGCTCCCCCTTCGTTAAAGTACCAGTTTTATCAAATACAACAGTATTGATTTGTCTCGCTCTCTCAAGATGTTCACCGCCTCTTATTAAAATCCCTGCCTCTGCACCCTTACCAACCCCCACCATTAAAGCAGTAGGTGTTGCAATACCTAAAGCACATGGACATGAAATAATTAACACCGCAACAAAAAACAACACAGCATTCGTCCAAGTACCAACAATATTCCAAGCGACAAATGTTAAAATACCTGCAAGTATAACCGCTGGCACAAAATACGCTGCAACCTTATCAGCATATCTTTGTATCGGTGCGCTTGAAACTTGAGCCTCCTCAACCATTTTGACAATCTGCATCAACATAGTTTCCTTGCCAACTTTTGATACCTTGAACTTAAATGACCCGAGTTTGTTTATTGTACCACCAATGACCTCATCACCTGATTTCTTTTCCACAGGGATGCTTTCACCAGTGAGCATCTTTTCATCCACCGAAGATACTCCATCGATAACCACACCATCTGAGGCTATCTGCTCTCCAGGTTTAACTATAACAATATCCCCTATCATTAACTTTTCAACCGGTATCTCGACTTCCCTATTGTTCTTGACTACTGTCGCAGTCATAGGTTTCAAGTCAAGCAATTTTTTAACCGCAGCAGAACTCTTTCTTTTTACTACATCCTCCATATATTTGCCAAGAAGGATAAAAGCAATAATCACCGCAGCTGTGTCAAAATAAACCTCGCTTTGTATCCCTGGAAAAACATCAATAAATTGATCAATTACAATAACAGCACTATAAATATACGCTGTCAAAGTACCTATACTGATTAATAAATCCATGTTTGCTCTACGATGTTTAATAGCCTTAACAGCACCAATGTAGAAACTCTTACCTCCTATGAATATAATAGGTGTTGTAAGAATAAACATCCATATCCCGCCGTTAAACCATGGCATAAAATCAAATGGCACCCACTCTATGATGGTGACACCTGCGGCTAAACCAATGAATAACCCCAGTCTAAATATACCTACTAGTACTACCCCTACAATCGCCACTGATACTCGCTTCTTCATATCTTGTAATTCTTTCTCTGGATCTTCGAAAGTTTTAGCACAGCTTTCTGTACAGAAATAGTATTTCCTACCACCTATTTGCCTTGAAATTGCCTTCCTCTTGTCGACCTTCATGCCGCAAACAGGATCAATCGCTGCATATTCATCTGATACTTTACCTACCTCTGGCATACCTGAATACCTTTTTTTTGTTTTGTTTTCTACCGCTTTTAATCCTTTTTCTTTTGCAGATTTTTCGAATGAATCCGCACAAGCCTGGGAACAGAAATAAAATGGTTTACCTTCTATATCCTTCTTTATCCCGGTTTTCTTGTCTACCTTCATACCACAAACAGGGTCAATAGCCATGTCTTCATTGTCGATCTCCTCTTGCTCAGAGATTTCCATCATCTCCGGCTTACTATCAAAAGATTCATAACCTGTTTTTCTAATGGTCTCTTTTATAACTTTTACGTTTGTTAGCTTAGAGTTATACTTAATAAGTGCAGTTTTATCAGCAATATTTACTCCTACAAAATCAATCCCGTCTATTTTTTTTAGAGCGTTTTCTATGCTTAGAACACAAGATGTGCATGTCATTCCTTTAATGTGTAGTTTTACTTCTTTTTTCATTTTAATATAATTATATATCGGCTCTATTCTTTCTTACTATCTATTTACAAATTTAAAAAATATGTGATAAGAAATTAACAATCGTAAATTTTAAAACAGAATATGTGATAAAGTTATTTTATGGATTTGGATTCAATAGATATAAAAATATTGGAAATCCTCCAAAAAGATGGTAGAGCATCATTTAGAGAAATTGCAAAGAAGCTAAAAATCACTACTCCAACAGTAAGTAAAAAAGTAGAAACATTTCAAAAACTAGATTTACTTAAAGGTTTTTCAGCCATTTTAGATGCAGAAAAATTAGATGAGACAACTATATTACTACATATAAAATGTAGACCATTGGATACAAAAAAGCTTCTAGATCAATTAAGAAAAACAGAAAATGTAAGAGAGTTGTATGCCATTGATGGTTCTAGGATATATGCTAAGGTTACTATCACAGATAGACCAAATAATTTTCTAGCTGTATTAGGAGAAATAAAGGAAATTATGGATTATGAGTACCATACTGTTACTGAAACAGTTAAGGAGAAACCAAGAGCCATTCTGTCTTCTAATTTGAAGTTAACGGTTCCTTGCTATTATTGTAAGAAGCTTATAAAAGATGAACCACTGAAGATTAAATTAGATGGCAGAAGTCATTATCTTTGTTGCAATACATGTGTTGAACGATATAAAGAAAAATATAAAAAATTGAAGGTAGGTAAAAGCTAAAAACATTAATTTTTACTATTAAACTGGTTTAAATTTCGATCACTGTATTATGTTTTTAAAAAGAAAAAAAGAAGGATTTTTATAGAGTCCGTGGAAAATATCGCTGAGATTCTCGTCACTTTTCTCGTCGAGAAAAGACGCAAAATTTCTGTAGTCATAACTAACTGGACCACAAGCCTGTATATGGAGGGAAATATTCTCTTTATTTTAGTATTTTTCTATGCTTCCTAACAACGTCTTAAATCGTCAAAAATACATGAGCTCTAACCATTATCATGATGTGCAGATTATAAAATACGTTTTCGCTATATAGCCACTTTGTTACCCCCCCATTAATGTATGCCATATGCCCAAAATGTGGTTATATGCCGAATGATAATTAAGCATATCCAGATAATTCTACTAGATCTCTTTATGGGTTATGGGTAAGGATTCATCCAATTCGGAATGAATTCATGGTCAACACCAGGTGATACATTGTGTGAAAGTTCAGGGTGCGGTCCTCCATCAAATGTAAAAAACGTTCTAGCGGTATGTTTCAGCCAGACTATTTTTGTAGGATGAGGGGTGCCATCACTCACTTTTCTAAGTTCATGGTAATGGGTATATCCATTATTCATATACTCCTCAGCGTTATCTGAAGACCATATATCTATAATGCCATGAACCATATAGAGTAACTCTCCATCTGGAGCATCAGATGACCACCATTGGGACATTCCGAAAGGACCTGTGTTGTAATGCTTCCCGACTATCTTATTCTGTCCAGCCACAACCCAATAATGACCAGGAATATCATATTCTCCATTGGGACCATCAGGTGCACCTTCAAAATAATAGTCATCTCCATCAACATTTATGATAATTCCATGAACGAAACCTTTGTCACCATTAACTGATAGGCTTGCCGAAACTAGTAATATCGCTATAACAACTATTGAGAAAAACCCTAGACCAATGCTTCTTCTCATTAATTTTCCTCCTTTCCGGTTACTTCTGCTTTTTTTCCTTTAAGGGGGAGTGCAAAGTCGAGTGTCTCCACCTTGTTCTTTTGCATCTTAGATATCTCGGATTTATAAAAATATGACTTAATAACGAATTAAAAACAAGTTAAAAACAATTTAGAATTCAAAAAATAATTTATGCATTCCTGTTTTTATTTGATTTTTTTCCTAAAATTAAAAGGAAATCTATGTAACTGTTATATTTACTACAATGACAAATATACTTACAACTAACAGAATTGCAATAAATAATTTTGTCCNNTTTTTTAACCATGTTGTCATCTAAAAAGATCGATGATTTATTCTTATAAGCATTTTTTACCAGTAAAACCGAGTTCAAATCTAGCCCTTTATATTACTTTTAAAAAAGAAAGAAAAAGAAGGGTTTTATGGAGTCCGTGAAAAATAATGCTGAATTATTCGTCGAATTTTTCGACGAAAAATTAAGAGTTAATGAACCCATCATAACCACTAGATCATATCCGCATTAACAGGAGAAAAATCAAGTCATTATATTGGTTCAGAAGATTCAAAGCTGTACTGTTTTAATGCTAGTAATGGAAATTTGCTTTGGGATTTTAAGACAATGCGAGGAATATATGTTGCACCTTCTATTTTTGATGGCAAAGTATACATTGGTAGCGATGTTTTTTATTGTTTAGATGCAGATAATGGAGGTGAGATATGGAATTATGCAACTGGTGACTACATTACTTCTTCTGCTGCTGTTGCCTACGATAATGTCTATTTCACTGATTATTCAACTGGAGTCTACTGCTTAGATGCAGATAATGGAAGTAAAATCTGGAATTGTGAAGGTGTAGGTAAGGCATTTAGTTCTTGTCCTGCTGTGGCTGATTATAAAGTATATGTAGGCACACTTGAAACTGGAAAATTATTATGTTTAAATGCTATCACAGGAGCGAACATCTGGGAGTATAAGACAAATCCAAAATGGTATTTGTTTGGGTCTCCTGCTGTGGCTGATGGGCGAGTATATTTTGGTGGTGGAGAAAATGATAATCTTTATTATTTTGAAGACACATCTAAGCCTCCATCAGATCCAGTTATTAAAGGTAGAAGAAAAGGGTTGATTGGTTCTGAGTACGGCTTTTATGTTGTGTCAAGAGACCCAGAGGAAGATGTCGTCAAGTATTATGTTGACTGGGGAGACGGTAATACAACTGGTTGGACTGGCTTTTATCCGTCTAGTAAGCAAGTAAAGGTTAGTCATACATGGAGTAATATCGGCAGTTATAAAATAAGAGTAATGGCACAGGATGAGTACAATATCAAAAGCCATTGGTCAGAGCGCATTATAGAAATCATTGATGCACCCGCATTAGACATTCAAGCAATAGGTAGTGGATTATTCAAAATAAATACAGTTATCAAAAATATCGGTGCTAAAGACGCTGTTATTAACTGGAGTATCATCTTGGATGGCGGGTTTATTTTGGTTGGTCGTGAAACTACTGGCTCGGGTAATATTCCTGTAGATGGTGAGATAACTATAACTTCAAAGTCGATAATTGGATTTGGACAAACAGCCATAGTAGTTAATACTACAGTACCTATCGGTTTCTCTGATGCCCAGGAACAAAAAGCGTTTGTCTTACTGTTTTTCATTGCGGTAAAACTGGATGGGTAATATGACGCAACCACCAAACGAAATACAGATAATCAAAGCGCTGTTACGCCATAGGAAAATGATGATCGATTTATACAAGTCGAAATAATGCTAGTACGCACGTTTATCTAGTATCTAAGGAAAAACACAGGGTTGCGCTAATATCATGGAAGGTTTTCGTGTTCATTATAACTTCATTCGTGACCATAAAACCTTGGGTGTTACTCCTGGTGTGGTTGCAGGATTAACTAATCTTGCTGGGTTGGTTTAATTTTCTTCTTTAATATTAATATCTGGTAATCTTAAATTGTTGATTTTTTATATCTTTGATATTTGGAGAGGGGTCAGTGAAGGGAGGATAAGAAAAACGAAAAGAGAATAATCGTTCTGACGCTGATGAATCTATTTATTCACTGATCCCCTACCACATTCTTTTGGGCTGATGTCAAACACTTAAAATTGAAAAGGGGGATGGAGAAAAACTGCTTTTTATCAACTGTTTTCTTCCCTGTTCTTTATTTATCTTTTTTGTCATCCATTGTCATTCACTTTTACCCAGTTATATAGGTAACCCGTATTTGCACTATAGAAAAGAACAGCGTGAACGAGCCATCCCCATTTTCTGCTTCTACATCACAATCAAGGTCTACCACGTCATTCCAGGTCCAACCCTCTGGGTAACCATATGTTATGTCGAACTAGGGTGACCACGATGGCCTAGTGGTCGTAATAAATGGATAATTATCTCCATCAGAGGATCCACCAAACACCGGCCGCAAGATGATATCACGCTGAACACCTTCATAGTATCCATGTACCCTCAGTTCTACCATTGTTATCGTACCAAGATTCGTCCCAGGGCACGTATTGCCATTTAATAGATGTACATCTCCACCTATAGTTGTTGACGCACCATTTCCACTAGGGTTCTCCCAGGCTTCATTTGGGTCATAGCTGTTAAAGTAGTATGTTACCGTATCTGCGAGTGCCGTATTACCCATGAGTGGCATTAGAAAAACCGTTGCTAACAAAGCGCAGAGTATTGTCCTTTTCTTATTCTTCATGTTTCACCTTCCCCAAGAATCCTTCTTGGTATTCTATTAATTATAGGTTTAATTATAGGTTTTATTTTAAAGATAATGGAATAATAGGGGTAAAATATAGGTATAACAATGTTAAATGATGGAACATAGGTAAAAGCATTCTTTGACAACTGTAAATTGGAAATGCATTTGAAAATCGTTCAAACAACTATCTAATTATTAGAAGCATCCAAGGAAACCGTTCAAACAGCCATTGTAACAGATGAAGCTCGAAATTAGAAATTTTGTTTTTTTCGGTTTATATATTAAACCGAACTGTTTGTTTGAATACGATTCATGATATATCTTGATTCTGAATCGGTTTAGGAATCCTCCTCTGAATAATTTCAGTATATCAAAAAATCAGGTTTTTAGTAGCTCCTATCAAAATAAGAATCAATATATAATAAACACTATTTCCAGAATGACTTTTGTTTTTTTGATACATCAGCCACCTATGTTGATACATTTGATATTCACTATGCTTTTATTTGACGTAATCGATACGTACCGCCATCATTAAAAATACCGATGCGTTTTCCGACTAAATTTTGTAGATTTTTGGCTGAAAATACCTCTGCAGGGATCTCTATTTCTTTTTGAATTGTAAAAATAAGTTGTGTACAATCATGTTTTGTTTGAATCGAAGATAATGTACCTACTATTTCACTATATGGCTTTAAATTCATAAAAATCCTCTTCTTTTACTCCTCATTTTGATATTTGCTCTACCCTTTATCCTTTAGAATGCAATGAAAGTACGATCTCAAAAACTGAATCATATACCATCTGTGGTTTCTCGTTTTTTAACTCCCAGTAGTTGATCCATCTTTTGAAGAACGTAATTGCTAGATTGTTTTCTAACTTGATCAAGTAAATGTTCTCTTCATGTGACATAGCTATAAATATGTACTTTAGTATATATTTGTGATAAAAATGGTGTTAGGTATTTGCCTAACTGCGGGGGTGTATACGTGGTGCAAATTCAGTTAATTCCAGAAAAATATTGGAAAATTTTAGAAACGCTTTATGACCGGGAGGAAGAGATCAAGATTGGATTGAAAAATGAGAGATACCATCATAAGACACTGGCAAGAAAAATCGGTGTAACAGAAGCAACTATAAGCGAACCTTTATCAGACCTAAAAAAGGGGGGTTATGTTAAAGGAGAGAGAAAAAGTGTATATAAAGGGGGGATACAAGAGGATCTTATTCTTACCGACGAAGGAAAAATCGAGGTTATTGTTCATCAACCACTTCAAGTCAAGACTATTAAAAGTACGATCAGGCAACTAAAAGAAAAGCTCCATAGGATGCCAACAGTTGATGAGTTAGCTTGTACGATGGGGAGGGATCCTAAAGATAGTGCTGTCCGCCGTATGATATTTGCCGTTGGATCAACAGAGGATTGGCATCCACCTGATCAAATGAAACCGTCAGAGTTTGATCAATTTGAAAAACGTGTAATTAGCATCAAAAGGAGTAAAAAGAAAAGCTGAATGGATGCATGGCAGCCATGACAGTAATCAACTATTTTCAGCGTACTAAAAATAGTCTCCCGTCAATAGATATAAAAACTATTAAATTTACTGGTAAAGTGCTTTTAGAATATTTGAAAATTCTTATAGTCTGAGATAAAAATTGATTAATTGATAGACTTGTTATCCAAAGATACTATTAAAACTCTACTTACCTACACATTAATCCTTGTTGGAGAATGCCGGTACGGAACACTTATTTTAGCGGTAAACGATTTCTGAGATACATTTCTTGATAAAAGTTTATCAATACAAAAGGATTCTATATTTATTTTGTTACTATATAGAAAATCATGCTTAAATATGCATAAAATGTAGACATTTTCGGTTGGTAAAACGATTCGAAGAAATAAAAAACAATGCAGAATCAACAGATATAAAACCTAATTTTATACTAGTAAGTTAGGGGTTCAATTCCCGATGCGAGTTTAAAAATATATTTTTTAGAAGTTAATTGAAGTTACTATTTTTTTAAAAAAAAGAAAAAAAGAAAGGATTTTATAGAATCCGTGGAAAATGCACATTTATGCCTAAATAATAAATTCAAATCTCATCCATTATCTAAAAGATAAATATTCATTATAAGTGTATAATTTCGATTGAAACAACCATTTTTGACCAAAGATTTGAGGATGTAATAACATCTTCCCCAACAAATGCAATTCGTAACGGTCCGATTTCATTATTAGGATCTATTTCTGAATAATATGAACTATCTTCCTTGTATGCAAGAATCATAACTGCTGTTTCATTTGATATTATATCCCCTGTTTCATTATAAACATCTACATAACCTAGGGTTTCATTCATCGTGTAAGTTGCTGTCCATCCGTCATCAGAAATAACACTAATATTGTATTTATCAGGAAGATTTGGTATTTTATCAAGTAATGTAGTTATACGGACTCCTTTATATTCAAGGATATCACTGATTACAACAGAATCGGGGAGAAGTTTAGTTTTAATATAACCCCCTGTTCCTGAATAGGAATCTAAGGTTTCAATATCTTCAAGAGTAAAGTTAGATTGATAATCATCAAATATTACTGTTAAAAGAACAGATGGTTCCTTCTCTTTTCCGTTAGTTGTTACATTATTCTCGATGCACCCAACAGTGAGCATAATAATCATTAAGAAAGCAAGCATATTTGCTAATAGAAATCGTCTTTTTGTCATGCGGTATACGCATTATAGAATGTTATAAAAACATTTTGAAAAAATATCGAAAATTATCTTTTCGATAATTATGACAGAAGGATAAAGTATTGGAAATAATTAAAAAAAGGAAGGTTTTTAGAAAAAACTTTTAGTTTTTCGACGACCTTCTCTGCGAAAAGTCGAAGGTAATCACTTTATTATATGGCAGAACTAAAGCAATTTTTATATTATAGTTTATAGGACTAAAGAAAAATATTTACCGGTAATAACGGGATAAAATCCCTTCCCTGCATCCTTCATTATCATATCGCAATTTATAAAAAGGAATTAGCCATTTTGATGTATGCTTCTTGATATGGTTTTTATTAATTTGTTAACACATTTCGGGTCTGAATCCCGGTATCCGCATCTGCTGGAGTTGAACTAATAATGAAAGTAAAAATTGGAAATAGAGTTGAATTAATTGAAATGACTGATACTTGGACTAAATTAGAAAAAGGTTCAAAAGGAACTGTGACTGAAATCGAAGAAGATCAAGATTTAATTTGGGTCAAATGGGACAATGGTGAAAAATTAGCATTACTGGAAGGAATTGATAAATTTAAAATAATTAAATGATTTAAACTATTAAAAATTTAAATAGAGAAGTAAAATCTCATCATTTTTTAATAATTTGATTAATCGCCGCCAGGATTGACATTAATAAAGAACAAGAAAATAAACGCACCCTGGTTTCTCGTATCGGATCCTTCTGGTATCTCAACGGTCATAACAACTCGTGTCGGTCCAAAACCTAGAATTAATTTCGAAGATACCGTTGTTTCTTCTCCTGCGAGGATAGTATCAAG
>JABAOH010163109.1_pt2 | contig 12138 bp, 10 predicted proteins | sample 7062181 | NCBI WGS metagenome assembly JABAOH01 (sample SAMN14538630, study PRJNA623070) | marine sediment metagenome | biome: marine biome [ENVO:00000428]; feature: marine pelagic biome [ENVO:01000023]; material: deep marine sediment [ENVO:00002113]; isolation source: pool of 5 deep marine... | reverse complement strand
GCGCTGGATTACCGATGAAGAACTCGACGCGCAACCGGAGCTGGTACGCACGATGTCGGTTGAACCGCCGAAAGGTGCCGGAAAGGTCAGATTGCTGGAAATCGAAGGCATCGACCTGCAGCCCTGCGGCGGCACCCACCTGAAATCCACGGGCGAGGTCGGCCAGGTCCGCGTCGGCAAGGTCGAGAAAAAAGGCAGGCACAACCGGCGCGTCAACATCGTCCTCGATCAATAAAAAAAGCCCGGCAAAGCCGGGCTTTTTTCTGACACCTTACGATTGCCTAATCGGCATCGTCTCCGGTCGACGCGAGGTAGCGACTGGCTTCCTCGAGTACCGGGAAGTCGCGGTCTTTCCAGACATCGGCAAGCTTCTGATACTGTTTGCGCGCAGCATCTTCATTACCGAGCGCGGCATAAGATCTCGCGAGACCGAGCAAGGACAGCGGTCGATTCGGCGTGCGCTTCAACGACGTCGCGAACAGCTCGACGGCATCATCGGGGCGGTTTGCCTCGAGCAAGGCCTCGCCATACAGCTCATGGATCGGCTTCAGCGGGTTCGGTGCGCCGTTCGGCGGACGCATCGTCTCGGCAATCTCGACGCCTTCGGCCAGCATCGCTAGGCCCTTGTCCATCTTGCCTTCGGCTATTGCCAGCGTACCCGCCACCGAGCGGTGCATGATCTGTACCGGCTTCGCATTCCGCGAATAGTACGAGCGATCGCTGTTATCGAGTTCCGCCGCCTTGGCCGCCAGCTTGTCCGCCGCCTTGCGGGCGACATCCAATTCGCCGAGATGCACGGCGCTCATGCCCGTCGCTAACAATTCGGTATCGTGAGACGACTCGGTAATCGGCGTGATCTTCCACTGCTGCGTCTCGATGATCATTCTTGCCTTGACGCGTGGAAGCGCCTCAATGATGCGCCCCTGACCCGGATTACGCTCGACGATCCCTTCCATGCGCTCGATCCACATTGCGGCGCGGTCGTAGTCGCCGAGCTGCAGGTCGCCATACTGGCCCCAGTCGAGTGCATGCGTCATGTCACCGGCCATGTCGCCGGGTTGCCACAGGGCAACGGCCGCGTCATACGCGGACTGGTTGGAGTCTGATACCTGTTGCCACATGCCGTGCTGAATAAAAATGTGTGTCGGCATGTGCCGCGCATGTGAAACCGCCGGGGCGATGTCATCGAACACCCAGGCAGCCGGCAGTGCCAGCGGCGCATGTACCGGGTCGTCGAATGCATGAATCGTGTAATGCACGGCGCCCGGATGGCGCGGGTTGCGCTCGGACAGATCCATGGCAATGGCACCTGCCAACACGTTCTGCCGGTGCCCTTCGCCGGCGGGACCTGCGGACATCAATAGTGAAAGCGCGTAATAGGCAGCGACTTCCTCATCGTCCGGGTAACGGTCGTAGAGGCTCCGCATCTTGTGCATGTAGGCCGTGCGGCGGGCCATCGTGTCGCCTTCACCGAAGAACAGGGCATCGACTGCCGCGATGAAGCCTTGTTCGCGATCGGTTGGCGCGCTGGCGATACGCTCTGCGCTGGTCGAGCCGAGCTTGGAGAGCACTTCCCTGGGCGTGTCGAGGTCCCATTCCGCGATCAGCGGGTGATTATAGGTCAGCGACTCACCCCAGTAAGCCATCGCGAAATCCGCATCGAGCTTCTGCGCTGCCTGGAACTCGGTGCGGGCCTGCTTCCAGCCGAAGCTGTGCAGAATCGCCACGCCGCGCAGGAAATGTTCCTGGGCTTCAGGCGATCCCGAAGTGGGAAAAGTGATCGTGCCGACGTCTTCCATCTCGGCCGCGCTGGCCGTAAATGCGAGACAAAACAGGCTCATACAAAGGAAAAGGCGCTTCATGGAGAGTCTCCCCGAAAGATCTTGGTTCTTGTGGTCTGGTATGCGGATCCGGCCGGTAAGGATACTCTGAATCGCGGTGCTCCGCAGCCGCCCGCAGGCAGGGCCGGTCCCTACCTCGGGGACCTGGGCGTATATTGCTGCGCCTCGGCCCGTGAGAGCTCGATGACCTTGAGGTGCCAGTTCATGAACGAGCCGTTGACGCGGAAGCGGTAACTGCCGGACTCGTTGAAGAGTCGTACACCGTTGCCGATGCGCTTGGTGCGCAGGACGCTGCCCTTGAGCACTCCGGTGCGTCCATCGACGAGATCGAGATCGAAGGAGATCTGGTGCGCATAGTCACTGTTGATGCGCCAGTCGAGGATCCACGGTCCCTGCGCCTTGAATTCTGCCGTAGTCTGGTTGCCCCTGCCCTTGAACTCGACGATCAATTCCCTGGCGAAGGCATTGCCGCCGCCTAAGATCAGCAATAGTGCAAACAACGGAGATATCAGGTACCTGGTCATCGATGACTTCCTGCGCGTATTGATATTTTGGACCGGCGACAGAGTCAAGCAGTTCAAGGAGTTTTCACGATGCGTGGAGTAACAGGGCTTTTTTGTACTGCCAGCGATTCCGGCCCACGGCATTTGTCCAGCAGGTTCTCCCGGAGTTCCTCCGGGTCATTGATGATTTTGTAAAAATTCTCCAGGTAATCTTTCACCCGTCGTGACTTGCTTTTCGAAACCTCCGGCGGCAGGAAAGCGGCTTCTATCTCATCGCGTTTGTCGTTGAAAACGATGATGGATTTCTTGAGCTCATCGTTCTGCCAGCAGAAGCCGCGATACAGCCTCGTCGTGACCCGCCTGATTGGCAACGATTCAGAAGGTGCCGCGTATTCCGTGTTGATGATTCCCGCGAAATCGAAATCGTACGGCACGATGACCCAGTCCTGCCGCCTGCCCGCTTCCGTGAGCACGCGCCCATTGTGGCAACAACCTTCGCCCTTCGGGCCGCGCTTGACCGAGAAATCGGTATTGCCGATCAGGTACTGGAACAGCAGGTGATGAGCCGTTTCCGTCGCGGCCATTTGCTCCGGTTCGACCTGTGGCGGGCGGATGCGGCGCCGGTCCAGGCGTTTTGCCATGTCCTTGTCGTCCTCGAGCAGGAATGCCGGTTGTACCTCGTCACGTCGAGAGCGCGATTTTGTATCGCGGAAGGTCGCGTTCAGTTGCCTGGCCATAAATGAATAATCGGTGATGGCGTTGTACGCGCGGTATGTCGAGAGTTCGAGGTGCAGCCAATCCCTGCCCGCGCCGCCACGCTTGCATTGCCTGACCAGTTTCAGTTTGCGCTGGCCCTCGAACAGGGTGCCTGCGGTCTCGTCCCGATCAAAGGTCAGTCTCAGCGGTGGGTAATCGCACACCTCGAGCCTGGACCGGCCACGCGTGCTGACGATCACACCCAGCGCGTGCTCTGCTCCGGATGCATCGGTGTAATGAAATGTACCCGCGTATTCAGGCTCCTCGTGACGCTTTTTCGACAGGTCGCGCATCGGTGCCTCGAGGATGACATCGAGAATGTCCCACGACTCGAAAAGCGGCGACGCGTGCGCGTGGGACAGCAGGCCGCAAAGGAGGGCTGGCAGCCAAATCAGCTTCGCCAGTGGTTCGTACCTGTTCATGATTTTGATGCTCGGGTCCATAACCTGGATTTTAGTTTACTTACACGAACGCAGCGTATCTTCCATCCTAGCAAAAGCTTCTTCCAGCACTTCCCGTTCCTGGCCAAATGCGATGCGCAGATGATGGTCCATGCCGAAAGAGTCGCCCGCCCCGACGAATACGCTCGCCTCGCGACAGAGCTTCTCCATCAGTTCCGTCGAGTTGATGTCGAGATGATAGCGGACGAACGACACCGCGGAGGCCATCGGTGGCGTGCAACTGAACAGGCCGTTCTGGCGCGCCATCCATTCCTCGAGGACCGGAAAACCGTTCCTGATGTAGTCGCGCGTTCGCCTGATCAGCCGCGGGCGAACCTCGGCCGACAGCGCGTAAGCCGCAAGAAGATTGCTGAGCATCGACGCGGTGATGGTCGTGTACTCGTGCCGCCGCCACAGGTCGTCGACGGTTTTTGGCGGGCCGACCACCCAGCCGACACGCAATCCCGGCAGCCCGTAAGCCTTGCTCATGCTGCCGATCGCCAGCACCTTGTCGTAGCGACCAAAAAACGACGGCGTTTCCTGTTCCTGTACTCGTTCGGCGCCCCGGTAAACCTCGTCGGCCAGGATCCAGGCACCGACCCGCTCCGCCGCGGCAACGACGGCATCCATTTCCTCAGCCGCCATGATGTAACCGGTCGGGTTGTTCGGATTACAGACCGCTATGATGCGCGTCCTGTCCGTGACTTGTGAGTTAAGGTCGTCGATGTCCAGGCGCCATGCCTCGTCGGGCAGCAGGTGAAACGGCCGCACGTCGCAGCCCTTGTTCTCGGCAAGCCCCCACACCTGCTTGTAGGTCGGCGCCTGGGTTGCCAGCTCGTCGCCCTCGTCCATCAGGGTTTGCATGACAATATTGTTGGCTTCGGCCGCACCGACCGTGGCCAGCACGTTTTCGACGCCGGCGCCGTCATACAACGCGGCGATGTTCTCGCGCAGCTCGGGATTGCCGTTGACGTGCGGATAATTGATCTCGGTTGACAGCAGGGCCGTGAGCTTGTCTTCGTTGTCCCCGAGCAGCTCGTCCAGCCGGATCGGATGTACGCCGGATTCCGTCAGGTTGATGTCGACCTTCTGTTCCCAGATGGATTGCGTATATTCAAGGTCGAAAGGCGTAAATTGCATCAGGTCATCCCCGGAACCGATCCAGCCCGGCGATCATAGCGCAGGAGCGACAAAAAGTTCGGAACACCATTATCGTGGTAAATTCGTGCTTTGGGAAAGAACCCAGGCAGGCCTTGCCGTGAACGTAAACGCGAAACTTATGGACATGCTGACGGGTTATGCATCGGCCCACCAGCACCCGTTTAACATTGCCGTTCACTTTGTCGGTATTCCGGTCATCATGCTGGGGGTATTCATCGTGCTGAGCTGGGCGAGACTCGATGTGTCGGGCGTGACCATTAACCTCGCTCATATCGCGACATTGGGACTGTTCATTTTCTACTTCATGCTCGACCGGATTTTCAGCGTCGTATTCCTCTTGTATGCGGTACCGGTTGCGTTGCTGGCGACCAGAATCGGTACGGAGCCGCTGGCGTTTTCCGGGACCATAGCCGCGGCCGCATTCTTCGGCGGATACGCCGCCCAGTTCGTCGGGCATGCGGTCGAAAAGTCGGTTCCGGTCGTCCTGAAACACCCGGTACAAGCCAACTTTGCCGCTCCGTTTTTCATAGTCGTCGATATCTTCGGCCTGCTCGGATTGCGCGAGGAAATGTTTAAGGAAGTTCAGCGGCGCATTGACGAACTGCGGGAGGAACAGGCAGCCTCCGCGAGAGGGACAACATGACCAGCAGACTTTCCGACACCAGCAGCTCCATCGGGACCTCGAAAGAATTCGATTTCCTCGGTTTCGTATGGCGACTCCTCAGTTCGTTGTTTCTCGTCATGGCAACGTACAATCCTACAGACTATTCCTTTGTCGGCTGGCTGCGAGCCGTGGCCTCAGACCCGGAAAGAGCGCTGGGTCCTGAACACTTCGTCGTCGGCGTCGCACTGCTGATAGGTTGGGTCATTCTGCTCGCCGCAACGCATCGTTCGATCGGCACCTTCGGGCTGATACTCGGCGGCGCTTTGCTCGGCGGCGTCGTGTGGCTACTGGTCGACATCGGCTGGCTCAACATCGAAACTGTATCCTCGGCCACCTGGGTCGGATTGCTGTGTATCTCAGTCCTGCTGGCAGTCGGGCTCAGCTGGTCCCACGTCTGGCGCAGAATTACCGGGCAGTTCGAGGTCGACGGCGACGACTGACATGGGCACAGGGAAGTTCTCTGCGCTCCTGCTTTCCGTATTCTTACTCGGCGCCTGTTCTCAGGAACAGGTCACCGTTTGTCGCAACGACCCGCCGGGCTTCCTGGTCAGCAACATACAAATCATCGACGGCTCTGGCGCGCCGGCGTTTTCGGGTAGCGTACGTATAAATGACGGGCTGATCGCCGACATCGGCGAGCTCGAACCCTGCGAGGGCGAGACCGTCGTCGATGGCGGAGGGCAGACGCTCGCACCCGGTTTTATCGACACCCACAGTCACGCCGATCGCGACATATTCGAGCATCCCGATGCGCTGCCCGTCGTCAGCCAGGGCATCACGACGATCATCATCGGCCAGGACGGCGGGTCTCCTTACCCGTTGCATGAGTACTTTGCAAGACTCGAACAAACACCCGCAACGGTCAACGTCGCCTCCTACGTCGGCCACAACACCCTTCGCAATGAAGTGCTCGGAGTGGAATACCAACGCGTTGCGACGGACGATGAAGTCGAAGCGATGAAAGCGATGCTCACGAGTGAACTCGAAAGCGGCGCACTCGGCCTGTCCACCGGCCTCGAATACGATCCGGGCATTTACTCGGAAACATCCGAAGTGCTGTCGCTGGCGCAGGCTACAGCTGACGCCGGTGGCCGCTATATCAGCCACATCCGCAGCGAGGACCGCTGGCTCGAAGACGCGATCGAAGAAATCATTTTGATCGGCCGCGAGACCGGCATGCCGGTGCAGATCTCGCACCTGAAACTCGCGATGAAGCGACTCTGGGGAACCGCGCCGGACGTAATCGCCAGGCTCGATGCCGCCAGGGCGGAAGGAGTCGATATCACCGCCGACATTTATCCCTACGAGTACTGGCAATCGACGATCATGGTGTTGTTGCCGGAGCGCGACCCTACGGATCTCGACGCTATCGCCGAAGTGCTGGACCAGCTTGCCCCACCGGACGGCATCTGGCTGACGAGGTACCCGTCAAACCCGGAATATGTCGGCAAGACGCTGACAGAAATCGCGGCAATACTCGAGGTTGACGCGATAACCGCGTTCTCACAGATCGCAAGTGAATCGGAGCGGGTGCGTCTCGAGACGGGTGATCGCGGTGCGGCAACCATCATCGGCACCAGCATGGAATCATCGGACATCAGCGAGCTGATTACGTGGTCGGAAGCAAACATCTGCACCGACGGCGGCATCGTCAACCTGCACCCGCGGAGCGCCGGCTCGTTCCCGCGCGTGCTCGGCCGTTATGTTCGGGAACAAAAGCTGATGACGCTCGAACAGGCGGTGCACAAGATGACCGGGCTCACCGCCGAACACGTAGGCTTCACCAACCGCGGACTGATTCGCCAGGGCGCGATAGCGGACCTGGTGCTCTTTGATCCGGATACTGTGATCGACCACGCAACGCCATTAGAGCCGACGTTGTTGTCGGAGGGCATCACGTCCGTGTGGGTCGGTGGCGATCGCGTCTACGCCGACGCCGCGGCAACGGACAAACGACCCGGCAAGGTCATTCGCCGGCTGCTGTAGAAACGTCCAGTAAAGCCTTCGTCAATACCTCGAAGCGATCCTCCGCTTCCCTGCCCGGGGCCTGGTCGGCCGTGTTGATCATGCTGTACAGATAGCTGATCTGATCAGTCAGCATCGGTTGCGGATAAATGATGTCCTCTGTCTTCAGTTCCGACAGCACGCCATTCAGCTGATTGAGCCGTTGTTGCTCCGTGTCGGATATCGTGTCGCCCTTTTCTTCGAGCTCCTGCCTTTCGTCGCCGAGCAGCTTTTCGAGTTTGCGGGCTTCGCTCAGCATATCGACGAGCCGCAGTGACATATCGACCTGGGCGCTGACATCCGCAATCGACGTCCCCTGTTCAATAACGCGAGGATCCATTAGCAGACTGAAACTCTGTTCTGCAATTGAGTCGCCAACGGTGAGCCTAGCGGTGTAAGTGCCCGGTTTGGCGAGCGGTCCATTCATGAATCGCTCGTCTTCCTCTGCGTGCCACGCGCCGAGGTGCTGCATGTTCCAGCGGAAACGGTTCATGCCCGGCTCGTTGGATAATGATATCTCGGCAATGAATGTCGTCTGGCTCAGGTTCATGTCCTCGATGATTTCTTCACCGCGTTCCTCTGCTTCGCTCACGCTTTCGTAGGAATTTACGAGCTTGCCACTGGCATCAAGGATGTCTAGGCGAATCGTCTCGGGCACTTCCGCCGGCAGGCGATAATCGATGACCACGGCCGGCTCCGGGAAATGCGGCACGACGTCTTCGTCATTATCTTCATAAACATTGCGATAGCGAATCGTGTCTTTCGGTTTGAATACGGCGATGTCGCTGTCTGAATTTCGAAACGCGTCCTGGCGAAGCGTGCTGATGTTGTCGAGCACCCAGAATGACCGTCCCATGGTCGAGATCGCGAGGTCACCGCGTACCACCTTGATGTCGGTAACGGGTGTCACGGCTAGGTTTTGCTGGAATGCCTGCCACGTCTCACCGTCATCCAGGGAGACGAACATGCCGAACTCTGTGCCGGCGAAAAGCAGCCCTTCCCTGACCGGGTCTTCGCGCACGACGCGCGTCGGGTAGTCTTCCGGGATGCCGTTGCGCCCGTCGGTCAGCAACTGCCAGCGCCTGCCAAAGTCCTCGGTCTTGTAGATATAGGGCTTCCAGTCGCCTAACTGGTAACGGAGTACCGCGATGTAGGCTTTGGCGGCGTTGTGCGGCGACGGTTCGACCGCATCGACGCGACCGCCCGGCGGCAAGCCACGGGGCGTCACGTTGCGCCAGTTGTCGCCGTGATCCCGTGTCACGTACACGGGTCCGTCATTCGCACCGGACCATATAACGCCGGCAAGTACCGGAGATTCGCGCAGCGAATAGATCGTGCTGTAGAACTCCTCGCCGGTGATGTCACGCGTGATCGGGCTTCCGGAAATGACCTGCTTGTCGTCCTCGAACGCGGTCAGGTCCGGTGAGATCGTTTCCCAGGTTCTTCCTTCGTCGGTCGTTCGATGTACGTATTGCGACGCGTGGTAAACGATATTCGGGTCGTGCGGCGACACGTGGATCGGCGATACGCGCTGAAAGCGATAGCGCAGGTCCCGCGGGTTGTGTCCGTACATGTTGGCGGCGCCGACGTAATAACCCTTTTCCGTGCCAATGCGTTTATCGAAGACGAAGAATCGTCCCTTGCAGTTGGCGTAAACGATGTTGTGGTTGCCCGGCTTCGGCACGGCCGGGCCGGTTTCACAGCCACCCGAGTCGACCAGCCAGGCGGCCGGGTCCTGCGCGCGAAACGGCGGCATGCTCGGCACGGCGATTGTCGTCGAGTTGTCCTGTTGCCCGGCGTACAGCCAGTACGGGTACTGGTCGTCGACCTCTACCTGGTATATCTCGACGGTCGGCTGGTTGAACTGCGTCGACCAGGTCTTACCGCCGTTGTGCGTCACGTTGGCGCCGCCGTCGTTGCCCTGGATGTAAAGGTCCGGGTTGTCCGGGTTGATCCACATGTCGTGGTTGTCGTCATGCGGGGGAATGATGCGAGTCCAGGTTTTTCCACCGTCTTCCGACTTCACGAAGCGCCCGGCGAGTGAGTAAACGATATCCGCGTTTTGCGGGTCTGCCTCGATGTTGCCGTAGTAAAACGGCCGGTTACGAATACGTTCGTCGTCGGACATCTGCTCGAAGGTTTGTCCCTGGTCGACGGATCGGTACAGGCCACCGTCTGGGTCTGGTGCTTCGACGAGTGCGTAGACGATGCTCGAGTTAGCGGGTGATATGGCGAGGTCGATATCGCCGATNNGATATCGCCGATCAGGCCCTGCGGCAGTCCTTCGGTGATCTTTTCCCAGGACGCTCCGCCGTCAACCGATTTGAAAATACCGCCCTCTTCCTGGCTGCCACCGCTGATGATCGTCCACGGCTTGCGTTCCGCTTTCCATGCAGCGGCGAACACGATGTTCGGATTACCCGGCAGCAACTCGACATCGGCAAAGCCAACCGTGTCGGAAATGAACAGGACTTTTTCCCAGCTCCGACCGCCGTCGACGCTCTTGTAGATGCCGCGTTCATCATTGGCGTTGAACGCCTGACCGATCGCCGCCACCCACACGACGTTGTGATTGGTCGGATCGATCTCGACCGCGCCGATGTGCCCGGTCTCGCGCAAACCAATGTGCTCCCAGGTATCGCCGCCGTCGATGGACTTGTACATTCCCTTGCCGGCAATGACGTTGCTGCGCAGTCCGTCCGACCCAGTGCCGACATAGACGATGTTCGCGTCGTTTTGCGCGACGTCGATGTCACCGATCGAGGGCGTTTCGAAATAGCCGTCAGAGACGACATTCCAGGTCGTGCCGTAGTCCTCGGTCTTCCAGACGCCGCCTCCGGAGGCGCCGAGATAAAACGTCGACGGCGCCGCCACTGTGCCGGCGACCGCAGTCACGCGCCCGCCCCGGGACGGGCCGACGTTGCGATATTCGAAGTTCGAAAAGTCTTGCGCCAGCAGTGTGCTGGCGGGAATGGCTGCTACGAGCGCGAGCAAACCGGTGCTGATTTGTTTCATCTGATGTTGTTCTTGTTGGTGTCGGACTGGCACAAGTTACCACTTCTCGGGCTATCATGGACCGAAAGATGGACGGGGAAACCAGCCGGTGAGCAATAACGACATAGGCGAGGAATTTCGCAGAGAGACCGCGGAACTGATGGTCAGGCTGCAGGAGTCACTGGCGCAGGCGATTCGCGGCACGGACGATCGCATATCGCTGCCGCAGGGTGCGGAAGCCGCGCTCGCAGACTTTTACGAGCCTCTCCCCGAGTCGGGTTGCGGCGCAGGTGCAATGCTCGATCGCCTGCTCGAGCTTTGTAACGAGGCAGGCGGCAACACGCCCGGACCACGATGTTTCCATTTCGTCATCGGCGGCAGCACACCGGCTGCGCTAATCGCCGACTTGCTCGCTACGGCTTACGAGCAGATCACGTATACCTGGATTCTTTCGCCGGTCGGCGTGCAGATGGAGGTGCAGGCGCTCGACTGGCTCAAGGAAATGCTTGGGCTGCCGAAGAACTGGGGCGGCGTGATGGTCACCGGCGCGACGATGGCGAATTTCGTGTGCCTCGCCGCGGCCCGCCAGTGGTGGGGCGAGCAACATGGCGTTGACGTATCCGAGACGGGCCTGGTCGGACTGCCGCAAATGCCGGTATTGACCACGGGATTCGTACACGCCGCCACCCTGAAGGTGCTCGCGACGCAAGGCGTCGGCTACGGAAACGTGCAGAAATTCTGTCGCGACGAATTCGGACGTGCCGATCTCGCCGCTATGGAAGAAGCCCTGGTCAAGCTCGACGGCCAGCCCGCGGTCATGGTCGTCAACGCGGGCGAGGTCAACGCCGGGGAGTTCGACCCGGTCAATGAAATGATCGAGCTCGCGCACAAGTACAACTGCTGGGTGCACGTGGATGGCGCGTTTGGCCTGTTCGCGAGGTTGTCACCACGCACCGAACATCTCGTGCAAGGGGTCGAAAAGGCAGACTCGGTTACCGTCGATGGTCATAAGTGGCTCAATGTGCCCTACGATTCCGGTTATGCGTTCGTGCGCGATTACGGTTTGATGGCACGGGCATTCAAATATTCCGCCGACTACCTGCCCGAGCAGGACGATACGCGGCCGACGTTCGGCGCGATCGGCCCGGAAAGTTCCCGTCGGGCACGCAGTTTCGCGGTGTGGGCAACGATCAAGGCCTACGGACGCGAAGGACATCGCAAGATAGTCGAGCATTGCCTGGACATCGCGCAGCATTTCGCAAAGGAAGTGAAGAACAAACCGCATCTCGAACTCATGAACGACGTGCAGCTCAATATCGTCGCATTTCGTTACAACCCGGGAAGGCTCAGCGAGGAGCAACTTGATGAACTCAACGAGCGACTGGGCGAGGCGGTGATCGCGGACGGCCGTTTCCTGGTCGGCACCTCGAAGATTGGGCCGCGCACGATATTCAGGCCCGCGTTCTCGAACTGGCGTACGCGGCCACAAGATGTGGAGGAGCTGGCAGATGTGGTACTCGAGGTCGCCGAAAGCCTGGCCCCGCCGCTCGCTGCAGGGGAATCCAAATAACGACTAATGTTCGTCGATCGCTCGTCGTCGTGAAGGGCGGCCTCCTGTTCAGGAAAACCAATCCCCTGTAAGCAAAAGACCCGACAAACAACGGCATTTACTTATTCTCGTGACGTAGTCGCAGGCGTAGCTTGAAATGAGGCTACTGCGTCTTGAGGAGACTGCCCGTGAACAAGTCAGCCGCCGAAGTCATCGAGCTCGATGC
>JABAOH010043827.1_pt1 | contig 12138 bp, 7 predicted proteins | sample 7062181 | NCBI WGS metagenome assembly JABAOH01 (sample SAMN14538630, study PRJNA623070) | marine sediment metagenome | biome: marine biome [ENVO:00000428]; feature: marine pelagic biome [ENVO:01000023]; material: deep marine sediment [ENVO:00002113]; isolation source: pool of 5 deep marine... | reverse complement strand
CCCGGTAGCCCTCCCGCTGGCACCGTCCCGCCGGCAAAAGTCAGTTGTCCCCGCTGCCCCGCCGCTGGCCCCCGTCCCCGCTGGTCCCCCCGGTCGCCCCCCGCGCTGGCCCGCACCCCCGGCAAAAGTCAGTTGTCCCCGCTGCCCCCGCTCAAAAGTCAGTTGTCCCCGCTGCCCGCTGCTGTGCGTGTTAAGCCTGCAAGTATGGGCCGGAGGGGAGAGAGGGGCGGACCGGAGGGGGTCGGGAGTCTTTTTCGCCATCAGTCCCACTATCCATCGATGCAGGGTTTTTCAGTGGCGAAAAAGACTCCCGACCCCTTGAGCCAAAAGGCAGTTGTCCCCGTTGGCCCGGGCAAAAGTCAGTTGTCCCCGCCGCCCCGGCGCGCGATTGGCTATTCGACTTCGACGTACAGTGGCAGGTAGCGGTAGGCGACTTCCAGGGAGAGGAGGTTCATGGCGGTGACATAGATGCGGCCGCCGTGGCTACCCCAGCGATCGGGGATGGGTCCCTGCGGGTTCCAGCTGCCGGCCAGGGGCCCTTCCTTTTCTTGGGTTTCCCGCAGCAGCTCCTGCAGCCGCCGCTGCCAGGTCTCCCAATAGTGGCCCCGCATGTGGAACATGACCTGGGTGGCATAGTACCAGTAATACGTATCCCGTTCGCCCAGCCGATACTGCGGCAGCTGTTGCATCAGGTCGTTGGCCCCCCGGCGGATATCGGCGTGGGAGCGGTCCCAGCCTTGATAGAGTCGCATCAGCAGACCGACGGCGGTCATGGACCGGGAGGGTTGTCGACCTTGCCGCTGTCGAGCCGTTTGTGGGGCGTGGGGGTTGTAGACATAGCGGCTGCCGTCGGGTCCGGGGCCCTGGCACTGGTCGAGGTATTCCAGGGCGGCGGTCAGGGTTTCCTGAGAGACTTCCAGCCCGGCCAATTCGCCGCTCTTCAGAGCCGTGAACATCCAGCCGGTGACAGAGAGATCGGACGAGCTACCGGGCAGGTAGCGCCAGCCGCCGCGGTGGGGATGTTGCGTCTGTTGGATGTAGGCGAGGGCTTGTCGAGCGGGCAGTTTCAGCTTGGGATCGCGGGTCATTCCGTAGGCTTCGCAGAGGGCCATGGTGGCGATGGCGTGGCTGTACAGGGCGGCCGACTTGCTGCTGATCGGCTCCTGGTCGACGTACAGATTGCCCTCCTCCTGTTGGTTGTTGACCAGGAAGTCCAGCCCCTGTTGGACTTGCCGGGCGTATTCGCCGCCGAAATCGAAATGATCGTAGCCGGCCCCCAAAAAGCACATCAGGGCCAGGCCGGTGGCGGCCGTATCGGCGTGGATTTGGGCAGGCTGCGAATCGAGTCCGTCGCGGGCGGCGCGGAAATTATGAAAGCTCCAGCTGCCGTCGTCCGCCTGCTGCAACCGCAGAAACTCCAGGCCGGCCCGGATGGCGACTTCCAGGTGCTGCGGTCGAGCGCCCGGTGGGGCCTGGCTGCTGAGCGATTTTTTGCGTTCGGCAAAGGCGGACTGGGTATCGCGGGCCTTGGTGCTCGCCCCCGGCAGCGGCCCGCCTGGCTCGCGCTGCTGGAAGCGAGCGTCGGTGGTGATGGTCACCACGTCACTGGTACGTTGAGCTTTGCGGTTGGGGTTCCCGACGTCGGTTGTCGGTGCCAGGCCCAAGCCGCCGGGTCCTGGTTCGGCGCGGGCCAGCACTTGCCTCCCGCCGCTCTGCCGCCGCCGCAGGCTGCCTTGTCCTGCGCCGAGGGCGACTTGTGCGGCCCGCGGTTCGACTGGCGGCCCGCCGCCGGCCAGTTCGGGCTGGTCGACCGTCACCTGGGCGATGCCGGGCAGGCTGGACTGGCTGCTTTGTTTCAGCGGCGCGCCGCCGGTTTCCGTGGCGGCCGCGGGGCCCGGTTCCCCGCCGTCGGCCGCGGACCGGCCGAAGCCGCCTTGCGCACCGGGGGCTGCGAAATCGGGCACATTCAGTGCCACGTCGCTTTCGGCGGCCCCCGTGGGTGAGGAAACGGGTACGCCACGGACTCCCAGTCTGCCACCTTGCCGGGCCACCGTACCGGCGGCGGCGTCTGCGGCTTCCGGCAGCGACTGGCCGCCAGCCTGGGTTGGGATCGACGGCGTATCTGCCTGGGTATCGCTTGCATGGTGGACGCTGCCTTGGCGAGCCGGTTGATCGGTACCTCCGCCAGCTCGGCTGCCGGAGGGGGAATCTGGGGCGGCGGTGATCCGTTGACTGCGGGCCGCGGCCGCTTGTGCCGTGCCACGGTGGGGGAGGTGAGCGGCAACGTCGGCGGCAGCACTGGCTGGCCCCGCGAGGCGGGGCACCGCGGGCGGGCCGTCCGCCTCCCGCGCACGGGAGGCGGTCGTTGCCTGGCTGTCGGCCGCCGGCGCCGGCGGCCGGCCTCCGCCGGTCGAGCGGGTATCGGTCGGTTCCGGGGCGACGGCCTGGGTGTCCAGGGCGGCCAGTTCGTTTCCGCCCGGTGCCGCCAGTCGGGAGGCGTTGGTGGTTTGCGTGGCCTGGTGCAATTCCGGTTCACCCCCCCCAGCCGCTCGGCCCCTCCCCAGTTCCGAAGCGATCTGCGTCGGGCCGGTATCGAAGTCGGTGCTGCCGACATCGGCGGTCTGCGTGCCCAGATTTTGAGCGGCGGCGCTGTTGCGGATGGCCGCGCTACTGCTGGCGTCCATTTCAGCCGGTTCCTTGGCGCCGGTAGCGACGGCCACTTCCACGGTTTGGGCCTGCAAGGTGGCCGCGGGTGCGTCGGCCATGGCACGGTCCTTGGCGACGCGGGCCTGACTACTGGTGGTCAGCTGTGATGGATCGGGCGCCTCCGAAGTCGCTCGACTCCGCCGCGCCGAAGCGGATGCCACTGGGGTGACCGTTCGCGGAGCCGGATCGCCGCGGTCGAGGTTTCGTTGTGCGCCGGCGCCGGCCACACCGCGTCGCGAGATACTATGGGCGGTGGCCCGCGGTCGATCGCTGCGAGGGTTCGGCAAACGGGACTGAACGGTCGCCGGGCTGGAGACGGCGATGGGCGAGGCCTGGGAGGGGGCGAGGCGATTGTTGCGACGCGTCGCCGGGGCGGGTTGGCTGAGCGGCAAGGCGCTGGGTACGGCGGCGACGGTTGCCTGGCGGGGCCGGGTTCGCGTGGCGGACGGTGTGGGCGGTGCGGCGGCCGGCTGGGAGGGGGTGGAGGGTTGGCCCTGGCCCCTGGCGGCGGTCGCCGCCGGGAGGCGGGTCACCGTCTGGTCCGGCTGCAGCTGGCTCAACGCTGCTTGCCGCCGATCGGCCCCTACCTCGGTGGGAACGGCGTTGATGGTAGTGGCCACGTCAAGGACTTGCGCGGTCCGGGCCTGGCTGGGGAGTTGGCTGCGGGCCAATTCGGGTTGGCTGGGCGCCGGGGTCGCTCGTGATGGAGACGTCGTGGGCAACGGCCCGTCGACGATTTGGGTATCGGGCTTGGGGGGCTGGACCTGGGGACCGGCCGCCGGCTGCCGGATAAGGTGATCGGCCGGTTCCAGCCGGCTGGACTGATCCGTTTGGTTGGCGGCGGGCGGTTGTTGCTGGGCGACCTGCTGGACTTTGGGAATTTCCACCGGCTGCCGGATCGCTCGACGCAACGTCGGCCTCGAAGTGGACAGCTTTGGCTGAGCGGCGGCCGGCGTGGGACGGCGGGCGTTGCGGAGTTTTGGCTGTTGGCTGTGCGTGGTAGCTGTTTCCAGCTGGCGGGTTCGCTGGTTGGCCGCGGTGGTGGGGCGGGGTGTGAGCGCCTGGTTTTGCGCGTCGACTTTGGCGGCTGGGGCGGGCTGGTCTTGTGGAGCGACCGTGGGCGAGGCGATTTTTTCGGGTTGGGCCTGGCGCGGTTGCGACTGGCGGCTGAGCGGTCCGGTGCGGTCCGCCTGGCGCGGCGTGCTGTGCCTTGGCTGCGGCCGCTGCCGCGGCGCCGATTCGGCCTGGCGGGGAAACTGCGGTATGGGTTGAGCGTCTGGTTGGGTTTTGGGGCCCGGCAGGTCCGACTCGGCTGCCCGCTGTTCGATTTCCAGCGGCTGGTCTTGGCTGGTTTCGGTTTCCACCGGCTTTTGGTGTTCCAGTTGGATTTGCTGCCGTTGGATTTCCTGAAGCTGGACGAAATCGGGCTGCACAACCTCTTCTTTTTTCACGACATCGCGCGGCGCGTCTTCGATTTCGACCGCTGTAAAGATTTCGAAGTAGTAGCAGGCGGTCAGCAGGAAAAGGGTCACGACCAGGGCCAGGGCGCCGGAAAGTTGCGTACGGCGCGCGGCGCGCCCGCCGAATTTCCAGGCCAGCAGCATGGTGCCGGTCACGGCGAACCAGACCCAGGTCAGCCAGGTCCAGCCGTTCTGCACGACCGAGGGCGTCTGGAAGTCGCCGAAGACCAGCACTTCGCCGCTGACAAAACCGCCCAGGATCAACAGCACGATGTTGATCGGCCACAGCTGATCGTCGATGGTCGCGATCAGGGATGGGGTGACCTTACGGACGACGCGTCGGACTCGTTTGGCCATAGGGTGGTCTGCCTGTCCCGGCAAGGGGGCGGCTACTTTGCGGTGGCGACGGTACAGTTGGTGATGTTGACTTTTTTGCAAAGGTTCATGACGGCGACCGCATGTTTCAAATCGCTGATTTCGTCACCGCGAATGATCACCGATTGCGTGCCCGGGTTATCGGCGGCGGCCTGCCGGAGGATGGTCTCCAGCTGGTCCAGCCCCACGATTTTTCCCTGGACGAAAAGGTTCCCCTCCAGGTCGATGTTGACCCACACAACGTCCGGCTTTTGGGTCAACGGTTTGGCCTGACTGGCCTGGGGCAGCGTGACCTCCAGCTCGCGTTCCTCCTCGGCGAACCGCGTGGCGACGAGGAAGAAGATCAGCAGGAGGAAGACGATATCGATCAGCGGCGTGAGGCTGAGTGAGCTGAGAGCGGATCCCTTGTTCAGTTTGACGGACATGGTGGTGGCGCGGGGCTAGGCGTTCAGGTTTTGGCCGATGGTTGGATGGGGGGGGCGGCGGGTGGGGGTGGTTTCAAGGAGTCTGGGGGCAGGGAGGCGGAAGGGGGTTGTGGGGTTTGGCCGCTGGCGGCGGCTTCGGCGGGCGGGGGTTCGGCCAGGCTGCTGGTCGCCAGCTGTTCGCGGCTGACACGCAGCTTTCCTTCAAAGCGTTCGATTTGGGGCAGCAGGCTGAACAGCAGTTCGTCAATTTCGCGGAAGAGGGCCTGGATGCGGCCTTCGAAAAAGTGAGCCGCGATGGCGGCGGGGATGGCGACGAACAGGCCGCCCAGCGTGGTGACCAGGGCAATCACGATCCCGTCGGCCAGGACCTGGGCCTTACTGGCCCCTTCGGGCAACGTCGCCGTGGCGTAAAAGGCGTTGATCATGCCCCACACGGTACCGAAGAGTCCCATCAGCGGGGTGACGGCCGCGGCGAGATTCAGCCAGCGGACGTTGGCATACAGTCGAGCTGCTTCGCGTTCGTTCGCTTCGTTGACCGCATGTTCGACCTCGGCATGCGGTCGGCCGATTTTGAGCAGCATGGAGCGGATTACATTGGAGGTGGTGCAGGGGAACTGCTGACAGATGCGGTACGCCTTGCGGGGATCGAAGCCCCCGGCCCCGGTCGCCAGCCGGCCGAATTCGGACGTCAATTCGTGCGGCAGTATTTTCAGCCGCCGCAGCGCCAGGAGGCGATCGATCACGAAGGTGATGACCAGGACCAGCATGAACAGGATGGGGATCATGGGCCAGCCGCCGGCGAACAAGAGGGTCAGCAGATTGAGTTTTCCTTCGTCGCCGCCGCCGCCGTCGTCTGCTGCTGACGGCCCGGCCTTGTCGGGCTGGTCTGCCGGCCGATTGGCCAGCGATTCTTCCAGGGCTTTCAATTCAGCCGCTACCTCTTCGTCGCTGGCCGCTCCCCCGGCCGGCGGTTGCGCCGCCAGCGGGCCGGGGCCAGCCAAAAGGGCGAGGGCCAGGCACCAGCAAATCGGTCGGTAGGCAAGATCCATAAAGTTTCTCGTGGGGTTGAGGCCGAGTGGAGCCAGATCGGCCGCCGGGAAATTTTATTGCAGTGCGGCCAGGCGCTGCCGGGCCAGGGGCACCAGTTGAGAATCGGGATAATTTTCCAGCAGCTGTTGATAGTACCTTTTGGCAAACCGGACATCTTCCCGCACTTCAAAGCAGCGGGCGGCCTCGTACATCGCCTGGGCCTTCCAGCGATCGTACGATTTGGGCGCTCCCTGGTACCCTTTGAACACCTTGAAAAAATCGACGATCGCCTGCTTGTGGTCCCCTTTCTCAAATTTGATCTCGCCCATCATCAGCCGCGCACGGGCACCGACTTCGCGCTGCGTCATGTCGCTGACCTCTTCATAAAGCGCCAGCGCTTCGTCCAGCTGTTTCTGGTTTTGCCTGGCCCAGGCAATTTCGTAGAGGATATCGGGTTTGTGGGCCGAAGCGGGGAACTTGTCGCGGGCCTCTTCCAGCAGAGCCAGCCCGGCGTCCCACCGTTCCAGCTGGTTGGCCGACTGGCCGGCATGCAGCAGGACCAGCAACTGAAAATCTTTGGACGCTGGCGGGTTCTTCTTCAGTTCGCTGTATTGGTCGAAGGCCTGCTGGAACTGATCCTGCCCGAAGAGACATTCGGCCACCATAAAGCGGGCATCGGTCGCCAACTTGCCATCGGCAAACGACTCCAGCTGCCGGCGGAACTCCTTGTGTGCCTGCGGCAACTGATTCTGGTGGTACAGCGACCAGGCGAGTTTATGCAGAGCCATCTCGGCGATATCCTTTTGGCCGGCCGCCAACGCTTTCTTTTCGGCGGCGGCGTAGCGGGCCGCCGCGGGCTGGTATTGCCCAGCGGCGTATTGTTTTTCGCCGAGGTGGTAGAGCGCCTCGGCGGCGTAAGGGCTGTCCGGATGCTGGTCGGCCAGCTGAGCGAACGTGCGGTCGGCCTCGTCCGGGCGATTGGCGTACTTCAGCGACCAGGCCAGCTGGTATTGGACCTGATCCAGGCCTTCGTACTGCGGGTCGTCCTTGAGGATCGCGGCAAACGATTCGATCGCCGCGGGAAACTGTTTCCGGTCCATCTCGGCCAGGCCGCGTTCGAACAGCCCGCCGGAACGGTCGCCGCGGGGCGGGTCGCCGGCAAGGAATGCCTGGAGATCTTCGATCGCTCCCGCCGGATCGCCGGTCAGGCGGCGAGCCTGGCCACGCAGATAGCGGGCCGCACGGGCCAGCGGATGCTGATTGTGCCGGTCCACCAGCCGGGTCAGGGATCGGATCGCGGCCGGGTAGTCCTTCCGGGCCAGTTGGGACGAGCCCAGCCAGTACAGGGCGGCCGGGACGATCGGGCTGTCGGGAAAGGTATCCAAAACCTTCTGGTAGGCCGCGGCGGCTTCCGCGTATTTTTCGCGGCTGTAGAGGTATTCGGCCAGATGATAGTGAGCCTGATCCAGCAGTTCGCTGCCGGGAAATTCGTCGATCAGTCGGCGCATGGTGGCCTGGGCTGCCGGCAGGTCGTTCAGCTGGCGGTGGGCCCTCGACAGCAGCAGCAGGGCGTCGTCCGCCTGCTCGCCCCGAGGCTCGGCCTCCAGGCACTGGCGTAGTTCCCGCAGGGCTTTTTCATATTTTTTCAAAGCAAAATGGCTGCTGCCCAGCAGCAACAGCGCCTCGCTCCGGCCCTGGGCGTCCTGGAAGCCGGCCAGGAGGGGTTGCAGGTAGGCGACCGTTGGTTCGTATTGCTGCTGGCGGTACAGCGACCATCCCTTCAGCAACCGCCAGCGTGGCGCCTCGGCATGCCCAGGATCGCCGCTCAACAGCTGATCATACATCTTGCCGGCCTGTGGGAACTGGCCCGTGTTCAGATGGCTGTCGGCGGCGATCGATTGCGTGGCGATCCGCAGCTGGTGGTCAGGGTAGGCCTTGGCGAACCGGGCTGCGTACTGTTGAGCCAGGTCGTACTTTCCGACCTGGAAGGCGGACCAGGCGGCGTTGTACAGGGCCGTCGGCGCCTTGGGATGCTGGCCATGTTGGTCGGCGATGGCCAGGTACATGGCCACGGCATCTTGGCGTTGGTTGGGCAATTCAAAAGTCGCATCGGCCTGATCCAGGAGGAGATCGACGACAAATTCGCTGTGGGCGGCCTGCGGCAGCACTTTCTGGACCGCGGCCAGGGCTTCGGCCGGCTTCTGCAGGGCCAGGTAGGACCGCGCCAGCCAATGGGCCGCTTCCACGGCCGCTGGGCCGGTCGATTTGGATAGCCAGGCCACCGCCTGCGGGTGATCCCCCGCCAGCTGATAGCGGCTGCCGGCGGCCAGCAGGGAGGCGGGAACGTGTGGCGACTGGGGAAATCTCTGCGACACGCTGGCCAACAAGTCGGCCGCCTCCCGATACCGTTTCAGCTCGGTCAGGCAATCGGCCTGCCGCATCAGGCAGCGATCGGCCTGTTCAAAGCCCTTGGTGGCGGCCAGCGCGGCGTAAAGTTTCGCCGCTGGCTCGAACCGGTCCTGAGCCCACAACGCGTCCGCCTTGTACATCCTGACCTTTGGCGACAGCTTGTGGTTGGGAAACCGTTTCAGGAATTCGTCGAAGCTGGCCTGGGCCGCGGGAGCTTGGGGCAATTCCAGCTGGGTTACGCCCAGCGCGTAGAGGGCGTCGGCGGACAAGGAGTGATCGGGGAACTGCTTCAGCAGACCCTGGTAGGCCGCCGCCGCTTCTTCCCGCTGGCCCATCGCGTAATAACATTCGCCCTGGTTATACAGAGCGGTCGGCACCAGCTTGCTGTGAGGAAACTGCGTCAGCAGTTTGCCATACGTCTTCGCCGGCTTTGCATAGCGTTGAGGGTCCTGGGAGGCGAGCGCGATTTGGTACTCAGCGGCTCCCAGGTTCAGCAAACTTTCGTCCAGCAGCTCGAATTGAGGATGCCGCTCGATCACCTTCCCCAATTCGGCGGCAGCCTGGGCGTATTGCTTTTCCTGGATCAGGCAGACTCCCAAGTAATGCGTGGCCTTTACGGCCAAGGGGTCGTCGGGAAACTTTTCCAGAAACTCGCGCCACTGCCCCGCAGCCAGTTCGAACAAGCCCTCATTCTGCAGCTCGGCCGCGTCGCGGAACAAAATCTTGGCGGCAGCGGCCGGCGATTCCGCGGCAACCGGTGCGGCAACCGGGAACACCCCACTGGCACCCAGGGTGCCTACCATGACCAGGATCGCCCACCAGCGCAAAATCACACGGGGAAACCAGTCAAGCAACATGAAATCTCCTGCCTCTCTTGATTCAAGTTCTTTCCGATCCACACCAGCGGGACCGCGGGGGTAGTTGGCCATACCGCCGGGATTCCAGGCCCACGGTAGGTCCTCTGAGGGCAGAGCGAGAGACAAAGCAGCGGGGTTCGAACCCGTAACCCCCTCCAGTCTAACCATAGCGCGGCAAGCATAAAAGTTTAGCAACGGCCGCGGCCAAGCCCCCCCAGATGCCGCGGTTGCCAAGATTGACAGGTGGGCTTTATGATGAGCCGCCCAGCCATCGGGCAGTGGTAGCTCGCGACCGAGCGAGCTGGGTTGACACAACCTGCATCTCAGCAACATCTTGCGTCCATGCTAGCCAACTTCCTGTTGATCGCAGCCGGCTGCGTGCTGCTCTATTTCGGCGCGGACTGGCTGGTGCGGGGAGCATCCACGATCGCCGACGCCTTGGGGGTTCCCAAAGCGGTGATCGGGCTGACCCTGGTCGCCTTCGGCACCAGCGCTCCAGAAATGTTTGTCAACCTCCTGGCCGGTTACGAGGGCCAAACCGGTTTCGCCCTGTCGAACGTCTCCGGCAGCAATCTGACAAACTTGTGTGTGGGATTTGGTTTGTGCGGTCTGGTGGGTGGCGTCTCGATCAAGTGGACGACATTTCGAGTGGACTGCCTGGTACTGCTGCTCTCGGCCAGCCTGATTGGCGGCATCCTGTTGTTATTTCCGGCCGACCCGCGGCTTCCCTTCGGGTCGATCGTGCCGCTGATGGCCTTCCTGGCGATCTACCTGATCTCGCTGGTCCGCCGTGGAGTGGCCGGTCCCGAGCAGTTACCGCCAGCGAAGACTTCTACGGCACTGTTGATGTTGCATTGCGGACTGGTGCTGGCCGGCATTGTGCTGTTGTACGGGGGCGGCAAGCTGGTTTTGGACAGTGCGGTTTCGATCGCCGAGCAATTCCAGGTCGATCCGGCGCTGATCGGTTTAACCATCGTGGCGGCCGGGACTTCGGTCCCCGATACGGTGGCTTCGGTGGTCGCCACGCGCCGCCACGAGCACGCGATTGCGGTCGGCAATCTGCTGGGCAGCAACATTTCCAACGTGCTGGTGGTGTTAAGCGGGACGCTGCTGGCCAGCCGCCTGGGGGGCAAGCCCTTGGACAGCCCCGGGATGTTGTTGGCCAGCGACGAAATCCTGATGGATTACGCGATGGTCAGCGTGGCGTCGCTGGTGTTTTTAATCATGGCCGCCACGATGCAGCGGATCCAGCGTCCGGCAGGGGTCGCGCTGCTGCTGTTCTATGTGGGCTACATGACCTATCGCGTGATTGGCGAACTCGTGTTTCCGTCGGCCGCATGAAAGGTGGTTTCGTGGATAGGGTCCCCAACCGTCTGAACGGTCCTTCAGCCGTCAGGAAAACCCATCTGGTCACCGGCGGCGCGGGTTTTATCGGCAGTTACCTGACCGAAGCCCTGCTGAAACGCGGCCAGCGGGTGATCGCGGTCGATAACGAGTCCACCGGCGACTGGTCCAACCTCAGCGAGGTTGCCGACCATCGTCAGCTGACCCAGGTCACCGGCAGCGTCACCGACGCGGGGCTGATGCGCGAGCTGATCTGGCAGGCGGACGTGATTTATCACCTTGCGGCGGCGGTGGGAGTCCAGCTGATCGCCAACGCGCCGATCGAAACGATCGAGACCAACATCTATCCCACCGAACTGCTGTTCAGCGAACTGTTGCAGCGCTGGAAGGGTGGGGCAAAGGTCAAATGCTTTCTGGCCAGCAGCAGCGAGGTGTACGGCAAGAATCCGAAGGAGACTTGGCACGAAGAAGACGACCTGGTCTTCGGTCCCACGCACCTGGCGCGGTGGTCGTACGGGGCGTCGAAGGCCATCGACGAGTTCCTGGCCTTGGCCTACTGGCGCCAGTATCAGTTGCCGGTGGTCGTGGGCCGCTTCTTCAATGTGGTCGGGCCGCGGCAGACGGGTCGCTATGGGATGGTGCTACCGCGGTTCGTCCAGGCCGCTTTGGAGGGGGGGCCGCTGATCGTGCACGATGACGGCCAGCAACAGCGGTGCTTTGCCCACGTCCACGATGTCGTGACCGGGGTGCTGAATTTGATCGATACCGACGCCGCCCTGGGAAAAGTTTTCAACATTGGCAGCGACCAGCCGGTGACGATTCTCGAGCTGGCTCGGCGGGTCGCCGCCGCGGTCGCCCCGTCGCCCGAGATTGTCTTCCAAAGCTACGCCGACGCCTACTCGGAGGACTTCGAAGACGTGCGCCGCCGCGTCCCCTGCCTGGACCGCGTCCGGCAGACGATCGACTTTCGCATCGGGTACTCGCTGGAGCAGATTATCGAGGAGGTGGTTCAGTGGCAGCAGGCCCGGCGGGCCGCGGAGGATGGGGGTTGAGCGATTCGCATGCGATCCGGCTGGCCGAACCGTGGCAACGCCAGCTGCAGGAGGGCGGCGTCCGTTACCAGCGGTCTTTCCATCGCCCCAGCGGGCTGACCCGCGAAACGGTCTGGCTGGTCCTGGAGGACCCGCCGGCGGGGGCCGGGGTGATCTTGAACGGGCAGCCGCTGGCACAGGTTGCCAGCGAGGGCGGCCGGCTCGAAATCGAGATCACCGGGCTGCTGGCCACCCGCAACTGCGTCGAAGTCGAAGTGGCTGGCGATGCCGGCCCGCCCGCGGGCCAGGTCATCGGGCCCGTCAAGCTGGAAATCCGCCACCCCCCGCGGAACCGACCGTAGGCCGCCCGCCGGTGGGGAGACTTCGTCACGGCACCGGCCCCACCCCCGCCCCCCTGCCACCGTCGGCCGGTGGCCGCCGGCCAGTAAACCGCGGCGGACCGCGGGGAGGGATTGCCGCACAACCGGCCGCCCTTGGCGGC
>JABAOH010153458.1_pt1 | contig 12141 bp, 9 predicted proteins | sample 7062181 | NCBI WGS metagenome assembly JABAOH01 (sample SAMN14538630, study PRJNA623070) | marine sediment metagenome | biome: marine biome [ENVO:00000428]; feature: marine pelagic biome [ENVO:01000023]; material: deep marine sediment [ENVO:00002113]; isolation source: pool of 5 deep marine... | reverse complement strand
GATCGGCACTTGTGCCAGCCTGGCGCCCTTCAGCGGTAACCGTAAGGGGACCGCCTGGTTTTGCCACGTCGAGGAATACTGTCGCATCGTATCTTTTCCTGACTATCTCTGTTCTTCCATTTTGTCCCCACCCCTCCTCGTCCCAAACAAGGCTCGCGCGTCCGGCCCTCAGACCGTTCGACTCGCGATCCGGTTATACAACTATTACGGCGTGACTCGAGTTCCGGTTTCCTCTTGGGACTCGCACGGCTGAAGGCTCTCCCGGTGGTGGGAGCGACGGTCCGGTCGTCGCTCAGGGCGACTTCCGGCGCCTTCAGCGAGGCCAAAGGCGGGTGCTGCAAGACCGTGGGTGGCCTTACAGTTTTGGCCCGATCCCCTCCACATCCGCACTATCGACATGCCTCAGCTCCTGGCCTCGGCGATGGTAGCCTAACCTACTGGCGCCGGCTATCTGCCCGGGCGGCGCCACGTTCCACTCTGCCCTCCGCTCTTCTCGACCAGCGCGATCCCGTCGATTTCCATCCCGGGATCGGCGGCCTTACACATGTCGTAAACCGTGAGCAGAGCGGCGCTTACAGCTACGAGCGCCTCCATCTCCGCCCCGGTCCGGCCCGTGAGAGCAACCCGGGCCTCGACCCTGACCCCCGGAAGGTCGGGATCCAGGGTCAAAGATACATCAATTGCGTCGATTTGCAGAGGGTGGCAAAGGGGGATCCAGTCGGCGGTTCGTTTGGCGGCGCTCACCCCGGCGATCTGGGCCACGGTCATCACGTCGCCCTTTTGGATGGCGTTTTGACGGATCGCCGCCAGCGTCTCGGGCTTCATCCGGATCGAGCCGCTGGCCACGGCGGATCGGCGCGTGACCGGCTTGTGTCCGACATCGACCATGTGAGCCCGACCCTGGTCGTCCAGGTGAGTCAGCCGCGGCTCTTTCTTGGCCATCTACAGGCGTCCCCTCAATTGATCGGCCCTTACCTGGCCGTGTTCGGGCGCGGCCCGAGTCGCTCGAGGTTTGCCACGATGAGCTGCGGGTTCACGTTGCGCTCGACCAGTTCCTGAGCCACTTCCAGCGCCTCGAGCCCTTGAATTATACGGGAGGGGTCGGGAAGGCGCTCCCCTGCGAGATCCGGGGGCTTGCGGCCCGGGTCGGCTTCTGCCCCCGTGGAGACGGCGAGCAGATCACGGAGCGAGGTCCGAGCCTCTCTGAGGATTCGGGCGAAGGCCCCGCGCGCACCGAATGGCCGGAAACGGTGGGCGCTGGCGAGGCGGGTTGGAGTTCCCGCGCCCAGGAGGGCCTGCAGGAGGGCGGAGGCGCTCTCGTGCAGCTCTTCCTGATCGGTCTCCTGCAACTCGAGCGCTCGGCCGATGGCGCCGCCGCTCATGCTGGCAAACCTCGCCGCCTCCTCGGGTGTCAGCTCGAGCGTTTCACGGAGGAAGGCCGCCACCCGCTCGATTGGGAGCGGCGGCACACGGATCGCCTGCACCCGCGAACGGATCGTGGGTAGCAAGGCGCCGGGCACGTCCGAGGTGAGGATGAGCGTGGTGTCGGCCGGCGGCTCTTCGAGCAGCTTCAAGAGGGCGTTGGCGGCCTCGTGGCTTCCCATCTGAGGCACGAGCCCCTCGGCCCGCCCGATCACCAGTATCTTGGCGACGCCGAGGGCGGCTGTTTTTTGCGCGAGGCGGCGCATGGTGTGTACGGCGCCGATATAGATCCCCGTCGCTCCCTCTTCCTCCTCGAGATAATGCCGGTTGGCGCGACGCTGCTCCAACGCCTCGGCGCGCTGTTCCTCCATCTTCTGCTGGAGCTGTTCGGGGCTCGTGGCACGTCGGGGCCGGGGCCCCGGGAAGAACCAGTGCACGTCCGGGTGCTCGAGCCGATCGCAGAGTCGGCAGGCATGGCACGCGCCGCAGGGCCGCGCCGAGTCGCCGCGGCAGTTGATCGCGGCGGCGGTCCAGAGCGCGAGCCTCTGCTTGCCTACGCCTCTGGGTCCATAAAACAGCAGGGATTGAGCGAGCCGCCCGCGCTCAAGGGCACGGGCGAGGCGGAGTTGCAGATCTTCGTGGCCGAAGACGTCGAGGTAGCCGGCCTCAGCCACGCTGCCTCCGCAGCCAGGTTAGGGGGTCGACGAAGCGGCCCCGCTCGCGGATCTGGAACTCGAGGTGCGGGCCCTCGGGCGTGTTGACCCCGCCGACACGCCCCACGACTTGCCCAATGGTCACCGTCGCGCCCACGGAGACGAGAATCTCGGATAGGTAGAGGTAAGACGAGTAATAGCCGCCACCGTGACTGAGTATCACTGACGGCCCGTAGCTGATGAAGGGCTCGGCGAAGACGACGGTCCCGGTGGCGACGGCGTTGACGGGCGAGGCCTCGCTCGCCGCGATCCCGATACCGTTGCGAAGGAGGACCGTTCCGTCCTCGAATCGCTGACGCCCGAAGCTATAGATCAGGCGGCCCTGCGCGGGCCAATCGAGGCTCCCCTTCAGCGACGGCGTCAGGGTGCTCGCCGTGGGCGCCGTCGCGGCCAGCGCCTCGGCGGCCTCGCGTTCACGCTCGAGCCGCTCAACCAGCTTGGCCAACTGTTCATCGTCTTCCTCCAACTGCTCGAGTCGACGGCGGGTGGTGGTCTGCAACCCCCGCATCGCCTGTAGACGGCGGCGGCGTTCCTGCTCGAGGAAATGGAGATCCTGCAGCTCCGTGACCATGTCCTGACGACCCTCGCGCAGGCCCTGCGCCTCTCGGCGCAGCCTCTCCCACTGTTCCTGAAGACGGTCCTTCAGCTCCTCGATCTGGCTGACGAGGAGACGGTCGTGCAGGGCAACCAGGTAGAGGTACTGATAGCGGTTGATGAGGTCGCCGAAGCTTTCGGCGGCGAGCAGCACCTGGATCTCGGCGAGGGGACCGCGCTTGTAGAGGTCGCGGGCCCGGCGGGCGAACAGCACCTTCTTCTCGACCAATTCGTCCTGGGTCCGCAGGAGATCGGCGGTAACCGCGGTGACGCGCTGGTCGCGGATGGCGAGCTGACGATCGAGCTCGCGCAACAGCGCCTCCTGGTTCGTCGCTTGCTGGTTGAGGTTGTCGAGCTCGGCGGTCACATCGTGGACCTGCGCGGCGAGGGCGGTCATCTCCGAGCGGAGCCGCTGCTTTTCGGCACGGATGTGCGTGAGGCGCTGCCGGCTGTCTTTGATTTGCGTCTCCAGCGACTCGATCGGGTCCTGACTGCGTGCGGAGGCCGCTGCCCCGAGCAGGATCAGGACCGCGATAGCGCAGGTCGGGAGTCCACGCGGTCTACGCATAACTCATGAGATGGCGTCGCAGTGCGAAGCCGCTGGCCAACGTTCCGAGCAGCCCTCCGGCCACGGCGCCGCCGGCCACCCAGGGCAGCGGCAGCCACTGCAAATCTACGAGCGAGCCATCGACGATGCGAAAGGCGACGTAGGTCAGGAGCAAGGCGAGCAAACCGCCCGCCAGTCCGGTGATGAATCCTTCGAGCAGGAACGGCCGGCGAATGAACCCGTCTGTGGCGCCGACGAGGCGCATGACGGCGATCTCCTCACGTCGCGCCAGTACCGCGATGCGCACCGTGGTGCCGATGATCAGGATGGCCACGACGGCGAAGGCGAGTCCGAGTACGAGTGCGACGGCGGCGCCGAGCCTCCGTAACTGATAGATCTTGTGCACCCACTCGCGTCCGTATTGCACATCCTCGACGAAAGGGTAAAGCGCGATCAGCTCGGCCACACGCCGGACGGACTCGGGATCACGCGACGTGGGCTTCAGCCGCACCTCGATCGAGGCGGGCAACGGATTCAGTTCGAGGTCGGTGAAAACGTCACGGAACTCGGCGAGCTGTTCCATCGCTTTGCGCATCGCCTCGAATTTGGAGATGTGCGTGATGCCTTCGACCTCGGGAAACGAGCGAACGTCGTTCTGTAGCACTTCCAGCTGAGCGGCGGAAAGATCGTCGCGTAGGTAAGCGACCACTTCGACGCGGCGCTCGATTTCCTGGAGCGCGACCTCGACGTTGTACGCGACCACGCCGAAGGCACCAATGACGAAAAGGCTCAGCCCTATGCTGGTCGCCGAGAGGGTCGCGAGGCCGGGTGCCCGGCTTAGCGCGGCGACCGCCTCGGGGATGCTACGAAAGGCCATCCGTATTGCCGGAGTCGTAGACGATCGCGCCCTCGGAGAGCTCGATCACCCGGTATTGGGAGTAGCGGCGCACCAGGTCGAGGTCGTGCGTGGCCATCAGAACGGCGGTTCCGGCGGAGTTGATGTCACGGGTCAACTCGAATATGCCCCGCGCCGCCCGTTCGTCGAGGTTGCCCAGCGGCTCGTCGGCGAGCAAGACGACGGGGTCGTGGATCAAGGCGCGAGCGAGGGCCACGCGTTGCTGCTCGCCGCCGGACAGCTCATCGGGGTAGGCGCCGGCCCGCGCGGCGAGGCCGACCTGAGCCAGCAAGCGCTGGACCCTGCCCTTGATCTCGCTTCGCCGCGTGCCTGACACTTCGAGAGCGAAGGCGAGGTTGTCCGTGATCGTGCGGTTTCTGAGGAGCCGGAAATCCTGAAAGACCATTCCGACCCTACGGCGCAGCAGAGGAATATCCCGGCGCCGCATACGTTTCGAGGAGAAACCGGAAACTCGAATCTCGCCGTCACTCGGCCGCTCGGCCATGTGCACGAGTCGAAGGACAGTGCTCTTGCCCGCACCGGAGGGACCGGTCAGGAACGCGAACTCGCCCTTGGCCAGGTGGAACGAGACGTTCTTCAAGGCAAGGCCCGAGCGCTGGTACTCCTTGTACACGTTGATGAGCTTGATCACGGAACGCGTTCCCCGAGGGCGGAACAACAGGCAGGGTTGGCCTTCATCCGCTGCGCAATCTATCGGGGCGGGACGAAGACGTCAAAGCGCCCCGCGCGAAGTGAACGGCCGCCTCCAGGGCGCTGCGCATCGAGGAGGCGTCGGCGCGGCCGCTGCGCGCGAGGTCGAACGCCGTTCCGTGGTCGGGTGATGTCCTGGGGAACGGCAAGCCGAGTGTCACGTTCACCGCCCCACCGAAGGCGGCCGTCTTGATCGCCGTCATCCCGATGTCGTGGTAGGGTGCCAGAACGGCGTCGAACTCGCCTCGCATCGCCCGATGGAACACCGTGTCGGCTGGAATGGGGCCGTAGGCATCGATCCCCTCCGCTATGAGGCGCGCGACGGCGGGCTCGCAAACTCGGGCCTCTTCATCGCCGAAGATGCCGCGCTCGGACGCATGAGGGTTGAAGGCACAGACCGCCAGTCGCGGCTGCTCGATGCCCCACCAGCGGCGCAAGCCGTCGTGGCTGATGCGACCCGTGGTGCAGAGAAGATCGACCGTGTAGATCTCCGGCACTCGTCGCAGGGGGACGTGGTTGGTCACGAGCATGACCCTGAGCGGAGACCCTCGCGGCGTCTTGTCTACTGCCATGCAGAGCACGGTCTTGGGCGTGCCCGTCATGTCGGCGAGCATCTCGGTGTGGCCAGGCCACTTGAATCCGGCCGCCGCCACGGCGTACTTGGAGATCGGTGCCGTGCAGATGGCGTCCACCGAGCCGTCCACAGCCAGGGCGACCGCGCGCTCGATCGCCGCCACCGAGGCGGCCCCGGCCGCACGCTCGTCACCGCCCTCCTGCCAGCGCCCGGTCGTCACCAGTTCGACGCCCTCGGTGTCGACGGCGCCTTCCGGCCCCACCAGAAGGATGTCGGCGTCGATCGGGTTCGGTTCCCAAATCGCGCGTAGCGCGACCTCGGGTCCAACGCCTCGTGGATCGCCGAGAGTCACAGCGATACGCAATCGCCGTTGCGCGTCGGCCGCTTTCACGTCACGATCGCGTGGCTGGGGAGTCTTCGAGTCGCGTTTCGATGTACGTTGATTCACGGAGCTGATCCACCACCTTCTTGAGCAGTTGGTCCTGCTGGATCTGAATGCGAAGCGTCTCTCGCACGTCGTCCAACATCCATTCGCCGCCCGCGCTGCGGTCGGTCAACAGAGCGACGACCCATTTGCCACCTTCCAAGCCCGGTGCCGGCAGTCGCAGCGGCCCGATCAGGTCACCGACTTGGGCGTCACGGACCGCCGTCGAGTAGTCGCCCGGCAGTCTATCGAGCGGGAAATTGGAGAGCGTGGCGCGCTCTTGTGGGTCACCGTAGCGGTTGATCAGCGAGTCGGGATCGGCGCCGGCCCCTAAGGCTGAAGCGATCTCGTCCACGAGCTGTTCGGTCCGCTCGGCATCGGCGTCGGTCATCTCGGGCCGAATCAGAATGTGCCGCGCGAAGCGCTCGTTTCCGCGAATCCGCTCGAGCTTGATAATGTGAAACCCGACCGCGGTTTCGACGACCTCACTCAGCTGCCCGGCGCGCATCCCATACAGAGCATCACCGAACTCCGGCAGAAGATCGGCGCGTCGCACCCAGCCCAGCTCGCCCCCCTTGGGACGCGTCGCCGTGTCGTCGGAGTACTCGCGAGCCAGACGCTCGAAATCCTCGCCAGAGCGTGCTCGGGCGAGCGCCTGCTCGGCTCGCTCTCGCGCTAGCAGCAGCGCGTCGTCGGAAGCACGGGGCGTGACGATGACCTGCTTGAGGCTCACGGTGGCGGGTTTCGGCCCGAGCATCTGCTTCTGGGCCTCGAAGACCGCGCGTATCTCCTCTTCGCTGACCGGTACCGGCTGCAATTCTGACACCCGCTGCTGAAGGTACCGCTGGGTCAGGATCTCGGCGCGCACCTGCTCCGTCAGACGAATGCGGAACTCGGCTGACGTGATCCCCTCGCGCAGCAGCGCCTGCTGGAAATCGATCTCGGATCCGAACTGTCGTCGCACCTGAGCGAGACGGTCGTCCACCAGATCGTTGATCTCCGACTCGGAGACCGTGATGCCTTCGCGCCGGGCGTGGACGACCAGCAGCACCTCGTTGACCTTCTGCTCCAACGCCTGGCTCATGAACTCGGCGAGCTTGTCCGGCTCCTGTGGTGGCCGAAGGCCTTGAGCTTGCAGCCGGAACAGGTACTCCTGCAGCTCGCTTTGCAGGATCGCCGTGTCGCCAACGACCGCGATGATGCGGTCGACCAGCTCCGAAGAATCCTGGACCGCCGCCTTCGCGTGAGAGGGCGTCGCGGCGAGTGCGACCAGCGCGGCCAAGGTCGGGACGATCCGCCGACGACGGCCAGCTCTTCGGGTCACGATCCCTCCTCGCCCTGGCCCGAGGAAGCAGCGCCGGGCTCTGCCGCCCCGCTGGCCGCGGCCTGTCTTAGCGATTGCAGGCGTTCGACCACGCGGGGGAATCGATCGGGATAAACTTGTATGACGTGCCCGCGCCGGAGCGCCGGAGTGAGCTGGATCACGGGGATCGGGCTCCGCTGACGGTTCAGGACTGCGAGGATCGCCTGATCGACGGCTTCTTCCACCGGAACGCTGTCGGCGACGAGCAATGTGCGTCGGAGCCCCGACGTCACGGCTGAGGCGTACAACTGCCGCTGGGCGTCGGCGTGCAGGCTGTCGCGCGCCGCGTCGCTGAGCGCGTGGCCTCGCTTCCGCGCCGCCGCGACGAGTAACTTGTTGCGGACCAGCTCGCGCAGCACATTATCGACTGCGGCAGAGTCGGCGCCGCTGATGAAGCGCCGCGTGTTCTGAGAACTCTTGATGACGAAGTCCGCATACTCTCCCACCGTGAGAGCCCCGCCTCGATAGTGCACCAGAACCGCGCGGCGTTCGGCCGGCGTGAGCCGCGCGACGCGAGAATCGATGGTCAGCCGTTTGGCCCGCGAGACTGCGCCGGGCGCGATCCGCAGCTTGGCCGCCTGGCGCAGCGAGTCGATGTAGGCGGCCTCCATTTCGCCGGCTCGCTGATCGACGAGAGTGGCCCTGTAGTCGTCGCGTACCGTCTCGAAGTCCGGCGCCTGACGGTCTGTCGCTTTCAAGATGTGATACCCGATGGCCGATCGAACGGTTTCACTGACTTCGCCGGGCTGCAGAGCGAACGCCTCGGCCTCGATTTCCGGCAGGTGCTGGCCCCGGCGAAGCCAGCCCATCCGTCCGCCGCTTGGCGCAGTGGTCGGGTCGTCCGAGTACTGCCGGGCCAACTCATCGAAATCTTCACCCGCCCGCGCGCGAGCCTGCACTTCGGTGGCCACCCGGCGCAGGCTGTCTCGCTGCGCCGGCGTCGCCGTATCGGGTACGCGGATCAGTATGTGCTGCGCCTCCACGCTGGTGTAAGGCTGCTCGCGCTCGTACACACTCCGTAGTTCCGAATCGCTCAGCTCGGTACGCGAAAGGATGACGTCCTGGCGAAGTTTCCAGACGATCTCTTGGTCGCGAGAGAGCTGGATGAGCGGTTCAACATCCACGTCTTCCAGTGAATCGGCGCTCAACAGCTCGTCGACCAGCAAGGTGTAGCTGATCCAGTATCCGGTCAGGACGTCCACGGCGGCGGGAGCCGCCGGCACCACTCGCTCGGGTACGGCGGCCATGAGCGCTGCGGCCCGATCGATCGTCAGGGTATGGCCGTCCACCCGAGCGACCGCCTGTTGCTGACCCTCCATGCCCTCGCGCGCCGCGCTGCAGGCGCCGCCGGCCCCGACGAAAGCGAGGGTTAGTAACACGTATACGTTCCGTCTCATCTTCATCCCGTTTGCACCAGTTCACGTTGCTCTTCCAGTATTCGCTCCAGCGCCTCCACCACAATGTGGGTGATATCCGACACGCCCGCCGCCCGAAAGACCAGCGACAGCGGCTGAAGGCGACGGACTTCCACCTCGACCTCGCGCCCGGCCAGCGACGTCCTCAACGCCGTCAACCTCGGGATCGAGCCGCGACGGAAGTTAACCCGGGCCGAGTCCGTTGTCGCCAGCACCCGTTCGACGCCCAGCTGGCCGCCCAGGATCCGTATGCGCGAGGCCGCGATCAAGCGCTTGGCCTCGGGCGGCAGCCGGCCGAAGCGGTCGCGCAGCTCTTCGGCAAGTTCGTCCAGCTCTTGGAGGCGCGCCGCTTTCGAGAGGCGCCGGTACAGGTCGAGCTTCTGTGCCTCGTCCGGGATGTAGCCGTCAGGTATGTAGCTGGCTCCGGAAAGCGAGACCTCGGGTGCCTGCGGGCGGGCGCGGCCGGCCTCATCGCCGGCGCGCAACGCCGCGACGGTGTCCTCCAGCAGCCGCAGATAGGTATCGAAGCCAACAGCCTGGGCGAAACCGGATTGCTGGGAGCCCAGCAGGTTGCCGGCGCCTCGGAGTTCGAGGTCCTTGAGGGCAAGGCGGTACCCAGCCCCCAGCTCGGTGTGTTTTTCGAGCAGTTGCAGCCGGCGCTCGGTCTCAAGCGGTAGGTTGGGGGGGACGACCAGGTAACAAAAGGCACGCTGGTACGAGCGCCCGACACGGCCGCGCAGTTGATAAAGCTGGGCGAGGCCGAAGTAGTCGGCCCGGTGGACGATCATCGTGTTGGCGTTGGGGACATCGAGGCCATTCTCGATGATCGCCGTGGCCACCAGGACCTGGATGTCACCGCGCAGGAACTCGGTCATCGCCTTTTCGAGCTGGCGCTCGGGCATCTGGCCGTGCGCGACCGCGACGCGGAGGTCCGCCACCAGGCGCCTGACCTTGGCCGCGACCTCCTCGATCGACTCGACCCGGTTGTGCACGAAGAAGACCTGGCCGCCGCGATCGACCTCGAGCCGGATGGCATCTTCGATCGTCTCATCATCCCAAGTCATCACATGGGTGATGATCGGCCGCCGGTTGCGGGGGGGCGTGCGGATCAGCGAGAGGTCGCGCAGACCGCTGAGCGAAAAGTGGAGGGTGCGGGGGATCGGCGTCGCCGTCATGGTAAGCACGTCGATGCTTCGCTTCAGCGCCTTCAGGCGCTCCTTCTGAATCACGCCGAACTGCTGCTCCTCGTCGATCACCAACAGACCGAGATCCTTGAACCGCACATCCGCTGACAGCAGGCGGTGCGTGCCCACGGCGATGTCCACCGACCCCTCGGCCAAACGGCGGAGGACGGCGGTGATTTCGCGCTGAGTTCGAAAGCGTGAGAGCGACTCGATCACCACCGGGTAGTCGGCGAGCCGGGCGCGGAACGTCTGAAGATGCTGTTCGACGAGCACCGTGGTCGGTGCGAGGATGGCGACCTGTTTTCCGTCTTGAACTGCTTTGAAGGCCGCACGGATCGCGACCTCGGTCTTTCCATAGCCGACGTCACCGCAGATCAAAAGGTCCATCGGCCGCGGCTGTTCCATCGCACGCTTGACCTCCTCCGCCACGCGCTCCTGGTCGGGTGTCTCGTCGTAGATGAACGCCGCCTCCATCTCGCGCTGCCAACGCGTGTCAGGACTGAACGCGTGCGCCTCGCTGACTCGGCGTGCGGCATAAAGCTCGAGGAGTTCCGCCGCCATGGTCTGAATCGCGTCCTGTGTCCGCTTCTTCAGCTTCTGCCAGCTGCGACTCCCCAGGCGGTGAAGCCGCGGCAGCGGCCGCTCCGCGCCGTCATCGACATCAGAGATCCAGCGCTCGACCAGGTCGGCACGGTAGTGCGGCACCCGGAGAAGGTCGCCGGCAGCGTACTCGATCACCAGTGTCTCCAGCTCCTCGCCCCCGACGTGGACGCGCTCGAGCCCGCGATAACGTCCGATGCCATGATCGAGGTGAACGACATAGTCGCCGGCCGAGAGCGCCGAGAGCGCCTCCAGCGCGGCCCGGCTCGCCATCCGGGGTCGCCGCTGCGGACGGCGGGCACGACGAAAGATCTCGTGATCGGTGAACAGCCAGAGCGGAGGGTCCGCCCGACGGATCACGAACCCGGCGGCGAGTGGGCTGAGCCCCAGCGTGACCTGCTTGAGCAGAGAGCGTCCGGCCGCCTCTTCGAGTATCTCTTCCAGGCGCTCGAGTTGGCCCTGGTTGTCGCAGAGGATCACGGCCCGCCCACCCCCGCTCACCGCCGTGCGCAGCGCCGCGACCAGCCGAGTGATGCGACGGTCGATGGCGGGGGCCGGCTCGATTTGGAAATCGATCGCCGCCGCCGTCGCCGAGGAGGCCTGAGCCAGGGTGGCGAACCGGCTCAAACGCGCCTCCACATCATCCGGTGCGATCTGGTACCGCTCGGGCGTTTCCGTCCTGCGCTTAAGCTCGTCCCAGCTGCGGCGCCGCTCGGCCACCTCCGACTCGGCGTCCATCCGGACGACCAGCGCCGAATCGGGCAGCAGGTCCAGCAGGCTGCCCAGGCGCACCTCCTCGGGGCTCGCCTCACCCTGCGAGCGACCCCCACTAACGGGGAAGCTCACTGGAAGCAGCCGAACCGAGTCGAGCGAAGAGATCGAGCGCTGGTCGAACGCGTCGAATGCACGCATCGACTCGATCTCGTCGCCCCAGAACTCCAGCCGCACCGGGTCGAGCGTCGTGATCGGGTAGACATCCAGGATGCCCCCGCGCACCGAGTACTCCCCGACCGCCTCGACCATCGGAGCTTTGCGATAACCGGCTCGCTCCAGCGCCGCGATCAGGTCGCCGCGGTCGACCTCCTGACCCGGGGCGAGGCGCAGCTCCAGCTCCGCCCAGTCTGGCGGTACGGGGAAGCGCTCGGCCAGCGCCCGGCCGGTGGTCACGAGCAGTCGCGTTCGGCCGGAGAGCAGCGATTGCACGGCCTCGACCCGGCGGGCAGAGATCTCGACGTGCGGATCCTCGAGCTCGGGGTGGACCGCCTCGCGCTGCGGAAAGACCCGCGCCTGCCCGGCGGCCAGCGCCTCCAGATCGGCCTCGACCTCTGCGGCGTGCGCCGCGCTCGGCGCCACCAGCAGGATACTGCGCCCGGCGGCGCGCTCGGCCAGAGCGGCGCACAGCACAACCAGCGACGAGCCGCCCAGACCGGTGAGAGCGAGCTCGGCGCCGGGCGCGGGCAGCTCGACGACCAATCGGTCGAACTCCGGCGTGCTACGGAGGCTGTCTATGATCACGGACACGTCGAATGCTGACTTAAGTCGTAACTCGCTTGGTACTCCGGTCGCTCGGACGGAGCCAACGGCCACCGCCCGCGCCGCCCGGCTCAGCGGCTCGGCGGCGCCCGACGGCGGCCAGACTCACCTCGACAATAGAAACGAGCACCAGAAGCACAACAAGGGGCCGCCAGGCGTGCCGGCC
>JABAOH010028471.1_pt2 | contig 12141 bp, 13 predicted proteins | sample 7062181 | NCBI WGS metagenome assembly JABAOH01 (sample SAMN14538630, study PRJNA623070) | marine sediment metagenome | biome: marine biome [ENVO:00000428]; feature: marine pelagic biome [ENVO:01000023]; material: deep marine sediment [ENVO:00002113]; isolation source: pool of 5 deep marine... | reverse complement strand
CCACCATACACCTGGTCGCTTTGGATCTACGAAATCACAATTGCACACCATGGGGCACTCTTTGTGGAAGATAAACCTGAAGAGATTGGCGGAATCACGAAGAACACTGGAATATAAACTGTCAACTGCTCTCTTTCGCTTCCAATGGTGGTTGATTTGTTTCCTAATCGGACGATATGGATTCATGAAGCATCTCCTCCCTCAGAGCTGATTTTGATACTAGAGTTCCATCGCTCCTTATTTTGCCACTATTTTTTATGGCAACGTTACTAGTCCTACTAGTTTACAGAAGGCAGTTGAGAAAGCGCATACGCTTGGAGTAGGGATGTCATTGTCGTTGCCCTCATTGTTCCCATACTGCCAAAAGGTTCTGAACTGCCTTCGTCTTTTCTGAGGTTGGGTCCAATCTGTATAGGTTGATTCTTCCATATCTTCTGTGCTGCAAAAGACCTTCACTTTCTAACATGTCCAAATGCTTCTTCGTCGTTTCATAGTTTGCCCCCACCCTGCGAGCAACCCCGGAAGTGTCTAGCTGTCCCAGCCTTGTGAGGACTAGAAGAATCTTCATTCTAGTCTTGGAGGAAAAGACATCTTCAACCTGCATGGCTCGCTGACAAGATCCAGCGTAAAAGACTGTTAAAAAGGGAGTGGTGAAACAACCTTTCCATGTAGGAGAGGGAGAGATAGGTTAAAATGCTCAAGCAGTAAGAAAATATGCTATCGTGATTGATATTGAATTGCTTATCCCATGCATCACAGCTGAAACAGTAGTATTTCCACCAGTCTGCTGCCATACATACCCAAGAACAAAACCTGCAGCAATTACGGGAACAACCGCATAGAGAGTGCTAAGACCGTGCAAGAGCCCAAAAAGAACAGAGGCAACCAACAGACCCTTCATCTTTCCAAACGAGTTCTCAAAACCCTTTTGAGCAAAACCTCTGAAGGCTAACTCTTCACAAGGTCCAACCAAAGCTAAATGGAAGACGATTAAGACAACTAGCTGAAGAGTGTCTCTAGGCATCACAAACCTTGCATAATATTCCTCCATTGGGTCAGGACCGAAAACAACTTCCTCACCAACGGAAATGCCTAGACCCATTAGATAGAGAAACACTGCAAGAATCGAAACAATAGCCAAAGTTCTAGAGCTTGTCCTCTTCAATCCAAGCTCCTTTAGACTCGCACCCTTAGACCTAGCAAATAGAAGTGTAACGCCTAGAATAGTGAACTCATTGATAGGAGTAGCTATGAGTGCCCCTGGAAAAGGTGAATCTAGATAGTCTATTCCCATACCTAACAATATCAACTCCAGAGTAATAGTACTCAGAAAGATTCCACCAATCAAGGCAAAATAACAGGACAGCGCCAGCTTTGCTTTCCACTCAGACAGGTTTTCATCTCCTCCCATTTAGCTTACACTAGCTTTGCGTCAGTTCTTATGACTTATGGAAGAAACTTTGATCAAATCTATAAACCTGTGAGCCCGCCATACACAGCGAGTGTTACTGCTACAGCTGCTACCGAGAATTGTAGACTTAGCCTACCTGTTCTTGAAAGCGCAAAATGCTTAGCGTATCCATTAACTACGTTTATCACAATAAGAAAGGAAGTGGTTCTTTCACTTTAACATATGTTGAGTGGACATTCGCGCGCGCGAGATTTCAATGAAGGAGGCCGCAAAGCTTCAGTGTCCAGAATGCGGTTCAGAAAAACTCTATTGAAACGGTCTCCGCTGCTTGAGAGACGGAAGAGAGATTCACAGGCATCCAAGCCGTTCATGTGGACGACGTTTTTCTAACCTTGAGGTAAAGGTAGACATCCTCAAAAAGAGTCTTGCATTTCCTGATTCGATACATGATCTTGGAAAGCTTGATCCTGTCGACATCCGTCCCCGTCACATAAGACTCGAGAATCCTTCTCTCTCGCGCGGTGAAAATGTACTTTCTCATGACTTCCAAAAAATAAGGAAAACTATAAATTGCTTACGTCCAATCATGGCGAACCCCGAGTAGGCGCCCAAAATGGCGCGCACGGTCAATCTTCACTTTCACATGATGCTAGGAGTTGTTGACCTTATGAATCCTATCTATCGTGGGGGACAGAGGCTTCCAACGCTTGGTTAAATGGCTCTATCAGTTGGCATTCTGTCCTCAGTAGCAACAAGCTTGTTACGGAAGTTGAAGCAGTTGGGCGGACAATAGGGCATTATTTCATTTGTGACAGCCTTTGCAGCTAATGTATATGTTGGAGAACATCTTATACTCCATATAATAGCAGGTGATATAACGCGATGAGTACTGTTCGTTCCACTAGTTTTCAGATGGAAAACTCTTTCTTAGTCAAGATTTGAGTTCATAACCCTTACTTCTAGGCGAATAAACTTAAACCATGAGAAAATATGGGTCTCTTAGGCGATTTTGCTAAAGGCTTCCTTATAATGACAGTTGCTTTATCGATTTTCCTTATATTCGAGTTTGTCTACATGAAACAAATCGCACTTGCAACGCTATTTCTCATTGGTCTCTTGATTCCCCTCTCCATGATAGGTTATGAATATTTGAAGAATCGGAAGAAAGAGAGAACTTAGTCAAGGATTAAGACTTGAAATGTGGAAAAGCTATTCCTGAGCAAAAAAAGAACCCTTTTTAGAAATCATGAAATCGAGTGATACCAACCGTATTCTCTGTAGATTTTCTTGCCAGTTTCTGATATGAGAAAGTCGATAAATTTCTTGGCTAATTCTTTGTTTTTCGAAAACTTTACTACAGCCACTCCTGTGCTTCTATATACTTGAAGCTCTTTTGGTAACTCTACGACTTCCATGGTTTTCACCCACAGCTTTTTAAACGCATCCCAACCGAAAACAGCATCCACCTTCTTCCCATTAATCAAAGCCATTACTGCTCCACATCCATCTGCAAAGTCAGTAGTGTTTCTTCTTATCTGATTAACAAGTCCAGCTTTGCTTGAAATATCATCCCACACCCCCAGCAAACAGCCACTGATAGAAATTCCAACTTTAACTCCTTCTTGAGTCAAATCAGATAATGACCTTATTTTCTTCGGATTTCCCATAGGCACAAGAATTGCAGATTTTCTATAACCAACGCTTCCTCTTGTGTCTCCAAAAATCAATCCTTTTTCTTGTGCATCATCAAGCAAAAATTCAGCTCCACATGTTAATATGTCCCCCTCCTTTGACATCACAATATCTGCGATAAGATTCTCAGCTTTCCCAACAGTAAACTCAAATTCTGTTCCGATTCTATCTTTAAATTCTTCAGCACATTTCTTGATAGGTGGAGCTACTGCACCAGAGGAATAAACGTGTAGAACATCTCTATCTAACATGATAAGGTCTTCTTTTCATTCTTCATATCTGTCTTCTGCTCAAATAGTTTTTCTTCCTTCTTTTCTGTTTGTCAAGGTTATACTCTGATTGTGTTAAATCTTACCACTCTTCTAAGACACTGGACTCACTCTACAAGGCTCAGCTTCATGACGTTTTCTTTCTAGTGCGGCAGGAGCTCTAAAGGAACTTGTTAAACTTATTCCACCCACTGCGAATTTGATCAAGAACAGTGAAATTGTGGAAGTTCCCACTTCAGAGCTTAAAGTAGGCGATATTGTTCTAGTTAGGCCAGGTGAGAAAGTCCCCATAGATGGATTGGTCATAGAAGGCGAAACATCAGTCAATGAAGCCATGGTCACCGGAGAGTCTAAGCCAGTTGGAAAAAAGAAAGACAATGAAGTTATTGGAGGAACCATAAACGTTGAGGGCGCCATCCGAGTTCGCGTAACAAAAACAGGAGAAGAAACCGCAATCGCCCAAATAATAAAGCTTGTTGAACAAGCCATGACCTCCAAGCCGCGGTCCCAGAGACTTGCCGACAGAGCAGCAAATTACCCAACTCTGATAGCAATCTTTGCAGGCGGAGGGACATTCATTTTCTGGTTCGGGATTGGAGCAGGCAGTCTCTTCGCTTTGACCCTAGCTATCACGGTCATCGTGATCATCTGCCCCCACGCTTTGGGCTTAGCCATTCCCGCTGTTACTTCGATATCTACAACCATGGCTGCTAATAGAGGGATGCTCGTTAAGAACGCTGATGTTCTTGAAATCGGCAAAACAATTGACACCGTGATGTTTGACAAAACCGGCACCCTCACAAAAGGGGAATTCGGCGTTACAGACATCGTTAAGTTGGGAGACTGGAGTGAGAAAGAAATCTTAGAAAACGCAGCTGCCATAGAGGTTAATTCAGAGCACGTCATAGCAAAGGGAATAGTCAAGAAAGCACAGGAAGAGCGTCTGCGAAGCAAAAAAGCTGAAAAGTTTGCGGCAATTCCAGGCAAAGGCGCTAAGGCCATTGTTGACAAAGAAGAAGTATATTTAGGCAATGCGAACCTTGTGAGGGATTTGAAGCTAAATCCTGAGGAATACGGAGAAGCTAAATCCTGAGAAATACGGAGAAGTATTTTCAAAACTCTCGTCTCAAGGTAAGACTGTCATTTTCGTCATGACAAAGAAGCTTCAAGGCTTGATCGCTATGGCCGACCTGATAAGGGACGAATCTAGAGAGGCAGTGAAAACTTTGAAGGCGCTTGGCGTAGAAGTAGCTATGCTTACTGGCGATAACAAGCAGACGGCCGCTTATGTTGCCAAAGAGTTGGATTTGAACACGTTCTTTGCTGAGGTTCTTCCTGAGCAGAAAGCAAATACAGTAAAGCAATTGCAGGATCAGGGGAAGAGAGTGGCGATGGTGGGCGACGGCATCAACGACGCACCAGCGCTGGTGCAAGCAAATGTTGGCATAGCAATCGTGGCTGGTACAGATGTTGCTGTGGAATCAGCGGATGTCGTTTTAATCAAGAATGACCCTGGAGATGTTGCCAAATTAATCAGCCTCAGTAGGAAAACCATGCGCAAAATGAATGAGAATCTGGTGTGGGCAACAGGCTACAACGTTCTGGCAATTCCGGCCGCTGCTGGAATACTTGTTCCCTTTGGGATAGTTTTGAGGCCAGAGGTTGCCGCTGTAACCATGACTCTAAGCTCTATAGGCGTGACGGTCAACGCCCTCTTGCTGAAGAGAGCAAAGATATAGGCCCAATGGACGAGAAATCATTTAAGGATATAGTTCAAAGTCGTTGTTGTGGCGTAAGTTTTAGGGACGACTAGGTTTCCATTCCACTCTCTAACTTAGTGCACTAAATCTAGGCTTCAATGAAAGCCTACAAGTGGAATCCCAAATGCAATACAAGGATGGCTATAGACATCAGAATTCCTAGTCCAGCTAACAGCACAGCTCTTTTTAGTAAATCGTGTTCTTTCAATGCGCGCGCGCATCCTCTTAACTTGCTTTACCGCTCACTGAATATAATTCTAACGCTCGTTCATGCATGCAGGTTAACGCAGCCAATATGGTTTTTTTATTTCTTCAAAGGCGTGGATTGCTGCTACGATTCCCTCAGCGCATGCAGTTGCTATTATCCTTACTTCTCCGGTAACGTCTCCAGCGGCAAAAACACCGTTGATATTGGTCTGTAGGTTTTTATCGACCTCCACTGAACCGTCCCTTTGCATTTTGAATCCATTGTTTTTCAGAAAGTCTTTAATTGGCTCAAAACCTATCGCTATAAAGAGTTCATCCGTATTTATGACCTTTTTTTCACCCGTTCGAGAGTTTGTTACTAGGATTCTTTCGAGTTTTCCAGACTTACCTTTTAGGATACGTGTGATCTCTATGTTGTAGAGGATCTGTGTTCCCAGATTTTCCGCGAGTTTGACAGTTTTCTCCTTTGCCTTGGCGTATTCGCGCTTCACAAGAATAGTCACGTCTTTTGCTATCTCGCTGAGTTGTACAGCGGTGTCGAAGGCGTGGTCCCCGCCTCCCACAATCACAAATCTCTTTCCTTTGAACGTTCTAGGGTTTTCCACTTTATGGTGGATGTTTGGACCAGTGTAGTCTTTCAAAACTTCTAGTTTTTTGGGTACATTGTATAGTCCCGTGCATAGTATGACCCTTTTTCCTTGGTAAGCGTCATGTGTGGTGTTGACTTCTATGAAGTTGTTCCCTCTTCTTTGTATCTGTAATGTCTCTGCATCCATCTTGAACTCGGCTCCAGCGTTCTTAGCTTGCATGAACAGCATTCGACTGAGTTCTTTGCCAAGTATCCCTACCGGGAATCCTGGGTGGTCTCTTATGATTTTGTCAGGGTAAAGAAGGGTGGGCAAGCCTCCAGGTATGTCCTGTTTTTCGATTACGAGGGTTTTCAAGCCTCTATGGGAAGTGTTTGTTGCAGCGGTCAGTCCTGCAGGACCTGCTCCAATAATAATTACGTCGAACATTTATTGTGCCAAATCCGTTTCTATTCTATTTATTGTTTTTCCATCATATATGCATGTAATGGGCGATGAAAGAATCAGTACACTTGATTACTCGATTAGCGCCATTGTATCTTTCAGTAGTCTTACATGCATACATAGCGCGCGCGTTAGCGACAAGCAAATTTCGATGAATAAAGTCTTCTCTATTCCTTGAAGCTATAATTAGGAAAATAGACTGCTTTTTTTTGGTAATCTCAAGTGAGCAAGTTCCAGTCTTTTTACACCAATCTTCGCATTTCTGAGCTGTTTCTCTATCTGAATATCATGCGCGCGCGCAATGTAACATTTAGAGGTGTTCAAATCTCGCGATTGGTTGATGGAAAGGTTGTATCTAAGGATTCAATTCTTGACCTGTTGGATGCTATCAAACAATTAGGTGTTATCGAATACACAGAAAAAGGAAAGAAACTCTTTCCAGAGAATGTTTAAGACTGTAATCCTTCCTTTCTCTCTCGTAATATTAGATATTCTCTTAAACAAACAATCACAAAACCAGTTAAATGAGCGTAGGTTCTTCCATAAATCATAAAAACCTAGGCTTCTAAGTGGACAGAGAGAACTCTGAAGCGAGTGGTGTATGATGAGAAATTTTGGGTTTGTNNCATCTTTGACAAAAAGAGAAATCTCCCATAAAGTCATAAAAACCTAGGCTTCTAAGTGAACAGAGAGAACTCTGAAATGAGTGGTATATTATGAGAAAACTTGCGTTTGTTATTCTTGTTTCGTGTTTGCTGGCAACTCTCTTATTTGCATGGAAAGAAAACGTTCTACCTGTCCAGGCTTCTCCAGAAATATATCAAGGCGACCTAGTCTTGACTGGAAACAATGTGACGATTATCAAAGGGAGATTTGACATTAATGGAAGTATATTGGTAGAAGAAAATGCCACGTTAATTCTGGACGACGTAATATTAAACTTCACTTCTAGCTCTTCTCATAGTATTTATCTCCAGAATCCAGCAGACGGCAATCCAAGGTTAGTGGCTAATAATGCTACCATAATTAGATTGTCAACTAGTCGATTTTTTGGAAATGGGACTTTGTATTTCTCGAATTGCTCGATAATTGGACAAGGAGGCTTGTATTTTAATGATGAAACTAACGTAACAGTTCTCGATTCTAATATAGAAATGAATCTGCAGGCTAGAGATTTCTCCCGAGTTACAGTTTTCAACTCCACAATAGAGCTGTTAGAACCAGTCACGAAATCAGCAAATTCGTCTATTAAAAACCTTAAAGCTGGATTTTTCAATTATTGGGATTTTCGGCTCAACTGTTCGGTAGTTGTGAGTCAATCAGGAAGTGCACCCTACATTGTGTTGAATCAGACGTTAGTGCAGGATTGGAGCCTCAGTTTTCAGGATTCATCATATTCAGAGGTGTTTAGTTCCAAGATTTGGCAATTGCATGAAAATGATGGTCACGCATCCTTATACAATTCTACAATAAACAGAATTGAACTCTATGAAAATTCCACTGTTGAACTTGTCAACTCAAATTTCACATTGACCGATTTAGCTGGCGAATCCGAGGTGTTTGTTAGCTGGTACCTCTTTGTCACTGTTGTAGACTCTTTGATTCAGAAAGTTCCTTTAGCAAACGTCACTGTCACCTTCCCGAATGCAACACTGGCTGAGTCGAAATTTACAGACGCAGAGGGTTGGGCAAGATTTACTTTGTTGGAAAAGATTATGAATGTCACCGGGGCCTATCCCGTTGGAAACTACACTGTCGAAGCAACCTACGATACTCACTCAGATGCCACAACAGTTAATATGACACAGAGCCAACAAATTACTCTGACACTTACAGACTTCGTTATTCCAGAGTTTCCATCATTCCTCATTCCACCACTATTCATGATAACAACACTGCTAGCAGTCATAGTCTACAGAAGAAAACGGTAACATTAGATATTCTCTTAAACAAACAATCAAAAACCAGTAGAATGCGTGGAGAATTTTGTGAAGAAACACCTTCATGCTATATGAGTCACATTCCTGAAGTTCTTGTCTAAATGGGCTTATGTGCAAATTTTGAATGGGCAAATGTCTATTTTATATTAACCTCATATGAAGAGATAGATTCATCGTTTTTCGCTAGATTGTTTCAAGTTATCTTAGCATTACGCTAGATTTTAACATTATTTTGGCTATCCTACTCCCCCACGTTTCGGGAAAATTCGATGTGTTTACCCTTTGATAATCATCATTCGCTTTTAATTTATCGAAATTCTAGAAATATTAAAAAATATTGCTTTTGCTTGTCCCTATACCTTCCTTACAGTCTCTTACTGATTCTATTTAGAGCTTGATTAGCTAACCAATCAACTTCTTGAATATATCTATCTGTTCTTGAAACATGAACAAAAGATGTCTTTTGAAAGTTTTTCTTGAGTTCTTGGACCTTCAGCCATAATGTTTTCAGTTTCGGATTTCTGATCTGATATTCTCCATTAAGCTGTTTGACCACAAGCTCACTGTCCAGATAACAGGCCATTTCTTGAAAATTCAAATCGACAGAAGATTCAAGGGCAGAAATCAAAGCTTCATACTCAGCCTGATTGTTAGTCCTCATTCCTAAATATTTGGAATACCTTTTCACTAATCTACCATCATGAGACAGAATCAAAAAGGCTATTGCCGAAAGTCCTGGATTACCCCTCGAAGCACCATCAGAATAGATTATTGCCTTCATTATTTGGTCTGTTTAGCAAAGTCACCAAAAGCATTTAGAATTTTCCTAGCTTTTCAGAGACTTGATTGCAGAACGTATGTTTTGTATAAAAGCAACCTTCTTGCTATGCCTTTTATCATCTTGTTGTAGTGTTGTTAGCATTAAATCTTCCATTAAACCTAAGTCATCCTCATATGTTATCCGAAGAAAATATTGTTTCTTTTTGAATATCGCAGCGAATAGTACGCCTATTAAGAAAATTCTCCAAGGGGTAATTTCTTTGGTTCCAAAAAGGTCAACTCTTCTAATTTTATCTAATGGTATACTGAAACACCAGTCTTTATGCAAAGAACCCGATTTGTAGGATTCTAATTGTAATTCACTTGACGTTACAGTGAGTATTGCAGGAGACGTAAATGGAAAGTTGGGAAAGTCACCCCAGTACTGCATATATTCTTCATACATGTGCGCGCGTGTGCGAGCGACTTGGGGGTGTTTCCTAGCCTGTCTCTTGAGAGACTTCACTGTGGACGGAGGAAGTGGATTCCTCGAATGGCATTTAGGACAACGAACCACTTTGTTGTCTTTATTGTCGTCTTTATCTTTCCATTTTCTTGCATCGGGATACCACTTATGACCACAGTTCAGACACTTTATCCAAAGTCTCTTACTTTCGTCCCATGCTATGGGTGACTTCTTTTTCGGCATTTTCGATTACTCCTACCTTTATTACCGCTGTTACCTTTGTTACCACATTTACCGGGGCTGCATATAAGCTTTTCTATCCCAAGTAACTGCGCGCGCTAAGACAACCCTGATTGAAGAGAACTTTTCCCCTTTTTTATCTTGAAAAGATTTGTGTGTGCAAGTGTTCTATGCGTTTTGCTACTATTGTCGATAATGTTGGCAAATAAGATCCACTGGAAGTTGATCAGTCAAGATTTGACAACATAGTCAAAGTATCTGTCGTAAGGATTTTCCAGCGTCATCATCTGTTCTACGGTCAGACTCTCAAAAAATCTTCTGAATGGTCTCATCGAGTTTCCGTGAGCAGAAATCACAACGTCGACTTTTTCCCTCTTTATCAGGGCGATCAGATCTCTTATGAAGGGTAAGACCCTTTCTTCAACCACTCTTATCGACTCTCCTCCAGGGGGTGGAATGTCGTAGGATCTGTGCCAGATATCAAACTGTTTCTTGCCATATTTTCTGATTATGGTTCTGTGAAACTTCTTCTCAAGGACTCCATATGATCGCTCTATCATCCTGTCATCAACGATGACCTTCTGGCATTCAGGATGATGCTTCAGCACTATTTTAAGGCTATCCGATGAACGGGAAAGGCTTGTTCTGAAAGCTACTTGAAATCTCTTGGTTCTGAGTTTCTGGGCGATCATGTTTGACTGATCTATTCCTCTAGCGGTTAATCTGGAATTAACCCATCCAGTGAATCTCTTACTTCTGTTGAAGTAGGTCTCACCGTGTCTGAAGATGTAAATATGACGGTTCATAATTCGAGTTCATTCTCCTGCTCATTTTAATACCCTGCGTCACTAAGACATTAGAAACAATGCACGAGCATTAAAATAGGCACCCATAAACAAGCCTTGGATAAAAATACCTAAGCATGTATGCTTATTGGCTCTTTTGACTACAAGCGCGTGTGTTTAAGGATCTATGCGCGCGCATCACCTGGAGTGTTGAACACCTATGACAATAAAAAATCTTAGGCACGTGTGCGCGCGCGCCCAAGGATTCTGATCATTTGATCAAATCCTCAAACAGGAACGGGTCTGCAGTCATGCGGGGCATGGTGATGACATATAAGACGGTTATGGAGGCGTCTAGCTTATCGACTAGCCAACAGGCGTATCGCAGGCTTTTATCACTGTTTTTGATCCATCAACGGGAACCAAAATCTTGTTCTTCATAAATTTCGTCTCCTTTTTTCTAAACCCTCTTTATCTCTCAACCTGTTTGCCTTTTCAAAAGTCACGTTCCATATCATACTAGAAACTTGATAATATTTATATCGTTTTCAAGGTTAGTAGAATGTTGGTGAGTGAGAGGTTGGATTTTGTTTGGGAGAAACCCGTCATAGTGTTTTATAGAGAGAGGCGAGAGAAGCCTGAAAGAAGAGCCTTTGCTGTTGTGAAAGCAAGGAAGATGGTGGTTTCACAAAGTGAGGAAGAGACCGAATTTAGAGGTGAAATAACGGATTTCTTCCCTCTCATGGGAGACATCGACTACATATCTACGGGAGAGGGTGCATCTGGTCGATATGTCTTATGCTGGTTTGAAGACGAAGAGGACGATTTCAGCAAAGCTTGGAGGAGACTAACGGGCGTTACATTTCCCAAAGGAATTGCTTATTTGATCGATAAAGGGGGCAAACGAACCTATAAATCCAATTTCAGAGCGACAAAAGCGAAATTGAAGTCTTAGCATTGATGCCTGTGTGTACGCGCATGGGGGAAGACATTGGAGCCGCATAAGAATCCATTCGTGCGTGCAAATCACAAAGATATTCAAGAATGGTGAAATTTGAATGCAAAGTTTTTCGAGTAATGAGCTAAATGAACTCCTTTTGAGAGCTATAGAGGTTTATAATAAATACAGAAGCCCAGAAGCCACCGCTAAGCTTCTTGAAATAGAGAAAGACAGCTTCGTTTTGGAGTTTAGTGGGCCTTTCTGTCAGAGTTGTGGTGTACAAGACTACTTTGAAGACTTTATTTATGAACTAGGGAGTCTTGTAGATGCCAATATTGAGTTGGTCGATGTAGAACAGACAGACATGGATTCATACAAGGTTCGATATGCATTCAGAAGGTGAATTGTCTACACTTTCTGCGAAATCTCATACTTGTACAATGTACGAATTAATCTAATTACAACTCCAACTTCGATAAATACAGAGATGTTCGCAATCTCACTAACCACCGTAGGCTTGGATGAGCTTTTGCGCGCGCGCATGCGCGGTCGCATTACAATCGAGAGTCTAAAAGAATACATGTTCGCAAAAGAAAACGGTGTGAAGAAACCATTTGAGCCTAAAGCTTCGATAATTGAGA
>JABAOH010040098.1_pt1 | contig 12142 bp, 13 predicted proteins | sample 7062181 | NCBI WGS metagenome assembly JABAOH01 (sample SAMN14538630, study PRJNA623070) | marine sediment metagenome | biome: marine biome [ENVO:00000428]; feature: marine pelagic biome [ENVO:01000023]; material: deep marine sediment [ENVO:00002113]; isolation source: pool of 5 deep marine... | reverse complement strand
AAAGACTTAGGCACGATAGACAGATCCATGACCAAAAGGGAAAGGGAGTCCCTGCAATCGGTGGTCGACGACACCTACGAGCAGTTCGTAGAGGCGGTGGCCACGAGCAGAGGAATGGAAAAAGAACAGGTTCTGAAAATAGCCGACGGAAGCATTTTTACGGGGAGACAGGCAAAAGAGCTTGGGTTGGTGGATGAGCTGGGAAACCTGCAGGATGCCATAAAAATCGCAGGGGAGATGGTGGGCATCGAAGGATTTCCAAAGACAGTCAAAGAAGCCAAAAGGAAAATATCCTGGTTTGATGTTTTGACCCAGAAGATGAGCGATCTGCTGGAGCTGGACCAAAGCAAAAAAATGATGCCCAAGTTGGAATACATATTCAAGTAAGCTGAACCGGAAGTAAGAGCTCTCAGTTGTAAAAATGCCAATTTACGAATACAGCTGTCAGCGCTGCGGCGCTAAATTCGACATTCTTCAAAGAGCCAGTACATCGCAGGCTCCGGCTTGTCCGAAGTGCAGATCAAACCAAGTCAAAAAGCTTCTCTCTGTCTTTGCCTTCTCATCCGGAGGGGAATTTGTCTCTTCTTCCTCCAAAGGGACAAGTTGCTCTACCTGCAGTTCCCGAGACTGCAGCGGCTGCAGGTAACAAGATGGATATGATTGGCGATACCGAGAATCAAGAAAGCGGCATATAGTTTGCAGAATCTATCAAAGGAGGTGTTAAATGACCAAAGCGGATTTGGTTGAGGCAGTGGTTGAAAAAACCGGTCTTACCCGAACCGATGTGGCAGTGGTCGTGGACAAGTTTCTGGAAGCGATAAAACAGGCTTTGGAGAACGGCAGTAATATTGAGATCAGAGGATTCGGGACCTTTAAAATCAAGCAGAGAAAAGCTCGAAAGGCACGTAACCCCAGAACCGGTGAGGAGGTGCCAGTCCCAGACCGGAAGGTGCCGGTGTTCAAACCCTCCAATGAGTTTAAGGCTTTAATTACCAAGCTTCCCCTTGAGTGAAACGCTTGGTGTCTTCAACAATACTAACACGTGGTAACGGCATGCCCTGTGGTAGGAAGCGAAAAAGACACAAGATAAAAACGCACAAAAGAAAAAAGAAGCTCAGAGCCGACCGGCACAAAAAGAAACCGCGGTAGGTATGATCTTTGTGCTCTCGGATACGCATGTTCCCGACAGAATGCCTAGGCTTTCTCAGAAATTCCTGAACCAGATCAAACCGGGGGATTTAGTTTTTCATGCGGGCGACTTCGTGCGATGGGCGGTATTTGAAGAACTCCAGAGGCTGGCAACGGTTCATGCGGTCTGGGGGAATATGGATGAGCCAAAGATACGAAGGCTCCTGCCCCAAAAGAAAATCGTGGAGGTGCAAGGCAAAAGAATCGGGTTGTGTCACGGATCTGGTCCTGCCCACGGAGTGTGGGACAGGGTTTATCGAGGATTCGGGCAAGAGTGCGATGTTTTGATCTTCGGACATTCTCATGCCCCTTTTAACACCAAGATGGGCGATACGCTGCTTTTCAACCCAGGAAGCCTTTCCTGGAACCTGGTGTCACCATTTAACGCCACGTACGGCGTACTCACCATAGAGGGCAACGACGTATGGGGTGAGGTATTCGAGCTGAAGTGAGATTTGGCAGAAAGGAAAAACAGTCGCCACCCAAAGAAGACTGTTGACCGTGAACCGTATGCCAAAATTCCTGCCCCTGTAGCTCAGTCGGATAGAGCAGCGGCCTCCGGAGCCGCGTGCACCCGTTCGAGTCGGGTCAGGGGTAGTTAAAGCGGTTGGGGGCTCACGGTTCATAGTTCATAGCAAAACGGAAAACGTAAACTGGAACAAAATGTGCGAGCCGCGGGCTTCCCTCGGGACGAAGTCGGCCTGCGAACTCATTTATCGTGCAGTCTGTGGTCAAGATCAATAGTACCAGCAAACGGGCCACGGAGTTGACCACAGGACAAGTCTATGAAATGGAGCGAGACATACATACCCACGCTGAGAGACGATCCGGCTGAGGCGGACATCGTCAGCCACAGGTTGCTGGTGCGGGCAGGTTACATCAGAAAGCTGGCTGCCGGGGTGTATAACTATCTCCCTTTAATGCAGAGGGTGTTGTTGAAGATTACCGACATCGTCCGCCAGGAGATGAACGCTGCCGGCGCCCAGGAGATATTGATGCCCGTGCTTCATCCCGCAGAGCTGTGGCAGCAGAGCGGAAGATGGGATACCGTGGGGAAAGAGCTGATGAGAGCCAAGGATAGGCACGATCGGCTCCTGGTCTTGGGTGGCACTCATGAGGAGGTGGTAACCTACCTCATCAAGGGAGAGGTCAAATCCTATCGCCAGCTTCCCCTGAACCTGTATCAGATTCAAAACAAGTTCAGGGACGAAATCAGACCTCGATTTGGCTTGATGCGGGGGCGAGAGTTCATGATGAAAGATGCCTACTCTTTTGATAGGGATGAGCAAAGCTTCAAGATCAGCTACCAGAAGATGCTGGACGCATATTTCAAAATCTTCAGCCGGTGCGGGCTGGAGACCAAAATGGTGGAGTCGGATACCGGAGCCATGGGAGGAAAAGCGGCCCATGAGTTTATGGTCATCGTTGATACGGATGGGGGAGAGAACATAATCTTCTACTGTGACAAATGTGACTACGCAGCCAATATGGACAAGGCTAGCTCCACCGAGGTGGGACCACGTGAAGAGGGAAATTCGCAAAAGCCGCTTGAGAAAGTGGCAACCCCGGATGTAAAAACGGTTGAGGAGGTGACGGCATTTCTGGGCGTCCCGGCAAGAAAGTTGGTCAAAACTCTGCTTTACCGGGCCGACGGTAAAATTGTTGCTGCCATGATAAGGGGAGACAGGGAGATCAACGAGGTAAAGCTGAAGAATTTCTTAGGTTGCATCAACCTGGAGATGGCGGACGCAGAAACTGTCGAAAAAACCACTGGTGCGGCGGTCGGTTTCGCCGGCCCCTTAAACTTGAAAGGCATTACCATCATAGCGGACAGAGAAATCCCCGGGCTGAAGAATTTCGTCACCGGGGCCAACGAGAACGATTATCACTTGATAAACGTCAACGCCGGCCGGGATTTCAAAATAGATACGGTTGCTGAGATTAGATCCGCAAAAGAAGGGGAGATGTGCCCGCGATGCGAGAAGGGCAGGCTTCATACAGCCCGCGGCATAGAGGTGGGAAACACTTTCATGCTGGGAACGAAGTACAGCCAGAGCCTGGGCGCGAATTTCCTGGATGCGGACGGAAAGGAGAAGCCTTTCATCATGGGGTCATACGGAATAGGAATCACTCGTACCGCTCAGGCAGCAGTGGAAAGGTTTCACGACGACAAAGGCATGATCTGGCCTACTCCCATCGCTCCTTTTTGGGTCGAGATTCTTCCGCTAAACGTGGTTGACCGAAGACAAAAGGAGGCGGCTTTCGACATATACGAAAAGATGAAGAAGCATAATATTGAGGTCTTAATCGACGACAGAGATGAACGGGCTGGAGTAAAGTTCAACGACGCGGATCTGATCGGGCTGCCCCTGAGGGTTAACGTGGGAGCAAAAAGCTTGAAGGAAAACAGCGTGGAAATATATGTGAGGAAGACAAAAAAGACAATGCTGGTGACGCAGACGGAGGTGCTGGGCAAGTGCAAGAAGCTTCTTAATACCCTTTAGAGTTTGCAAATACGACCATAACGGCAAACTAATCTAAAGGAGACTTATCTGGTGAAGCCATGATACGAAATTAATTGGGGAACATTTTTAGATTGCGCTTTTGGTGAAAAGATGTTATACTGAGTATTAGGAGTGGGTGTAACCCACTCTTTTACATACTTGTTGACGTATAAATAAGGTTATGAGCTCTACAAAGGAAATATTGGGAAACAGACTTAGACCTTTAGTCGAGGAGGAGGATTTAGAGCTGGTCGAACTTGAGTTTTTTGAAGCCGGGCCGGCCTCCATCTTGAGGATGTACGTAGACAGAGCCGGAGGAGTTACCGTTGATCAATGCGCGACTTTGAGCAAAAAGATCAGTGATTTTCTGGACATGGAGAATCTCATCCCTGGCCGTTACACTTTGCAGGTATCTTCTCCAGGGCTGGATAGACCGCTGGTCTGTGGGGCAGATTTCAGAAGAAAGGTGGGGGAAAAGGTGAAGGTTTTCCTGAAGGAGGAAGTGAGGGGAAAGAAGGAATTGGTAGGCAAAATCAAAAATTTCGAAAGCCAGAACCTTCATCTTAGGATCGAATCGCCGGGCTCTGGCCCGGACGAAGAACGGGAGGAAATCATCCCCCTGGTGAAGGTAGCCAAGGCTCAGATCGTGTTTTAGGGGAGGTCTTGATCCATGAACTACGAAATCTTAGAGGCATTGAGCCAGATTACCAAGAACAAAAACATAGACATGGATTTTGTGATTCAGACTCTGGAAGCAAGTTTGATGTCGGCTGCCAAAAAGAAGTTTGGCAACACCGATAATATTGCCGTCAATGTTGATCCAACATCTGGAGAGATCAAAATCACTGCCACCAAGAAAGTGGTAGAGCAGGAAGCTGACCCGAACACGGAGATCGCGCTGGAGAAGGCTCAGGAAATAGATCCAGAAGTAGATCTGGGAGATGAGGTGGAGGTGGACGTGGGATTCGACCAATTCGGAAGAAACGCCATCAGCGTGGCCAAGCAAAATCTGATCCAGAAGGTCAGAGAGGCAGAGAGGCAAAGAATCTATGAGGAATACAAGGATAAGGTGGAGACCATAGTGACCGGGGGAGTGCAGCAGATTGAGAAGGGGCATCTTATCGTAAATTTAGGAAGAGCCGAAGGGATTATTCCTCCGAAGGAACAGATCCCCAAAGAGAGATATCGTCAAGGAGACAGGATAAGAGCACTTATCATCGACGTTCAGGAAACTGCCAAGGGGCCGCAGATTGTGCTGTCCCGGGCTTCTCCAGTCTTCTTGAAACGACTTTTTGAGCTGGAGGTTCCGGAGATCTATGAGAGGATAATTGAAATCAAAGCCGTGGCCCGGGAACCGGGAGAGCGGTGCAAGATAGCGGTCAGTTCCATCGATGATCGGGTGGATCCCGTGGGTGCCTGCGTGGGGGTAAAGGGCACCCGGGTGCAAAGCATCGTCAGGGAGCTTTCCAGCGAAAGGATCGACATAGTTCCTTGGAACCCAGATCCGGAGAACTTCGCCACCAGAGCGTTGGCACCGGCCAAGGTGGTGCATATTGACACCTATCACGATGATAACAGCATGACCATTGTCGTAGAGGACGACAGGCTCTCCCTGGCCATTGGCCGAGCAGGGCAGAATGCAAGACTGGCGGCAAAGCTCACCGGATGGAAGATCAACATCCTGAGTGAAAGCGAATACCGAGAACAAAAGAAGCTTGAGGAGCAACTGAAAATTTATGTAACCGAATTGCCCGGCGTGGGCAAGAAGCTTAAAGAGAAGTTGACCGCAACGGGAATTGAAACCATTCAGGATCTCGCCAAAAGCAGTGTGGAGGATCTGGTACAGATCGAGGGCGTGGGGAAGAAAAGAGCTGAGTCCCTAATCGAAAAAGCAAACGAATATCTGAGTCCTTCGCAGGCTGGCGAGGAATAGCCTGCGGGGTGGGGCAGTGGGTTTCCTGGGAGCGTGAAAATCTGAACCGTGAATGGTGTTTCTCCGGGACTGGAAAACAAAATAAGGCGCACAACAACTTAAGGTGTGTCCGCAGACCCTGAGACTTTAGCATAAGACATCAGTTTAAACCGAGGTATTAGGTTTGGCCAAGAAAAGAGTATACCAGCTGGCCAGAGATTATAAGATCTCCAGCGAGGCGATGCTCACTACCATCAGAGAGCTCGGCTTTGAGATAAAAAGCCACATGAGCGCGGTGGACAATGCTGTGGCCTCTGCCATCGAGGAAAAGTTCCGAAGAGAGAAAGAGGCGGTAAAGAAAGAATACGCCCAGAAGAAAAAGAAGCTGAAGGAACGTGAGGAAAAAGAGGAACAAAAGGTCGAATCAAAGCCCACCGTCAAAAGCCGAGAGGCTAAACTTCGTCGCAAGGAACGTTTCAGAAAGCTGGAGAAAAAAAGGCTGGAAGCCAGAAAAAGGAGACCTACTTTTTTTAGAGGCAAACTGGAAAGAAGGGTGGACAAAGCCGAGGTGGAGCAGAGCGTAAAGAAGACTTTGGCTTCCATGGATGCGGTCAAGCGGGTAAGAAGACACAAAAGGAAATTGCCCAGAGAGCAGGGCGTGCCGGAAACTCAGCCGGCCAATATTCTCCGGGTTAGCGAGTTCATCTCCGTAGCAGAGCTGGCGAATTTGATGGAGGTCAAGCCAACCCAGGTAATCTCCAAATGCCTGGAGCTGGGGTTTGTGGCCAGCATCAATCAGAGGCTGGATATGGACACCATAGAGACGGTGGCTCTGGAATTCGGATTTACCGTGGAGCCGGTCAAGGAGATCGGGTTGGAGGGGGAAGAAGAGGGGGAACCAGAAGGGGATCTGGTGCCACGCCCTCCTGTTATTACCATCATGGGACACGTGGATCACGGAAAAACTTCGCTTTTAGATTATATTCGGAAGAGCAACATAATAGCGGGGGAATCAGGCGGCATCACCCAGCACATAGGGGCGTATGAGGTAGAGGTGCCCGGCGGAAAAATAACCTTTCTGGATACTCCGGGACACGAGGCCTTCACCGCCATGAGGGCACGAGGTGCCCAGGTAACCGATATCGTAGTCTTGGTTGTGGCGGCGGACGATAGTGTCATGCCTCAGACCGTCGAAGCCGTCGATCACGCCCGGGCTGCCGGCGTCCCGATAATCGTGGCCATCAACAAAATGGATCTGCCTCAGGCAAAGAGCGAGCCGATCAAACAGGAGTTGGCCAAGCTTAACCTGGTGCCGGAGGAATGGGGAGGGTCAACCATTCTGGTGGAGATCTCCGCCAAAACCGGCGCGGGAGTGCATAAGCTCTTGGAGATGATTCTGCTTCAGGCGGAGATGATGGAACTGAAAAGTAACGCCAAACGCCGGGCTTCCGGCGCGGTGATTGAATCCGAACTTAGCAAAGGAAGAGGAGTGGTGGCAACCGTCCTGGTGGAAAAAGGCACTCTTAGGATAGGCGAACCCTTCGTGACCGGACCCTACCATGGCCGGGTAAGAGCCATGTTCAACGAGAGAGGCAACCCGGTAGTGGAGGCGGGACCATCCGCCCCGGTGCAGGTCTTAGGCGCATCCGGTGTGCCTCAGGCGGGAGATACCTTCATGGTGACAAAAGATGAGACAGAGGCACGAGAGATCGCAGCAAAAAGGATGAGACTGAAAAGAGAGCAGGATCTAAGACGGGCAAGAAAGGCGTCCTTGTCTGAGATGTACGAACAGATCGAAGAGGGCAGAACCAAAGAGTTGAAGTTGATCCTCAAGGGGGATGTGGGTGGATCCGTGGAGGCATTGTCAGACGCATTGGAGAAAATCTCAACCAGCGAGGTGAAGGTGGCGGTAATTCATCGGGGGGTGGGGTCAATCAATGAAAGTGACGTGCTCTTGGCTGCCGCCTCCAACGCCATAATAATCGGATTTCATGTTCGGCCAGATCTGAGAGCCAGAGAACTTGCTCCAAAAGAGGACGTTGACATAAGACTCTACGACGTGATCTACGAGATCGAGTCCGACGTCAGAAAGGCTCTGGAGGGGCTGTTGGAGCCGGAAGTCACGGAAACCGTCTCCGGCACAGCGGAGGTTAAGGACGTCTTCAAGATCTCCGGGGTAGGGCAGGTGGCAGGTTGCCTTGTTCAGGAAGGATCCGTCAAAAGAGGGGACAAGGTTAGGGTCATTCGGAACGGAGTGGTGGTCTATGAGGGAATGATCTCTTCCCTGAAGAGATTCAAAGATGACGCCAAAGAGGTATCCAGCGGCATGGAATGCGGGATAAAAGTCGAAGACTACAACGATGTGAAGGTGGGCGATCTTTTGGAAACCTACCAGATAGAGGAATTAGCCCGAAAGTTAGAATAACTGCACGCAGCTAAGATCAAATCTGAAAAGCTGATACAGTTCTAGTACCTCTTCCAATGGTTGTGGGCCTGGCCAGGATAGACATTCATATCCCAGGAAGTGGATCGTTGAAAGGAAAGCGACACGTCCTGAAGGGGATAAAGGACAGAGTAAAAAACAGATTTAACGTCTCCATCGCCGAGGTGGACCAGTCAGATCTGTGGCAGAGAACTACCCTGGGAGTCTCTGTAGTGAGCAACCAGAAAAGGTTTGCCAATCAGGTTCTCTCTGGCGTGGTGGATTTTATCGGCAAGGAGAATGGAGTTCAGGTTTTGGACTACTCCATTGAGCTGCTTTAGGAATCCGATCAGATGATGACCACGGGTGCATGCCACGGGGTCAAGAAGAAACCAGATATGCAGTACCAAAGGAGAGATCGGGTAGGGGACCTGATCAAAAGAGAGATTGCTCAAATAATTCAGCGTGAGCTGAAGGATCCGGGAATTGGGTTTGTGACCATCACCGATGTGGAGGTCTCAGCTGATTTAAAACAAGCCAAGGTGTTCTACAGCGTGCTGGGGGATGAAGACTCCAAAAGGAAAAGCGCGTTGGCCTTGAAAAGGGCCTCCGGCTTCATCCAGAACGAGATAGGGGGAAGATTGAGGCTTAAATATACCCCCGAGGTTTTGTTTCGGTTCGACAAATCCATCGAATACGGCGCGCGCATCGAAGAATTGATCCGGAAAATTCACAATGCTGACAGACTAAGTAGCGAAATGGACCAAGGCGAAGCTCCAGTTGACCCTTCAGCCTTGAATGAGGGTGAAGAGGATGAGTGAAGAGTTAACAAGGATCTTGGACTTGGTAAGGGAAAGCAAGAGGATTTTGATAACCTCCCATCGAGATCCAGACGGGGATTCTGTCGGGTCTCAGTTGGCCTTGGCTGAGCTGGTGGAAAGCATGGGAAAGGGTTGTCGGATCATCAACCAAGGTGACTTGCCCGGCAAGTACTTGTTCCTGGACCCTAACACAAGAATCGAAAACGTGGAGGCACTAACAGGAGGTCGCAAGGATGTCGACTCCCCCGCAGATTTAGTCTTGGTGCTGGACTGCNNGAGTAGGGGACGTGGAGAAGCTGATTCCGCCGGCGGTCGCGTTGGTAAACATAGACCACCATCCAGACAATGAGGATTTCGGCATTTTCAACTACGTAGACGCGAACGCTTCGGCGACAGGGGAGATAGTCTTTAACCTGTTGCGGAGTGCCGACTTTTGCATCACTCCTGCGGTAGCCAACCAGCTGTATGCCGCCATCCTTAGCGATACAGGTAGATTCAAGTTCTCCAACACTTCGCCCGGTTGTCTCAGGGTCTGCGCGGAACTGCTAGCGGCCGGAGCGGATTCCAGGTACGTGACCAATCAGATCTATTTTGACCATTCTCCCGCTTTTATGAAACTCCTGGGGTCAATGCTGAGCAGTCCTCAGATTTTGAGCCGAGGAAGGATTTGCGTCATGACCTTGGACCATGACCTTTTGGCCGATCTAAAGATTGATCCCAGAGAGGTTGAAGGGGTGGCGGATTACTCCCTCTTCTTAAAAGGTGTGGAGATAGGGCTGCTATTCACGGAGAAAGCAAATGAAGAAGTCAAGGTGAATTTAAGGTCACAAAACCAATTTGACGTATCAAAAGTGGCAAGACGCTTTGGGGGGGGAGGACACAAAAATGCGGCCGGCTGTACGCTTAATCGTAATTTAAAGAAGGCTAAAAGTATCATCTTAGAACAGATTCAAAGGGCCTTGAAGAATGAACCTGTCCGGAATTTTGGTGGTAAACAAACCGTCCGGGGTAACCTCACATGACCTGGTACAGAGACTCAGGCAGATTTTGCGCACCAGGCGAATTGGACACACCGGAACTTTAGATCCCCAAGCCAGCGGTGTTCTCCTAGCCTGCGTGGGCAAAGCCACCAAGGTGGCTCAGTTTCTCACCCCGCACGACAAGGAGTATGAGGCAGAAATCAAACTGGGGGTAACTACGGACACCTATGATAGCCACGGGAAGGTCAAAGAGATAAGAGATGAGCTTAATATAAGTGCTGACCAGATAAGGAAGGCAGTTGATTCATTTAAGGGGAGGATCTGGCAAGTTCCTCCTTTACATTCAGCCATCCAATACAAAGGTAAGCGGCTTTACCAATACGCCAGGGCCGGAAAGGAGGTCCGGATAAAAAGAAGAGAGGTGGAGATAAAGCACATCCAGGTGGTGGAGATAGAGATACCGTATGTGAAACTGAGGATCGGTTGTTCCAAAGGAACCTATATAAGGAGTCTGGCTCACGATTTGGGGCAGAAGTTGGGATGCGGAGCTTGTCTTTTCTCTTTGCGGAGAACCCGGGTTGGTCCGTTCAAACTTCAAGAAGCTGCAGACTTGGAGGAGGTCTCTGATGTCGAGAATGAGAGCAAACTGCGAAATCTCTTAATACCGATAGAGAGGGCTTTGGATCACCTTCCCTCCGTGGTGGTGAAGGCAGGCTTCGGTGACAAGGTCCGGCAGGGTGCTCCTCTTGTCTCCTCGTCCCTGATGTCGGTAGAGGCCGACTTTGAAGAAAGTCAAAGCGTTTCCATAAAGGACCATCGAAAAAGCATCCTGGCCATCGGCAAAGCTTTGCGCTCGTCCAACGGGTTTCTGGATCAGAATCCCGAAAACAAGCTCTTTGAATACATTCGAGTGATATAGTTGGATACCTGGTAAATTCCATGCACGTCTGTTTCGACATAAGAAAGATCGACTTTCAGGCATTCGAGAGGCCGGTAGTCACTCTCGGAACCTATGATGGAGTCCATCTGGGTCATCAGGATATAATTAGAAGGTTGATCGAGAAATCCAGGGAAAAAGAACGGCTGGGGGTTGTGGTCACCTACGAACCTCATCCCCAGAGCGTGGTGGCGGCCCGGGATGCACCTCAGATTCTGACTACTCTGGAGGAGAAGCTTGAGCTTCTGGAAAGGTTGGGAGTGGAAGAGACGGTGGTAATAAATTTCGATCAGCAATTGAAAGAATACTCCGCAGAAAAGTTTGTAGAGGAGATTTTGGTGGGCAAATTGAACGTAGGTGAGTTGGTGGTGGGAGATGATCATGCTTTCGGCAAGAATAGAACCGGCAGAATTGATCTTTTGAGGCATGCGGCCTTACAGTATGACTTTGATGTGGAGGTAGTCTCATCCAGGCGGGCGGATGGGATCAAAATAAGCAGCACCCGGATCAGAAAAGAGCTTAAGGCAGGTGAATTTGCCAAGGCCAAAAGCCTGCTGGGACACAGCTATCCGATCTCCGGTACAGTAATTAAGGGGAAAGGGAGAGGCAGGAGTCTAAACTACCCCACCTTGAATCTGAATGTTGCGCCAGAGAAACTTCTGCCCCGGGATGGGGTCTATAGCGTCGGAGCGGAGCTTGAAGAAGGAAACTACGGGGGAATGCTATACATCGGACCCAGGCCCACTTTTCAGGATCACACCCATTCTGTGGAGGTTCACCTGTTCGGGCTGCAAGGGGATGTCACTGATTCTCAAGTCAAGCTGTGGGCGGAAGCTTGGGTCAGGGAACCCAAGAACTTCGTTGACCTCAAGCACCTGAGGAATCAGTTGAGAACCGACGAAAAAACAATCAAAGAAATGTTGAGAACAGATCGTTCAAACTGAATTAAAAGGGCACAAAAAGGAGGAAGCCTTGCCGCTTACTCGCGAGAAAAAAGAAAGGTTGAGGAGGGAATACCGCACGCACGACAAGGACACCGGTTCGCCCGAGATCCAGATCGCCCTGCTCACTGAAAGGATCAATGAGTTGACCGGACATCTCAAAAGGCACAGCAAGGACTTCAGTTCCAGGAGGGGGCTTCTCAAATTGGTTGGAAAGAGAAGGAGGCTTCTGGATTACTTGAAGGATACGGACCTGGACGGTTATAGAAAGATAGTGGAAGAGTTGGGGTTGAGAAAGTAGTGAGCTGCGACTGAGGCCGAAGCTTGACCTTACTCTGACTGAAACCATGCCAAAATATAGCTGAGACAGGAGTTTATAGGATGGAATCAGGTTTCGAGATAGAACTGGGCGGAAAAACTCTTGGCCTGAAGACGGG
>JABAOH010023794.1_pt1 | contig 12142 bp, 15 predicted proteins | sample 7062181 | NCBI WGS metagenome assembly JABAOH01 (sample SAMN14538630, study PRJNA623070) | marine sediment metagenome | biome: marine biome [ENVO:00000428]; feature: marine pelagic biome [ENVO:01000023]; material: deep marine sediment [ENVO:00002113]; isolation source: pool of 5 deep marine... | reverse complement strand
GGACGTTAGATCAGCTGTGAACGATTTGCAGGCTTTGGTTCAGGGAAAGAAGCGACTCGCCTACGAAGATGTGGCTTGGTTAGCTGCGCGGGATCGAAAGGACGTGATTTTCAATGTATTACGAACGATCTTGTATTCCAAAGATTCTTGGGAAGCCAAGAGGGCCGTCGACACGGCTGACATGGACCTGGATATGCTTTTTCACTGGATCTACGAGAATGTCCCCTACCATTTAACCGACCCCCACGACTTAACCAAGGCCATGGACGCGCTGTCTCTAGCCGACATATATAGGAGAAGAATCCGATCCACCCAGAATTGGAGTCTGCTACGTTATGTTTTGGATTTTATGACGGCTGGAGTGGCTGTGGCTAGAGAACGAACCAAACCTTCCGGGTGGATTCCCTTCAGGTTTCCACAGAAGCTTCAGTGGTTGTCGAGGACCAAGGCTGAAAGAACGCTGCGGTCGGCGATAGGCATGAAATTACGGAGGAAATCCCACATATCTTCGGTGAGAGCCGTAAAAGAGGTTCTTCCCTACGTAAGGATAATTTTTGAAAGCAACCCGGAAATGGCGGCAGGTATAGCAAAGTGGCTCGACCTAGACGAAACCATGATAGAATATCTCGCTGGAAGCAAGAAACAAACAAAAGCAATCATCGCTAAATACGGCTAAAATGGCGTTTGAAACAAAACTGTGAGACCCTGTTCTGGACGTCGAGTGTTCAAGACTTTGAACAGAGTGTTCAAAACTGTTGCATTAAATATCACGATGCCGTTTTTGTTTCGAGGAAGTGAAAGGAGAAAATGGCAGTTAACTTTAGAAATTTAGGCATGTACGGAGCCGTCGGCGTTCTGGTGGCTGCTCTGATAATTGCTGGTATAGTGTTCTCAGGCTTAAGGCTTCCGACCTTTGTTCCCAACACTGGAACCCTGATCATAAAGTTGACTGACGCGCCTGCTAACATAACGCATCTTAACGTGACCATTACCGGTGTTTCAGTCCAGAGAGTTGAGAATGATAACGAAACTTGGGTGAACTTGGAGTTCGTTGGTGGGGTATCAAACGTTTCTCTAGATTTGTTGGAGCTCGAGAACGTAACTAGAGATCTCTCCGTAACGGATATTCCTTCTGGGAATTATACGAAGATTAGACTGGATATAGGCGCGGCCAATGTAACTTATGCCGAGGGCGGTTGGGACCCGGTCAATGTTCCAAGCGGAAAAATAGATTTAATCGTACACTTTGAAATAGAAAGCGGCGGAGTTAGAATACTACTTATTGACATGTGGGTAGCCATTAGTAACAACCATAACCTTAGACCAGTGCTAAAAGCCACAGCCACCATCATATCTTAACCAAAAACACTCCACCCCTCTTGTTTTTCTGAGTTTCATCAACCCCTGCATAGGATATTTTGATAAACAGTCTTTGCAGTCTAAGAGCGACATATCACAAAAGAACAGTGCGGTTTCGTTCTAGTGAGAGCTTTCATCGCAAGGGTCTAAAAGGCTAGGGTTTCTCTCGCCACGCTCTAACTGTCTCATACCACAAAATTCCTGTGCCGAAAATGCCGAAGATCAGGGCAAAGACGCTGTAGAAGTTCACATGCCTAAGCTGCGACACGTAGAAGAGGAGGAGGGTGGTGAACAGGGTGGCGTACAGGGCGTATCTTGGGAGAACGAAGGTTCCAATTCTCATAAATTGTTTGAGTACTCCAACGTTAACCACCTTCGCTAGGTGATACTCGCCCCGAATCTTTTTAACCAACCCCAGTTCTGCGAGTTTATCTAAATGGTAAACGGCCAACGCAGGGCTCGAGAACCCCAACTCTCTCTGGGTCTCTCTAACCTTAACTACGCCGTTCGAGGATCTCAATAAGTGCCAGTAAACCCGAAGGGTGTTGCCTTTCAAGTTGCTGGCAACATTGTCTTCGTCCTGTCCCGTGTCTTCCAACCCTACTAACCTCTAATAGAGTTGATCTTCAATTATTGTATTAGGGTAATGGTCTCTCTCCTAACTTTAACGATATGATGAACTCTTGACCGTTTCTGATAATTATTAGGTTTATCCAGTCTTCCGGACGTCTGTTTCTTTCTATATAAACCACTAGGTCAGTGATTTTTTTGACCAGTTGCCCATCCACACTCACTATCACGTCATCGCTTTGGAGTCCGGCTTCCTCTGCTGGACTGCTGGAATTTACATGGGTTATTAGGAAGCCCAGTGGTTTTTCTAGTCCGATATCCTGAGCGATGGCAAGGTCAACGTCCACTCCAGCAATACCTACCCAAGGATGTTTGTAGGTGCCGAATGTTATCAGGTCGTTAATTTCCCTCTTAATTGTGTCGGAGGGTATGGCGAATCCTACGCCGGCGAAGGTTCCGGTACCTGATACTATGGCCGTGTTTACGCCTACTACTTGGCCTTTGAGGTTGACCAGGGGGCCGCCGGAGTTTCCGGGGTTTATGGCTGCGTCTACTTGGATGATGTCTATGATTATGTATCCTCCTGGGGCTTCCAGTGTTCTTCCTAGGGCGGAGACTATGCCTGAGGTTATGGTGTCGCTGAGGCCAAAGGGATTACCCATGGCTGCTACTGGCTCTCCTACAGTGAGGTTTGAGGAGTCTCCGAGCACAACCGGGTATAAGGTTGTAACCTCTGGATTGACTTTTATGACGGCTAAGTCGCTATACGGGTCTTCGCCAACTCTGCTGGCTCCAGTTATATTCCCGTCTAGGAAGGTAACTTGTATGGTGTTGGCACCTTCGATTACGTGATAGTTGGTTATGATGCGGCCTTCGTTATCATAGATGAATCCCGAACCCAAGCCGAAATCTGTTTGAATGAGGACCACGGAATGTTTAATTTGATCATAGATTTCAGGCCAAGGCATGAGGCCTGTTTGGTTTATGTAGTTTAGGATGTCAAACTGGTTCTGTAGATCTAGAAGTCGCCGCTCTTGTTCTGTGAGGCTTGTTTGGATGGTTGCCAGTTGGCGTTGAATGTTGAGGTAAGCTATGGCGAAGATTCCAGTGTTGATGATGAGGACGACGAGGGTCGCTACGAAGGCGTATGTCCATTTGTTGGAAACAGAAGATGATGGTTTTTCTGTCATGAACTATGCTCTCCTTTCACGATTGGTAAAGGATATTGAAGTATAAAAGTTAGTTTCTAAAGATTTAGCCTTATCTTTTCGTTGGGAAAAGCTTGCTCCTCCAACCTACTAATCTAGAGATACGTGAATAATGATTTGAATTTGTAAACAAGATTGGGGGGTAATAATCTATAAACCCAACAGTGTTGCAACTAATTGTCTGGTGTTCGTTATGTCCCTCAACGTCAGTGACGTCATGGTGGATGAAGTGATTACAATCGAGGCTGATGCTACTGTTCAGGAAGCCGTAAGAATCATGAACAAACACGAAATAGGATGTCTCGTCGTTGTCCTCAAGGGGAAACCCGTCGGGATAATCACGGAACGAGACATGCTTAAACGAGTTCTCGCCAAGTCCGTGGATCCGGTGAAAGTTAAGGTTTCAGATATTATGTCTGTGCCCCTTGTCGTGGGAAAACCTGGAATGGAAATTGAGGATGCTGTGAAACTTATGTTTAAAACTAAGATAAAGAAGCTGCCTGTTGTTCACAGGGGGAAGCTCCTCGGTCTCGTAACCCTTACAGACATCACTAGATTTCAGCCTCACATGATTAGGATACTCAAGAAACTCTCTGTCACGGAGCTTCCGCCAAAACGATTGAAAAAAGTTGTGGATTACTACGTAGTCTAAACCCTAAAATGCCTACCACATTTCATCAGTTAACCGTTTTATAGTATGGCTCCCGTCTCTTAATAGCTTCAAGGAAAAGTTTTGTCAGTTCTTCATCGTTGGCTCCATTCCGCAGGGGAGTAAGAACATCTACTAGATTGTCGTTTCTCATGAGGCAGGGCTTCACTTTTCCATCGCTTGTCACTCTGATGCGGGTGCAGCGGGCGCAAAATTCGGTGTTTTCGATTGGGTGAATCACTTCCACCTTTACTCTGGGCAGGAAGTAGACCCGTCGGTTCTGCATGTATTCACGAGTTCTTACCTCCAATGCTTGTTCCTTCAACTTATGATCAAATTCGTTCAAGTGAAGGTGATAACGTTCATAGTATGCGTCGCTGAGGTTTAGGGGTTCCAGTTCGATCAGCTGCAGAATTGTCATGGTTCGTTCTGCAAATTGAATCATTCTCTCAACCTCTCTTTCGTTTACGTTCTTGAGCATCAGCATGTTCAGTTTCACTGGGTAGAGTTCAGCTTCAACGGCGGCTCTAACCCCCTCTATGGCGTCTCTTAGGTTGCCTCCCATGAGGTTGCGGTACGTTTCAGGGTTTAGGGTGGGAAGGCTTACGTTCACCCGGTTTAGTCCCTTCATCTTTAGGTCTTTCGCCATGGCTTCCAAGAAGGTTCCGTTCGTGGTCATGGATAGGTCTCTTAAGCCTCGAAGTTCAGCGATGCCTTCAACGATGTCCAGAACGTCTTTGCGAAGGAGGGGTTCTCCTCCTGTTAGTTTCACTCGGGAGATCCCGAGGCCTAAGGCTGTTTTGACTATGTGGACAATCTCTTCTACAGACATCACAGTGGAAGGGTTAGTTTCGCCTTCTCTGTGGCAGTAGGGGCAGTGCATGTTGCATTTTTGGGTCACGGAAATCCTTAGATTGAGGACGGGGCGTCCATAATCGTCGTGAATCATTGGGTATCACTATTCTTCGCGGGCGTGTTTCAGTACGTGACCCGCTTCGGGCAAAATAAGCTTTTCCAAAACAAGCCTCACTGCCTGCGGCGAGCCGGGAATACAAAAAACAGCCTTCCCCTGATCTGCAACACCGGCTAAGGCACGAGTCAAAACAGCCGCCGAACCAATCTCGTCGAAACTCAGCTTTCTAAACAACTCTCCAAAACCGGGCAAAGTCTTAACCAGCATAGGCCTCACCGCCTCAATCGTCACGTCTTTAGGGCTGATCCCGGTTCCCCCGCACACAATAATTGCATCCACATCCTCTGATCCAAGAGCTCTGCTAACATATTTTCCAATCAAAACTCTGTCGTCGGGCACGATTTCTCTAAAAACGACGATGTGGCCACCTTTGTGTAAAGTTTCAACGATTAAATCTCCGGAAGGATCATCAACGGGCTTTCTTGCCTTGAGGTTCTGATAGCGAGAAGAACTGCAAACGATAACCGCAAAGTTCAGTTTCTTAGGCGCCTCAGCCTTGTGTTTACGGGCGGTTTCGCTCATGTGCCTTCCTCTTTCTTTTTCCGGACCACGCGTATGTCTTGAATGGCTGTGTGAGGATACTGTCCACGCTTATCCTTCTCATACTTTTTGGTCATGTCCCAAACCGTCAACAAAGCCACTGTAGCCGCAACCAGAGCCTCCATCTCAACCCCTGTCTGAGCCCTAGTCTTAACCGTTGTCTCCACCTCCACCGTAGAATCGTCAACAATCTGCAAATCAACTTCCACGCTGGTTAGGGGTAAAGGATGACACAAGGGAATTAGAGAACTCGTGTTTTTCGCCGCTAAGATTCCGGCAACCTTTGCCACGTGAAAGGGGTCACCCTTCTCAACTTTTCCCTCTCTAATCAACCGTATGGTCTCGGGCTTCAGCTTGATGGTTCCCTTCGCCTTGGCTTCCCGATATACCTCCGGTTTCGCGGTTACATCAACCATCGACATATGAACTGTCTCCAACACAGCTTTGTTATTCATGATTTGATTCGGGCTTATTTGTTTGTTCCCAAAATTCTATGAGCTTTTTGATCATCCTCGCCCTAGGATTTTCTTCATCAAAACGAAAGATGCGAATCCTCCCAAACTTCTTGTGCCGAATGAGACCGTGGTTTTCCAGAACCAGCAGATGTTGATTCGTCGTGGCATAGTTTAAGCCAGCTCGCCTAGCGATCTCTGAAATGTTCAACTCTCCAATCTCCGCCAAGATTCTAAGAATTTTCACCCGCCCCTTCGAAGAGAAAACCTCTTCTATCGCCACCTAGATTCACCTACCTCCCTTGCATAAGAGCCTTACTCAACTCCTGTTCTAGGTCGGAGGCTGGAACCCGAGGCAAACTGATGAGGGTAGTTTTTCCCCGTTGTCCACTTCCAGAAACCTTTGTTTCAATTACACCCGACGCAGAAAGCTCCTTAACATACTTCCAAAGTTGAGTGTGACCCCGCTTCTCTTCACCGTATTCTTCGCAAACAATGGCGTAAGCGTCCTCCGCCTCCCCCATAGACATGTAAGCCGTGTCGGTTTGTTTGAAATGCCTCGCAACACCGAGAAGAAACAACTTTTCATGAAGACTGAGGGAGGAGATCACATCCTTCCGCACAACCGGATAGACGCTGACAGCCGCTTTTCGAACGCACTCAGGCGAAACCTCCCGCATTTCCGAAGCGTCAGCGTACTTGCCGGCTCGCCAGAGAAGCTCAATGGCGTAACGGGCGTTTCCACCTTCCGAATACGCCGATCCGGCGATAAGGTTCATGGTTTGAATTGAAACGGTTCCTTGTCTAAAGGCGAGTTTCACTCGGTCGTTAAGAATGTCTTCAAGCTGTGGTTTCGAGTATTCTTCCAGATGGATGACGTTGCGTTGAAGAGTGCTTCTTGTGCTCGGGTCCAGCTTCTCTAAGTATTCGGGTTGGCGAAGGATGCAGATGAGGGAAAGCCTTTGAGGAGCTTTGAGGCGGTCTTCTTGGATGCGGGTGAGGTTGTAGAGGGGGTCTGACCCTTCACTGCGGATGAGGGCTTCCAACTCGTCTAGTGCCAAGATTAAATAGGCGTTTTCTTCGTCGAGAATCTGCATGAGCGCTTGCAATAGCTCCTCTGCCGAATAGCCGCGCCTTGGAAAGTGAGGATAAAACTTTAGGATGGTTCGTTGAAGAATCATGAAGAGGCTTCCCTTGCATTCGCGACAGTTAACATGAACACGTAGTTGAGGTTGATGTTTCGTTTCTCCGCCTCCTTCATTATGTTTAAACCAAAATGTTGGGAAAGAACCGTTTTGCCCGTTCCAATCTTCCCTAAAATCAACACCCGTTGCGTCATTTTCCCAGGGCTTTCAACCGCAAAGCGGAAAAACTGGTTCAAAAGGTTGAGCTGAGGTCCTCTGTGGGGGAGGCGGGGAGGAACATAGTTGATGTCGAGTTTGCTTTCGTCCTTGAAAACGCTGAAATACTGAGGCATAGGGGTGGTCCTCAATTCTGATTGCTAAACAACCGAATTTATGGTTTTTGTCTCTTAAAAAGGAGACTAAGGTCGGAGAAAAGCGGAAGTATAAACTAATAGCCTTCAAGGTTTCTCTTCTTCTGTTGCCTAAACTTAGTCCTCATCCGTTCAGCCTTCCGCAACTTCTTCAGCGCATCGTCAGGAAATTCTACAACAGCGGCGCCAACGTAACCGCAGCTGGAACATTTATACATTTGTCCTCCGCCACGACCCAACCATAAGTGAACCCTGCGACTTCGACNNAGAGTGGGCTCTCGCACTCAAGATCTCAATCACTGATCAGTGGGGCCAGAGTCGTCATCGCCCACCAATGCAACATTAAACGCTAATCCAACATAAAAGTGTAGTGTTGTCCTTTATAGTGAAGGACCCAGCTTCAAAGTTCTTTTCCTAATGTTGATTCAGGGAAGTTCTAGCTTTGACAAAATATACACAAATTTGTGTGAGAATTTGATATTGTGTTGAGAGAAGATTTGGAGGAGAATTGACTCTACCTGAATTCAACTGGTTCTTTGATTGCTTGTTTAAGAAATAATAAAAAGAAGGGTATAGCGGTTACTGTTTGTCTCTAAGCAACGTTTAATAGTTGTAGTGATTATTGAAGAGGAGAAAACTACGTGCCAGAAGTAGACGTGATTGGTGTTTTGAAACCAATCATCACATGTTTAGGAGGGCATGCTAATAGCGAAAATTAAAATTGGAGACAGGATGAAGATCCCAGCGGACAAGAAGTTTCATCCAGAAGCGGGACACTTCGGCAAAGTCGTGTGGATAAGTGAAAACGGAAAAACTGTAGCGATACAATGCGAAAGGTCACACAACCATAAAACCGCTGTTTTCATGGTGAAAATCAATTCTAAGAAATGAACGATGCGAGCAAAGAATTGCCTCCACAATAAAAAATGTTGGCTATAAGAAGACTTTTGCGATGTCGAAAGTATACCAAGGTATATGAGTAATTATTTTTCCACATCTAAGCCGATGAACATGGCATGATGAATGTGTAGAATCCCAACCAGAAATTAAGTAGTTCAGTTTCACTGGCTTTTCTATTCTTAGAAGTTCTTTTGGTTCTGCTATAACTTTTCTACATTTTTTCATTTAGACATCATGTTATTTTGTTAAGTACACTAACGCGCGCGTTTAATCTCATTTAAGCTTTCTTTTATTTACATCAGTTCTTTAGTAACGATGAAACTCTTAGTATCCACCATCCTATTCGACCATACTACATTTATTTGGAAAGCTATTGGCATAGAAGAATTAAAATCTATAATGTTTGCTTTCTTGGTGTCAATCGCACAGCAAAAATATGGGGAGCGCGTGTTGCTATGTCCACAGAAGTCTTTCAAATATTTCATCCTAACATCAAGCTTGAAATCAGGCTCGAAGAAGTAGAAAAGTTGCATATTCATGAGGAACTAATACCCGATATCCTTCGCAAGCTCACGGAAGACATCAGAGCAGACGGCTGCTTTAAGCATCCTGTAATAGTGGACTCGAAAACCCTTGTTGTGCTCGACGGAATGCATCGAGTGGCTGCCGCCGAAAAACTCGGATGCTGCTTCATACCAGTCTGTCTCGTTGAATACGGCAACCCCCATATAAAGGTAGGTTGCTGGTGCCGCGTGGTAAATCACTCTTCGAACCTTGAAAAACTCGTAAGTTCAGTCAAAGAATTAGACTTTACCGTCGAAGAATGCCAGAGAGAGACCGCTCATAACCTGGTTAATGAACGAAAAGCGACGACTGCAATTGTGTCACGCTCAAGATGCTTTGCTGTGTATGGACCTCAAAAGAACATCAGGGAAATCTACGACGCGATAAAGCAAATAGAATTAAAACTCCGTTCTGAAGGCTATTCAATAGGCTACGACACAGAGAGCGACGCTCAAGATAGGGTGTCTTCAGGAAAAACTCTATTGATACTTATGACGCCTAAGGTTTCGAAAAAGGATGTAATAACTGTAGCTTTGAGGGGGGAGGTTTTCGCACACAAGACAACACGCCATGTAATCCCTGTACGTCCCCTCTTCGCGAATGTTCCTCTCGAATGGTTGCAAGGCACGCTAAGCCTCAAGAAAGCTAATAGAATCCTCGCAGAGCATCTGACAAAAAAACAGGTTACACGCCTTCCCCCTGGTCAAATTTTAGATCGACGTTATGAGGAGGAACTCTACATCTTCCAATAAACTGCATTTTCTAAGTTGGAGGTCCACCTGATGTCCATTCCGGAACGCGAGCCTCTGGAATAGAATCCGCTCGAGGAATGTAGGGCTTAACGTCGATTATAATTTAGAAAAATATACATAAATAACGTTAATGTTTTGTTGCGGAGTACATTATTTTCAGTTTGATATAGACAAAACCCTGATGGTTTGTGAAAGCCTTAAGAATTTAGGGGTATCAATAGATATCGGTGTGTAAACTGAAAATAAGATATGAGCCTTTTCATGAAATCATCGTGAAAGAATATGTGCGTTACAAGAACATCCAACATCTGTTTTACATTTTGGCACAGATAAGGGCAACTGGGACTCCAGTTTCTTTGAATTGGGCGAGAGGGGTAATCTTCGTTCATGTTCCTTTGGAACCGTCTACAGACGAATTGATGGAAGATTATTTGAAGGGACGCCTATACATGGCGAATGTGAGTTTTGCATTAATGCCTGAATACAAAGAAGTGGTTTCATACAAGACTCCACAAGGCCAAGAAGTGCCTATTCCAGTTATAAACATAAGCGATAGCAAGACCCTTTGCGAACTTGCAGAATGGCTCAAGTCACAAAAATAGCGCACAAAAAAGAGGGAAGGTTAAGCGCTAATGTAAGATTCCCTTTCTGCGAAGCTTCTCTTCAACAGGTTTCCAGCCACGAAAATACCCCCAGACAAACCAAAATACTGTGACGCCGGTTGACAACACAAATAGTGCCATGCATGCATGTTATGAATTGTCAAACATCTTGCCGCCGTTCAGTTCAGTGAGGGCTTCCCACAACCCAGCAGCTCGTTCAGAAAGTCTCCACTCTTCGGGCCGAGTGGCAAACTCCGCTCCGTCCCTAATGAATCGGTAGTAATGCACGAGGCAGCCCCGATATTGAAGGTCTCCACTTGTCCATCGCACACACTGTCCTGGAAAAATTCCGCAGAGTTTGAACCCGTTCGTCTCCAGCAGCCGCTGTGACAGGTCATGCCAAGTTTCGCAGAACGCGGTAAGGTACTCGGCACCGGTTCTCCGGAGCCAATCCATCACCGCGGGAAATCCCTGCACGAATATGTTCTCCACCTTCCTGTGATGAGGTAGGATTGCGCCAATCGTCAACTCTACCTGCCGGTTCTCGTCCCATTTTGTAAGCATCATTGCTGCAACTATCTCACCGTCTCTTTCCCACCTAAGCATGCATCGGTCGCGTTCCCGGCATTCCCGCTGATAATTTTCCCGTAGCATAACTTTCCCTTTGTACATTTGTGGATGGAATATGAAATCAAGTGAGGAGTGTCTCAGTTCGGGATAGCTTTTTTTCCATACGTCCGCAACCAACGGCACTTCGTCCTCTGATACGAAATCCCATTTAATGTTCTGGGGTTCCTCCACCAGTTGTGGCAATGAGGCCCATTTCAATCGCACCTTCTCAATCTTTCGTGTGCAACATGTGCTACCCATATTGCGGTAAGGTTGTATTTCCTCATTCACTTTATATCATCCTCCATTCCCGTAACGGGAATTACCGCGGGGGCACTATAAGATTTTCCAACAAAGGAATGGGTAAACTAAGAGCGGTAACTCTTGCACCAAATACTACACCTTAATCATTCACCTTTTCTTAGGCGTCGTAGGACACTTTTCTTCTTGAAATGTTGGTTGGGAGCGTAAACATCGAAAAGTTGCCATGCATGCATGCCCCAGTGGCAGAAACTGCCAAAGGCAAATCGCACTGCCTAGGGAGCTTTAACCATTATATTAAGATTAATAGAAATCATATAAAGTTAACTAATTTTCCATATGCGCAGTTTTTGGACATATCATGTTAGTGTTATGAAAAGTCCGAAATGTTTAGAATCGCGGAACACCCATACTGATTTGCAAACATTGCTGAGAACAATACCGCAGCAACTGCAAACAACCTCGCCTTTTTCTAAATTTACGGCAATCTTCGTGCATTTACACGGGCAGGGATATTTACGCGTCAAGTTTATCCTCTTCTTCCGCTTTTCGCATTTTCTCACGAATACTGTTTTTCAATTTCTCCCTTTCCTTGCGGGCTTCATCAAACTTTTTTTTCAGGTGCTGAGAAATACGCGTTTTCGATTCTTTGAGTTCCATCATAAATTCCTTCCACAGGTCTGGATTAACCAGTTGCAAATATGCGTGATCTATCGCCAAAACAACGTTTTCGTTTTCTTCGGCGAGGTCATCACTTAAAACAGCGGGGTAGATAAGTCTTTCAAAAGCAACTTCGAAAACTATGGGTCCGAACACTTCAAACAAATTCATAAAGTCTTCTATGCTTTTAGGAAGGAAATATTTGAAAACCGTGTTTTTTTCGTATTTCGTTCCGTGTTTAACCAGTTCTTCAGCTTTGTATCCATAGCGTCCACAAATCTCAAAAACTTCTGTTTCTTTCTTGCGTTCGGCGGCCTCTTCCAGTTTTTCAACTTCTTTAGCCAAAGATTTACTCATAAAATCACCCCCTACATATTCTCTTCAAGTTTGTGTATTCGTTTCTCCAACTCTTCAAACTGCAGGCCGTTCAACAGTTTGCCATACGTTTGGACGGCTTGCACAATAAGTCGCATGCATGCATGCATGTTACCTCAGCAAAGAATGCGGCTAACCAAAATAAGATCTCATACATAACAACACCACACCTA